>JABAHQ010008045.1_pt1 | contig 11376 bp, 12 predicted proteins | sample 7062091 | NCBI WGS metagenome assembly JABAHQ01 (sample SAMN14534359, study PRJNA622989) | marine sediment metagenome | biome: marine biome [ENVO:00000428]; feature: marine pelagic biome [ENVO:01000023]; material: deep marine sediment [ENVO:00002113] | place: India: Gulf of Kutch | collected...
GATCGGCCTGGCTTACGCGGCCATGGGTGAGCGGGACCCCGCCTTCGCGTGGCTCGGCAGATCCCGCTGGGAGCGAACGGTCCCCATCCGCTTCAGATATCACCCGGTCCTGGATCCCCTCCGCTCCGATCCCCGCTTCGACGACCTCCTGGCCCGCCTGGAGCGGGCCTGGGGCCTCACGGCGCCGGCTTCTCCACCCGCCTGAAGCGCAGCTTCCACGTCCGGGGGCCGCTGAGGGTGAAGCCGTCGACCCGCCCGTCCTCGCCCCTGGTGAACGTCAGGGCCAGGAAGTCGAAGTAGACCGAGAAGGCGTCCCTCTGCATCGGATTCGCGGCCAGGGCCCCGAGCCTCCGCTGCCAGAGCTCGAGGCCTCCCTCGTCGGTGCGGCGGACCCGGTAGAACGTCCCCAGCTCGTCGCTCCAGTACCAGCCCTCGAAAGCGGCCATCGTCCCGGCCCCGGTGTCTGCCGGCTGGGCCCGTCGGTAGCGGATCGGCGCGCCGGCGCCGTCGTCCACCACGATCGTCCGTCCCCATTGGGAGCGGTCCGCCGGGACGACGATCCGGTTCCCGGTACTCCCCACCCGGAACGCCGTGTCCGGCGCGGGGACCAGGGGCCGGGAGGGCCGATTCCCGGTGGCCAGGGAGAGTCCGTCTTCCTCGGATTGGGAGATCCGCAGGGGGAGGTCGTTCACCCGGTTCGCGTACCACCCCGCCAGCTTCTCCACGGGGGCGCCCGCCGGGAGCTCGGCCTCCCCGGCCTCCTCTTCGTCCGCAGGCTCGGTGAAGGCGTCGGCCAGGTAGAGACCGGCCACCTCCCGGGCCCGCTCCCCCGGTCGGGCCCCCGGGGCGTTGCAGAGGACCGCCACGGCGAGCCCCTGCTCCGGATAGCGGCGGAAGTGGCTCCGGTAGCCGGCGTCGGCCCCTCCATGACTCACGGTCCGGAGGCCCCGGTGCTCTCCCCCGAAGAGACCGTGGGAATAGGCGTGTCGGTCATCACCGACCGCGACCCGGTGGAGCATCCCGTCCACCGCATCCCGGCCGCCGACCTCCGCGGTCCGGAAATTCCGCTCCCACTTGGCCAGGTCCTCGACGGTGGTGAAGAGGCTGGAAGCCCCCACGATGGCGAAGTCGGGGATGCTGATCTTCCATCCTTCGTCGGGGTCGGGGGCGTAGGCGTACGCCCGATCGGGGACCACCCGCTCGTGGTCGTCGCGGAAGTGGGTGCGGTCCATGTCCAGGGGCCCGAAGATCCGCTCCTCGGCGAACTCCCGCAGGCTCTCGCCGGTCACCCGCTCCACCACCGTGGCCAGGAGCGTGTAGCCGCTGTTGCTGTAGAGCCAATCGGTGCCCGGCGGGAAGTTGAGCCCCCGTTGCCGGCTGAGGACGTCGAGGACGTCCCGCTGCCGCACCAGGTCGGCCTCCCAGCGCCATCCCGACATGATGAGCAGCTCCCACTGGTCGCGGATCCCGCTGGTGTGGTGGACCAGATGCTCCAGCGTGATTCGGTGTCCCAGATCCGGTAGCTCGGGCACGTACTCCCGAATGTCGTCGTCCCAGGATACGCGCCCCTCGGCGACGAGGAGAGCCACGGCGAACGCCGTGAACTGCTTCGACACCGAAGCCACGTGGAAGACCGACGAGGGCTCGATCGGGATTCCGTACTCCAGGTTGGCCATGCCGTAGCCTCGAGCGGCTTCCAGGACGCCCTCCTGGATCACGGACACGGAGCACCCCGGGCGGTCGGTCCGGTCCAGGTCCAGGAAGACGCTGTCCAGGGCCGCGGGAGGGATGGATTCCTGCGCACGGAGCCCGGAGGCCGCGACGAAGAGGACTGTGGCGACGGCCGATCGGAGGGGGAAGAGGCGGAGGAGCGTCATCGGTTCAGAACCCATGTGGTCACGGGGGGGCGGGGGGCGCGTGCCCCCCGCGTCGGCAGTCTGGCTACCCTATCCCGGATCCCGACCTGGGGTCAACGGGTGCCCGGGTGGAGATCTCGGCGCCGGAACCCGCACTGGCCGGCCGGACGGCGGCCTCGCCCCCGGAGTGTCGGTCGGCGGAAGGACCCCATCTCCCGGCCTGCCGTATATTGCTCCTTCGGTCGCCGCTTCTCGCACCCCACCACCCTCTTTCGGGGAACACGTTGGCTGAGAAGACAGAGCCGCTGGCCAAGAGGCTGGGCCTCCTGGGCGTCTATGCCATCGCCACCGGAGCCACCCTCAGCGCGGGCTTCTTCCTCCTCCCGGGCCTGGCGGCCGTGGAGGCGGGACCCGCCCTGGTGCTGGCCTACGTCCTGGCGGCCGTCCCGCTCCTTCCCGGCATCCTGAGCAAGGTGGAGCTCATGACGGCGCTCCCCCGGGCGGGGGGCATCTACTACTTCCTGGATCGGAGCATGGGGCCCCTGGTGGGCACCATCGGCGGCCTCGGCATCTGGCTGGTGCTGATGCTCAAGGTGTCCTTCGCCCTCGTGGGGATGGGCGCATACCTGGCGATCTTCCTTCCCGGCCTCCCCGTCGTGCCCGTTGCCGTCGCGCTGGCGCTGACCGTCGGCTTCCTCAACCTGCGGGGAGCCAAGCTCACCGGTGGGGTGCAGATCGCCCTCGTCGTGGGAATTCTGGCGATCCTCTTCGTCTTCGTGGGATTCGGCCTGCCGGCGATCGAGACGGTCCACTTCCAGGACTTCTTCGGCTCCGGTCCTCGGTCCCTCCTGGCCACGGCGGGGCTCGTGTTCGTCAGCTACGCCGGGCTCACGAAGCCGGCGGCGGTGGCCGAGGAGGTGGAGGATCCCGAGCGCAACCTCCGCCTGGGGGTCTTCCTGGCGTTCGGCACGGCGCTGACGGTCTACGTCGCAGGCACCGCCGTCATCGTCGGCGTCGTGCCCATGGAGGAGCTGAGGGGCGACCTGACCTCCGTCGCCACGGCGGGGGGCCGGATCTTCGGGCCCGGCGGCGTCGTCCTCCTCACTGCGGCGGCGTTCCTCGCTTTCACGGCGGTGACGAATGCGGGCACGCTGAGCGCGTCCCGCTATCCCCTCGCCATGAGCCGGGACGGCATTCTCCCGCCCTCGCTGAACCGCCTGAACGAACGGGGCATGCCCTCCGTGGCGATCCGGCTCACCGTCGGGATCATGATCCTCGTCATCGTCTTCCTCGATCCCATGGCGATCGCCAAGCTCGCCAGCGCGTTCAAGCTCCTCGTCTTCTCCCTCCTCTGCCTCGCGGTGATCGTGATGCGGGAGAGCCGGATCGAGGAGTACGACCCCGGTTACCGGACCCCCCTCTATCCGTGGACCCAGGTCGTGGGGATCCTGGCCCCCTGGGTCCTGATCGTGGGGATGGGGTGGATGTCGGTGCTCTTCAGCCTCGGAATCGTCGTCGCCGCCGGCGGATGGTACTGGCGCTACGCCCGCGATTCGGTGAGCCGGGAGGGCGCCATCTACCACATCTTCGAGCGCCTGGGCAGGAAGCGCTACGAGGGTCTCGAACGGGAGTTCCGGGAGATCCTACGGGAGAAGGGTCTGCGGGAGGAAGACCCCTATCTGGAGACGGTGGCCCGGGCCCGGGTGATCGACGTGGCGGCCGACGAGAGGATCCGGGAGATCGTGGAGCGGGCGTCCGAGGCGCTGGCCGAGCAGATCCCGGTCTCGGCGGAGCGTCTGACGATGACCTTCGTGGAGGAGGTGGAGCTCGGCATTACGCCGGTGGCCCACGGAGCGGCTCTCTTCCACGCACGCATCACCGAGATCGACGAGCCGGAGCTCCTGATCCTGCGCTCGGTCCCGGGCTTATCCCTGGGCGTGGGTAGAGACCGGTCCTCGGCAGAGGAAATCGAGGTTGGGGAAGGAGGGGACGGACGGGATCGGCCGCCGATCGATCAGCGGATCCACGCGATCTTCTTCCTCGTGAGCCCGGAGGACGATCCTCGTCAGCACCTCCGGATGCTGGCGAAGCTGGCCGACCACGTGAGCAAGGACGAATTCCTGGAGCGCTGGATCGGGGTGGAGACCCGCGATGGAGAGGATCTGAAGGAGATCCTCCTCCGGGAGGAGCGAGCCCTCTCTTTCCGCATCCGGGACTCCGGCGCCACGGCGAAGTTCGTGGGCCGGACGCTGGGCGAGGCCGTGCCCTCGGATCGGGCGTTGGTCGCCCTTCTCCGGCGCGGGGAAGAGGTCATGGACGCCCGGCAGGACACCGAGCTCCGGGAGGGGGACCGTCTCACCATCCTGGGCACCCCCGAGGTCATCGATCGCCTGCGCCGCCGCTTCGGCGAGGAGTGATGGCCGGGGCTGGGCGCCCCCGATCGACTTATCCGTGCCTCGCGAAGACCGAGATCTCTCCCTGCCTGGTGAAGGCCAGCACCTCGTAGGGTCCCGGATCCCCGTTCACGACGCCGGGGGCACCCGCGGGTTGGCCTGCTACCGCCAGGCCCGACACGAAGGGGCGCTCTTCGAGGAGGCGGATGATGTCCACCGCCGGAACGTGACCCTCGATGACGTAACCGTCGATCACCGCGGTGTGGCAGTTCCAGAGCGAGGGCGGAATCCCCATCTCGCTCTTGAGACTCTCCGGATCCACCGGCGCGGCCTCCTCGACGATGAAGCCGTGGTCCTCCAGATGCCGGATCCACCGCTTGCAGTGTCGTCCCCGGTTCCCAGCGGTCCAGACCCGGATCCCCACCCCCTTCCTGGCTCCCCGGCGCCCCAGTGCCCGGAGGACACCGGGGGTGCTCGCCAGGGCCATTCCCGGGAGGACGAGGGCCAGAGCTTCTCGGCGCGTGATCATCTTCCTCTCCCTCTCGTGTGGTGCGGCGTCTGCGAGTCGGCTCCTGGGCGGCGGAGTGCGGGCGCGTTCACATCTCTCGGTCCCCGCCGCGGGGCCCCTCACCGGACGGACGTGTCCAATTCGAAGCGTAATGCTGGAGCCGGAGAGCGGATGTAGGGGATCGGTAGAAGAGGCTTGTGGGGAAATCTCCCCCGTAGGTTCCCCCCCTCCGTCATCCTGGCCGGCCCGAGGCTCGCCCGGAGCCTCGAGCGAGCCGTCCTTCAGCCCGGCCAGAGGGCGAGGAGAGCTGCACCGCCCGCAAGCGAGATCCCGAACACGACGGCGACCCGGAAGAGGAGAGTCCGGCTGCCCAGGAGGGCGACCGCCCCGCCCTTGAACACCAGGTTCGCCATCCCGCCGACCAGGATCACCCGCCATCCCGACGTCGGGTCGAGCTCGCCGGTCTTCACGAGCTGCGCCGTGGAGAGGGTGATCGCGTCCATGTCGGTGAGGCCCGAGACGGCGGCCACGCCGTAGAGGGCTCCCTCGCCGAAGTGGGTCTTCGCCGCCGCGACGGCCAGGAGGACCGCCGCGTAGAGGAGCCCGAAGGTGATCGCGGGCCCCAGCTCGGAGGGCGGATCCCGCTCCTGGACCTCCGTGTCCCCTCCCGAGGAGCCGGCGGCGTAGGCGGCCCATGCCACCAACGTCATGAAGCCCATCATGGCGGCCAGGGGCGGCCCGGTTCCGGCGAGGGTCCCCGGGGCGACCACCGCGATCTCCACCAGCACCCTCCCGAAGACCACCGTGGAGGCGAGCATGATCACCGCCGCGGCCGCTGGGGCCCTTCGGCCCTGGGTCGCGGTGCGCCTCGCGTAGCTTACGGTGGTCGCGGTGCTCGAGATCAAGCCACCCAGTACGCCGGCGGCGAGGGTTCCCCCCTTGGCCCCGAAGAGCTTGTAGGCTACGTAGCCGCCCATGCTGATCCCAACGATCAGGACCACCATGAGCCAGACCTGGAAGGGGTTCAGGACTCCGTAGGGTCCGTAGGCCTGGTCCGGCAGGACCGGAAGGATGACGAGCCCGATGAGGGCCATCCGGATCACGGCCCGCAGATCGGCCTCGCCCATGCGCTCCGAGAACGTGTGGAGGGGCTCCTTCCAGTGCAGGATGACCGCCAGCCCTCCTCCCACCACGACCGCGGCCACCGTGAGGCCGGCGGCCAGGACCCCGCCGACCGCGAACATGAGGAGGGCCGAGACCTCGGTCGTGATTCCCGTGTCGGTCTTGCCCATTCGGAGCCGGAAGACGTTCCCCATGACGATGAGCGCCACCACTCCCACCAGACCGACGGCGAAGACCCACCCCCCGTAGACCGCCGACAGGTGTCCCAGGACCGCCCCGAAGACCGTGATGAGGGTGAAGGTGCGGATGCCCGCCACCTCGTCGACCGCCCACTGCCGCTGGAGCCCAATCAGGAGGCCAAGGCCCACGGCGATGGCCAGGTCCAGGAGGATGTCGATCTCCATGTGCGCGCTCTTCCGGTTGCGTGGGGATCTCCCGATCGGCCCTCAGTTTATCACCGCACCGCGGGCGGTAGCCAAGGGGGGGAGTCACAGGATGTCAAGAGAACGGGGTCGTTTCCTGATCGGGACGTCGGGCTTTCACTACGACCACTGGCGCGGCGTCTTCTATCCGCCCCGGCTCCCCAAGGAGGCATGGTTCGGCCACTACGCCCGCCGCTTCGAAACGGTGGAGATCAACAACACGTTCTACGGGCTTCCCGAACCCGAGACCGTGGACGCGTGGCGGGAGCGTGCCCCCGAGGGGTTCGTGTACGCCGTGAAGTTCTCCCGCTACGGGAGCCACATGAAGAAGCTGAAGGCGCCGGAGGAGACGATCCCGAACTTCCTCTCCCGGCTCCGGCGACTCCAGGACCACCTCGGTCCCATCCTCGTTCAGCTTCCGCCCCGGTGGCGCGCCGACCCCGAGCGGCTCGACGCCTTCCTGGCCTGTGCTCCCGAAGAGGAGCGGTGGGCGCTCGAGTTCCGGGATCCGAGCTGGCTCGCCGACGAGGTCTTCGACGTCCTCGAGTCCCGGGGCGCCGCGCTCTGCGTCCACGACATGCTGCCCGACCACCCCCGTCGGCCGACGGCGGACTTCATCTATCTCCGCTTCCACGGTCCGGGCGAGGAGCGATACCAAGGGTCGTATCCCCACCAGGCGCTCACAGCCGAGGCTCGCCGGATCGCCGACGAGCTGGACGAAGGGCTCGACGTGTACGCCTACTTCAACAACGATCCCGGTGGCCGTGCGGTCGATAACGCCAGGGACCTGCGGCGCTACGTGCGACGGGCGCTGAAGCGAGGGAACGGGTGAGTGCGGGGGGGACGGGCCACGAGGTGTGACGGTGGCCACGTCGCCCGGGCCTCGCTAGACTCGATCCCGTGACCCTCAGCGAGCTCCTTCTCCTCACCTTCGTCGCGGCGCTGGTCACCGACCTCGCCACGGGGCTCGGCGCGGTTCCCTTCTTCTTCGTCGGGTCCCTCTCGGAGCGCTTCAAGGGAGCGTTCACCGCCGCCGCGGCGGGGATGATGACGGCCGCCAGCATCTTCCAGCTCCTGGGCGAGGCCGCCGCCCTCGCTCCGGGCTGGGGGATCTGGGAGGTGGCGGTGGGCGTGCTGCTGGGCGCGTGCGGCTTCATGTACGCCTCCGACTGGGTGCGGGCGAACGACACCTTCGACGTGGGGGGACTGCGGCGGGCAGGGGGCGCCACGGCGATCCTCATCGTCGCCGCCCTCACGATCCACTCGCTCCCCGAGGGAATCGCCATCGGCGTGGCTTTCGGAGCCACTCCGGAGACCGGCGAGGCGGCGTTCGGTGTGAGCGTGGCTCTGGCCCTGGCCGTCCACAACATCCCCGAGGGCGTGGCGATCACGGTGGCTCTGCGCGGACAGGGGGTGAGCACGCTGCGCTGCATGGGGTGGGCCATCGTCTCCTCGATCCCCCAGCCCCTGGGCGCCGTGCCCTCCGCCTGGGCGGTATGGCTCTTCGAGCCCCTCCTCCCCGCGGGCCTGGGCTTCGCCGCCGGCGCCATGATGTACCTCGTCGTGGACGAGCTCATGGAGGAAGCGTACGCCGAGGCGGGCCACGGACTGGTGGCGGTCTCGTTCGTGTTCGGCCTCGTGGTGATGGTGGTGCTGGGGAGGGTGGTGGGGCTCTCGTAGCCGGGCGCTCGGAGCCCGCCCTTGAACCTCACGCGACGTCAGGACCTACCCTTCTCCTCACGCAGGCCCCCGCGTCCGCCGAACCGACGGAGGAGAGCCCATGACGCCGCCCGTGACGATCCCCCACACGCACCTACATCCGCTCCGCTCCGAGCACGTGGACGCGGACTTCGAGCTCTGGATCGCCGAGCCCCGGCGGCTCTGGGCGGGGACGCCGGTGGGGCCCCGGGGGGCGCTCTACGTGACCGACGCCAACCTCTTCTTCGGCACCGCGGTGGAGATGACGCGGATCATGAACCAGCTCTTCGGGGAGCTCCCTCCCCTGCTGGTGGTCGGCATCGCCTATCCCACCGACGATCCCCGGATCTCGGCCGAGCTCCGAAACCGGGACTTCACGCCCAGCGAGGAGCGGGGGTTCGAGGAGATCGCCGGCGCAATGCAGCCGGATCGAGAGCCCGTACTCCCCGAGGGGGAGCGGATGGGGGGTGCGGACGCGTTCCTGGACTTCCTGGTGAAGGAAGTGCGCCCCCTCGTGGAGGAACGCCACGACGTGGCACCGGGAAGATCGGTCCTCTTCGGATCCTCCCTCGGGGGCCTCTTCACCGTCTACGCCCTCCTCTCCCGGCCCCGGGCATTCGATCACTACATCGCCGTGAGCCCCGCGCTCTGGTGGGACGACGAAGTTCTCTTCGACCTGGGGGCGGAGCTCTCCGACGGGGCCGACGACGTCTCAGCGCGGGTCTTCCTCGGCGTGGGTGGGCTCGAGGAGGACGATCGGTTGCCCTTCCTGGCCCGCTTCAAGGCCGTCACGAACGTGCGGGCCATGGGCGAGCGGCTCCGGAGTCGAGGATATCCGTCCCTCACTGTCGAGCAGCGGGTATTCGAGGAGGAGACCCACACGACCGTGGTGCCCGTTGCCCTGACCCGGGGGCTCCGGGCCCTACTGGGCTCAGCGTACCCGGAGACCGGATGAGTCGTCTGGGCCGGCGAGCAAACGGTCCAGGGAGATCGAGCCGCTTCCCCGGATCACGACGATGGCCGCCAGGGCTGTGGCCAGGAGATGGAACTCCCAACCCTCGCTCCCCGCCGGGAGCGCGCCGAACCAGTTCATGAAGAAGCCGTGCTGGACGTGGGTGGTGAGCGCAGCCCCCACCATGACCGCCCCGACCCCGGCGGCGGCGATCCGTCCGCCGAGGCCCACGAGGAGCGCGAGCCCCCCGAGAAACTCGGCGCCCACGACGGACACCGACACGAGCCATGGCATCCCCATCGTCTCGGTGAAAAAGGTCATCGCGCCCTCGAAGCCGGCTCCGCCGAACCAGCCGAGCGCCTTCTGCATCCCGTGGGGCAGGATCATGGCTCCCAGGGCGATGCGGGCGACGGCAGAAGCCGGATCGGCCGGGGTGACGAGCACTCTCTGCCACAACTGCGCGTGGCCCGCCGCGGGGAGCCACCGTCTCCATTCGAGGCTCGACGTGGACATCTCGGTCCTCCTCCTGGGTGTGAAAGGTCAATGACACACTGATATTCGACATGTCAACTATATGCCCGAAAGAAAAGGGCTCGCTGATCTCAACCGGCGTTCCGTCTCACCGTTTCCAGAGCTTCGACGATCCGACCCACCTGCCGCGAGGAAAGCCCCTTGATCGTGGCCCGGTCGGCCCTCTCCACCGGGCCGTCCAGCTCCGCCAGGAGCTCCAGGCCCCGGTCGCTGATCCATGCGTGGACCATGCGCCGGTCGTCCTGGCACCGCTCCCTCCGAACCAGCCCCTCCTCCTCCAGGCGGTCGAGGAACCGGGTCACGCCGGGCGTCTTCTCGATCATCCGATCCGCGATCTCCATCGTGGGGAGAGGCTCGGGCGCGGCCCCACGAAGGATTCGCAGCACGTTGTACTGCTGGAGCGTGAGCCCCTTCTCGGCCACGACCTCTCCCAGATACCTGCGCATAGCGTCCGCCGCGCCCAGGAGCGAGACGATCACGCGCTCGGCCTCGCTTGTTCGGCTCGGTCCTCCCTTCATGTTCGGCATCGTGGCCCACTATACATGTAATTGATTTACATGTCAAGTATCTCCGCCTCCCACTCCTCTCGATCAGATCGAGCGCGACGCGGTCCACCCTTCATCGGGGCATCCTGCGGCTACTCCCCGTGCCGCTCCCGGAACCTGCGCACCTTCGCCCGGTTTCCGCATTCGGCCATCTCGCACCAGCGGCGGCTTCGGTTCCGGCTCCCGTCGATGAAGAGCCAGCCGCAGTCGTGCGCGTCGCACAGCTTGAGCCGCTCCACTTCCGCTGAGGTGAGCAGCTCAGCGGCCGAACGGGCGAGGGCCAGCAGAGGGAACTCCATCCTCTCCCGCGCACGGGGCGCGAAATCGAGACGGTAATCGCGGCCCTCGCCGACGAGACCGAGGTGGCATCCGGCCGCTGCGAGCGCGTCGTTCAGCCGAGCCAGGGAGCCCGACGGCGGCGCATCTTCGCTCGCGACGGTCGTGAAGACCTCGTAGAGAGCGGTCCGCAGCGCCCGGGCGCGCTGAAGAACCTCCTCGGCTTCCCCGGGCGCGTCGCCGGCTTCGGCCTTCAACCGCTTCGCCGTGTGCGCGTCCAGGATCCCCGCTTCCCGGGACCACTCCACGAGGTCACCGTACGACTCCAGGTCGTCGTCAGACCGGTCTCGCTCTTCCCATCCCCGCGTGTGCGTGAACTCCACGCAGGGCCAATCCGTTCGGGGCATTGCCCTCTCGTGCCGTGCTCGGACGATCGTTTCGAACATCCAAAGCTTAACCGCCGAATCCCTATTGACAAGTTACACGACGCTGCGCAGGTTGTAACTAACGTTATAATAATCACCGGTTACACCCCCCAGGGTGGNNCACCGGTTACACCCCCCAGGGTGGCGGCGGTCGGAGAGTCTCCGCCCGGAGGCGTGGGCATTCCGAGATCGAGGAGGAGCTATGGCGATCGCCCGAATCTGGCGGGGCGCGACCCGGCGCAGCGCTCGGGACCGCTATCTCGCGTATCTGGAGAAGACGGGGTTCGCGGAATACGGATCGACGGAGGGAAGCCTGGGCGTTCTCGGCCTGCGCAGGGACGTGGGGGAGCGAACCGAGTATCTCCTGGTGAGCCTGTGGGACTCGATGGACGCGGTTCGCCTGTTCGCGGGAGCCGATCCGCGGCGCGCGGTCTTCTATCCCGAGGACGAGCGCTTCCTCATCGACGCCGAGCGCGAGGTGGCTCACTGGGAGGTGTGCTTCCTCGACCCGCCCCCGGACCTGGAAGAGGAGGGGGCGTCCGATCCGGCCGACCATGGCACGCAGCGGCGCGTCCCCGCTCGCCTCGCGGGGATCATTCGCGCGATCTTCGGATCCATGGGTGGCTCGGGGCCCGATCCGTGGCCCGA
>JABAHQ010034575.1_pt2 | contig 11376 bp, 30 predicted proteins | sample 7062091 | NCBI WGS metagenome assembly JABAHQ01 (sample SAMN14534359, study PRJNA622989) | marine sediment metagenome | biome: marine biome [ENVO:00000428]; feature: marine pelagic biome [ENVO:01000023]; material: deep marine sediment [ENVO:00002113] | place: India: Gulf of Kutch | collected...
GCATGTACAGCAAGGTGGGACGGATCACATGATCTCTAAGGTGCTCTACTTTCATTTCTTCACTCCTATAGCGTCAGCAAGCACACTCTGCTTCTGGAACTCTAGTTGTCCGAGCAAGTTTACCATGCTTACGTGGTCATGGATTGTGACTATATCGTCCTCTAGCATGAGGCACAGGCTGTAGCCTCGCACATTCTCTGCATCCTGTACCTTTTCAATAGCCTCCTCAAGAGCCTCAATCAGCTCATCCTTCATCTCTTGCTGGTGTGTCTTGATCTCGTGAATCATCAGACTCTCCGTCAGGGTGAGGGCTGGGCTCCCAGGAAGTAGGAGCCCAATAATTATCCTCCTCGAAGGATTCCAATTCTTCCTCTATTTCCTGTTTAGCCTCTCGTCTCCTCTTGGCTTTGCTGTCTAGGTGTGGTCCTTGCTTCCTCTGGATCTCCTCATCAAACCGGGGACGCCAGCGCTTAGACATTTCTCTGCCCTTATTCTCTCAGTGCTCTCGGTAGACTGGCTCTAGTTACCTTGACTTTGTACCCGTGCCATACAGTAGGGATCTCCACGTCTGGTATATTATGTAACCTAGGAAACAGTGTTATCTCTATGGTGTCATCAGACACATTCATGAACACAGAGTACTCTCCAGGCAGCCAGTCCTTATTGAACCTGAGGTNNGCAGGTGTGCTGCCTCGTGTAGTGTCACTTTTTAGCCACCTCCTCAGGAAAGTCCTCGGCCACGATAGCGAAGTGAGTATAACCACACTCACCAGCAGCTTCCCTAGCCCACATAGGATTGCTTGCTGTGTACGGTATCCCTGCGAATGTAGTATCTTTATCTTGTGTCTCACTGTATAAGAGTACGTAGTGGTTGTCTTTTATCTGGTGCGCGAGATCTATAGGTAGCCACACCATTTTAGAGACAATGTTGTAGCTCATTACACATCACCTCCGTCGTAGTAATACGCTATCAGTACCATGATACCACAGTATAGCAGTACAGAGACTATAGCTATAGCATCGAGCATAACGTCAATCATCTAGACCAAGCCTCTCTGCCAATAGCTCCACAACCCGCTGGCCTATGCGGTCAATGTCTTTGTCGGTAAGCTCTACCTGTACGGCAGGTGTGGTAAATGTAGAAGTCACCGTAGATGTACCACTCCCAAGAGGGGGAGAGGGCACCCAGCCTGCCTCCTCTAACTTACTAGTCTCATCTAGGATTTTTCTTATCTCCTCCTCGTGGAATTCCGTAGGGATATTTGTTGAGCTACCGTAAGGCTGTGTTACTTTACCAGCAGAAGTCCACTGCTGAGAGCGTCGCTTAATTATATCAGTCAATGCCATTACTTACCTCCATCTGGTCCACGGCAGTTAAAGGGATCGTCTGTGTGGTTATCTGTGTGATGCTCCTCAATCAATGCATCAATGATGTGCTTGGCCTTAAGAAGATCCTGCACTCCACCTTTGTGTTGCCATCGGCAGACATATTTAAGTATCTCACCTTCAGCCCAGCCTAGGCTATTAGCTAGTATGAACTCCATAGGCTGAAACTTCATATTCATGTAATGTTCGCCGCCTATCTGTTTGTCTTTCCAGCTCATAATACCTCGCATCCGTCAGCCGAGCACGCAAGCTCGTGTGTCTCTGTGGTGGTGTCTCCTGTCTCATACTCAGACAGCTCAGTCCAGTCTACATCCTTAGGCATAGTAGCTAGTAACTGATTATACTCGTCCTCCGTTAGAGGTTGATACGGTGCCTGCCTGTACACATGATCGCTGTAGGGCAGGAAACTAATACCAGAGATCTTATCGAAGTGCTGGTATATCCAGTGTCCTATCCACAGGAACTCATCATCAGTGTAGTAACACGTCATGCTAGGTTTATGCTCACACCAGAAAGTCTGGTAAACCTGCCACAGTCTAAGCTGGTACTCAGCAGACACAGAATCAGCGAACATAGCATCCTCAGGGGCTTCGACCGGGAAGCTAAACACAAGGTTACTGCTGTTAGTAACATCCACCTCCCAGGGGAATCCTTTGTCTATCATAAACTGTGCAAGTGGATCTTTCCTGTCCGCTCTAACTGTTCTGCAATAATACCTAGAGAACCTAGGATGAATACCTGAAGCAGAATCAACAAGCTGGGAGACAGTGCCGGAAGGCTTAACACAGGTAATTGCCACACTAGGGTTGATGCCGAGTCTGCTAGCATAAGCGCGGTTAACTCTAATCGCTTCATCTCTCAGCTCCTGTAGTATCTCATCCAGAGACTTGTCCTCGTCACTACAGAAAGCAAAAGTAGCCACTGCATCATGTATCTCCATACCGGACATTATTTCGTGGTCCATGATGCCGGTAAGACTCACACCAAGTAACCTCTCCTCCTCAGTGTTGCGCTGCCAGACTTTCCTCAGATACCGGAAATCAGTCAGTGTACTCTGTGCAGTGCCAAGGATAGTAGCTAATCGCACCTTACGCTTAAGATCCTCGAAGGTATCACCCGGTCTAACCACCACTTCACTGAGATTACAGAATTGATTAGGTCTGAGGATAATCTCACTGCACGGGTTAGTACCGAAGTCGTGGTTAGGATCTCTACGCTCAGGTATCTGAGTCTTAGCAGCCGGCCTACTGAATATACCCCGCTCACCAGACTTGCTCTCATAGAGAGACACCCACTCTCTCATGAATATATCTAACTCTGGACGTTCAGTGTAACAAGCAGAGTTATTAGCGAGAGCACGGTGAGGGTTATCTTCCCACCACTGTCCACTCTTAGCACCTCTAATACGATCATCAGAAAGATTTGATAAAGAAATAAGGGCTGACCTACGAACCCCTCCGACAACCACAACGTCGGCGATTTTACAACAGATATCGTGGCATTCCAGAGAGTTAAGTTTCCTTCCGGCAGCCTTGCGGAACACACTAATAGTGTACTCAACCAAGTCCTTAAGAGGCTCAGGGCCGCTGGCTCTACCACCGAACGTTTTAAGACGAGCACCAGCAGGACGGATCTTGGAGTAGTCCCGCTTAGGTATCTTCCCAGCCCACAGCAGAGACAGCAGCTCTCGAAAACCCGAAGCCCAACCGATCTTAGAGTCCGCAAACACGACAGTAGTATCTGTCTCGTGGAACTCCTCGGCCACCTCAGGCAGCTTGTTAACGTACTGCCGCTCGACACTGAAGCCTACTCCTGTGCCGCACAGAAGGATATACATCAGCTCATCGAAGGCTCTAGGGTGGTCAATAGGAAGGTAGCTACAGTTATACCCAGCTACGTTATCACGCTCTAGAGCAGGCCCAGCAGTCATCATAGTCCTCATGCTGGGCATGACCTCCATGTTCAATATAGCCTCGTGGATCTCATCGAACTCACCCTCTAAGTCCGGCAGTCTGTCGTGCCAGAAATCCATGAGGCGCTGCACTGTCTCAGGCCACGTCTCTCTGCGTCCTAGATCATCCCTGTATCTAGCGTACCGGGACAGAGCAATGAAATTACTGTACTCGCTTAGTTCCATACGTACTCCTCTGAGTCTTATTGGTTTCTATTATCTTGTCGGTTAGCCAGCGATTCCCTCTCCACAGTAGCCACGCTGGGGAGAATGCTATCAGCATGACTACAAAAATCATCGCTGCTACTCCGACAGCAAAAATGTACAAAAGTTCCCCAATGAATACTGCGCTCGTCAGAGCCCACAGCTTAGCCTTTAGCCCTGCGTTCATCCATCTTCTCATCGTATTGCTCCACTAAGTCAGCTACAATTCTCTCAGGGGTGTCTTTAGTCAAGATATCTATAAGTACATCTACTACAGTTCCGAAAGACATAACTCTATTGAAATCAGGATGTGTCTCTACAATGCCCTGACCTACCGAAAATTCATTCTCTAGCCTTATAGTGATCTTCCCGCAATTAACATAACAAACAAGAAAGAGTCTATAAACCCTAGATACAGGGAAATGTTCTGCCTCCCACGAGAAGCTAATATCTAAGTCCTCGCCTAGTGGCTCACGAGTGAATTTAACTTTCCTCATCTGACCCTCTGTGAATTCTCTTATGAAGGATGATGGAACAGTGAGCACCCGTGGCTCCTCCTAACCACAGCGCCAGTATCAGGGGCAGGATAACCCCCTGCGCTGCTATGGTATCTATGACCCACGCCTCGCAGAGTGCGAGTAACAGACCTGTAGGGTACAGACTCAGGTAGTTACTGTATGCTACGTTCCTCTGCTGGAATGCCTTAAGAAATATATACGCGAAGTTAACTACACCTATTCCTACGTACACTAACCAGTCCATAGGAACCTCTCTGCGTTGGTAGCGGGGGTGGGAATCGAACCCACCTAGACAGGGATATGAACCCTGCGAGCAACCACTGCTCCACCCCGCGTCATGGTGCTAGGGACAGGAATCGAACCTGCGACCTGAGGGTTACAAAGCCTCTGCTCTACCTACTGAGCTACCCTAGCGTTGGTGCGACAGGAGAGACTCGAACTCTCAACATCCTGATTGGAAGTCAGGCACTCTGCCAGTTGAGTTACTGCCGCTTACTGGTGGGAGAGGAGGGACTTGAACCCTCAAGGCCACGAGGCCAGCAGGGTTTAAACCTGCCGCGTATTCCGTTCCGCCACTCTCCCGTGGCTGGGAAGGTGGGGCTCGAACCCACGACCACCGATTTAACAGACCGGCGCTCTACCATCTGAGCTACTTCCCATGTTGGCACCCCCGCCAGGAGGACTCGAACCTGGAACCTCAGGATTAGAAAGCCTGTGCTCTCTCCCGTTGAGCTACGAGGGCATTGGCGGTGGTATTGGTCGGCCTGCCTGGAATTGAACCAGGAACCTCACCCTTATAAGGAGTGCGCTCTGACCGATTGAGCTACAGGCCGTTACTGATCTTCCTCAAGCTGGATATCAAACATACCGTAAGCCCAAGCTTTAACTTCCTCTTTGGTGCGGAATCTCTTTTTGTGTATCATACCACGAAGATCCTCGAATTGAAAGATATCCTCACCTAAGAAGTCTATGTTATCAAACCCGCAGTTCAATAAGAACTCTACTATTGCTTCCTGTTGTTTACTCATGATTTATTGCCCTGTTCAGCCTTACACATGGCTTACGCCCCTTGAATGCCTTTTGCTGCACTGCCTCTCTAGCCCACAGCGGCAGCCGCCATAGGTCACGGCACATCGCTTCGGCGATCTGCATCTTGGCTTCGGTTTCTCGCCTCATCCGCTCCCATTCCGTCATGGCTGCTCGGTCTCCGGGCAGGGAAGGCCAGCGACGTCGCACCNNTGCTGAGGCACAACGTGGTTGTCGTGATGACGGCAATCGCGGTTACAGTGAACAACCGGCTACGCGGAACGCTCATCCCTCGCCCCCTCGATGGACGCGATGGCGCGATCCAAGTCATCCGCACATTTCTCAAACGCGACGGCCGCGTCTGCTCGGAACCCGCCTGGATATGCTGCGTCTGCTGCTTGCTGGCGCCAGTGCTCGGGCAGCCGCCGAATCCCCTCCGGCACCCGCTCGGCGCGCTCGGGCTGGCTCTCCTGCACGGATCGACAAGGCATACCAGCACTATCCGTGTCCCATAGTTCACCACACCTCGCGCACTTGGCGGCCTTGCCCATACCGGCGACTCGCCAATCATGCTCATAGCCCATGTCGCTCTCCGAGTCGAGGTTGTACTTCCGATCTAGTTCTTCCGTGTATTGGCGCAGCGACTCTACCTCCAGAAGCAAATCAATCACTGCCTCCGCGCGCTCCCGCGCCCCGCGCTCGGTGTCCCGCTCTACCGCGATCCGATCGGCTCTACCCTGGGCGTTCATTAGCGCTTCCTCGGCCCGCCACCGCGCCTCTCTCTCTGCATCAAGGGCGTCAGCCGCGCGCTCAATCTCTANNGGGCGCGAAACGCGCCACGACGGATCTCGCCCGCAAGTCTGCGTAATTCACTAGTCTCCATTACTCACCTCCGAGCCACGCTTCTGGAACTTGTGTTGTCGTTTCCACTGTTTATGAAACTCATCATCGCTGCCGTGAGCGTAGCCTATGGCGTAGGTTATCAGCATAATTAGTATAAATACAATGGTTGACAAAGTAGTAATCATAGCCACTCCTTGAGTAGATACTCCATGCTGAGGAAACAGGGATCATACCTACCTTCCCGTACCTCATGTTTAATAACACAACCTCTCCAGTGTTTGTTACCCTGAGGGTTCTTGTACTCCTCATCATGCTGGTAGAACGCACCAGCTATAAGACCCTGCCTCACTGTGCCGTCACCTAGGTACTGCACTCCGTACTTCAGAGTTTGCTGATGGCCCATCGTAAAGCTATAACCTATGTTCTTAAGAATAGTATCCATCGACCCGGACACTGGTGTACCCATAAGAGAGTTAGGATTACAGTGGTAATGACTGTAGCGTATACCATCTATTGTAACAATATCTAAGAAATCGTGGACCTCCCATCCGAATGAATCAAGCTTCAGATGGTGTAGTCCTAGTGTACCGTCGAGACGAGGGTCATCATTAATAGCCCGGACGATCCTGTACTCGTGGTTTCCTAAGGTAAAGACCATCCTTGGCCTATATGGGGCTTGCTTACGACGCTTGAGCCTAGAGTTAAGCCTATTAATAGGGCCCATAAGAACAGCCATGCTTTCCCAGCCAGCCCATATGTCATCCTTGTACCGCTTACCCTCGAAGTACTTACTGCCTCGTTTCTCGTAGCCGGAGAGCGAGGGTAGGTCGTAGTGATCTCCTATGTGTACTATCACATCAGGCTTATGGTCTACGATGTAGTTACCTATAGCCTCAAGGTGGTCAGTAGGTACATCAGGGCGCACCTGTGTATCTGGTATGAGTAAGTGCTTGTTATACAGACTCATGGACGATAAGGTACTCCATTCTGTCTAGAACATCACGGATCTTCTTAGAGCAAGTAACCAGCAGCTCCTCGCGGTTCTCAAGCATGGGCCAATAGTTACTCAGTACCTCAAGTAGCTGAACCTCTGCATCCAGCTCCGAAGCCAGAGCCATCAGTTCATCACGCATGTCTCTCTCCTGAGTATTCAGCTCTCTTGATTAGCACGTTGCCGTGGTCCTGTACAATAGCTTCCTTGCTGGGGTAGCCCACAGATGAAGTCACAGTGAACTTCCTCTCTAAAGCAGGAGTAGCATACAGAGCTATCCATGTGCCACACCCAGGACAAGTTGTATAAAACTCCTGCACGTCACACGGAGACACAGTATCAAGCACGCAGGGTCCATCCTTGGACTGGAAGTTATCCACAAGCACACCGCAATCAGGACATGGCATCTCATACTCTACGTAATCAAACATCCCCATCTAGCGGCTCCTTCATGACCTCAGCAAGTTTAGTTCCAAGCAGCTTACTAGCCTTGCTGTCGCCCACCTCATCAATGAGAATCTGATAGATAATACTTCCCATCTTACCCTCGAACGAGCGATTGATCTCGTAATCAATAAGCCTATTAGCAGCCTCTCGCACAGCTTCTGAGATATGCTCCTCTAAAGCACCGGACGCCGAAACCAATACCATAGCGAGACTATAGTCACTAAGCTCACTTGTTTCTGGAGCAGCGTACACTTTACTCATTCTCTGTGTCTCCATGAACCTTCTCGTATTCCTGCTGGATGGCAGCCTGGATATCATCAATAGCCTGTCGGAGCTTATTGAGCTTATCCATACGCTGCTTGTATTCCTTCGGGTAGTTACAGTCCACATCTAGATCCAGTGTGATAGTACGGCTACAGTCAGCGATAATCAGCTTAGCATCAACATCAATACCAGCATGGTGACCATGCTGGCGGTAATCGCGAGCATAAACTACGTACTTAATCCATCCATCGTCCATATGGTTAACAGGATTCAGGAATGCGCGCTTAGCGAGAAGTCTACGAGTTTTCATTTCTTTCTCCTCTTGCGTCTACGACGCTTGCCATGTTGAGGATGTATGTACTGCGGGTTACTTTCGTGTTTACGCCAGTATCTTATCAGTGCCTTAAGGAACTCCTCTTTGGACTTACCTCTAGCTCCACGCTTGATCCAAGCGAGAAGCCTTCCCTCAACCTGATTACAGTTCCTACACAGGACACCTCTTACGTAGCCTGTGTCGTGATCGTGGTCAAGGGAAGGCTTGTTCTCACTAAGGCTACACCCACAGAGAGGACAGCGGTTCCGTTGTCTCTTACGTAGTGTCTCCCTGACTTCGGGTATATCCTTAGGCCGTAGCTTCATCCAGACAGCAAGTCCCTAGCGTAGTCCAGAACATACAGCCGGGGTGCTAGAGTAATCATCAGTAAGTAATGCAGGTTCGCCATTGCTACGATGCCAAAGCACGTACCTACTGTACATGGAATGAGAACGAGCGCATGGCGCGGACCTTGGTCACCGTCCGCCAGCCAGGGACGCCACCTGAGGACGTACAGCCTCCGTAATCCATACATAACTCCCACAGAAAGCATGAACCAGAGCCCGTGAATAACTGTGTAGAACATCAGCAGCTCTTGAATAACCAAGGGCACTTGGTCCCCAAGGAAATCCCAGCTCACCCTGCCTGCCTCTGCTACACCTTGGAGCATTTCAGCTAGTGCCTGCTTAAGCTCTGTGCTCTGCTCAGTGGACATTGCTGCCCTCCTCGTCGTCTCCGAGAGACTTGTTCATGATTCCAAGTCTGCTCAGCAGGTCGTCTACGCTGTCCATAGACGACACCTCGGGCTGCGTGCCCTCGGCGACAGCCTTCATGACAGTGTGCTCCATGAGCTTAAGCATCATAAGCACACGCTCCGGGGTGGCTTCGCCGCCCGACAGGGCGAACATGCCGTCGTCATTAGTCGCGAGGACTATGACAGTCTCAAGCTCGGGAAGTTCCTGAGCTTCTTTAAGGACTTCTTCAGTGGTCTTGTAGATATCCATGACGTGCTCCTTAGCGGTTCTGGCCGTCGATGTAACGCTTGGCGTCCTTTTCCCAATACTCGTAGCTCACACGGTCCTCATGAGTGCCGTACTTCTTAACCAGCCTCGACACCTCATGCCAGATGACCATGTGCTTGGAGTCATTGGGATCTCGCAGGTGGTTCTCCACCTGAATATAGTCCCTGCCTTTGAGGTACGCATAGGCAAGGTGCGCTGCTCGTGCTTCGGATCTTACATCCAGCCTCCTGTGGTCCCGAAGGGAATCATGCAATAGCATGTGCTCAAAGGACCGCTCGCGGCGCGGACCCCATTTCTTCTCCTCGTGCCGAATGATCTTAGCCTCATCGGCGAGAGACTTGATCTTGACCTTGAGCTTGGTGAGCCCAGGATTAAACGGCCGACGTTCTGACTCAGTAGTCATCATCCAGTTCCTCTACTGGTGGACTCCAATACACAAGGGNNGTCGATCTCCCTAATTATCCAGACAAGATCGGCGGTGTACTTTAGCAAGTCATAGCCGTCTCCCCCTTCCTGTTTAGCGTATGAGTCATAGCAAAACAGAGCCCGCTCATATAGCTCATGCTCTGTCTCTGCACCATCAAGGATTCTCTCTGCGGAGCGTTGCCCACAGCCCTTAGCGGCTGCCCTGTGCAGGGAGAACTCTGAGATCACGTCCTCTGTGCAGTAAGGCAGCCCCGGTATATTATCACCTGGATCACCTGCAAGTAACTGAGTGTAGAACCACTCCGTAGCATCCCACTCAGGTACATAGAACACACCGTACTCCGGGTGCCGCCAGTTATAGTGACAGCCGGGGATCATTAGAAGGTCTTTATCTATACTACATAGTATACTCCTCGGACCCTGTGCTATAGCGACAGCATCGTCAGCCTCGATACCACACGTAACAGCAGCTCCCCACACGTTAATGAGGTAATCTCTCGCTGCCTCGTAGTGCTCCGGCTTAGGCGCTGTGCGGTTAGCTTTGTAGTGCGGGTACATATCGTGCCTGAATGTACTGCCTGTATCTGTGAGGTACACAGAATAGTCATCCGCCTCAGTAGCTTTAAGGATGCTGTACATACTGCGCTTCAACAGATACAGACAGTTCTCCACCGGCTCTCCCTTGGCAGAGAATCCAGCTCCGTAGACTAAACTGTCAGCATCCACATTAACGTGCATAGGCTTATTTCTTCTTTCTAGCTGGGTGCTTGCAGCTCTTTAGGGACTGAGCCCGGAGTGCAGCAGCNNCCATACCCATGCGACGGTCGTACTCTTTCTTCATCTCGTTCGTCAGGATACTAGCCCCGAGGTTACGAATATCAGGGGGAACATAGAAACGCTTAGGTGGTGCTGTTACCTCTTGTCTTTTCTTAGCCATCGTCCTCGTCCTGTTCGTACATCATGCGGTCAGCGTATGCTTCTGCCTCATCAGGGTGCATACCTAAATCTACACCCTCCTCATAAAAGAAATACCAATCGTTGTCAAAGAAATCTAACTGCTCAAAGTCAAGCTCCTGCGGATCTTTATTCATAAGGTACTCCTCATTCCTCACCGTTNNGCCCTCCGCTAGACCGGCGTCTAGCTCACCACTGTAGTACGCCTCGAAGTCACGAGCGGCAGCGATAACAGAAGCAGAGTCTGGACGTTTCATACCCTCGCCACTACCGAAATTAACCTCGTGAGTGTACTGTAAGTCCAGTAGCTTAAGAGCATTCGTCACTGCGTTCTGGCGCATAATGCAGCGATCACGGGCCGAGTCCTTCGGGATAGGCCACGATGCACCAGAGCCAGTGCTAGACCCTGTGCCCGGAACCTTGGTGATACTAGTAAGCTCATACCCGAAGCGAGTCTCTTTGTACGAGAACTCAACCTCATCTCCCTTGTTAACACCCGGATCTTTGAACCCGTTGTTATACCACTGCTCGTCTATGTTTACACCGTAGGCGAGCTTAGGACCGTGCTTAGTGCTACGCTCTTTCTTACTGATAGCTTTAACTGTGCCTTTCATAGTTACTCCTCAACAACAAGTTTAACATGGAAACTGAATCTCATATCATCTGCCTCGACGTTTATCACTAAAGAATCAGACTCCTCCTGGTTAAGTTTCATAAGCAACCGACGCACTACGAAATAGTCTAGTGCTTCGGCACTTAAATCGTCGTACATATGTACTTCTTCTGTGGTAATGTAATCCCTCATGTTAGTCCTCCAGATCTAACTTATGAGTGTTCTTCCAGTCTCTCCCTACCTCAATGTTCACATTAAGAGGTAGCCCGAGATTTAAACTAAACAGATTATACAGATCTTTTCCTGTATTCTCTAATGTTTTCTTAACGAACCCTCCTATCTCATAGATATCGTAGTCTTTAACTGATACATCTAACAGTACTGAATCATGCACTGTGTTAATAAGTAACACACAGTC
>JABAHQ010003327.1_pt10 | contig 11375 bp, 10 predicted proteins | sample 7062091 | NCBI WGS metagenome assembly JABAHQ01 (sample SAMN14534359, study PRJNA622989) | marine sediment metagenome | biome: marine biome [ENVO:00000428]; feature: marine pelagic biome [ENVO:01000023]; material: deep marine sediment [ENVO:00002113] | place: India: Gulf of Kutch | collected...
CCACCCAGCAACAAGGCAATGAAGCCGACGAGATTCAGGAACTTACCGAGATTGGCAACAGCCTCACCGATTTCCTCGCGACGTTCTTCTACGGTTTCGGTATCGATATCGATGCCCAAGGCATCTTGCAAAGAGTCAACACGCGTTTCAATGGCATCCATGTCCCGCTCATCAGCAAAGCCAAAGTACTGTTTGTATTCCACCCGACTCCCGCGCTGTATAAGATCTGTGGCCTCCAGCATTGAAGCAGGTATAAATACGCGCGGACCAACCATTGAGGCAGCTGCAGCCTCTCCCGGGACTTTCGTAATTCCACCTCCGATCGCAAACGTAACTTTACCAACTTTGATGGAATCACCGACCTCAATATCAAATTGAGTCATCAGCGCCTGGTCGACCAGGGCCGTGGTGTCTGTTTTAAAGGTTCGGGCTGCTTCTTTTGGGATGGTTTCAAGTGATCCGTAAAAGGGAAAGTTTCCTTTCAGTGCACGGACGTTAGCCAATCGGGTACTCCCGCTTTTGGGAAACAATACCATTGACGGAAACTCTGTAATGGTAGACTGTTCTCCGCCCAAGGTATCAAAATAAGCGGTGAGCGTATCGGGTGGAGGTTGTTCCGTTTCAATCTCAAGATCAGCTCCTAATAGCTCCTTCGATTGGTTATCGATGGTATTGTTGAGACTGTCACGAAATGAGGTAATTGCTACCTGTGCCGCCACGCCGATAATAATGGCAGAAATGTAAACAAACAGTCGCTTTTTGTTGGATCGGGCATCGCGCCAGGCCATCTTCCATGACCATTTCGAAAAGAATGATGACATAAATCTTATTTCTATAAACTCTTATTTAACCTGTTCTGCAGTGGATGTGTCAATCCATTCGTCTTTATGAATTTGACCATTTTTGAGACGTATGATGCGCTGACACTGTTCGGCCAATGATAAATCATGTGTTACCAAAACAAGGGTAGTGCCGCGTGCTTTATTAAGGTCAAAAAGCAATTTTTCGATGGTGGCTCCTGTCTCGGAATCAAGGTTCCCAGTGGGTTCATCCGCAAAAAGAATCTTGGGTTTGTTGATAAACGCTCGTGCAATGGCCACGCGCTGTTGTTCTCCTCCCGAAAGCTGTGCGGGATAATGGCTCATTCGATCAGCAAGCCCCACTTGGGTAAGTAACTCTTCGGCATCGCGCCGCACCTCGGAAGTTTTTACTCCTCGGAGTTCAAGGGGAACCATTACGTTTTCTAACGCTGTAAGAGTGGGCACCAGTTGAAAGGTCTGAAAAACAAATCCCACGTGTTTGTTACGTACTTCTGCACGCTGGTCTTCGCTCAATGGACCTAAAGTTACACCATTAAGCGTAACTTCACCGGTTGTCGGACGATCAAGTCCGGCACAAAGTCCCAGTAGGGTTGTTTTACCGCTGCCCGAGGGTCCTACGATAGAACAGGTGGTGCCTTCTTCGACTGAAAAATCGACGTGATCAAGGACGGTTAATTTCTTATCACCGCTTCTAAATTGTTGTGTGAGATTTGTAACTTCCAGAATTGGATTTAGAGCCATAAATATAATATCGTAATTGAATTATGGGTAGTAACATCTACCGGCAGGTGAATCATTCCGTAAAGGAAAGCGTTTCCTAACCTAAATGAAAATGATATAACAATAATTTACGCTTACTGATATATGAAACGGATTTTTACAGCTATTGTTTTGATTTTTTTGCTTCCTATGTTGCTCGTTGGACAGGAGAAACCTAAGCGTATACTTTTTTTTGGTGATAGTATTACCGCAGGTTATGGAGTAGGAGAGGAGAATGCATTTCCCGCTTTTGTCCAGCAGAAAATTGATTCCCTGGATTGGAATTTTAAGGCGGTTAATGGGGGATCGAGTGGAGAAACATCTGCTGGCGGGTTATCGCGTATTGACTGGATGTTACGTCAGCCGGTATCTGTTTTTGTGCTTGAACTGGGAGGCAATGACGGACTTCGTGGCATTGATTTGGATGCAACGAAGAAAAATTTGCAGAAAATTATTGATAGGGTTGAAGCCAAGTATCCCGATGCGGAGATTGTTATTACCGGAATGCAGGTTCCACCTAATTTAGGCCCCGAGTACACCAGTAATTTTAAAGAGATATATCCTGAATTGGCCGAAGTAAATAATGCTGAACTTATTCCTTATTTTTTGGATGATCTGGGAGGTGATTCTGAGTTAATGCAATCCGATGGAATACATCCCACAGAGGCCGGCCATAAATTATTGGCTGAAAAGACTTGGAAAGTGTTAAAACCAATATTACAATCAAAAAGAACAGATACTCACTCTAATTAAAAGCGTTTTCTATTATGCGCAGCATAAAAGGGCTTTTCATAATCATTAGTTTACTTTTTTTATTTGGATTAACGGAGTTATCACAAGCTCAAGAACTCGACTATGAACCGAAAGTGTTGTTGGTGACTGCGCATCCTGATGATGATGCCCTATTTGCGGCCACGGTTTTCAAGACTACACATCTGTTGGATGGCGTAGTAGATCTGGCCATTATGACAAACGGTGAAGGCGGGTATAAATATTCGACGCTTGGAAATTATATTTATAATCGTGAGCTCGACAGGGAAGAGGTGGGGCGTGAATATCTTCCGGGCATTCGTAAGCGGGAACTGATGGCCGGCGGTAAAATTGTAGGTATGCGCAACTACTTCTTTTTCGACCAGGTGGATGACGAATATTCCAGAGATATTTCACGCGCGATGCAAAAGTGGGATACTGACTGGATTAAACAGCGACTGCAAAACATTTTGAAAGAGCAGCAATACGATTTTGTATTTACCATGACGCCATCCCAAACGACGCACGGACATCACAAAGCCTCGGCGATCTTGGCTCTGCAGGCTATACAAAAACTTCCAGAAGGAGAGCGTCCTCTTGTTTTTGCAACGACTATAGTTGATTCATTGGGAGATAAAATAAACTATAAACAGTTAGAAGGGTATCCTATTTCTAAACTGATGGAGGGACAGCACCTGATGGAGTTTGATCGGACGCAGAAATTTGGTCACGAAAATAGACTCGATTATAAAATTATTGCCAACTGGGTGATTGCCGAGCACAAATCACAAGGGACGATGCAGCTGTTGATGGGACGTGGCAATGTGGAGCAGTACCGACCGTATGCAATTAATGACAAAGAGGATCTAATAAAAGCGAAGAATTTTTTTGAAGCTGTTAATGAAGTACCTATTTATCGAAATCCTAATGTGGAATTTAGGAACTGAAAAGAGAGCCCATAATTAAGGGTAGTGGACTCTCTTACCTAAAAGATCATCGTTTAAATTTATAAGTTACTGACACATTTGCCGAAACGCTTACAGTCTGATCAAATTCTAACAGGCTGCTGTCAGGAGCTCTACTTGCCGTCATTTCCATCATTGGCCGGGGCGGACGACTGCTGTACGAATGACTGATATTTTGAATGCCGGTGATAGTTACTCCTGTTTCTGTGGCAATGGTTTCCGCTTTTTCACGAGCGATGTTTAATGCTTGTTTGAGGGCTTCATTTTCCCCTTTCTCTGATTCACTTGACGTGAAATTGCCACTGAACTCATCAAAACTATTTTCAATAAGCGTAATCTGAATTTGTTCGTAGATGTCAAAATCATCCAGTGTTAATGTAACGCGTTGACGCGTTTTAATGCGCTTGTTTTTTTCGTTTCGATACGATCCGTTGTAAGTTTTGTTAATGGAGATAGGTTCAAAGTTAAGATCTTTGTCTTCTATATTGTGTTTTTTTAGCTGTCTGACTAAAACCTTTTCCCGTTTTTTGTGAAGGTCATACGCTTCCTGTGGAGTATCTCCTTCAGCATTCAAGTTGATTTGGAAAGCAATTTTATCGGCCGGGACCAGCACCTGTGCAGCAGCATTTATTGAAATTTCGTTTTGGGCCTGGCCGCTTGTTGTAAAGATAAACAGTGTGAGTAAAAAGATAAGAGCTCTCATAGAATAAATGGTTTGTTTGGATTAAATAAATTATTCACACAAGATAGATTTCAGCTTGTCTTGGGAGATATTGGCACCACAAACAACGATTACGCTGGTTTGATCAGCAAATTTTTTCGGATACTTTAGTAAGCTGGCAATGGCAACGCCTGCCGATCCCTCCACTAACTTGCTGTGGTGCTTGATCATAGAACGAATTGCATCGGCAATTTCGTCTTCGGAAATCAATATAAAATCATCTACCAGCTTTTTGCACAGTTCAAAGGTGATGGAATCACGTTCAAACCCACCGGCCGAACCATCTGAAAGAGTCGGTTTGGACTCTACTTCGCGGTATTCGCCTGCACGCACGCTTACGCTCATTTCCGGGGAATTTTCTGGCTGACATCCGATAATATTTGTATCAGGAGATCGATCTTTCACATAATTACCGATTCCTGATATTAGTCCTCCACCACCGACAGTAGCTAAAACATTATCAGGCGTGGGAAGAGTATCTAATATTTCTATGCCGATAGTTCCCTGTCCCGCTACAATCTGCAAATCGTTATAGGGTGAAACGTATATCCAACCGTTTTCCTCAGCTGTTCTGCGAGCATGCGTTTCGGTTGTATAGGGATCATCACCATGGAATTCGATTTCTACATCAAATGCCCTGATTGATTCCACTTTAGATGATACCGCATTGTGAGGTAAAAAAACCTTTCCTTTAATATCCAAAAGATCACAAGCACGGGCAAAACCAAGTCCGTGATTTCCTGTTGAAGCTGTAACAGGCAGGCTGTTAAGATTTTGCTCTTGTATCCACTTAAGCTTGTTTAAGCTGCCGCGTGCTTTAAAAGAACCCGTAATTTGTTCGCTTTCAAGTTTTAGATAGACATCACCCTGGCAGTAATTACTCAGCCAATTTGAATATATCAACGGTGTCTGAAAAACATCATAACGAATACGCTTGTGGGCCTTTTCAATTTCTTTGAGTAGCTCCATACCAATTACTTAAGTTTCGGTAGTATTGAGGGAAGCATTTTTGAAACCCACTGCTGGTACATTATTCCGGATGGGTGTAGGCCGTCCTCAGCGATTAGTTTGGGATTGTCTATAGCATCCTCAGAAATAGGAGTGATGTTGACAAACGTAACATTGTTTTTCTGAGAAATTTGCAGGGCGGTTTTATTATACCGACGAAGTTCTTTTGTGATTTTTTGAGGATTCTTCTCCTGTCCAAACGGAGTGACGCCATAGTTGGGAATGGAAACCACAAATACGTTTTGTGGATTGTCGCCAGCAAAAGAAATGGCTTGGTTCAACAGATTCTTGAACTCTTTTTCAAACTGCTTGAAATCTAATCCCTGATATTGATTATTAACGCCAATAAGCAAGGAGACGAGATCATAGTTGGAATGAGGATTTTCTTTGTTTATGGCATCTTGTAAATCAGACGTGGTCCAACCTGTCTTAGCAATGATATCGGGCTTTTCAACGTCAAATCCGCGACTGCGAAGAGAGTCAGCAAGAAGCACCGGCCATCGCAGATCCGGGTTTACACTTTCGCCAATTGTGTATGAGTCACCCAGTGCTAAAAAAGAAATAGGGGAGGACTCATTTTCAATAGCCCCCAAGAATAGTAATGCTGAAAATAGCAGCCCAAAAGTAATCGATCGAAAATAGTTATTCATAGTTGTCTATAGTTAATTCTAAAACTTTAAGTTGGTAATCCCTCCATTTCCATGATTTTAAGGGCATTTGTAGATGGACATGGACCGGGTTTCAGTTTGTATTCAAAACTCATCTTATTACCCTCAATAGTTTCGGCAAAGTGCCAGTTACTTAATTCGGATATGGTATCTTCCAGTTGTGCCAGCTCCAGGTCATGCGTAGAAATAAGTCCAACCCCGTTTTTGCCTGCAACATTTTTTAGAAATGCTTCGCTGCCCTGCAAGCGCTCCCGATTGTTAGTGCCGCGGTAGATTTCATCCACCATAAAAAATACGGGGGTATCATGGTTGTCATTGAGCATATTCAGTAATTCTCGCAGCCGTTTCACTTCTGCATAAAAATGTGACAGCCCATTGTCCAGTGAGTCGGTTACGTTGATGCTCGTGTAAATGCGAAAGGAAATTGTAGAAAAATTTGAAGCATTAACGGGGGCTCCTGCAAAACACATGGACAGATTGATGCCCATGGTCCGTAAAAAAGTGCTTTTACCGGCCATATTAGAGCCCGTGATCAACAGAATATCACCCTTTGAATCAATAGTAATATCATTGGTTACTTTTTCATGGTGGGGAATAAGGGGATGTCCTAAATCAGTTGCGGAAAAAGGGATTTTGGACTGATCATCCGGCAAAGAAAACTGGTACTGTGGATTTAACCATGCAAAGTTAGCCATTGAGCAAAAAGCCTCAAGCTGGTAGAAATGCATGAGCCATTCATCAAGTTTTGGTGCTAACTCTTTTTTATAGGTGCTCAGCTTTTGTGAAAAGTAGAGATCCCATGGCACTAAAAAATTGAGCATCACCCAAACGATTTCACTCTGCTGAGATGAAGCGGCTCCGGCAATGCGAATAATACTCTTTACATATTTTGAAGGGGAGTAGTTGCTGTTCCAATAGGGTTTGCAAAAAGCTTTTAGCTGCTTATTTGATTGGTAATCATAGTTTTCTAAAAAATGTAAAACAGGGTTAAATCGGCTAAGCTGTTTTTCAATTTGATGTGCTTCGGTATATAAACCGGATATTTTCTCACTGTTGAAATTGTAGATCACCAAATATGCAACAAAACTAATAATGACATAGGGTGCAATGAACCCCATAAGATAGAGTACCAACAGCACGATGTTGAGAGCCGAGAGCCCTCCAAGGATCGTGAGTGGAAGCGTGTAATTTACTTCTTCTGAATTTCGCAGATAGTCGAGAAGTTCATCGAGATTCCAGTCAGTTTCAAGCTCTTGTTTACTGTTAAGTTCTGCCAACAGATGTAGTTTGTCTCGGAATTTTGGTTGTGAAGTTAGTTCTTGGACAATTCCCTGGCGCTCTTTTATATCAGTAATATCCGGATTCCGTACTAACAGATAGTTAGCCAGCTCGTCGGTGCTGCCTTGATAAGTAGAGGTGTCAATAAGTTGCAATAGGGAATGGTTACCGATAATATCAAGATCGTTGGCAAAGGGATGATCTTCATAATTTGAGGTGGGTTCCCGTTCCGGAATTTTATGCCATGTTAATTGCTGGCGGGCAAGGTGTGCTTCCCGTATTGACTTCCATATTTCAAACTTTTCTTTTGATTCCTCTATGTTGTTGTGAATTGTTACCAAACGGCTGAATCCGAATAGGAAGCCAGCCAGTGTAATCCAGAAAATCCATTCCGGTCCCCAATTACCGGCTGCATAAACCAATGTAAGTCCGCCCACAAAGCCGAAAAGGCGTCCCATTGAAAGACGACTGCTTAGCTTATTAAGCGATGCAATGTTATTTGATAAACGACGGATTTGATGCTCAAGTGCGTTTGCTAAAGACTGTCTGGAATAGTTAGGCATACGAAGTTTTGTTGGAATAAAAATGCTAACTCATAGGATAGAGAATGCAGCGAAAAGATGCAGGTAGAAATTGAGGTTTGATTTATTATTGGCCAAGCCGAATTTTTTTTATAAATTCACATAAAGGATAAAAAGATCTTTTATTCTTGTTAGGTGATATATCAAAAACAAATCCATAATAGTTATGAGTATTATAAAAAAAGTAGGCACAATAGTGTTGGTGACGGCAATTTCAATGGCATTAATTTCATGTGGCAACACAGAAGACAAATCTAATGATACTACCCAGAATCGAACTGCATCTGCATCCACAACAGGGCAGGCCGGAGTAGTGGACGATGAGTCTAAAGCTCACATTTTGCGCATTGCCAAAGAATCCCCTGACCATACCATATTAGCTAAAGCGATAGAAGCTGCTGGCATCCAAAATGTACTGGTAAATCCAGGACCATTAACAGTTTTTGCTCCAACTGATAAAGCTTTTAAGGCATTGCCTGAAGGTACGCTTGATAATTTGATGAAACCCGAGAATAAATCAAAGTTGGCCAAAATATTAACTTCTCACGCATCGCCAGCTTCGCTTGATCAAGAGCGATTGGGTAGAGGAATGAATGTATATCTGGCTACCGGACATTATGTACAGTCGGAAAAAAAGGATGGTGACGTATATGTCAATGGAGCCAAAATTTTAGGTTCGGTTGATGCCTCAAACGGACAAGTTCATGTTGTTGATAAGGTATTCTTGGTAGCGAACTAAAATTTTGATGTTAGATGAGTGGTGAGGCTCGGTAGCTTTTACAAGTTGCCGAGCTTTACTTTTTGTTTCATTTTCTGGGTTTAAAAGGCCCAATAAAAAAAGGCCCTTATCGGAATTGCTATTATGCATTCCGACAAGAGCCTAAAATCATCTTCCCAATAAAATGTGCCGTTGGAAACAGCTATTAGCTATTTATTAGGATGCCAGTTTCTGCAGGGTATTAACGAGCTTATCTACCTTCGCCGTTTGACTGGAACTTGATGCCTGTCCATCCATCTCATCAGCTAATTCATTAAGGAGCTCTTGTTGTTCTGTTCCTGAGGCCTGTTCAGCTGCAGCGAGCTGTTTTCTGGCATTGTTAATCTGAGCCATAGAAAGACCCTTACCACGTTCAAGTTGGTCTATATATGCTTTGGCAAGAGCGAAAGTGGCAGGCCAGTCGTATTTTGGTTGTCCCTGTGGATTCAGTTGCTCAAAAGTAACGGTATTGGCTGCGGCAATCTCATTTTCAGTGAGATATGGGCTGGGTTCCAGTTCAAAGATATCAAGTCCCCGAGCTATTTCGGAATTCACAATAACGCCGTTGTACCAGTATACTGACCAACTTCCGCCCATTTGAAAACGGGTAGAGTCAATAGGGCCACGGTCATGATAAGCAATTTCAACAGGATTATTCGGATCGGTCCAGTCGAAAACGGAGATACCACCCTGATACCAGGATTGAACCATAATATCACGATCGGGCACCGGTATCAACGAACCGTTATGCGCTACACAGTTTTCTTGTGGAGTCTGTGGAGCCGGCATTTTAAAGTAGCTTTGAAAGTCCATCTTATTATTTTCATCGATTGTAAAGATGGCATTAGCACCCCATTCCATAGGATCTTTTTCGCGGCACTTCGGTTGACCGCCACCACCCCATTCATCCGTAAAAAGCACTTTGTCGCCTTCGTTATTAAAAGTCGCTGAGTGCCAGTAGGCAAAGTTGGAATCCGCAACCGCATCAACTCGCTTGGGATTAGCGGGATCTTCGATATCTAGGAGAAGGCCGTATCCTTCGCAAGCTCCGCCGGCTAATCCGATTTCGGGATAGAGCGTAATATCGTGACACTGATTGGGCCCCCGATTGGCCATAAGATCTTCCTCATCGTCATCATTACCGCCAAAGCGTTCTTCAATCATTTTGCCGATGTTTTTGCGAAGGGTTGCACTGTCTTGTGCCGTTGGTTGTCCTTCACCGCCACGTTGCTTTACAACTTGGGCAAGCATCTGCGAAACATAACGGTCTGGGATGATGCGAGGTTGTCCGAAAATTTCTGCTACAAATGCACCTTCTTCTTTTGCTTTCTCAATTTGTTCCTTGTCAGCGGGAGACATTCCGTGAGAGGGAGCTTCAGTAAGGTTTTCAAAGATACGAGGCGAATTAACAATTTTAGCATTTTCTGGGTTATCCAAAGGAACCTGAATCACTTCGATTCGGAATAGGGCAGAGTTTGGGTCTTCGGAGGGAGGAGCCGAAGAACAGCCCGGCAATTCTTCCTCGGGACGTACGGGAGCAGATCCGGAGACGTATACATAAACATTTTCATCGTCCTGTGGATCGTCTAAGACGGAATGCGTGTGTGAACCACGGCAGGTTTGTACATTGGAAACGTATTCAGGGTTCTCGATGTCGCTGATATCAAAAATTCGTATACCACGCAATCGTTCTTTGCTTGCTCTCTTATTGACTCCTTCGGTACCGCAGTCGAGGCGTCCGCCCAAACCTTCTCCGGACACAAAGAGGAGATCACCATAGACGGATACGTCACTTTGGGAAGCCGGACAAAGGAAATCAACCACGAGGGTTGGATCTGCAGGATTGGATATATCCCAAACCATAAAGCCATTATAATTTCCCTGGATAGCATAGTTTCCTTTAAATGCCAAATCAGAATTTGTTGAACCAATAAAATCTTCCGGGGGTGGAGTTGTCGAAAGCATTTCGAGATTCCATATTGCCTCTCCGGCATCGAATAATCCCGCTTTAAGACCTACGCGAGGATCCGGGCTGGGAGGAGTTACTTCATCCAGTGATTTTATATTCGATGTTTCGATGGATTGTTCTTGCTGATTATCTGTTACCGATGATGAGGGAGAACAGGCATAAGTGCCGAATAGAGCCACTACGAATAATAGCCCCAGCCAGCGCTTATTTGCTCCGGCTAATCCGGTGGCAGAAATGAAGCGGTTGTAAAGTGAGTTCATAAAGATAGTTTTAGGTTAAAAGTAAATTGTGATTACAAAGTATTATCCTGATTCATTAAGCTGATCAAGCATTTGCTGCATGCGGTCGATTTCGGTGCGTTGATCTACCTGTATATCAGATGCCAACCGGAATGCCTGATCATCCTGCGCCGCTCCGTCGGTATTAAATAGGTTTTCAACCATATATACGGCACCGGAATGATGTTCAATCATGTATTTGAGAAAGAGTCTGTTGAAGTTTGATCCTCTTGCGGCAGCTAACTCTTCGATCTGTTGCTGTGATAAAACGCCCCTCATTTTTTTGTACATGGTATAAGGTTCACCATTGATTCGTATCATTAAGTCAAGTCCATCAATTTCAATGTCGGGCACGGGCTGATCTCGGTCGCGGAGCCACTGCTGCATCGATTTTATTTCGTCTTTTTGAGCATTGATAATACGTGCCGCCAGTCGCTGAATTTCGGGACTGGCTCCATTTTCAGGGGCTAAGCGAGATATAACGAGTGCCTGTGCATGATGAGCAATCATGCCCGTCATAAATTTGACATCCGCTTTGGTAAATGATGTTCGGGAACGTTCGATGCGATCCCAATAAAGTTCTTCAAGCTCTGATTTGTCAACGGAGTCATCTGAAGATTGGGATGTTTTTTGAGTGTGTTGGCAAGCTATCGTTCCTGTTATCAATAAAAACGCCAGAAAAATTTTAAAAACTTTCAAAATGTTGAGTCTTTTAAATTTTACAAGGGGAGTGTCCAAACTCTGTTATAGCACAAATTGTGAATGATGGTCAACATAATAATTGCAAAATCACAAAAATACTAATGCGATTATTTTAAAA
>JABAHQ010004113.1_pt2 | contig 11372 bp, 9 predicted proteins | sample 7062091 | NCBI WGS metagenome assembly JABAHQ01 (sample SAMN14534359, study PRJNA622989) | marine sediment metagenome | biome: marine biome [ENVO:00000428]; feature: marine pelagic biome [ENVO:01000023]; material: deep marine sediment [ENVO:00002113] | place: India: Gulf of Kutch | collected...
ATGCTCTCCTTCTCCAACTTCGGCTCGGCCCGGCACCCCTCCTCGCTGAAGGTCCGACGGGCCGTGGAGCTGGTGAAGGAGGCCGACTCCGAGCTGGAGATCGACGGCGAGATGCAGGCCGACACCGCGGTGAGCAGCCAGATCCTGCGGGACGTCTACTCCTTCAGCGATCTGAACGAAGCCGCCAACGTCCTCATCTTCCCGACCCTGGGCGCCGCCAACGCGTGCTACAAGCTCCTGGCCCAGCTCGGCGGAGCCGAGGTGATCGGACCCGTGCTCCTGGGTATGGGTAGCCCCGTACACGTGCTGCAGCGGGGCAGCACGGCCATGGATGTGCTCAATCTGGTCACCATCGCCTCGGTGGGCGCCCAGGCCCGCTCGAATCAGGGGTGAGCGGGGGAGCTGCGGGCAGCGGACGGATGTCCACGACGACAGGAGCCCCGCGTCGGAGCGCGGCGCGCGCCGGAACCCAGGCAACGACAGTCATGGAGGTCACCGAACGATGACGACGGAGACGGCCGAAGCCCGGCCCCGTAGAGCGAGCCGGCACGGCGTCACGGAGCACGGCCTGAACCCCGGTCGGGAGGTTCACTGGAATCTGTCGCCCGCGGAGCTTTACGAGGCGGCCCTCTCCCGGGACGAGGGGCGCCTCGCCCACGGAGGGGGGTTCGCCGCCGTGACGGCCCCCCACACGGGCCGATCTCCGAAGGACAAGTTCACGGTCCGGGAGTCCTCCACCGAGGACGAGATCGACTGGGGCGACGTCAACGTGCCCCTCTCCCCGGAGAGCTACAGGGCCCTCCGGGAGCACGTTGTCTCCCACCTGAATCAGCGGGAGCTCTTCGTGCGGGACGCACGGGCCGGGGCCGACCCGGAGCACGGGATCAACGTGCGGGTGGTGACCGACAGCGCGTGGCACTCCCTCTTCGCCTACAACATGTTCCTCCGGCCCTCCCTCTCCGAGGTCACTGAGATGGAGCCCGACTTCACGGTCCTCCACGCTCCGGGGCTCGAGGCCCGTCCCGAGGAGCACGGCACCCGCTCGTCGGCCTTCATCGTCGTGAACTTCGGTGAGCGGGAAGTACTGATCGGCGGCACCCGCTACGCCGGCGAGATCAAGAAGTCGATCTTCTCGGTGCTGAACTACCTGCTGCCGGCCCGGGGCGTGCTCCCGATGCACTGCTCCGCCAACGTCGGGAAAGACGGCGACGTGGCCCTCTTCTTCGGGCTGTCCGGGACCGGGAAGACGACCCTCTCCGCCGATCCCGAGCGGGGTCTGATCGGCGACGACGAGCACGGCTGGGGCGAGCACGGCGTCTTCAACTTCGAGGGCGGCTGCTACGCCAAGGCGATCCGGCTCTCGCCCAAGGGCGAGCCGGAGATCTATCGGGCGACCCAGAAGTTCGGGACGATCCTGGAGAACGTGATCCTGGATCGGGAGACCCGGGAGATCGACTTCGACGACGCGTCGATCACCGAGAATACCCGGGCCTCCTATCCGATCCACTACATTCCCGACGCGGTGATTCCCGGACGCGGCGGCCATCCCCGCAACGTGATCTTCCTGACCGCCGACGCCTTCGGGGTCCTGCCGCCGATCTCCAGGCTCGAGCCGGCCCAGGCGATGTATCACTTCCTCTCGGGCTACACGGCCAAGGTCGCGGGCACCGAGCGGGGCGTGACCGAGCCCAAGGCCACCTTCAGCGCCTGCTTCGGCGCTCCCTTCCTCCCCCGGAATCCCGCGGTGTACGCGGAGCTCCTGGGCGAGAAGCTCCGTGAGCACGGAGCGAGGGTGTGGCTCGTCAACACGGGATGGACCGCCGGGCCCTACGGCACCGGACACCGCATGGACCTCACCCACACCCGGGCCATGGTCCGGGCCGCCCTGGCCGGCAAGCTGGACGACGTGGAGACGGAGCGGGACCCGGTCTTCGGAATCCACGTTCCGGTCGCGGTGCCCGACGTTCCCTCCGACGTCCTCCGGCCCCGGGGCACGTGGGACGACCCCGAGGCCTACGAGGCCCAGGCCGAGAAGCTGGCCGGGATGTTCCGGGAGAACTTCGAGAAGTACGCTTCCGAGGCGGCCCGTGAGATCCGGGAGGCGGGACCGACGGTCTGATCCTCAGCAACACCCCTCTCCTCTGCGCGGCCGCACACCGCTTCTTCAGCGACCTGCCGGGGGCCCCTTTCCCCCCGTCGTGCGGGGAAGCGGTCGGGTGTCGGCTCGGCGCTGTGCGGAGCGACGGTCGGGGCTATCTTGGGCGGCCGGACCTCATGAGCTCGATCACCGCGACCCGCGATCCACCATGTCCCTACTCCGCTTCGTCCTCGCCGCCATGGCCACGGCCGTCGCCCTGGCCCCGGGCACGGGGCCAGGCCCCATCCGCGCCCAGGAGCCCGTCTTCGTTCCCGACGACGCTCCGCCCCGGATCCACCTCCTCCCTCCGCTCCGCGAGCAGGCCGAGGAGCGCCTCGCCTGGACCCGGGCTCGCCTGGACCGCGTGCTCCCCCGCCTCATGGTGGAGTACGGGGTGGAGATGTGGATCCTCTCCATGCGGGAATACGCCGAGGATCCCGTCTTCTGGTCGATCGCCGCGCCCACGAGCTTCGCGGCCCGGCGGCGCTCGACCTACGTGTTTCATCGAAAGGACGACGGGACGGTGGAGCGGCTCGCCCTGGGTGGCGGGACCCAGGGGGGGCTCTTCGAGGCGTACCGCTCCTCCCGGGCCGCCCCCACCGGCGAGCAGGCCGAGCTCTGGGGCGGTGAGCAGTGGCGTCTCCTCCGGGAGATCGTCGAGGACCGGGACCCGGCAAACGTGGTCCTCAACATCGACGAGCACCACGCCTTCTCCGACGGGCTCCACGCGGGGGAGAGAGAGGCCCTGGAACGCGCGCTGGGGCCCTACACGGAGCGGATCCGAAGGGAGCCGCGCCTTGCGCAGAACTACATCGCCCTCCGGGTGCCCGAGATGATGCCCCGCTACCGCCGCATCGAGGAGACGGTCCACGCCATCATCACCCAGGCCTTCTCCAACGCGGTGATCACGCCCGGCGAGACCACCACCGAAGAGGTGGTGTGGTGGCTCCGGGAGAAGGTCCGGGAGCTGGGGATGACGACCTGGTTCCAGCCTTCGGTGAGCGTGCAGCGGGCGGGCGAGGTGCCCGAAGACGGTCCCGTGGTGATCGAGGAGGGCGACCTCCTCTGGACCGACTTCGGGGTCGTGGCCCTGGGCCTCCGCACCGACACCCAGCACCTGGGCTACGTCCTCGCCCCGGGGGAGAGCGGGGTGCCCGACGGGCTGGAGGGCTGCCTGGCGGCGTCGAACCGGCTCCAGGATATCCTCCTCTCGCACATGGAGCCGGGACTCACCGGGAACGAGATCCTGGCCGACGCCCTGGCCACGATGCGGGCCGAGGGGATCGACGGAACGATCTACACCCACCCGATCGGGGACCACGGCCACGGGGCCGGTCCCCTGATCGGGAGGTGGGACAACCAGGACGGGGTGCCCGATCGGGGCGACGTGGCACTCCTTCCCTCCACCTGGCACTCGATCGAGCTCCAGGCCACCACGCCGATCCCCGAGTGGGGCGGGAAGGAAGCGCGCTGCCGCCAGGAAGAGGAGGCGTACCTGGACGAGGCGGGGAACCGCCACTGGGTCTACCGAAGGCAGAGCCGCTTCCACCGGGTCTGGTGAAGGGCTTGGGCCCTCCCCCCTGAGGGTGGGCGACCCTCGTCTCCGTCTTCGTTCACCGACGCGGCCGATTCGCGAGATACTGTACTCGGACGCGGAACCACGCCATCTTGAAGGCCCCGTGAGGGAGTGAGTCTTCGCATCTTCGGAGATCTTCCCATGCGCGGCCTCCTAGCCCGCATCCGCTCGCTGGGCCGTGAGCTCCGGCGCAGGCGGGTGTATCGGGTGGGCGTCCTCTATCTCGCCGGCGCCGCCGCCACGATCCAGGTGGCCGACGCCGTCGTGGACGCCCTGGGGATCCCGGACTGGATCTTCGCCCTCCTGGTCCTGGCGGCGATCACGGGGGTGCCCGTGGTCCTCGTCCTGGCCTGGATCTACGACGTGACGGACGAGGGCGTACGGCGATCCGAAGACCAGGGCGTGCCGGGACTCCGGGGGGCGTTCGCGGCCCTGGTCATCGTGGTGAGCGTCGGTATGGGCGCCGTGGCGTGGACCCTCTGGCTCAGGCCGGGGGCCGGGCGGGCGGGGGAGGGGGTGCCGATCGGCGAGGCCGGGGCGGAGACGCTGGAGCCGGCCCGCATCGCAATCCTCTACTTCGACGACCACAGCCGGGACGGCTCCCTCGACTATCTCTCGGCGGGGCTCACCGAGGGACTGATCCACAAGCTCGCCCAGGTGGAGGGCCTGGAGGTTGTCTCCCGGAACGGCGTCAAACCCTTCCGCCACGCGTCCGTCCCCCTGGACAGCATCGTGGAGGCGCTGGACGCGGGGAGCCTGGTCGAGGGAAGCGTGACCCGATCGGGAGATCGGCTGAAGCTCACGGTCCAGCTCGTGGACGGAGCCACCGGTGCCCACCTGAGCAGTCGCGTGCTGGAGAGGCATCAGGGAGAGCTCTTCGCCCTCCAGGACAGCCTCACCAGCGAGGTCGCCCGGGGTCTCCGGCGGCGCCTGGGTACGGAGCTCCGGGTCCGGGAGGTCCGCTCCCGTGCCGGAAGCGTCGAGGCGTGGCGGCTCCTCCTCGAGGCCGTGGCCCTCCGGGAGGAGGAATTCCCCGAGGTCCGCATGGACGACCCCGACGGCGCCGTTCGCGTCCTTCACCGGGCCGACTCCCTCCTGGCCGAGGCCGTCCGCCTCGATTCCGACTGGGTGGATCCCCTGATCGTCCGGGCCCGGGTGGCACGGGATCTCTCCCACGAGCTGAGCTCGACGCCCGGGGTCGTCTACGACTCGACCTGGAACGCGAACGCCTTCGCCTACGCCGACCGGGCGGTATCGGTGAACGAGGCGTCGGCCGAGGCGCGTCTGGCCCGGGCCCAGATCCTGGCCGACCGCGCACGGTCGGCACGCCCCGAGGAGGCGGCCCGTCTCTGGGACCGGGCCGAGGACGACGTCCGGGGCGCACTGGCCCTCGACCCCGATCTCGCCGAGGCCTCCTGGCAGCTTGCACGCATCTCCCTGGAGCGGGGCCGCTTCGCCGAGGCCCACCAGGCCGCCCGGCGAGCGCTGGAGGCCGATCGGTTCCTCGAGGTCGAGGCCGATGCCCTCCACGAGCTCTACTACAGCGCGCTGAACCTCGAGGAGTTCGCCGAGGCCCGTCGCTGGTGCGACGAGGGCCGGGCCCGCTTCCCCGGGGAGAGCCGCTTCGTGGTCTGCCAGCTCTTCTTGCTGGTGTCGGTGCCGGACGTGGAGCCCGACGTGGGGCGGGCTTGGCGCCTGGCCGACAGCCTGCGGCTCGTGGTCAGCGCCCGGAACCGGGATCGCTTCGACCTGTACGGGACGGTCCTGGCCGCCAAGGTCGCGGCCCGGGCCGGGCTCGCCGACAGCGCCCGGTCCGTTCTGGCCCGGGCCGCGGGCCCGGATCCGCCGGGGTGGCTGACCTACGATCTGGCCCACGCCTACGTCCTCCTGGGAGACCGCGCCCGGGCCCTCGATCACCTCGAGCGGTACGTGGCCTTCGATCCCACCGGCCGGGATTTCCTGGGCAGCGACTGGTGGTTCCGGCCCCTCCGGGGCGATCCCCGCTTCGAGCGGCTCCTGGAGAATCGCTGAGGTCGGCGGGCTTCCCTCAGTCGTAGATCATGATCCGGGGGTCGACGTATGCCACCTCGCCGCCGGCGTCCCGCCAGACGATCCAGTACTTGAAGCGCTCGCCCTTCTCGACCGCGTTTCCGTCGATTTTCGCGCCACCGCTGCTCCCCTTCCCCTTCCCCGAGAAGAATCCCTTCTTCCCCACGAAGGGCGTCTTCCCGTCGAGGAGCACGGCCCAGTCCTCGGCATCGGCGTCCAGCACCCAGGTGACCTTGCCCTTCCTGGACACCTCCACCTCGGGCGGATCGGCTTCGGGCCTGCCCTGCCTCTTCCGGATCTTGACTTCCTTGTCCCCCGCCTGTCCGGCCATGGCCACGCCTCCTGGAGTCGAGGATGCAGTCGGTGATCGCCCCCCCGTCCGCGGACCGTCGAGAGAGCGGGGGGCGCGTCGGCTCCAAGGTACGCGACGACGCGAACGCTGCGAAGGGCCAGGTGGGCTTCGGCGGCCGGAGGGGGTTTCCCGCCCGACGGGTCCGGACCACTTTGGGCGACCCGAGCACCGGAAGGAGATCCCCCCACGTTCTGCCGCGAGATCGATGCCGAAGAGATACTGGCTGATGAAGAGCGAGCCCGACGTCTACTCGATCGAGGACCTGAGGAGGGACGGAACCACCTGCTGGGAGGGGGTCCGGAACTACGAGGCCCGGAACAAGATGCAGGAGATGTCCGAGGGCGACCTGGTCCTCTTCTATCATTCGGCCACGCGCCCGCCCGGGGTGGCCGGGGTGGCTCGGGTCGCCAAGGAGGCCTACCCGGACCACTACGCCTTCCGGGAAGGGCACGACTACTTCGACGAGAAGTCGGATCCCGACGAACCGACCTGGTGGATGGTCGACGTGGAGTTCGTGGAGAAGTTCGACGAGGCCGTCGAGCTCTCCCGGATCAAGGAGCGGGACGAGCTCGAGGAGATGGTCCTGGTGAACCGGATGCGGCTCTCGGTCCAGCCGGTGGAGAAGGACGAGTTCGAGCTCGTCCGGAAGATGGGCCGGGGCGAGGCATGAGGACGACCGGGCTCACGGCCCTCTTTCGGGCCGCGACCCTCGCGGTCGTGGCCGGGGCGTGGTGCGGCCCCGAGGCTCTGGACGCCCAGCCGGCGGACACCCTCCGCCGGAGCGGGATCCACGGGCCGGTGGAGATCCGGAAGGACCGCTGGGGCATCTCCCACATCTACGCCGAGACCGAGCACGACCTCTTCTTCGCCCAGGGCTGGAACGCGGCCCGGGACCGGCTCTTCCAGCTCGAGATCTGGCGGCGCCAGGCCACGGGGACCGTGGCCGAGATCCTGGGACCCCGGGCCCTGGAGCGGGACCGGGGCAGCCGGCTCTTCCGCTTCCGACGGAACCTGGAGGAAGAGCTGAATCACTACCATCCCAGGGGGGCGAGGATCGTCCGGGCCTTCGTCCGTGGGATCAACGCCTACAGCGACCGCACCCGGGAGGATCCCGCGCTCCTGCCGGTGGAGTTCGAGCTCCTGGGGATCCGGCCCGAGCACTGGACGCCCGAGGTCGTGATCTCGCGCCATCAGGGCCTCCTCGGCAACATCGGCGACGAGCTCGAGTACGGACGCGCCGTGTGCCGGCTGGGTCCGGATCGTGTGCGGGAGCTGGAGCGCTTCGGGCCCTTCCGGCCGGAGCTGGGCCTGGACCCGGCCGTGGACGGCGAGCTCCTCTTCCAGGACGTTCTCGCGGTCTACGAGGCCTTCCGACGCCCCATCGACTTCCGGCCCGAGGACGTGGTGGTGGCCGGGCGCCGGCTGGGGAGGCGGGGGGCGGGCGGCGGGATCCTGGAGCGGGCCGGCGGAAGCCCGGCGTCGGGGATCGGGTCCCTCGACCGCGGCGCGGCGTCCGACCGGCTCGACCGGGCGGCTCGGGCGGGGTCCGTGGGCGCGAGCGCGGACCCGGCGGGCCGGGTTTCCGCCTCCGACGGCGCGGCGGTGGGCTCCAACAACTGGGTCGTAGCGGGCCGGCTCTCGGAGAGCCGCTATCCCCTGATGGCCAACGACCCCCACCGGGCCCAGGCGGCGCCCTCCCTCCGCTACTGGGTGCACCTCGTCGGCCCCGGCTGGAACGTGATCGGCGCCGGGGAGCCGACGATCCCGGGGGTGTCGATCGGCCACAACGAGCACGGCGCCTGGGGGCTCACCGTCTTCCGTACCGACGGCGAGGACCTCTACGTCTACGAGACGAATCCCGACGATCCCGACGAGTACCGCTACCGGGGCCGCTGGGAGCGGATGACGGTGGTCGAGGAGGAGATTCCCGTGAAGGGCCGGGAGCCGGCGACGGTGGAGCTCCGCTACACGCGCCACGGGCCGGTCGTGCACGCAGACCCGGAGAACCGCGTGGCGTACGCCGTGCGGGCGGCGTGGATGGAGATCGGCGGCGCCCCGTACCTCGCTTCCCTACGCATGGATCAGGCCCGGAACTGGGAGGAGTTCCGGGAGGCGTGCACCTACTCCAACATCCCGGGCGAGAACATGGTGTGGGCGGGCAGGGACGGGACGATCGGCTGGCAGGCCGTGGGAATCGCGCCGATCCGGCCCGACTGGAGCGGGCTCGTGCCGGTCCCGGGAGACGGCCGCTACGAGTGGGACGGGTACCTGCCGATCCGGGAGAAGCCCCACGTCGTGAACCCGGCGCAGGGGTTCTGGGCCACGGCGAACAACGACCTCGTTCCCAGGGATTACGCCCATCCCGAGGCGGTGGGATTCGAGTGGGCCGCGCCGTGGCGCTGGGCCCGCGTCACCGAGGTCCTGGCCTCGGGGCGCCGGCACGGTCTCCGGGACATGATCGATCTCCAGACCGACGTCCTCTCGCTCCCGGCCCGGAGCCTGGTGCCCCTCCTCGAGCACGTGGTCGCCCCGGACCCCCGGGTGGAGGAGGCCCGGCGTCGCCTCCTCTCCTGGGACTACCGGATGACCGCGGGCTCCGTGGCGGCGGGCCTGTACGCGGCCTGGGAGGGCCGGCTGCGGACGAACGTGACCCGGCGACTCACCACCGAAGAGGAGCGGGAACTCCTGGGAGATCTGCCGATGGAGACCGTGGTGGACCGCCTCCTCGCCCCGGCGGGCGGTTTCGGAGCCGGGCCCCTCGAGGCCCGGGACCGGCTCGTGGTCCACAGCCTGGGCGAGGCCGTGGAGGAGCTGGAGGAGAAGCTGGGCGGGGCGATCGCCGGATGGCGCTACGGACAGGAGGCCTACAAGCACGCCCTCATCCGTCATCCCCTCTCCGCCGCCGTGGACGAGGAGATGCGCCGCCGCCTCGACGTGGGGCCGGCTCCCCGTGGCGGCTACGGTTTCACGGTGAACAACACGGGGATGGGGGACAACCAGACCTCGGGCGCCTCCTTCCGGATCATCGTGGACACGGGGGACTGGGATCGGACCCTCGGGGCCCAGAGCCCCGGCCAGGGCGGCGATCCCGACGATCCCCACTACGAGGATCTCTTCCCCCTCTGGGCCGCGGACCGCTATTTCCCCGCCTTCTTCAGCCGGGAGGCGGTCGAGGGCGTCACCGAGAGGGTCACGGTGCTGGCTCCGGGGGGTTGAGCGGAAATCCCGAGGCGCCGGGGGCCGCCCGCCCCGTCTTGGGCACCCGCTACGCCGGTCGCTTCCTCCTGAGCCACTCCCGGGGCTCCCACGTCCGCTCCAGCTCCTTCGGTCGCCTCCGGAACCAGCGCGCCACCAGCAGGATCTCCGCCGCTTCCTCGGGACCGAGGTCCGCGGGATCCTCCGCCGGACCCGGGAAGACCCCGGACACCTGGCGCACGGCCTCTTCCCGGGACCTCCGGTCCTTGGGATGGGGCACGTCCTCCACCACCCGTCCACGGCGCACCAGATAGAGGCGGTCGTCGCCCCGGTACCCGGGCACGCGGTAGACGAAGGAGAGGCTCGCCACCGTGCCCCGGAACGCCACCAGTCGCTCCTGGAAGCGGGCCAGCCGGCGGGCCCGGTCCCGGAGGAGAGCCGCGTACTCGAAGTCCCGACGCCGGGCCGCTGCCCCCATCGCCCTCTCGAGCCGCACGATCGGCTCCCGGGTTCGCCCTTCCAGGAACCGGTGGGCCGTCCGGATCCGAGCCGTGTACTCCTCCTCGGTGCAGCGGCCGGCGCAGGGGGCGAGGCAGCTCCCGGTGTCCGCCCGCATGCACCGGGGAGGCCGTTCGCCTCGGAAGATCTCGAGCTGGTCCCCGAAGTGGATCGGAGTGGTGGCGGGACAGTCCCGGAGGCCCAGGGCGTGGAGGAGCTCCCTCACGGTCTCGGCGAGACGGCCGGGCCGGGGAAAGGGTCCGTAGTAGGTGCTGCCGTCCTCCACCACCCGGGTCACGGGCAGGATCCGCGGGGCGGGACCGGGAGTCACCTTCAGGAAGGCATACCGGAGGCGCCGCGTGTGCTCCACGTTGTAGCGGGGCCGCCAGCGCTTGATCAGCCGCAGCTCCCGGACGAGAGCCCAGAACTCGTTGGGGACGTACTCCCAGGAGACCCGGGTGGTGGCCCGGACGATGTCGGCCGCCTTGTCGCCGGGGGAGGCCCGGAAGTAGGAGAGGAGGCGGCGCCGGACTCGCACCGACTTCCCCACGTAGAGGACCTGGCCGTCCTCGTCGAGCATCCGGTAGATCCCCGGGCGGTCCTCGGCGTGGGTCCGCACCTTCTCGCGGAGGACGGCGCGGCGGTGCGCTCCGTCCGGCGGGTGCGGCGAGGGGGAGCTCGGAGGAGGGTCGCCTTTCGCCATTTGTTCGGGGGAGTATAGAGAGAGCCCGCCGATCCCGCCATTGCACCGCCCGCCGCACCACGGCTACCCTCTCGTGCCATGGCCCAGGAGAGCCGCTCCCGCGTCGTCCGGGACCCCCTCTGGAACACGATCCGCCTGGACGCCACCGCGGTCCGGATCGTCGACACCGCCGCGTTCCAGCGCCTTCGCTACATTCGGCAGCTCGGCTTCGCCCATCTCGTCTATCCGGGCGCGACCCACACCCGCTTCGACCACGCCCTGGGCGTGTACCACCTGACCGTGACCGCCCTGCGCCTCCTCCGGGAGCGGAGCGACGCGGTGCCCGAGGAGGCCTTCGAGGGTGCGCACCTGGTGCCCTACGCGGCGCTCCTACACGACATCGGCCACTACGCGTTCTCCCACGCCCTGGAGGAGCTGGAGCCGGAGCGGGTGCCCGGCGATCACGAGGCGGTGAGCGCCCGTTTCTTCGAGTCGCCGGAGCTGGAGGAGGCGATCTCGAGCCTGGGCCCGGACGCGGGAGAGCGGATCTACGCCCTCATCCGGGGGGAGAGCGCGGTGCCGCTCCGCGGCCTGGTGAGCGGGAGCCTCGACCTGGACAAGATGGAGTACCTGCGCAGGGACGCCCGCTTCTGCGGCGTGCCCTACGGCGAGGTGGACGTGGACCGGCTCCTCCAGGGGCTCGTGCTCCTCCGGGACCCGGCCACGGGTCTCTGGGAGGTGGGGGTGGACGAGAAGGCGGTGAGCGCGCTGGAGTCCCTCCTCTTCGCCAAATACCAGATGTTCCGGAACGTCTACTGGCACCACGCCGTCCGGGCGGCGACGGCCCTCTACAAGCGGATCGTCGAGGAGGCGGTGCGCGACG
>JABAHQ010026183.1_pt2 | contig 11363 bp, 10 predicted proteins | sample 7062091 | NCBI WGS metagenome assembly JABAHQ01 (sample SAMN14534359, study PRJNA622989) | marine sediment metagenome | biome: marine biome [ENVO:00000428]; feature: marine pelagic biome [ENVO:01000023]; material: deep marine sediment [ENVO:00002113] | place: India: Gulf of Kutch | collected...
GGGGCAGGGGTATCTGCGTGCGGAAAAGGGCTATGTGTCCACGCTCAGCATTGCGGTGTTCAAGTCGCAGACGGCGCACCTGTTTCATGTCGGGGACAGCCGCATCTACCGCTGGCGTCGAGGGGAGCTGGAGCAGCTCACCCGGGATCACGCCACGCGCATCAATCAGTCCCAGTCCTACCTGACCCGGGCGGTGGGGCTGGATGTGCGCCTGGATATTGATTACCGCAGCGTGGCCGTCGAAGCCGGGGATATTTTTGTTCTCAGCACGGACGGGGTTCACGATTTTGTCAGTGCCGGCGCTATGGGTCGGGTGTTAGGTTCAATCGACAGTGGTGAGCAGGACGACCTGGAAACTGCCTGTAACCGTTTGATCGCCGAAGCCCTGGAGCATGAGAGCGACGACAATCTGAGTTGCCAGGTTGTTCGGATTGACGCCCTGCCGTCGGAAGACTCCGATGACCTGTACCGCCGGCTGACAGCCCTGCCGTTTGCACCGGAACTGGCGCCGGGCATGATCCTCGATGACCTGCGCGTAGTGGAGGAGTTGCACGCCAGTAGCCGCAGTCAGGTCTATCGCGTTATCGATGTGCGTGACAATCATACGTATGTGATGAAAACGCCGTCGGTGAATTTCGACGACGACCCCGCTTATATCGAACGGTTTGTCATGGAAAGCTGGATCGGTAGTCGTATCGACAGCCCCTATGTGGTCAAGGTGAGACAGCTGGACCGGCCCCGCAGTTGCCTCTATTACCTGACCGATTATGTGGCCGGCGTGCCGATCACTGATTTTACCGCCAACCTGCCGGCTTCCGACATCGCCGCGCGAATTGCCCTGTTCGAGCAGATGCTCAAGGCCGTGCGCGCCATGCACCGCAAGGAAACGCTGCATCAGGATCTCAAACCGGACAATATCCTGGTCGATGAACAGGGCAGTGTGCGCCTGATTGATTTTGGTTCATGCCGCGTGGCCGGTATCGCGGAAATTGCCGCGCCTATCGAGCGGGATGTCGCGCTGGGTACCGCCGGTTACAGTGCGCCGGAGCCGGTGCTGGGGCGACGTTCGGGGCCCCGCTCGGACCAGTTCTCGCTGGCCGTCATTCTGTTTGAAATGCTTACCGGCGAGCAGCCCTACAGTGGCAAGCTGGAACGCTGTCGCTCGCTGCAGGCCTACAGCAATCTGGAATACATACCCAGCTACTTTTACAACCCGCATGTGCCGGTATGGATGGATGGCGCCATCCGCAAGGCCCTGAGTATCTCCCCGGAACTGCGCTACCAGGAAGTCTCCGAGTTTCTCTATGACCTGCAACATCCCAACCCGGCGTTTCTGCGACAGGAAACCCTGCCGTTGATGCAGCGTAATCCGTTGCGGTTCTGGCAGTTGTTGGCGGGTGTTCTGGCAGTCAGTCAGGTGGTCACACTGTTGGTGTGGTTGGGCTGAGTATTGAGGCGGTACCTGCGCTGGCGCCACATAGCCTTTTTTCCATCCGCAGTGTTACTATCCCGCCCCAGAATAACCCTCCAACAAGGACACTGAATGCACCTTCATATCCTGGGGATTTGTGGCACTTTTATGGGCGGGCTGGCCATTCTCGCCCGCCAGTTGGGCCATACGGTGACGGGTACCGACGCCAATGTCTACCCGCCCATGAGTACCCAGCTCGAGGCGCAGGGCATTGAACTGACAGAAGGTTATGACCCCGCCCAACTCGAACCGGCACCGGATCTGGTGGTGGTGGGTAATGCCATGTCCCGGGGTAACCCGGTGGTCGAGGCGATGCTGGACCGGGGGCTGCGCTATACCTCCGGCCCGCAGTGGCTGTCCGAGCATTTGTTACAGGATCGCTGGGTGCTGGCGGTGGCGGGAACCCACGGCAAAACCACCACCAGCAGTATGCTGGCCTGGATACTGGAGGATGCGGGGCTGGCGCCGGGTTATCTGATCGGCGGTGTGCCGGGCAACTTCGGCGTGTCGGCCCGCTTGGGGGAGTCGTCATTCTTTGTGATCGAGGCGGATGAATACGACAGCGCCTTTTTCGACAAACGTTCGAAGTTTGTTCACTACCGGCCGCGCACGGCGATTCTGAATAACCTGGAATTCGACCATGCGGATATTTTCGATGACCTGGCGGCGATTCAGCGCCAGTTCCACCATCTGGTGCGTACGATTCCCGGCAGTGGTTGTATTATCGCGCCCGCCGGGGACGCGGCGATCGACGCCGTATTGGCGCAAGGGCTGTGGTCGGAACTGGAAACCCTGAGCGTAAACGGCGGCGATGCGGACTGGCAGGCCTGCGCGGAGCGCCCGGATGGCACGGTCTTTTCGATCCGGCATGGCGGTCAACCGCAGGCCACGGTGAGCTGGCCGCTGACCGGCGCACACAATCTGCACAACGGACTGGCAGCAATTGCCGCGGCGCGACATGTCGGGGTCGCACCGACAGTGGCCGCCGATGCGCTGGAGCGTTTCGCCGGCGTCAAACGTCGCATGGAGCTGCTGGGCGAGCCGCGCGGAGTTGCGGTTTACGACGATTTCGCGCACCATCCCACCGCCATCGCGACAACCTTGCAGGGGCTGCGGGCCCGGGTCGGGGNNTCGCGACAACCCTGGCCGGTTTGCGCGGGCAGGTGGGCACAAAAAGAATTCTGGCCGTCATTGAACCGCGTTCCAACACCATGCGTTTGGGTAAATATCTGGACCGTCTCGCCCCCGCCACCCGGGACGCCGATCAAGTCTACTGGTATCAGCCCGAAGGGCTGGACTGGAACCTGGAGTCGGTGGTTGATGCCAGTGCCGGGCGGGCGGCTGTCTACGATTCGATCGATGCCATTGTGCGGGCCATTGCGCAGGTGGTGCGCTCGGGTGACCAGGTTGTGGTTATGAGCAACGGGGGATTCGCCGGGATCCACCAGCAGTTGGTGGAGGCCATCGGCGCCGGTCCAGCTTGAGCGGTCGATACGCCGCCTCAATCTAAATTCCGGGAAGTGAAGTAATTGGAGTAAGGGAGCCCAGTGAGAAGCCGACTGTTTTCGATTTACGAGCGTCTGGTGTTGCGCCAGCCAATCTACGCGCTGCTGGTGACCCTGGCCGTGATCGGCTGGCTGTCCATCCACATTCCCAGCTTCAAGCTGGACGCTTCCGCCGATTCCCTGGTGCTGGAAGGGGACAAGGCACTCGAGTACTACCGCAAGATCAGCAAACGCTATCAGTCCGAGGACTTTCTGCTGGTTACTTACACACCGGACGACGAGTTGTTTTCCCGCCCGGTACTCAACGAAGTGGATCAGCTGCGCGGTGAGCTGGCCAAGCTCGACGGCGTCTCCTCGGTGGTGACGATTCTGGATGTGCCGCTGCTGGAAAGTCCCCCGGTGACGTTGGAGCAGGTTGCCGACGGCACCGGTATCCGTACCCTGCGTGACCCGAACATCGACTTCGACCTCGTGCGCAAGGAATTGCGTACCAGTCCGTTGTACGAGAGCCTGCTGACCAGTCGCGACGGTGACACTACTGCGATTCAGGTCAACCTCGAACGCGACGAAACCTTCCACCGTTTGCTGGAACGGCGCGACAGTCTGCGGGAAAAAGCCAAACAGCAAACGCTGTCCGACGCCGAACAAGAACAGTTGGAACAGGCGGAAAAGGCGTTTCGCGACTATTCCGTGAAAGCCAGTGAACGCCAGAGTGAACTGGTGGAGGATGTCCGCGCCATTCTCGATGACTACCGCGACGACGCGCAATTATTTTTGGGCGGCGTGCCAATGATTGCCGCCGATATGATCGCTTTCGTCAAAAGCGATCTGGTGACCTTCGGCGCCGGTATTGTGATCTTTATTATCATCACCATGGCGGTGATTTTCCGGCGCTTTACCTGGGTGGTACTGCCGCTGTTTACCTGCCTGGCCACAGCCGCCTTTATGCTGGGGCTGATTACCTGGCTGGACTGGCGTATGACGGTGATCTCGTCGAACTTCGTCGCGCTGCTGCTGATCATCACCCTGTCGATCAACATCCACCTGGTGGTGCGCTACCGGGAACAATTGTCCCTGCATCCGGGGCTCAACGAACGCGAGCTGTCGCGCCAGACCGCTTACTTCATGATCAAGCCCTGTGTCTATACGGCGCTGACGACAATGGTCGCTTTTGCCTCGCTGGTGTTCAGTGGCATCCGCCCGGTGATCGACTTCGGCTGGATGATGGTGGTGGGGGTTACCGCCGCGCTGTGTATTACCTTTATTATTCTGCCGGCCAGTCTGTCGCTGTTGAAACGCCCGGAGGCGGTGGCCACCGGCACGCCGGGTGTGGCGACGACCATCCGCTTCGCCGCCTTCACTGAAAAACACGGTCGCTTGATACTGGGGGCTACGGCCGTGCTCGTGGTGTTGAGCGTTATCGGTATCAGCCGTCTGGAAGTGGAAAACCGGTTTATCGATTACTTTCACGAAAGCACGGAAATTTACCAGGGCATGGAAGTGATCGATGCCAAGCTGGGCGGGACCATTCCGCTGGAGATCATCATTGACGCGCCGGAGGACGGTACGCCGGTACCGCGCAAGCAGGCCCCGGAACCCGCGAGCGCTGGCAGTGATAGCGGCGACGACAGTTTTGAACAGGCCCTGCAGGAAGAGTTCGGGGAGGATTTCGAAGATCCCTTCGGCGATGATTTCGCTTCGGATTTCGGCGACGGCGATGGCGCCGAGACCAGTGTCTGGTTCAATCGTGCGGGCTTGCGTCGCATCGAGGCGGTTCACGACTATGTGGACTCGCTGGAGGAAACCGGCAAGGTGATGTCGCTGGCCACCTCGTACAAGTTGCTGCGCGAGCTGACCTCGGGCATCGACGATATTCAGCTGGCACTGATCCAGCGCAGTCTGCCGGCGGATATCAAGGATTTTCTCATCGACCCCTACCTGGACGAGGAGATCGATCAGGCGCGTATCCTGGTACGGGTTATGGAAACCAGCCGCACGCTGCGCCGGGATCAGTTGCTCAAAGATATACGCCATCACCTAGTCGATGACATGGGGTTCGAGGAGGATCAGGTGCACCTGACCGGCATGCTGGTGCTGTACAACAACATGTTACAGAGCCTCTACCGCTCGCAGATCCTGACGCTGGGTGTGGTGTTTATCGCCATCGTGGCGATGTTTTTCCTGCTGTTCCGTTCTCTGTCCCTGGCGCTGATTGCCATTGCCCCCAATCTGATGGCCGCCGGTATGGTGCTGGGCGGCATGGGGCTGGCGGGTATCCCGCTGGATATTATGACGGTGACTATCGCGGCCATTACCGTGGGTATCGCGGTGGATGACACCATTCACTACGTGCACCGCTTCCGTACCGAATTCGCCAAGGATCACAATTATCTGGCGACCATGTACCGCTGCCACGGATCCATCGGCAAGGCGATGTTTTATACATCCATCATTATCTGTATCGGTTTTTCCATTCTCGCGCTGTCGAACTTTAAACCCAGTATCTATTTCGGTCTGTTGACCGGCCTGGCGATGTTTGCCGCTCTGTTGGGGGCTTTGTTATTGTTGCCTCAGCTTCTCATCACGTTTAAGCCTCTGGGGCCGGACGCGGGGGCGAAGGCGGCCAGCTAGATCGGTGTGTGATGGATGTGTAATAGGTTTGAAACAGGTATCGCGCGTCGTTGCGCCGCTGCGATTCGAGGTTAGGGTATGGAGTGTAGGCCCGACTGCGGCGCCTGTTGTATCGCACCGTCCATCGGCTCGCCCATCCCCGGTATGCCCGAGGGCAAACCGGCGGGTGTGCGTTGTATCCACCTGCAGCCGGACAATGCCTGTGGTCTGTTCGGTCGCCCGGAGCGTCCCGCGGTATGCGGCGACTTCAAGCCCGATCCGTCGGTGTGCGGCGAGAGTCGCGATCAGGCCCTGCAATTGATCACCTGGCTGGAGCAGTCGACGAATCAGTAATGGAAACCATCCCGCTATTTCCTCTGGGCACGGTGTTGTTGCCCCACGGTCGCACCCGTCTGCAGGTGTTCGAGCCGCGTTATCTGGATCTGGTGGGTCGTTGTCTGAAACATGAACAGCCGGGCGGCTTCGGCGTGGTCTGGCTGCGCCAGGGCAGTGAAGTGCACCGGGAACAGGCCGAAGCAGACAACCGGCTGGCCCAGATCGGCACCTTCGCGCGCATCGTGGACTGGGAGCAGCTGCCCAATGGTATGTTGGGTATTACCATTGAGGGTGACGCCAAGTTTCGCTTGGTGTCCAGCTACCAGCAGCCGGATCACCTGCACATGGCGGAAGTCGAGTGGATCGATCCGGAGCCCCGCATTCCCCTGCCGGAGGACTGTGATGAGCTGAAAGCCCTGATGGCCCAGCTGCTGGAGCACCCCCATATCCAGCGTATGCAGCTGAACCCCGAGGTGGAGGATGTCTCGACGCTGGGTTTTCTGTTGACTCAGCTTCTGCCCATGCCCGAGTCGGTAAAATTCCAACTGCTGTCGTTGGCCGACCCCATGCAGCGCCTGGAGGGGATTACCGAACTGCTGGATGAGATTAGTCAGTAATCCTCATTAGCGCCCCAAGTAACTGACTGTCCGATTCGTTATACTTTCTAGTACTATGTGTGTGGGCCGGTATGCTCTGGAGCCGGCACGGGCGGGAAATGTATTCGTTATGGGACCACTGGTAATTGACGTCGAGGCCTCGGGACTGGGGCGAGGGAGTTATCCCATTGAAGTGGGAATCGTCAAACCCAACGGCGAGACCTTCTGTACCATCATTCGTCCTCCGCCGGAATGGCAGCACTGGGATGCCGCCGCCGAGGCCCTGCACGGTATCGAGCGACAGGTGTTGCTGGAGCACGGCTGCGAACCGCTGGAGGTGGCCCGGGCGCTGAACCAGCGTCTGGCCGGTGAAGTGGTCTATAGCGATGCCTGGGGCAACGACAGCAGCTGGCTGGCGTTGCTGTACGACACCGCCGGGATCTCCCAGCACTTTCGCCTGCAATCCCTGCGCTCGATCATGACCGAGGCCCAGACCGCCTGTTGGCACGAGGTGAAACAACAGGTAGTTCGGGAATACGGTTATCGCCGCCACCGCGCCAGCCACGATGCGCAAATTCTGCAGGAAACCTTCCTGCGCACGGCGATGCTGACCGGTGGCGAGCCGTCGGTCCAGGGGCTGCCCTGACACCGCGGTGTTATCGGTGCGAGATCAAGCACAGGGCGGATCGTTGTCGGCTGGGCAATCGCGGGGGCGGGTGATCAGGGCCACGTCCCGGTCGACCAAAGCCAGCTGTCCCTGCCACTGCCCGGCCAGCCATTGCAGGCAATCGTCGCTGAAAAAGCTGATATGGGTAAGGTCGTTTTTGTAGTGCCAGCGGCTGAATGCTTCCCGGTCGATCACCCGTTTGGTCATCAGTGCCAGTATGCCGCCGGGGCGCAGGTGGCGCCACAGTCGATCCAGCTCCGCACCGGGCCGGGCCAGGTGCTCGACGACTTCAGTGGCGGTGATGAAATCGTAGGTGTGTTCCCATACCGACTCGTCGGCGGCATAGTAGATATCGTACAGGTGCACCCGGTGGCCCTGCGCTTCCAGCATCTGTGACAGGGTCGGGCCCGGCCCACAGCCAAAATCCAGCCCCCGGCTGGCCGGCGCCAGGCGCGCCGCCAGCGGTTCCGCCACGCGGTTGAGAAAGCGGCNNGATCGCCGGCGCTGTTGCGGTGCAGATCGTACTCGGCTTTCTCCCGGGCCGGTGTTAGGTGATAGCGCGCCTCCACGAATACCAGATCGCAGTGGCCGCACTGGCGGTACGCTCGCCGCCGGTCGCGATGGTAGGGAGAAGTGCTCGCGCTGTGGCACAGCGGGCAGGACGGGGGTGTGCTGTTCATTCGCGGATGCGCACCGTGTAGACATCGCAGGGCGCCCCGTGCAGGGCCTGGTGGGCGGTGGAGCCGAGCAATGCCTTGACCCCGGCGTAACCGTGACTGCCGACGACAATCAGGTCGCAACCGTGTTCACGCGCATACTGGTGAATAGTATCCGCCGGGCGGCCGGTCAACAGCACTTCGGTGCAACGGCCGATTCGGGCCTTGTCCAGCAGTGCCTTGAAGGTGGGATAGTAGGCCTGCTTGGCCTGCATATCGTTGGCGATATGGTGGTTGGCGGTAGCGGGGCCGTAACCGGTGACCGGCCCCTCGCAGACATGCAGTACCGTGAGTCCGGCGTCGCTGCGTTGCGCGATGGCGAATGCCGTGCGCAGCACATCGATATCGGATTCGAGCAGGTCAATGGCCGCCAGCACCTGTCGGTAGAGGCCCGGCATGGTCGCGGTGGGCGTCGCGGTGGGCATAGGTGAACCCCTTCCTGGCTGATGTTGTCGTTGCTATCAAAACACGCCGCGGCGGAAAATGGCCCGCGCCGGAAAACTTTTGATACCATCCGGCGACAGATTCGTAAAGGCTGTGACACAACCTAACCGTAAAGGAGCACGACATGACCATCCAAGTTGGCGACACGCTGCCCAGTGGCAGCGTCAAAGTAATGGGCGCGCAAGGCCCGGAAGACAGAACCATCAGCGAGCTGTTCGATGGCAAGAAAGTGGTGTTGTTCGCGGTGCCCGGCGCGTTCACTCCGGGTTGTTCCATGACGCACCTGCCGGGTTTCGTGGTCAACGCTGACAAGATCAAAGCCAAAGGTGTCGACGATATTATCTGCCTGTCGGTCAACGATGCGTTTGTGATGGACGCCTGGGGCAAGGACAAGAACGCCGACGAGATTATCATGGCCGCCGATGGCGTGGCGGAATACACCAAGGCCCTGGGTTTGGAAATGGATGCTTCGGCCGCGGGTCTGGGGGTGCGCAGCAAGCGTTACGCCATGATCGTTGACGACGGCAAAGTCACCTATCTGGGCGTGGATGAGAAAGCCGTGGACAAGAGTTCGGCGGAGACCGTTCTGGAGCAATTATAGTGTCAAAAAGGTGCCGATGGCGGATTTCCGCCCTCGGCACGGCTTTGGCTCCTGTCCCTAGANNCCTCTGCCCGGCGCCGCCCCGGCCGCAACCCCGCTGGTCTGAGGGGATAACTTACTGACTTGCATGGCATTCTCCGGCTGAACCGCACGACGTCGGGCGCTGGGCCACTGTGTCCGGACGCCGGGCGGTGTGGCAGCGCCTATTGACTGGCGGTGGGGTGGTCGCCAAGATAAACTCAAGCGGTAAATAGCAAGGCGGTACGGTGATGGCGGACCACAGTGACGACGATCTGTTTGTGCAGGAAATGGGGGATGTAAAACCCCTCAAGACGGAGAAGAAGGTGGCGCTGAGGCGGGGGCGGCAGTCCGAGCTGTCAAAACGGGCCCGGCGCGAGGCCGCAATCCGGGATCTGGCCCGGGACAAGAACCATCTCGCCAGCGACCACGTCGAGTTGCTGGATCCGCATTATCCGCTGGCGTTCAAGCGCCCCGGCATTCAGCACGGTGTGTACAAAAAGCTCAAGCAGGGGCGCTATCCCGCCGAAGCCCGTCTGGATCTGCACCGCATGAATGTCGAAACCGCACGCAAGGAAGTGTTCGACTTTATCAAGGACTGTGCCCGCTACGACCTGCGATCGTTGATGATCGTCCACGGTAAAGGCAGTCACAGCGAGTCCAACGCCGCCCGCCTGAAAAGCTACGTCAACAACTGGCTGCCGGATATGGCGGAAGTGCAGGCGTTTTGCAGCGCCCAGCCCCAGCNNGGGTGATTGCGTTTTTTCAGTGAGAAAATGGCATGCGGCGTTGTTGGCAAAAGCCTTGGTGCCAGAGAATCGGTGGCGGAGCAGCGCCACCGCCCCAACACCGGCTTATTGAGCACAAGCGCCGATCAATCAGGCGTCCCAGCAGCTAAGATGCCCCGTTATCCCTGAGAATATCCGCGTATTCTGTGGACCGGCGGTGCTGGCTGACGACGTCCAGTACCGACTCGCCCCGGGGGTTGCGGGCGTTGATATCGTGGCCCGCCTCGACAAAGTAACCGACAAAATCCTCGAAGTTTTCCACCCGCATCGACTGATACGCTTTTAACAGCATGTGAAAATCCGGGGCCACATCCTCCGCCGGTTTGACGTGGAGGAAATCCTTGACCCGCTCCTGAGTCCATACCTCGTCCACCACCTTTTCTTTGTCTTTCCTCGGTGCCATGCGTGCAGTACCTGTCAGTTAATCGTTCAGTTTGTTCGCCAGAATCTGGTTGACCATGCCCGGATTGGCCTGGCCCTGGGAGGCCTTCATGACCTGACCGACAAAAAATCCCAGCATTTTCTTACGCTTGTTCTCGTCGGCCTTGCGGTAATTGTCCACCTGGTCGGGATTGTTGGCGATGACTGCGTCGACCATCGCCTCCAGCGCGTCGGTATCCGACACTTGCTTCAAACCCTGTGCCTCGATCACCGTGTCGGCGTTGCCTTCGCCGTTCCACATCGCCTCGAACACCTCCTTGGCGATCTTGCCGGAAATGGTGTTGTCGTGGATGCGGTTGATCAGGCCGCCCAGCTGGTCGGCGCTGACCGGGCTGGCGGCGATGGTTAGATCCCCGGCGTTGAGTTTGGCCGACAGCTCGCCCATGATCCAGTTGGCGGCGAGTTTGGGGTCCTCGCACACTTCGGCGGTGCGTTCGAAGAAAGCGGCCATCGCCGCTTCACTGCTGAGGATGTCGGCGTCGTAAGCGGGTAAGTTATAAGTCTCGACAAAACGTGCCTGACGGGCGTCGGGCAACTCAGGCAGTGTGTCGCGGATCGTGTCGATATAGCTGTCCTCGACCAGGACCGGCAACAGATCGGGGCAGGGGAAGTAACGGTAGTCCATCGCCTCTTCCTTGCTGCGCATCCCGCGGGCGGTTTTGGTCTCGCCGTTGTACAGGCGCGTTTCCTGTACTACCGATTCACCGTCTTCCAGCAGGTCGATCTGGCGCGCGACTTCCTGATTGATGGCTTCCTCCATAAAGCGGAACGAGTTGAGGTTCTTGGTTTCCGTGCGCGTGCCGAATGCTTCCTCGCCCATGGGCCGCACCGAGACGTTGACGTCAAAGCGCATCGAGCCCTGGGACATATCGCCGTCGGAAATGCCCAGCGAGGTGACGATGGCGTGCAGCTTGCGCGCGAACGCCACCGCCTCGGTCGCGCTGCGCATATCGGGCTCGGTAACGATTTCAATCAGGGGCGTGCCGGCGCGGTTGAGGTCGATGCCGGATGCTTCCTGAAAACCCTCGTGCAGCGACTTACCCGCATCTTCTTCCAGGTGCGCATGGTGTATACGAATCGATTTGCGTTCGCCGTTTTCGAGCTGAATATCCACTATGCCTGCACCGACGATGGGCTCATCCATTTGCGTGGTCTGGTATCCCTTGGGCA
>JABAHQ010017217.1_pt1 | contig 11352 bp, 11 predicted proteins | sample 7062091 | NCBI WGS metagenome assembly JABAHQ01 (sample SAMN14534359, study PRJNA622989) | marine sediment metagenome | biome: marine biome [ENVO:00000428]; feature: marine pelagic biome [ENVO:01000023]; material: deep marine sediment [ENVO:00002113] | place: India: Gulf of Kutch | collected...
GGGCACTCAGTCTCATTGTGGGGACAGTCATCGGCATGGTTATGATGATGATGGCCATGAGCGGTCTCCAGGTTCTGGCAACACTCAACCCCACGCCGACCTTCCCGCCACCCCAACTCTTGGTGGAGCGGTTCGAGATTCCTTTCAGCTCACCCGACACCTGGCCGAGTGACAAAACCCAAATCGGGGTGCCGCCCCGCACCCATACCACCGGACGGACCGAGTTTATCCGGGGCTACGAGCGGCGGCTGTGGATCTTTGTCTGTCGGCGGGCCGATTGGGAGTGCCAGGCTTTGCCCTTGCTCCTGAACACTAAGGGGGAGTGGGATCGCTTTTTGGACATCGGTCGCTCTGGTTCGGAAGATGAGTGTGCGCTGTTCGAGGTGGGCTTTGTCGTCGTGGACACCCAAACGCATCTCGAGCTGTCACTGAGCCAACCGATGATCCCGTATTACCAACTGCCCCATGACCGTTTTTTGGATGTCCAATGGCTGGAAGTCAAACGCAAATTGAACGCCGATCATCAGCCCATTTCCTGTGAGCCAACGATCAGCAGTTAAAAACACCTTGAAAAGAGGTAGCTTATGAAACCAATGGCTTATCGCTGGGCGGCCTTGCTCCTCCTGGGGATCTTGATTTTGAGCGCGGCCAAGCCAGCCCCACCCCCCACCATCAAAAAAGCGTTCCACTTTGAGCTCGGCGCGGCCTATGGCGACCGTGACCAGTTCGCCTTTACGGTCGCCGACAGTGGCTGCATCCTGGCCCACATCAATACCTGGTCCCGCATAGGAAGTACCGGCTCGCCCGCCAGAGAGCTGGCCCTGATCCTCAATGGCTCCGACCGCACCGGTTACTACGCCCGCGATGACGGTCCCGCCTCGTCCCGCACCCCCTTGTGGGTCAGCTACGCCGTTTCGCCCGGTGAAATCAGCCAGGTGAAAACCTGGACCCTCTCGGTCATCAATTTTACCAGGCGGGGCACGGCCCAGGGGACGGTCAACCTGGAAATTCCCCCTACGCGGATGCCCTGTGAACTGAAGGCTACGGTCTCGCGCGCGGAGGGGAAAATTGACTTGAATTGGCGCTACACCGGCCATTACTTCCGGGGCTTCTTTCTAGTCGAGCGCTCGACTGACGGCCGGCGTTGGCAGGAGGTCGCCCCCTGCACTCAGGCCGTTTCAACCTACACCTCAAATTACGCCTGCACCGATCCGGGCCGGGCCAGCGGCACAACCTACTATTATCGTGCCTGCGCGATCACCTCAGAGGCGCAGTGTAGGCCAACAAACCTGACACCGCCGGTTTCGATTTTGCGGCGCAAGCGGTAAATGAAAACTTTTAAGTAATCCACCTCGTCCATTGTATCTCGGCCCCAGATACGGTTCAGCAGGACTTCAGTAGACACAATTCGCCCGGCATTGTGGGCCAGTATTTCCAGCAGCCGGAACTCCGTACTGGTCAACCTGATTTCCTTTTCCCCGACGGTGATCCGACGGTGATTGAAATCAATTCGCAGGTTGCCGCTGACGAAAGGATGTTCCATTGGCGCGGCTCCACCCTCCACTCGGCGCAGGACCGAGCGAATGCGGGCCATCAATTCCAGATGACCGAAGGGTTTGACGATATAATCATCCGCACCCAGTTCCAGGCCTTGTACCTTGTCCAACTCGTCATCCTGGACGGTCAAAATAATCACCGGCACGTCGCTGAAGAGGCGGATCTGCTCTAAGACCTCAAATCCGTGCATGCCGGGCATGCCCAGGTCGAGCAGAACCAGGTCCGGGGCTTCGGTATCTACGAGTGCCAGGCCGGACTCTCCCTCATGAGCGGTGATGACTTGCCATTCCGGTTCCTGTACGGTAATGGTTAACTGCACCGCCCGGGTCACGTCCGGCTCGTCGTCAATAATCAGGATTTTATGGCTGGCTTTCTTCATCATTTAAGTCCTCAGAGGCTAGAGGTAGGGTAAAACAAAAACGGCTGCCGCCGCCGGGTCGATCTTCCACCCAGATGTGGCCGCCGTGCAATCGGACCAACTCCCGGCAAATAAAGAGGCCCAGCCCAACTCCGGCCAGGGCTTTATCGGCGGCGTTGTAGAACTTGTCAAAGATAAGCTCCCGCTCCTGGGACGGTACGCCGGGGCCGGCATCGGCAATGGCAACTTGCACCGCGCCATCCTTCTGGCTCAGACTCACCTCGATGACACCGGCGGGAGGGGCAAATTTGGCGGCATTGTCAATCAGGTTGGACAGAATTTGTTCGACCCGTTTACCATCAGCCTGAACCAGCGGTAGATTGGCCGGGATTTGGAGATCAACGCTTTGCTGTTTGCGCTCAAGCAGGGGGGTCAACCTCTCCAGGACGCGCCGGGTGCGGTCGGCCAGGTCAAGGGAACGGCGGCGCAAGGCTACCGTACCGGCCTCCAACCGGGCGCTTTCCAACATATCTGTCACCAATAGTTCCAGGCGTGCCAGGTTCTGGGCAAAGGTTTCGCTAATCTCGTTTTGGGTCTGGACGGGCAGATGAGGTAGCGGGCACAGGGTTGGCGCCAGCGTTTTGAGCACGGTCAGCGGGGTTTTCAGTTCGTGGGCGGTGGCCGAAAAAAAGGTTGCCTGTAAGTCCTCGAAACGACGCAGCCGCTCCACCTGCTCCTGCTCACGGGTATAGAGCTGGGCATTGCGCAAGGCCAGCCCGGCTTCCAGGGCCAGGGAGCGCAGGAAAAGCTGTTCGTCATCGCTCAAGGGGCGGTCTGTCTGCCGGCCGACAGCGATAGCCCCTGTAATCACGCCGGTTGGCAGGATCAAAGGCACCCCAATGAGTTGGGTGATCCCATCGTCCGCCACAAATTCCGGGAGCGGACGGGTTGTCCCCACTCCGGCTAAGAAGAACGCCGGTTGGGGCCGCGCCGTGCCTGAGTCGGCTAACCGGAAGTGAGGCATAAAACAGTCCCCATCTATTTCCGGCACTCGCTGGCCGGCTGGATGCCGCTCGGTCGTGGAGGCCGCCACATACCAATAATGGCCGACCGGATGAGATAGCACCACCAGGCTGAAAGCTATGTCCGGCAAGGTGCGGGTACTATTCAAGATGGTAGCTAGAATACGCTCTAGTTCAAACTGGCTCTCCCTCAGGCGCAGGGAGATTTCGTTCAGGACAGCCATCCGCGCCGCCGCCAGCGAGGCCACTTGCCGGGCCGCGTGCTCGTGGTGCATTTGTTCGCTGAATAAGGCAATCAGCGTGCCCAGCAACAAAAGGCTAAAAAACCTGACCACCGTCACTGCGGCCACAGAGGCATTCCAACTGGGCGACAGAACGGCCGCCAGCAGCGATAACAGGCTGATCGTGGCGATCAGAGCGATAGTGACGTGCCACCGATAAGCCAGCCCGGCTTCAACGATGGCGATCATAAAGAGAAGGAAAAATAAACTGCCGGCTCCGCCGGTCAGGGTGGTGATTAACGTCGCCACAACCACATCGGACAGCAACAACCAGCCAATCCTCCCGGTAGCCAGCGGCTGGAGTCGCCAAATCAAGCCGGAAATCAACAAGCTGTACCCGGCGACGAGGATAAGCACTACTAGGGGGTGGCTAACCAGCGTTTCTTCGCCGACCTCGTCCAGGTAGGAACTGCTGCCGAGGCTCAGGGTAATAACGGACAAGCCCACAACGATGAGCCAGCGCAGCCCCAGCAGATAATAATCAACCCGTGGGATGGACACAAATGCCAGCCGACGAGCAGAGTGAGATGATGGTGGCATCATTTTCCTCCGGCACCAGCTACAACCTTAGTATAAGGCTTGCCTGGCGTGATTGACAAAAAAGTAGGCCCGGTTAAAATCAACTGTCGTTAATCCCTCCTCCCATTGGGCAATTATAGACAAATATAACCGACGGAGGTGAACAGGAGCGTAACCAAAGGTAAACATCTGGTAAACAAAAATGTTTACCAAATATTCACCTACGTTTACGGGATTGTTTACTGGGCCAGAGTATACTAAGTTTTAGAAGTTCAATCTTAGTCATTCTCTTGAAAGGAGATGTACCATGAAAACCGCTAAGACTTTAAGTTGGTTGGTGGCTGTGGCCGGTCTGTGGGAGGTTCTAGCGCCCTTTATTCTGGGTTACTCGGCAGCAACGGTAGCTATGTGGAACGCGATCATCGTCGGCGTGGTATTGATCATCCTGGGGATATGGGCGGCTGTCAATGAAGTGGTCAGCCTTGACCGGACCCTGAACTGGATCAGCGCGGTGTTGGGCGTGTGGTTGGTCGTGTCGCCCTTCATCTTAGGCTACTCGGCGATGGTGGCGGCCATGTGGAACAACATTATTGTCGGGGCCGTGGTGATCGTGCTGGCGGCCTGGGCCGCGACCGTGCTAAGTAAGCTGGTCGCCCCGCAGGCCTAGAATCACGGCAGCAGAGTCAAAGGGGAGTGGGTCAGCTAGCAACGAGGCGAGACCTGCCTCGCCCCGACTCGAAACTGTTAGGGGGTAGATCAACTTCTACCCCCTTTTTTTATCAACGCGTCGAAAAGGAGCAGATGCTGCGCGATATGATTGATCTGTGTTCCGAGATTACCAAAAATTTGAACCGAGGCTATAATATAGGTCTCAAATCTCGGATAACACTCCTTATTTCTAGCAAAGGAATTATTGCCATGCCAAGACAGGTTTCTGTCAGTCCTGATACTTTATGGGAGCGGGTCAATCGCCTGCCGCGCTTGAGGCTGATTCATCTGCCGACGCCCCTGGAAGACTGTCCCCGGCTCAGCCAGACCCTGGGGGGACCCCGTATCCTGATCAAACGCGACGATCTGACCGGCCTGGCGTTCGGCGGGAACAAATCGCGCAATCTGGAGTTTCGCCTGGCCGAGGCCGTCAAGGCTGGGGCCGATACGATCGTGGCCCGGTTGGATGTGCAATCTAATTCTGCCCGACAGACCGTGGCGGCAGCCAATAAGTTGGGCATGCGCACCTACCTGTTGCTTCAAGGAGGGGCTGATCCGCCGTGGCAGGGCAACTTGCTGGTGGATGCCCTGCTGGGGGCGGAGATCCGGCTGATAGATGATGAGGAGCTAAACGCCCTGAAGCGGGCCACGGAGGCGTTAATGGCTGAATTGCGCGCCCAGGGCCGCCGGCCGTATAGCTTGCTCGATTCCCCTATGTTCGCCCCGGCTGCCGGGCTGGCCTATGTCATCTGTGTGTTGGAGATGCGCGAGCAACTGGCCCAGATGGGCGCTCAAGCCGATTACGTTTACCTCAGTTCGGGGAGCAAAGGACAGGCTGGGGTCATGCTCGGCGCGCGAGCGCTGGGGATGAGCTTCCAAACTGTGGGCATCACGGCTCACCCTCGTCCCTTAGCGGTTCGTCAGGCAGAAACGGCCCGCATCGCCAACGAGACAGCCACTATGTTAGATTTGGATATCCGCTTTGAGCCGGAGGAAGTGATAAACGAAGACGCTTATGCCGGCCAATATGGCGTCCCAACTAAGGGGGGCCTGGAGGCGATTCGTTTGCTGGCCCAAACGGAGGGCATTCTGGTGGATCCCGTTTATTCCGGAAAGGCGATGGCCGGCTTGATCGATCATATCCGTCAGGGCAAGCTCAGCTCCGATCAAACGGTTGTTTTTATCCACACCGGTGGGACGCCGGCATTGTTCACCCATGCTTCGGCCATCCTCGAGACCACCGACCCTAAATTACGCTGATATGGACAGAATAATAGATGAACAATGCACCAGATCTCTACAAGTCCACCTTACAAATTGCCGATAATATCGATCGTTTGGTCACCATTGATATTACCGGCCGTGGCGTGGTGGGGCCGTTGTACCAGGCCGCCCGGGCGGCCCAGGAAGCGCCCCTGACCTGGCTGGCCGCGAAGGGGCTCTACGAACGGGTAAAACCGGATGATGTGGTGGTGATTGCCACGGGGATGCCGGTTGGGCCACTGCAATTCGGCGAGCAGGATGGCCCGGTGGGAGCAGCTACGCTGGCCCGCTCCCTGGTCTTGGGTCTGGGAGCTAATGTGGTTATCATCACCGAGGCTAAGTCTGTGGACATAATCCGGGCTGCGGTTAACAGCGCCGGTCTGTATGTCTTTTCCCTGGAAGAGGCGCTAGTCCATCCTACAGCTGTGGCGGTCTTCCCTTTTCCCTTAGATCAGAGGGAGGCGGAAATAGAAAGTCAGCGGCTGTTAGCCGAGTTGGCGCCGAAAGCGCTGATCACTATCGAGCGGGCCGGGGCCAATGAACATGGTGAACACCACGCAGCCCTGGGGCGTAGTTTAACGCCCTGGAATGCCAAGGTAGACATCATGTTCGAACGCGCCCGCGAGCAGGGGATTTTGACCATCGGCATCGGCGATGGGGGCAATGAGCTTGGCTGTGGTCTTATCCGGGAGACGGTGTTGGAGATTGTCCCCGGCAGCCGCCGGTGTAAATGTCCCTGCGGTGGTTCGATTGTACCCCAGTTCATCCCGGAGGTGCTGATTATCGCGGCCATCTCCAATTGGGGCAGTTATGGTATTGAGGCCTGCCTGTCCGCGCTGCTCGGTCGGGGTGAAGTCCTCCACGACCGCGAGCTTGACTTGCGGGTGCATACGGCCTGTGCGGCGGCCGGGGCGCATAATGATGGCCCGCTTCTGCTCGATCCCGGTACGGATGCTATCGCAGCGCCAATCCATGGGCATATTTTGGAACTGATGGCCCTCATTGTGCGGAACGGAGCCGACTTAGGTGGGTTATACCGGCGGGATAAGTGGCCCTGGCTGGACCGGGGATAATGAACCGTCTTTGCTCTGATATAGGTATGTCAAGTAATGTGCTTTTTCGGTACTTGCGCTGCGCGCCGTTGATAGACGTGGTAGGCATATACGACCATACCGGCACTCCAAGTCAGGGGCGCTTCGGAGGTGTACCAAAACGAAGAGAGATGATGCCCATCGGGGGCATAAACTTCATGGACTGCGCCATCTCTGACGATTACTTCAGCGATACGGTGATGTAAGGTTTTCGCTTCTTCTAGCCGTTCCATGCGGGCTAAGGCGATCACATGCCAGGCGCCCAACCAAAGCCAAGCCGCATAGGTATGATAATGGGCAATGCCCCCCAGCCGATTTTCGAGGGCGATAAATCTTTTGGGATAAGGCAGGTGTGTTGCCCGAGTAGGAACGGGGTTTGCCATCTTAAATTCGTTCATTTTATCCAGAATCGAGTGAGCTTGTTCGGGTGTTGTCAGGTCCCAGGTAATAGCCAGGAGATTGCCGCCGGTGTTTAAGTTATCAAAGATTTGGCTGGTCACATAATAGCCTAAATCATCGCGCCAGAAGTGGTTGTTGATGGCTTGTTTCAGGTGTTGCGCCCTTGTCGCAAAGCGAGCCTGATCCTCAGCCTGGCCATAGGTGAGCGCAGTTTGAGCCAAATCATGCAAAGCTTTCCAGTATAAAACATTGGTATACAAGACCCGCCCGCGACGGGCAATACTGTCAGCCCAATCGGCGAAGGCGGCTTGATGGAGGAGACCATCATCTTCCAAAGCATGTTGTTCCAGCCAGGTGATCGATCGTTTTAAGGCCGACCAATGGGTTTTGGCAAAATGGTGATCTTCGGAGCGGGTGGCATAGTTCAAGATAGCAATTACCAGTAGGGCATTGCCATCCAGCGAGATCGTGTTGTGGGCAGTGATGTATTTGGGCTTAATCGGGGCATGGTTGGGCTGCTCTCTTTTAAAGAGAGAGTATAAGTAGCGATCGAGAATGTTGGTTGAGTGCACTTTAACCGGAAATTGTCCTGAGGGTCGTTGGTTGAGCAAGAAAACTTCGAGAGCTTCTTTGGTCGCTTGAAACTCACCCAGTTCAATCAGACCAAAACTGGCAAAGCTCAAATCGCGCGCCCAAGGCTCTCTGAAGTTGCGTAAGCCGGCGCACAGAACTAATTTCTCCTGTCCGTTGGGCAAGCGACGTTTTTCGATACCGGCGCGCAAATTGGCCGAAGCAATGAGCAATCCGCTGGCTTCCAGAGTGAGTTCGTCTTCCATGTCTAAGAGGACTGCTGTAGCCGATAAAAAGGGTTGCTGGAATAGGCGTCGCCAGTAGCTAAATATCTTCCAGAATATATAGCCGAGAACAGCCAGCAGCACTGACCATAAGCCAACGATGAATCGGATATTTTTTTGTCGAGAAGGTTTCTGTCTCATCCTGTCCTCTATTGTATTTCACGCGGTCCTGTCGCCACGGCCGCTTCATAGACTTCAAGAAGGCGTTTGGTTGATTCGGGGATAGCATAGCGCTGCACCGCTTGGAGGGCTGTTTCGGCCATCGCCTGGCGGCGCGCTTCATCATCCAGCAAGGTCAAGACCGCCTCGGCAAAGTCTTCCTCGTCCGCTGGGACCAGGAGGCCACCTCCTTCGGACAATACGTCCACCGGTCCCGGTGCTTCCACGGCGACTACGGGGGTGCCTGCCGCCATCGCTTCTGTCAGCACCAGCCCCTGAGTATCGGTCAGGGAGGGAAAGACAAACAGATCGGCCGCTGCGGCAAAGTGAGGAATCTCAGTGTGGGGCAGGGACCCCGGAAAGATGACTTGCCGGCCAAGGTCCATTTTACGCGACGTTTGTTGCAAGGTGTCTTTATAAGGCCCTTGACCGACTAACAATAGCCGGGTTTGAGGACGGACCTTCATAATCCGGGCAAAAGCGCGTAGCAGAAAGTCAAGATTCTTTTCCGGAGCCAGGCGGCCTACAAATAACAAAACATCAGCCTCCCTTACTTCCAAGTTGGTCCGAATACGCTCTGGCTCCAGGTGTTGGTATTGGTCCAGATCCAGGGGGGTTGGTACGACCGTTACAGGAATATCGAGATCGTACGACTGTTGGATGAAATCGCGAATACTGGCTGTGGGGGCGATGATGTGACTGCACCGGTTTAAGTAGCGGCCAATGAATTCTTCCGCCACGACCTCAGCTAAATCTGAAACAAGGGGGACGTACGATTTGATGTGTTCAATGTAGCGGGTGTGAAAGGTAAAAACCAGCGGCAGCTTCAGGTCCCCGGCAAGGGTGGCCGCCAGCCCGCCCATCATGAAGGGGTGCTGTGTGTGGATCAGGGCCGGTTTGATGCCCCGAATCGTAGGTAGCATGGACCGTTTGAAAGGGAGAGCCAGCGAAAGATCCAGATCAAGCCCCTTCGGCAAATCAAGGGCGGGATAGCGGAAGATGTAAGGTTCTTCGTCCTGATAATCCTGATACTCAGGGACAAAGAGGTGAACCTCATGGCCGGCCTGCATTAGTCCCTGACGGAACATATCAATTGAGGTGACGACACCGCTGATGGTAGGCTTATAGGTGTTACTGAAAATCGCAATACGCATGGTTACCTTCGAGATCAATTGATTTGTTGGCTCTGTGGTACCCTATGATGTTTCATTCGAGCGGCGCCACGTCCACATCAAGCCCAGCAGCAAAAAGCTGATAAGACCCCAACTGGCCCAATAATCGAATGGCCCAGGGAATTTGCCAGGGTTTTTGTGAAATGCTTTACGTTCCTTCACTTCACCGGCAAAGGCCTGAGCTGCTGCGGGGTTATCCACTTGTTCCCAGCTCAGAATAGCGGGCAGCAAGCGCAGCCCCCCGGCCCGAACCCAGGCGCTCATTGACAGCCCCTCGTCTTGGGCGCTGACATTCACATCGGCCACATTAAACGGCGGTAAACCCCGTTGGAGCAGGAAGATGCCGATGGGTTTAATCCAGGCCGGAAAATGAACCTCGTTTATCCCATTTGTAGGGGGAACCTCTATTTCAGTTTTTCCCAGCAACGCGCTGCCAAAATCAACCGTTAAGCGGTCATCAATTAATGTAAAAGTTGCTACTTGTTTCGGATTGTTGGCATTTCGCGCTGTGTAGGTATAGTATTTACTTTCCATTGTTATTTTCTCCTATCTGTAAAGATTAAGCAAATTAATACGACGACAAGTCTTTGTCATTCTGAGGAGCGAGCGACGAAGAATCTCCCATCAGTGTTCAAAATTCCCGGTCGCCGGCGGAGATTCTTCGCTCCCGTTGGTCGCTCAGAATGACATGTGTTGACCATTCTGAATCACCGTTTTAGAGGTGAAATATGATGATCGGAGATAAAGTCGCTCAGAATGACATGTGTTGACCATTCTGAATCAACTCCTGCCAGGGCACCCCAGAGCGGATGTGAATATCTCGCTGGGGGAAGGGAATTTCGATGTTGTGAGCTTTTAAGGCATCCCAAATCTGGTAGCGCAGGTCACTGGCCAGGTTCAAACTTTGAAAAGCCTTATCCGTCCACACCAACAGATCGAAGGTGAGGCTACTGTCCCCAAAATCGCGGAACTGGATAGATGGGGCCGGCTGCTCTGACACAAACGGATGTTGTACTGCTTCTAATAAAGCCTGTTTAACGGCCTGCGGATCGGCGCTGTAAGTGACGCCCACGCTGATCCGTATCCGTACCTGTTGGTCACTCCGAGTCAGATTTGTGACCGTTTCCGACAGGAGCCTTGAGTTGGGAATAATCAATTCGACATTATCTCGATTTCTGATTATGGTGCTACGCACGCCAATAGTCTGGACAATGCCGACGTCGTCGCCCACTTCGATCACATCACCGGGCCCAATAGATTGTTCGAACATCAAAATAAAGCCACTCACAAAGTTGCTGACAACTTCTTGCAAGCCAAATCCCAACCCAACCGACAGTCCGCCGGCCACTACGGCCAGCAGGGTTAGATCGACACCCATCATATTCAGGGCTACCACTGTGCCAATGATAATTACGCCGTAGGCAGTCAAGGTTGAGAGGGCCTGGTTCAAGGCCGGACTGAGGTTGGCTTGGGGAAAGAAAACCTGCTGTAAATATCGCCGGACGCTGCGTGAGGCAACAAAAAAAAGCACAATTATGGCCAGGCTGAGGATCAGCGAGCCGACCGTCACCCGAACATCTCCTCGGAACGACAGACCCCACTGCAAGATGTTATCCAATAACCCGACACTCTGTAATGCGCCGACCAGTATAGCTATCGGGAGCAATACTTTCCGGTTCCATAGTCGGGCCTGTTCGGATGGCAGGTTAATTTTCAGCAGGGTATCGAGCAGACGATAAAAGAACCAAATCAGAATAAGGGGTATGGCCCCGGCCAGCAGGGTTTGCTGCCATGCCAGTTCTTGAAAAATTTCCACCGTTAGCTGGCCCAGTAGATAAGCCAGGAGGGGGAATGAAACCTTGTCCACCACCGCTAAGAGTTTAGAGGCCCACGGCATTCGATCCGTCTGTTTTTCCAAGGCATCCTTTAATCGGCGCAGGAAAAAGAGCCGGTGAGAGATGAATTGCAT
>JABAHQ010020228.1_pt1 | contig 11349 bp, 10 predicted proteins | sample 7062091 | NCBI WGS metagenome assembly JABAHQ01 (sample SAMN14534359, study PRJNA622989) | marine sediment metagenome | biome: marine biome [ENVO:00000428]; feature: marine pelagic biome [ENVO:01000023]; material: deep marine sediment [ENVO:00002113] | place: India: Gulf of Kutch | collected...
CCGCCGACCCGCTCGAACTCCTGCTCCTGGATGACGCGCAGCAGCTTTACCTGGATCGCCGGATTCATTTCGCCGACCTCGTCGATGAAAAGGGTCCCCTCGTGCGCCAGTTCGAAACGGCCTTTCTTGGCATTCATGGCGCCGGTGAACGCCCCCTTTTCATGACCGAAAAGCTCACTTTCAATCAGGTTTTCCGGCAAGGCAGCGCAATTGAGGACGATAAAGGGCTTGTCCTTGCGGTTGGAGTTGAAATGGATTGATCGGGCGATCAGCTCCTTGCCGGTGCCGCTTTCACCGGTGATCAGGACGTTGGCGTTGGATGAAGCGACCGACGAGGACATGTCAAACACCTGCTTCATCGCCTCGGACGTGCCGATAATGCCGGAAAAGCTGTAACGCCCCTCGAGCTCCTCGTGGAGATAGCGGTTTTCGGCCAGCAGCCGCTCGCGCTCGAACGCCTTGGCAACCGTCAGCTTGATCTCATCGCTTTCAAACGGTTTGGTTATGTAGTCGTAGGCGCCGGCCCGCAGGGCCTGGACCGCGTTTTCAACGGTGCCGTAGGCGGTAATCACGATGATCGGCAGATCCGGATTGAATTCCTTCAGTTCCTGCATGAGTTGCAGACCGTCCATGCCCGGCATTTTGATGTCGGTTATAACCAGGTCGAACTGCTCGCCTTCGACCAGGCGCATCGCCTCGCTGCCGTCGGCGGCGGCAACCGATTCATAGCCGCTTTTGGCCAGAACGCGGCCGAGCAGTTTCCGCATCCCTGTTTCGTCGTCGACTATCAGTATTTTTTCACCAGCCATATCTTCCTATTTCCTGAGGTGGCAAACCCGGTCCTTGCCGGCCTCCTTGGCCCTGTAGAGCAGATCGTCAACCACACCAAGCAGATCGGTTTCGTTTTCGCCGTCGCGGGGAAACGCCGCAGCACCGGCGCTGATGGTAATCCCTTCAGAATCCGTCACTTCGCGGATTTTCGCTGATTCCCGCCTGATCGCTTCGGCGATCCGTTCGGCCGCCTTGAGGGTCTGGGTTATGCCGGTTTCCGGCAGCAGGATGACGAACTCTTCACCGCCGTACCGGAATGACACATCCGATTCACGGAGTATTTTTTTCAGGACGGAGCTGATGGCAACCAGAACCTTGTCGCCGACCTGGTGCCCGTAGGAGTCATTGAAGTTCTTGAAGTTGTCAATATCGAACATGATAATGCCGAGCTTCTTTTCATAACGACGCGAACGGGCCATCTCCTCTTTGAAGAGGATTTTGAACTGGCGGTGGTTATAGAGTCCGGTCAGGCCATCAGTGGCGGCCAGGAACTGGGTCTGCTCATGCAGACGGGCATTATCGATGCTCATGGACGCGAAGGAACCGAGTATGTTCAGGATCCGCAGCCGGCTTTCCGGGAACTGGCGCGGCCTGAAATCGTCCACGTAAAGCACACCGACGATCTTGTTCTGGATTTTCAGCGGAACCGCTATCAGCGACCTGATCCCTTCGGCAACGGCCAGGGGATTATTGAAGAAATCGGCTTCGCCGGTATCTTCGACGATAAAGAGTTCGCCGCGGTCAAGAATCTCGTAGGTCAGCCCGCCCTTCTTGACCAGCCAGCGCTCCTTGCTGATGAAGGCATCACTCAGCCCGGCATGGGCGTGCAGTTCGAGCTTGGAACTCTCCTCGTCGTACAGAGCTATACTTCCGGCCGGAATCTCCATGATGGCCATGGCGCTGACCAGGATATTCTGCAGGACTTCATCGAGATCCAGCGAAGAGACCACGACCTGGGCGACGGTCAGGACATCCTTGAGTTCCCGTAGCTCCTCAAAAACCGCTGGATTTTCGGTATTTACCTGTTCTGTCATCGTATTGGGCACACACCACTCCTGCTAATGACAGAAATTTAACATGTTTGATTTGAAACTGTAAACTGCTTTCTCCCTGTCTTTACGGGTATTTATATATACGCTTTTGCGCATATAACTCATTAAAAACGATAACCGTCCGGAAACATTAAACAAATAAAAAAGGGTGGAAAACGCCTTGACAGGCACGACATGTTGTGGTTTAACTTTCAAATCTCCACAAGATAAAGTGCTATATATCAGGGACTTTCAGACTCTCCCTGTTTCCATCGAAATCCTGACCTTTTATATCCTTAATTGGGGGCCCATGTTATGGCTAAAAGCAGCGCTGCAAAGAAAAAAGAGATCCAGACCGAATCAACCCTGCCACTGTCAGAGAACGCACTCACTGTTCTCGAACGTCGTTACCTGAAGAGAAACGCCGAAGGTAAAGTACTTGAAACTGCCGAGGAGATGTTCAAGCGTGTCGCCGATACGATCGCGGCCGCTGAAGACAAACTGAGCACCGGCAACGACAGCAAGGCATTATCCGACGAATTCTACCGCATGATGACCGAGCTCGACTTCATGCCGAACTCCCCCACCCTGATGAACGCCGGGCGCGAACTGGGGCAGCTTTCGGCCTGCTTCGTTCTGCCGGTCGGCGATTCGATGGAAGAGATCTTCGAGTCGATCAAGAACACCGCCCTGATCCACAAAAGCGGCGGCGGCACCGGTTTTTCTTTCTCGCGCATCCGCCCGGCCAATGACGTCGTCCTGTCGACCAAGGGCGTTTCCTCCGGCCCGCTCTCCTTCATGAGCGTTTTCGATGCCGCCACCGAAACCATCAAGCAGGGCGGCACCCGCCGGGGCGCCAACATGGGCATCCTGCGGGTCGACCACCCGGACATCCGCGAGTTCATCACCTGCAAGGACGACACCTCCCAGGTGACGAACTTCAACATCTCCGTGGCCATCACCGACGCCTTCATGGAGGCGGTGGACAACGACGAGGAGTACGATCTGATCGACCCCCGGAGCCATGAGGTCGTCGGCCAGGAGAACGCCCGGGAGATCTTCGACATGATCGTCCACGGGGCGTGGAAGACGGGCGAGCCCGGGACCTTCTTCGTGGACCGGGCCAACGCGTACAACCCCGTGCCCGAGCTGGGCTCCTACGAGGCCACCAATCCCTGCGGCGAGCAGCCCCTCCTCCCCTACGACGTCTGCAACCTGGGGAGCGTGAACCTGGGGATGTTCGTGAAGGAGGGGATCCGCTGGGGGGACGAGCCCGACGAGGCGATCGACTGGGACGGGCTGCAGCGGGTCGTGCACCTCTCGGTCCACTTCCTCGACAACGTGATCGACGCGAACCGCTATCCCCTTGAAGAGATCACCGACCTGGCCCAGAGGATCCGGAGGATCGGGCTGGGCGTGATGGGCTGGGCCGACATGCTCGTGAAGCTCGGGGTTCCCTACGACAGCGAAGAAGGGGTGGAGCTGGGCCGGAAGGTGATGGAGTTCGTCAACGAGGAGGCGCGCAACGCCTCGGAGAATCTGGCCGAGGATCGGGGCGTCTTCCCCGCCTGGGAGCGCTCGATCTGGGGGCCCGACGAGACGTGCGCCCGCCGGGAGAACGGGCACCGGATCCGTCCCGAGCGTAGGCTCCGGAACTGCAACCTCACCACGGTGGCGCCCACCGGCACGATCTCCATCATCGCCGGGTGCAGCGGGGGGATCGAGCCCCTCTTCGCCGTGGCCTTCATGCGCAACCAGGCCGGCGTCCAGATGCCCGACGTGAACGAGGACTTCGTGGCCCTGGCCCAGGAGCAGGGCTGGCACTCCGAGGAGCTCATGGAGCGGATCGCCGAGGAGGGCCACATCCACTTCGACGAGGTGCCCGAGGAGGTCCAGGAGGTCTTCGTCACCGCCCACGACATCACCCCCGAGTGGCACGTCCGCATGCAGGGCGGCTTCCAGGAGCACGTGGACAGCGCGATCTCCAAGACCACGAACTTCCCCCGGGAGGCCACCGAGGAGGACGTCCGGGAGATCTACGAGCTCGCCTACCACCTGGGCTGCAAGGGCGTGACCGTCTACCGGGACGGCTCCCGGCCCCATCAGGTGCTCTCCACCGGGAAGACGGGCGAGGGCGAGGAGTCGGAGGCGGCGGCGGAGAGGCGGATCCGCCTGGAGCAGGCCCTGGCCGACGCCCGGGAGGCGAACCACCGGCTCCGGGGCCGGGTCGAGGCCCTGGAGGCCGAGTTCACCGAGCGGGACCAGGTGGCCGGCGCGTCGCGCCACAAGCGTCAGCGCCCCGGGATGCTCAAGGGGAGGACGATCAAGATGAACTCCCCGCTGGGCGACCTCTACGTCACGATCAACGAGGACGAGAACGGCCGCCCCTTCGAGGTCTTCTGCACCCTGGGCAAGGCCGGCGGCGCCGCCATGGCCGACGCCGAGGCCCTCGGCCGGCTGATCTCCCTGGCGCTCCGCTCCGGGATCCCCATCACCGCGGTGCGGGACCAGCTCCGGGGGATCTCCTGCGACCGGGCCGTGGGCCTGGGTCCCAACAAGGTGCTCTCGGCCCCCGACGCCATCGGTCAGGCGATCGAGAGATACCTGGAGGAGAAGGAGGGCATCCAGGAGGAGCTCCCCATCGGGGTCCGGGCCGAGGCCGGCGGCGCGGAGGCCCGGGTCCAGGCGGAGGGCTCGGCTACGGCGGACGAGTATTTCGGCAGCTGTCCCGAGTGCGGCGCGGGCCAGCTCGCCTTCGAGGAGGGCTGCGTGAAGTGCCACATCTGCGGATACAGCGAGTGCGGGTGACGCCGAGCTGCCGCAGGCCCGGTGGGCGCCACCCCTCGGAAACCCGGATCGCGGAGCGGAGCGAAGCGGTGCTCAGAGGCGTGATCGTCTGGTAGGACGCCCGGATCATCCGGGTCGAGAGGATTTCGCGGTCCGGTCGCGGCCGTCCCGGTGACCTTTCCCCGGGGCGGCCGCTCTTCTTCGTGGCTCGCCCTCGCAGAATCCATCGGGAGGGAATATCATCGGAAGCCGAGACCGCACCATGAGCCTTCCCGTTCCCCGTATCGGCCGGATTCTCGATCTCGTCGGCCTGGTCCTCTTCCTGGCCGGGGCTGGGCTCTACGGGTGGTCCTGGCTGGGCATGCGCGAGCTCCAGGCGGGTCAGCCGGTCTCCGAGGATCCCACCCACTTCGCCGCCATGGCCCGCTTCAACGACCTGTGGGAGCTCTCCCGGGTCGGACTGGGCTTCATGGGCGCCGGTGCCGTGATCGCGGTGGTGGCTCTGGTCGTGGCGCGGCGCCTGGGCGGCGGCACCGGGAGCCCCTGAAGCACCTCTCCCACCGAAGCGCGCACCGGAAAGGACCGACGATGCCCGTATCTCCCACCTTCCTCGCCTTCGTCGAGGACCAGATCGGCCGAATCGTGGACCTCCGCTCCCGGCGGATGTTCGGCGGCGTGGGTCTCTACGCCGGGGACCTCTTCTTCGGCCTCCTCGCCGACGACATCCTCTATCTGAAGGTCGACGACACGAACCGCTCCGACTACGAGGAGCGGGGCCTCCGGCCCTTCCGGCCCTTCGGAGCGGACACGAAGCCGATGCGGTACTACGAGGTCCCCGGCGACCTTCTGGAGGACGACGACGCTCTGCGTCCCTGGGTCGAGAAGGCCGTGGAGGTGGCCCGGCGGGCGGCGGGGGGCTGACGGGTCGTCCCCTTGGCGATCGGAACCCCGAACGCCCATCTTCCAAGGCCCGGAGCTCCGCGACTGGAGGTCGACATGCCGCTGCTCCGCATCCTCGCCGTCGTCCTCGGCGGCCTCACCACGGCCGCCGTCGTGATCCTCGCCCGCCTCCTGGTGGGCCTCCCCCTCCTTGGCGCTCTGGGCGGCCGGGCCGGGGCGGCGGGACCCGGGCTTCCTCCCGGCGTGGCCGAGGCCGCCCTCCTCCTGGCGGGCGGGGCGGGAGGCTTCGTGGCCGCGTGGAGCGCGCCGGACCGACCCCTGATGCACGCCCTCGCCCTGGGGGTCCTGGGCTGGACCCTCCTGTCCGCGGTGGCGCTCCTCGGGCCGCCGGGCTCGGGAGGGCCGTTCCTGCCCCTCCTCTTTCCCCTGCTGGTGGTGGCGGGGGGGTGGCTCCACTCCCTCCTGACGTCGCCGGAGAGGAGAGCGTCGTGAGGGTCGACGCGGGAGACGTGGAGCTGAACGTCGTGGTCCGGGGACCGGAGGGCGGCCTTCCCGTCGTCCTGGTGCACGGCTTTCCCTTCTCCCACGAGATGTGGGAGCCCCAGCTCGAGGCCCTCGCCTCCCGCTGCCGGGTGGTGGCGTACGACGTCCGGGGCCTGGGGCGGAGCGGGGTGGGCGACGGTCAGTACACCATGGAGCTCTTCGTGGACGACCTGGTCCGGGTCCTCGACGGGGCCGGTCTGGAGCGCCCGGTCGTCTGCGGCCTCTCCATGGGCGGCTACATCCTCCTCCGTGCCCTGGAGCGGGAGCCCGACAGAATCCGGGCGGCGGTCCTCTGCGACACGAAGAGCGCCTCCGACGACGACGAGGGACGGCTCAAGCGGGCCCGGGCGATCGGTGCGCTGAAGGAGGACGGCGCGGCCGCCTACGCCGAAGCGTTCGCCCCGGCGGTGGTGGGATCCACGACCCGTGAGCGCCGTCCCCGGGTCGTGGCGGCGGTGCGGCAGATGATCCGGTCGAATCCGGTCCGGGGGATGGTGGGCGCCCAGCTCGCCATGCTGGGCCGCACGGACACCACCGGCGCGCTGGCGGGGATCGACGTGCCGGCCCTGGTCGTGGGCGGAGAAGAGGATTCCCTGACCCCGCCGTCGACGATGCGGGATCTGGCCGACCGCATCCCCGGTGCACGTCTGGCCCTGATCCCCGACGCCGGCCACGTCGTCAACCTGGAGAACCCCGACGCTTTCGACCGGGAGCTGGCGGACTTCCTGGCCGGGCTGGAGTGAGGGCGCTCACCCGTAGGTCTTCTCCAGCCACTCCTCCCACGTCATCCGCCCCACCGCCCGGTCCGGGCTCGTCACCCCTCCTCGCCGCGCCGCACGGGCCGCGGCCCCGGGCAGGGGGATCGCCACCGCCAGCCGTCGCTTCCCCCGGCGCCGGAGCCAGCTCCGGGCCAGCTCGTAGGCCGTGCGGATCTCGGGCCCGGCGATCTCCGGCGCCCGGCCGCGGGAGGGTCCCTCGAGGGCGTCCAGGAGCCCGGCGGCGTATTCGGTCTCCGCCACCGGCTGCAGGGGCGTCGCCCAGGGCACCCCCACGACCCCGAGGAGGGCGATCCGCTCCAGGAGCGCGTCGAGGAATCCGTGGAACTGGGTGCCCCGGACCACCGTCACCGGCAACCCGGAATCCAGGAGGATCTCCTCGACCCCGAGCTTGAGCCGGTAGAGCTCCAGGGGAACCCGATCCACCCCCACGATCGAGGGGTACACGACGGGTGGTCCTCCCGCGTCCCGGAGCGCCGGGATCAGACGCCGGGTCCCCTCCAGGTCCACGGTCCGGGGATCCCGGGGAAGGGAGGCCGCGTGGACCACCCCGTCGATCCCCCGGACGGCGGCCTCGAGGCCTTCGCCGGTGTCGAGGTCCCCTTCCGCGCCCCGGACCTCCGGGTCCGGCGCGAGATCCGGGAGCCCCTCACCGAGGGGTCTCCGGCTCAGGACCCGCACTCCGTGGCCCCGCTCCCGGGCCTCCCGGACCAGATGCGGCCCCAGGAGACCGGTCCCCCCGGTGATCAGGATCCGCATCGCGGATCGTGAGCCGCCGGCCCCGGAGCGCCTACCGCTGCCCGCCTCCGCCTCCCGGATTCACCCGGTAGTCGAGGGGCGGGGGTCGATCCCCGAGGAGGGGCTCGTAGACGAAGTCGTCGGGGACCTTCTCCTCCCACTCGGCCTTCGCCTCGGCCACGATCTCCGGGCTCCGATAGAGGTCCACGGCGGTCATGGCCAGCGTCTTCGCCGCGTTGATCATCCCCTTCATGCCGATCGAGGTGCCTCCGGCGGCGACGGCCTGCCAGGAGTGGGCCGACGTGCCGGGGACCCAGGTCGCGGTCCGCAGCCCGACCGTGGGGACCTTCCAGCTCACGTCGCCCACGTCGGTGGAGCCCATCCCGCTGCGCTGGTAGTCGAAGGGCAGGATCTCCGCCGCCGACTCGATCGGCGGAGCGTCGCCGCCCAGGGTGCTCCGGATCGACTCGGCGAATGCGCGCTCCCGGGCGTCGTACTGGACCCCGCCCACCTCGTTCAGATTCTCCCACATGAGCCGGGAGAGGGTCTCGTTGGGCAGGACGTTGTAGAGGCCGTGGATGATCTCGTACTCCATCTCGGTCCCGGTCCCCAGGGCTCCGGCCTCGGCGGCGTCCACCACCCGCTCGAAGATCCCCTGGTCCGTGGCCGGGTCGGGGTGGCGCACGTAGTAGTAGACCTCGGCGAAGTCCGGCACCACGTTGGGCGCGTTCCCTCCGGCGGTGATCACGTAGTGGATCCGGGTCTCCTGGGGCACGTGCTCCCGGATCATCTCCACCATGAAGTTCATCGCCATGACCCCGTCCAGGGCCGAGCGGCCCCGATGGGGGGCGCCGGCGGCGTGGGAGGACCGCCCGGTGAAGCGGAACTTGGCCGACTTGTTGGCCAGCGAGGTCGACGGGCTCGCGCTGTTCGCGTCTCCGGCGTGCCAGTGGAGCACCACGTCCACGTCGTCGAAGAGCCCCTCCCGCACCATGTACACCTTCCCGGCGCCCCCCTCCTCGGCGGGCGTGCCGTAGAGGCGGACCGTCCCGGCGTGACCGGACTCCTCCAGCCACGCCTTCACGGCGAGGGCGGCCGCCGTGGAGCCGGTGCCGAAGAGATGGTGTCCGCAGGCGTGGCCCGCGCCCTTCTCGGGCTGGGGGCTGCGCTGGGGGACCGCGGCGTTGGTGATCCCCGGAAGGGCGTCGAACTCGGCGAGGATGCCGATCACCGGGCCTCCCGAGCCCCACTCGGCCACGAAGGAGGTGGGCATTCCGGCCACGCCGGACTCGACCCGGAACCCGGCGGCGGCGACCCGCTCCTGCAGGAGGGCCGAGGACTCGTCCTCCTGGTAGCCGACCTCCGCCAGCTCCCAGATCCGCTTCGCCACGCGCTCGTGGTCGCTCCGGTGGGCCTCCACGTGGGAGGTGACGAAGTCGGTGGCGTCCTGGGCCGAGGTCGGCGCCGTCGCCGCCAGGGCCACCGCCGGGAGGAGGATGAGGAGGGTCAGGGGGGTCGAAGGCGTATGCATGGTCTCCGCTCCGTCGGTCGAAGGTTGGGTGCGGCCGAGGGTCCCGTCTCAGCTCGGCGCTCCTCGCTGGTGCCAGGGGCCCGTGATCGCCAGGGTCAGGGCCTCGGCCTGCATGTTCACGAAGAAGGTGGAGCCGTCCGGCGAGAAGCAGGCGCCGGCGAACTCTCCCGTGCTGCGCGCGTTGTGGGCGAAGCGGTACAGATCGCCGTCGGGAGTGACGCCCACCAGGTAGTCGTCGCCCGTTCCGTCCTCGCACACGATGAGGTCGCCCCAGGGGGCCATCGTCAGGTTGTCCGCGTTCTCGAGGAGGGCCCCCTCGTCGGCCTCCACGAAGAGCTGGAGGGTGGCCGGCTCGTCCCACTCCCCGTCCGTGCCTTCCCGGGGGGAGGGGACGTACTTCCAGATCTGGCCCTTCCGCGCCGGGCCACCGTTGGTGCACGCGATGAAGACGGCCCCGTCGCCGTACCAGACGCCCTCGCCCCGGGCGAAGCGTGCGGCTCCGGCGTCGTGGGCCTGGTAGCGGAGGTCGTCGTCCGGGGCCTCGACCTGGTCGAGGCCGACCCAGCGGACCGGGATCGGGCGGCCCGCCTCGATCCGGGCCTGGTCGTCCCAGTTCCGGGTGTCCGCGCCCCCTCGCCCACGCAGGGCGAGGGCCTGGAGCCGCCCGCCGGCCTCGAGACGCTCCTTCCGCACCGGGAGGAACCGGTAGAGGACGCCGTCGGAGCGATCCTCGGTGAGGTAGACGGCCCCGGACGCCGGGTCCACGGCCACCGCTTCGTGGTTGAACCGGCCCATGGCCCGGAGGGGACGGGGGGGGCTCCGGAGTCCCTCCAGGTTGGCCGGCACCTCGAAGACCCACCCGTGGTCCCGGGCGAAGCGCCGGTCGGCGGTGTGCACGCTCTCCTCGCAGCTGAGCCAGCTTCCCCAGGGCGTCGGTCCCCCGGCGCAGTTCCGCAGCGTCCCGGTCAGGCTGAGCCGGTGCTCGACGAGGCGCTGCTCCCCCGTGTCGAAGAGGAGGGTCGTCGTCCCGCCCAGGGCGGGCGCGCCCGGGTCGACGCCGGCGTCGAACACGAGCCGGGCGGGGAGGCGACCCACGAGCTCGTTGCTCGGTCCGAAGGGCCCCAGCTCCGGCCCGTCCCGGGCGTTCAGCTCGTGGTTGCGCACCAGGAGGGTCCGGCCTCCGGGGCCGGGGAAGGCGGCCATCCCGTCGTGGCGCGCCGGCACGAGGAAGCCGTCGTCCATCCGCTGGCCCCCTCGGGAGAAGACGGTGTAGCGGAACCCCTCGGGAAGATCCAGGAGCCCGTCGGGGTCCGGGACCAGGGGCCCGAACCCGTCGGGGACCGCAGCCAGGAGACGGCCCGCCGGACCGCCGGGCCGGAAGAGGCGCTCCAGGCCGGAGAACCCCAGGGTCGCGGCGCCCGCGGCCCGGAAGAAGTGCCGTCGTGAAAGGGTCAAGCGGTCCTCCGTGACGGTGGAGGGAGCGGTCCGGCGCCGCCGGCGCCGGGCCCCGGCCGTGCCCGTCCCGGGAGATCGCACCGCCTGCCTCCGTCGATCCCTCGTCGAGAGGACATGATACGAAGGACCGGGCGCCGGGGCATCCGCCCGGGGACCCTCCGCTTGCCGGCGGCACCCCCGGCGCCGCACCTTGGGCCGGTGACGTCGCCCGCACGAACCCCGAGCTCCGAGGCATCCGTGGAAGTGCGTCTCCCGCCGACGGTAACGCCCCTTCGCCGACCCCGGGCCGCGGCCGGGGAGCGCCCATGACCGCGCCGGAGGGACCGGTGACGGTGGCGGTGGTCCAGGCGGCCCCGGTCCTCTTCGACCGGGAGGCCACCGTGGACAAGGTCGTCGAGGGGACCGCGGCTGCCGCGGAGAGGGGAGCGCGCCTGGTTCTCTTTCCCGAGGCGTACGTCGGCGGCTACCCCTGGGGCCTCAAGTTCGGCACGGCGGTCGGGGGGCGGAGCGCGGCGGGGCGCCGCATGTGGGAGCGCTACTGGAGCGCCGCCGTGGAGATCCCCGGACCGGCCACCGAGCGCATGGGGGAGGCCGCCCGGGAGGCCGGCCTCCACCTGGCGGTGGGGGTGGTGGAGCGGGACACCGCCCACTCCGGGGGGACGCTCTTCTGCACCCTCCTCTACTTCGGGCCCGACGGCCGCGTCCTCGGCAAGCACCGCAAGCTCAAGCCCACCGCCGCCGAGCGCCTCATCTGGGG
>JABAHQ010013482.1_pt1 | contig 11344 bp, 10 predicted proteins | sample 7062091 | NCBI WGS metagenome assembly JABAHQ01 (sample SAMN14534359, study PRJNA622989) | marine sediment metagenome | biome: marine biome [ENVO:00000428]; feature: marine pelagic biome [ENVO:01000023]; material: deep marine sediment [ENVO:00002113] | place: India: Gulf of Kutch | collected...
TGACGCAGAATTATCCAAATCCGTTTAATCCTGGTACGAGCATCAACTTTTCGGTGCCCAGCACACAACATGTGACGCTATCTGTCTACAATGTAATGGGACAGAAAATCGCCACGCTTGTTGATGGTGTTCGGGCCGCCGGCAGTTACACTGTTACATGGGATGCTTCTGACTTAGCGTCCGGAGTGTACGTCTATCGCCTCGAATCAGGGGCTACGGTTCTGACAAACAAGATGACGCTGCTCAAATAGCTAACGCTTTAACCCACCCCTGTAACGGCCAGGTACAGGCCCAGAGAGCTTGTGCCTGGTTTTTTATTTTAGACGCTATTGATCGAAAATTACAAAAAAGTAAATTTTTTTTAAGGATTTTGTCACAGGAAAATTGTACCTTAATGTTACAACGTTCCATTTAATTTATTTATTGGCTTGAGGGTAAAACTATGAAAACCATATATCTGTTGAGACACGCAAAAGCGGTTGCAAGAGACGGGGGAACGCGTGATTTCGACCGCAGTTTGGTGAAAAAGGGTAAAAATGATGTAAAAGACATGGCGAGGAGATTTAAGAGTGCGGTATCGCCTCCGGCTTTGATCGTTTCGAGTCCGGCCAGCCGCGCCGTTGAATCTGCAAAACTTTTTGCCGAAGAGATTGGGATGAAGAAAAAGGCCATCGTTGAGGACGAGAAGATTTATGAACAGGGCGTAGCGGCTTTGTTAAATCTAATAAAGGAAGTAGACGAGCAATTTCATTCGATGATGCTGGTTGGACATAATCCTTCCTTCAATCAACTTGCGGGTTCCCTGACGAAAGACTTCAAAGAGAGTATCCCAAAATGTGGAATTGTCGGGATCGATTTTGACATTACTCATTGGAAGGACGTCAAGAAAGGGCAGGGGGTGTTAAGCTATTTCGACCATCCAAAGAAGAAAAAAGCGGATTCCAATTCTTACAAGCAGTTTCGTAAGAAGTTAGAGACAAAACTCTCTGACTCAATAGCAGGCACCTTGGCAGCGGTGAACAATGATATTGCCAGCAAAGTAACCCCGCGTGTTCAAAAAGCAAGTGCAAAAATAGCCAAGCAATTTGTAAAACAGTTAAAATATGATTATGATAGTATGAATCTCGTTGCCAAAGAGCTCGAATCTCCGAATACGAACAAAACCTCCGATGCAAAACAGGGTAAAGGCAAGAGAGGCGCATCAAGCACCAAATCGAAAAAGCAGCAAACTAACACCGGTCAAGCGCCAAAATCAAAAGCGCGGAGAACGACTGCCAAGAAAAAATAGGTCAATTCAGCCGGAGGGTGGAAATGAAATTTGCGGCGATCGACATCGGTTCTAATGCTGTGAGGTTGCTTTTTAAACAAGTGTTTGAAGATGGTGACGGTCTGATTTTCAAAAAAGACGCGTTGTTTCGTGTTCCGATTAGACTCGGCGAAGATGTGTTTTCAAAACAGGAGGTGTCTGCCGACAAGGCCAAGAGGTTGGTCGAAGTGATGACGGCGTTCAAACATCTCATCGCAGCTTATCAACCCACCGATTACATGGCCTGTGCCACCTCCGCCATGCGCGAAGCAAGCAACGGCTCGCAACTCGTGGATGAAATTAGAAAACGCACCGATATTAATCTGGAAATCGTGGATGGAAAACGGGAAGCCGAGATCATCTACTGCAACCGCATCGCCGACATGTTGAGCAAGAAAAAATCCTATTTGTATATCGACGTGGGCGGCGGCAGTACGGAGATTACTTTAATCGCGAAAAATGACATCGTCACTTCGCATTCTTTCAACCTGGGCACGGTACGAATTCTCAATCATCTCGTTTCCAAATCGGAATGGCAAGAGCTGAAGCAGTGGCTTAAACAGCATACGAAGGATTATCAACCGCTTGCGGGCATTGGCTCAGGCGGCAACATCAACAAAATGTTTGATCTGTCCCGCAAGAAACGGGGCAAGCCGCTGACTTATAAGAAGATCAAAAAGATTCACAATTACGTCAATTCTTATTCATTTGAAGACCGCATTAAGGTTCTGAGGTTGAAACCCGATCGCGCTGATGTCATCATTCCGGCTTCGAAAATCTTTGTCTCGGTCATGAAATGGGCCAAGATTAAGAGAATCTACGTGCCACAAATCGGCCTTTCCGACGGCATTATCCATGTTTTGTACGATAGATACAAGCAAGGAAATTCGAAGAACGAAGTCTCCGTTGCCGCAAACTGACTTTGTGCGCGGATTCACGGACGTGTTTTAGCTAATGTAGACGCTACCGAAAAACCTCAGAATGACGACATAATCATTTTCTTAACTCTATCCAGACTGGAACCAAATAGCTAAACATAAAGAATGACAAAATGATTAAGTCAAAATAAGTGTCTGGGTTTGTAAGAACTTAGCAATTTGAATGACTCTGTCATTTCGAACGTAGCGAGAAATCGTTTTGAAAAGTTCACTTGAATTTGTTTTTAATGATTTTGCTCATAATTATTTTTGCCTTATGAATTTCCGTATTTACACTGGAATCAAACAGGCTTAATGACTTAAATTCCCAAACTTATTGAAGAATCATAACAAACATCTTTCGTGGAAGGAAATAAGACATTCAAATTACCGGAGTCTCTTGACCGTCAAACTCTGATGAGTGCCATCTCCGAACGCTACTCGACGACGCAGGAATCTCCTCAAAACAAAAAACAGACCTTCTTTGACACGTTCGATTGGCGCTTGTACAACGAAGGACTCATCCTTGTAAAAGAAGCGAATTCTTACCACCTCAGCACTCTCAAACAAGATCGCACGCTTGCAACATCTAACTGGAAGTCAAAGACGCAGCCTAAATTCTGGTGGGACCTTCCCGACGGATTTTTGAGGAGTAAGTTGCAGTCCTATTTAAGTGTCCGGGCGCTGTTGCCTCTTGCAAACGTTAAAAATCAAGCCCAGACCCTTCGGGTTTTAAACGAGGATCAGAAAACCGTGTTGCGAGTCCACCTGGAAAAGATGGAGTTGATGAACGGGCGGCAAACGTCACGCTCGCTCAACTGCCTGAGATTGCAGCCGGTCAGAGGATACGATGATGAGTTTCATAGCTTCGATCAGTTTCTGCAGGAATTAGGTGTAAATCAGGAAGCCAGGGAAACGTTGTTGATTGCGTTGCAAGCCGTTGGTAAAGAACCCGGCGAGTATTCCTCGAAATTGAACATCCAGCTCACCCCGGAGATGACCGGACGGGCCGCCGCACAAAGAATTCTGAATTTCTTGTTGAACGTCATCAAACAAAATGAATGGGGAATCCAAGCCGATATTGACACCGAGTTTTTGCATGATTTCAGGGTCGCCATCCGCAGAACGCGCTCTGCGTTGAGCCAAATCAAAGGCGTGTACCCGAAGGACGTGACAAAACGCTTTCGGCAGGATTTCAAAAGCCTTGGAAAATTGACGAATCGACTGCGCGATCTCGATGTGCATCTTCTCAAAAAGAGTGAATACCAGGACATGCTTCCGGAAAGTCTGCGTCCGGGTCTGGAGCCAATTTTTCAGAACTTGCAGGAAGAACGGAAGCGCGAACATCGGAAATTTGTGCGGGCCATCAATGCTGAATCATATAAAAAAACCCTTCGGTCCTGGGAGGGCTTTTTAAATGCCGAACAAGGATCCGACTTAGCGGAATCAAAAAACTCGCAAACACCGGCAATCGATTTAGCCCGAAAATTCATTCGAAAAGAATATGGCAAGGTCATGAGCCAGGGGCAAGCCATCACCGATGACTCGCCGGATCCGGAATTGCACAGCTTACGCATCCAGTGTAAGAAGTTACGCTATCTCATGGAATTCTTTTCGTCACTGTTTCCCGAAAAGGAAATCGCACGTCTCATCAAACAGTTGAAAAAACTCCAGGATAACCTGGGCGATTACAACGACTTGTATGTGCAACAGGAAAGCTTGAAAGAATTCCTGGGAAAGGTGGATGTCAAGAGCGCGGATTACGCTCATGTGAACGCGGCAATCGGCGGCTTGATTGCCATCCTTTATCAAAAACAGCAGCAGGTGCGGCGAGCTTTCTCACAGACGTTTAGCGCCTTTAGTAAGAAGAAAAATAACGACTCATTTCAAAAGCTCTTTGGGTGACTGCCGGGCCGACGAATTGTGAAGATCGTTGCATTATACAGCATCAAAGGCGGGGTCGGCAAGACGGCCGCTTCCGTCAACCTGGCCTATTTGTCGGCGCAGGACGGAAATCAAACCATCTTGTGCGACATGGATCCTCAGGGTTCGGCGTCGTTCTATTTCCGGATTCGCGCTTCAAAGAAATTCAGCTCAAAGAAATTACTCAAAGGTGGCGGGAATATCGACAAAAACATCAAAGGTACAGATTATGAAAACCTGGATTTGCTGCCTTCGAAGCTTTCGTTTCGCAATCTGAATCTCCACCTGGAGGCACGCAAACGATCGAAGAAGAGACTGAGAGACGTCCTCGAACCGCTCGATGCTGAATACGAATACATGTTCCTGGATTGTCCGCCAAACATCACGCTGGCATCGGAAAATGTTTTCCACGCCGCCGATGCGGTTCTCGTGCCCCTGATTCCGACAACACTTTCGGTGCTGACTTACGAAAAATTGCTCAAGTTTTTTGGCAAACAACAGTTGGACGAATCCCGGATTTACGGATTTTTTTCAATGGTGGAGAAACGCAAAAAAATGCATCAGGAGATCATGGAAAGGATGTCAGAAGAGAATCGTTTTCTTCAGGCTATCATCCCCTACAGGTCGGATGTGGAGAAAATGGGCATTTATCGCAAACCCGTGCTGCGTTTCAAACCCGGATCGAGTGCAAGCAAGTCTTATGAACAGTTGTGGCAGGAAGTCAAACAGGTGATGAATTCGGCCTGACTTCGGAGCAGAAAGAAATGAAGCCACTAATTCACACAGCGCAGCGGAGCTTTAACCAAAATACATTTAAATTAGCCACGGATTCACACTGATGCACACGGATAAATGTGATGAGGGTGGGAAGCCGCTCACAATGCGAATTAACATGAATACCTGTTTTTTAATTTTGGTGTCTTTCGGGCTTTTGAATTGGTCAATTAATTGAAGTGCAAAACCAGTTCAACAAAAACTTTCCTAAAAAAACATAATTTTATAGGTTTGTGGTATAGAGAGGTCAATTCGTGTCCAAAGAGAAAGTGTCCGGTGAAAGGCTTTTCTTTAAAAGAAAAGGTGCTTAGATTTGTCTCCAGAGATTGAACGAAAATTCTTTGTAAGGAACGCACCTACAGATTTGCATAACTATCCGCATCAGGAAATCTCACAAGGATACATCGCCGTCAGCGACGAAGGTCTCGAAGTGCGATTGCGAAACAAAGGAGGCAAGTTTACTCAGGCGGTTAAAAGCGGCGGCGGTCTCAAACGTTTGGAAGTTGAGATCGAATTGAGCCGCATGCAATTTGAGAAACTCTGGCCATTGACCGAGGGCAAGCGTGTGCAAAAAGTGAGATACGAAATTTACCATCGAGGTTGGACCCTTGAATTGGATGTTTACGGAGGCAAGCTCAGCGACTTGATCGTTGCCGAAGTCGAGTTCGATAATGAAGAACAGAGCCGGGCATTTGAACTGCCCGATTGGTTGGGGCAGGAAATCACCCACGACGAGAGATACAAAAACAAAAATTTGGCTGCTTACGGACTTCCTGAGATGTAGGCCACATTGCATTATTAGGGGCGGAATTAAGGTAAATGTTGGTTTGAGTGGGTAAGCAATTAGTAAAAATTAGTAAAAAAAAGAATAGACCCGGATTTACCCAGCAAGGCGAAGGCCGCAAATTCACAGCCACGGATTGACACGGATAAAACACGGATTAAGTCGTTAATAAATTTTAATTTAATTATGCATACGGCATGGATATCACACAATTCAAAATTACCCAGATTCAGTCTTTCTGAAATTGAGGCTGTTCAATCGGTGTTCATCAGTGTGATTCAGTGGCTAAAGTATTCTTAGGAGTTTTTACGCACTCTGATCGACATAGAGCCTGAATTTATGCAAGAAAACACAGGAAATAGGAGTTTGATTTACGATCAATCTGCCGTCATTCCGTTTCGGTTTGTGGAAAACAATGTGAAGGTGATGCTGATCACCACCCGACGCAGCAGACGCTGGATCATTCCGAAAGGGTTGATCGAGGATGATATGACGGCTGCCGATTCCGCTGAAATGGAGGCATTTGAAGAGGCAGGCATTCGCGGACACGTCTATCCCGAACTCATCGGGGAATATGAATATCAAAAGTGGGGCGGCATCTGTCAGGTCAAAGTGTTTCTGATGAAGGTTGCAACCGTCCTGGAGGAATGGCCCGAATCATTTCGAACACGCAAATGGATGACCGCGGAGGAAGCTGAACATCTGGTTCGCGAAGCAAAGCTCAAAAAGATGTTTCAACAGCTTGATTCAAGCATCCGAAGAGTGCAAAAGTCTTAGCTCATAACCCGAGTAGAAATCATGAAAGCGACTGAAGAACTTCAATCCATTTCGATAGATTCGCCCGAGGCTTATTTAAACCGGGAACTCAGTTGGCTGAAGTTTGCCCGAAGAGTGCTCGACCTCGTTGAGGATCCGGAGGTACCCTGGTTGGAACGCATTAAGTTCGCCGGGATTGTGGGCATGCTGCATGACGAATTTTTCATGAAGCGCATGAGCGGCTTGAAGCGCATGATACGGCAAGGCAGGAACAAGATTTCCATCGATGGGCAAACCCCTATTGAAGAAATGCGGGGGTGTCGGCAAGAGGTTCTAAAGCAATCGAAGGCATTATCTCAAGTGCTGCGCGAAGAAATCTGCCCGACTTTGAAAAAGGTCGGAACCCCTATTTTAAACTATGACGACCTCAGCAAAAAGCAGAAGAAGCATTTGCGGGAGTACTTTCGGTCGTCGGTTCAGCCTATTCTGAGGCCGCTGGCGGTCGATGCCGAACATCCCTTTCCTTTTATCAGCAATCAGGGACTGAACCTGGCCGTTCAAATCCCGGTAAAGAAAAATCGCAAACGTTTTGTGCGAATTAAAGTTCCGAGCAATCGACCTCGTTGGGTTCCCTTGCCGGACGAAGCGGGCTTTGTGCCGTTGGAGCAAGTGATAGCGGCCAACCTGCAGGACTTGTTTCCCGGATCGGATGAGATCGAAACCTGCTATTTTCGGGTAACGCGTGGAGCCGAAAGTGAGAACGAGGACGACCTCGACCTGAAGTATGATTACTCAGAAGTTGATTTCGTTCCGGGGAACATCATTCATCAGGTGACTGACGAACTGAAAGCGCGCCGATTTGCCGGGGTGGTGCGACTCCAGGTTAATCCGGAAATGCCAGAGAGAATACGCAAATGGCTTGCGACGCAACTCGAAATCGGAGACGAAGACATTTACGACGCCGACGCCTTTCTGGCTTTGAGCGATCTCATGGATTTCAGACCCACAGACTTTGACGACCTCCGCTACCCTCACCACGAGCTGTTGACCCATCCTCGGCTGCAAGACCTGAATCCGGACAATCCGTCTGCAATTTTCAGGCGGATTGCCAAGGGTGACATTCTTCTGCACCATCCGTACCATTGTTTTGAAACATCAGTACTGCAATTCCTGCGCGCCGCTGCCTTCGATCCCGATGTGCTTGCCATTAAGTTAACCATCTATCGCACCAGCAGCGACTCGCCAATTGTTCGAGTGCTGACGGAGGCCGCGCGACAGGGGAAACAGGTGGCCGTACTCGTTGAAGTGACAGCGCGGTTCGACGAAGCTCCAAATATTGCCTGGGGAAAACTCCTGGAAAAAGAAGGCGTGCATGTCTCTTATGGAGTGGAGAAGTTGAAAACACATGTTAAGTTGGCGCTGGTCGTGCGGGAGGAGCAAGGCAAAGTCCAGCGCTATGTGCATGTGGGAACCGGTAATTACCACACGGGTACAGCGCGTATCTACGAGGATTTGGGTATGCTCACCTGTGATTCGGATCTCTGTGAGGAAGTTGCGGCCATATTCAATGAACTCACGGGGGCCACGCCGTTCGAAAAATATCGCAGGCTCATTGTGGCGCCTGAGAATATGCGTACACGGTTCACACAAATGATTCAGCGGGAAGCAGACCACGCACAGGCAGGAAGACCGTGCGGCATTCATGCCAAAATGAACCAGTTGCAAGACTCGGAGATCATTCGGGAGTTGTATCTGGCCAGCCAAGCTGGTGTGCCGATCACACTGAATGTGCGCGGCCTTTGCTGTTTACGTCCGGGCGTGCCCGGTTTATCGGAGAACATCCGAGTTTACAGCCCGGTCGGACGGTTTTTGGAGCACAGCCGTATTTACAGTTTCATCAACGGCGGCGAGCCGGAATATTTTTTCGGTTCGGCCGATTGGATGAAGCGCAACCTGAATCGACGCGTGGAAACGCTGGCCCCGGTCAAGGATCCGCAAATCAAACAGGAACTGAAAACCATTCTCGAAATGTACGACCTGGATAACCACTCCGTTTGGGACTGTTTACCGGACGGGAGTTACAAACGCCGTCGACCTGCAGAAGGAGAGGAACGCCGTTCTGCACAGGAAATGTTCATCCGTATGTGCAGTCATGAGCAGCTTATAGCGGTTTAGCGGTTCACTGGCGCTGCCCGTCGGAAATCACACCCTTTCGGCAGCGTCCGGGCGAAGCCGCTTGTTATGCGTCGACAGGTTCGCCAAACCTTACTTATACGATTCTATTAGAAGGATGGCTCTGAACTACAGCTTATCATGACTGTCAGATCTTCACTTTAGAGCACCTCCGCCACCGCAAGCCGGCTGACCAAATGACTCACAACTCCCTCCCAAAAACCTCTGTTTGACTCCAAAAAACATTGATTGAAAATCCAAGCTTGTCCCGCCGAATGGTTGGGATACATACTCAAAGATCAACTGTGAAACTGAAAATTAACTCTGAGTTTACCACAAAACCAGCTAAAAGCCCAGGGCGTTCGGTTCAGTCGGCTGGACACAATGTTAGGTTAAGTGTCAAACGTGAATCTCAAACTGTACCGAGAACCTTTCCAAGTACGGCTCTAACTTTGTGCCTTTAAAGCCTCTTAGAGATATTGTCGAGTCCTTTTACGAGTACAGTTTCTGTGCCGTACTCTTTGTACTGATCATTAATGATGATACTCTTATCTACTTAGTGGTATATGTTACCCAACGGATGAGAAGCGCACTTTTCGGCCAATGAGGCAAGTCGCCAGGTGCTGCAATACCATACTTTTCAATTCTCAGCTTACAAAGATTCTGTATATTGGTCTGTATCAAAATGACAGTTTCATCCACTAGTTGATTAGCTTGGTTAGCGCTTCCATTCAGTCGCGTCACATTGTAATCGGCTGTCAAAAGGTCTTTCTCGGATACTTGCTCAAAGTCAACCTTGCCGAGGTAACTGAACCGAGCCCCGTTCCAGGCGTTGAGGTAGCGCAAAATTTCATTCTGGTGTTCCCAAAAGATGTCAGCGTCTGGTGATGAGCCACCCTGTTGCCCGGTGTCGAGGTCAAAAGTGTACGAGCCCTTGAGAATTTCCTGCCCCGACGACAAAGTTCGGAGACGTGGTAATTCGGGTGCCACTTGAGATTTGGTGTCAATGTCAGACGATTCCTCGAAACCCTTGTACTCAAATTTTTTCACGTACTTTTTATCCGCTTCGGCGACACGAATGGTCATGCCCCAACGGGCGGGATCGTAGGGCGGCGGTGAGTTCCATGTGTACGGCGAGTGCGAATCGTCCGTCACGAAGTACGCCAGGTAACTGCCTTTGTCCAATTGCACGACGTCATCGAACATGCGATTTTTCTGGCTGCCGCCGGCGTGCTCGGTGTCGCGGTAGCGCATCTCCCAAACTTTTTTCCGAGTCTTCGCTTCGACGATCCAGCCATAATCGAACATCTCGCCGTCTCTTCCCTCGCCGATGGCGTAGATTTGCAAATTCATCGGCTTTTTCAAGGTGAAGCCTTGGGAGCGAAATTCATCATCGCGAAGCTTAGTGAAGGTAACAATCGTGTTCTTTTCCTCGAGTCCCTTTTTCTGAACTTGCCCCCCTGAACTGCTATATATAGTTAAATCTTTGCCCAGATCGGAATCTTTCTTCTTTTTATCGATGAAAAAGAACTCTCCCTCATTGTCCTGCAGGTGCGACATCTGAGGAGACATTTTGATACTTTTGATATTCGAAGACTCAATATCAATCCGTTTTTCGATATAGTCTACTAATTCTTTCAAAGACACGATACCATCTCTGCCAAAATCAGCATTCTCCGTATCAGCCTTACCTGAAGCACCCTTTATAAATGCGTCGGTAAACAAACTCCCACCCCACTTGTTCAAACTTGCTACAGACTCTTCATCGGCTGAACCGGCCGTGATGAGATGATGGGCATATTGAGAGAGACGTTCTAATCGTTCATTTTTCGGAGGTGACTTTAGTTGGTGACCAGCCAAGCCACTAAAACATGCATCTAATACGAACAATACATGTCGTTTCGGCTTCAAAAGACTATCCCAGTCATCTATCAATTTCATACTGATCATCTTTCCATATTCGGTTTTACCCGCATCAGACAAAACCAGATAACCCAATTGATTTTTTTCTATGACGCGTTGAACCCCGTGACCTGAAAAATAAAATAAAAAGCGGTCATTCTTTCCTAAAAGCTTAGGGAATGTTTCTTCCATTAATCTAATAATGCGATCTCTGGTTGCGGCGGCATTGGTCAATAAATAAACTTGGTCAAACCCGGCATCGTTTAATAAGAAATCTTTAACTCGTACAGCATCGTGATAGGGCGCTTCCAACTTGGAGAAGCCCGCACTGTAATCACTAATCCCAATGACGAGGGCGTAACTTTTTTTAATCTGGCTGAAATCAAATACCCACTTCAAAAATATGCCAACACTAGGTTCCTTCGGCCTAGTGTAGAACTCATCAATATCCTGAGCGAAAGGGGCTGATGCGGCAAATACAGTTAAAATTATGCTAGCCAATAGTAAGCAGATTGACCTTTTCATGGCTTATTCCTTCTTTACCTGACCGGCTTTGAGTTCCATCACTTTCATAAGAAACGCAAGAATAGTCGCGAGCAGACTCACAATAGCTGTGACAAGTGAAATTAATGGAACAATCGCTTCATTTCCCTTTAGTTCCAAGTCCCCGGGAAGTCGATTTGTAAAATAAATGTAAAAAGCAACAATAGAAATGACCAACATGATACTACCCATAACTGTTTTTGACATTTTGTACCTCTTTTTTAAATTTAAATATCAACCGTCGCGGTAGGAACGCCGGTTACCCGA
>JABAHQ010003157.1_pt3 | contig 11343 bp, 10 predicted proteins | sample 7062091 | NCBI WGS metagenome assembly JABAHQ01 (sample SAMN14534359, study PRJNA622989) | marine sediment metagenome | biome: marine biome [ENVO:00000428]; feature: marine pelagic biome [ENVO:01000023]; material: deep marine sediment [ENVO:00002113] | place: India: Gulf of Kutch | collected...
ACTACGTTATTTGAAAAGTATTGCGCCTAAGCCGCTTCACCGGCGGTCGTGATCTGCATAAAGACCGCCTCCAGGTCATCGGCCACCTGTCTAAAATGGATAACTTGAATTTTGCGTTCGATCAGATAGGCCAGGAGCGTGGCCAAAGCTTCATCCTCACCACTAAAATGAACCGCCCAGCCTTTATCCGTAAGATAGCAATCTGTTACCCCCGGGTAAGCTTGCAGCGCCGCTTCTACTTCACCGTCAGGGGACAAAGTACGCAATTCCAGCCGCCGCTGGCCATGGGCCTGCTGAGAAAGTTGGGCCATCGAGCCGCTATAGACCAGCCGGCCTTTTTCGATGATGCCCACTTGATCACACATCTCGGCCAATTCACTCAAGATATGGGAACTAAGGACGATGGTTTTACCCATAGTCGAAAGTTCCTTGAGTAGCTCGCGCATTTCAACCCGGGCGCGTGGGTCCAGGCCGGAGGCCGGCTCGTCCAGCAGCAAAATTTGGGGGTCGTGGACCAGGGCGTGGGCCAGACACAGGCGTTGGCGCATCCCCCGCGATAGGCTTTCCACCCAGGCGTCGCGTTTGGAGGCCAGATCGACCAACTCGAGCAACTCGTCCACCACCCGCCCTCGTCGGGCCGGAGCCAGGCGATAGCAGCGGGCGAAAAAGTCCAAATATTCCCAGACCTTCATATCCTCATACACGCCGAAGAAATCGGGCATGTAACCCACCAGCCAATGGGCAGCCGCCAGGTCGTGATCGATCTCCTGTCCCTGAAGCCGAATTTGACCCCCTGTCGGCTCCAACAGACCCGCCAACATCCGTAGAGTCGTCGTCTTCCCCGCCCCATTGGGGCCGATAAAGCCGAATAATGTCCCTGTTTCTATGGCCAGGTCGAGATCATTCAAAGCGGTCAGCCGGCCATAGCGTTTGGTTAGATGTTGGATTTCGATGCTATAAGTCATGACCGTGTTCCTTCCATGGCTAGTTCATAGTAGAGGCAACCGCCACCCGAGCCAAAGTTCTCCTGAGAAATGCGCGCCTCGATTGAATTGGTGGCCGGGTCAAAATAGCGTTCCACCTCGGGAATAGGATTGGCCCCCAGGCGAGCATCTTCTAAAGGGACCCAAACGGCCTCAAGGTGGTCGTACAATTCAACGGTGGGCAATTCCGGCCAGCCGCCATCGGTCGTAATGTAAAAGTCGAGGTTATCAGGTTGAACGCCAGAGACGATATCCGGCAAAGCTAATCTAAACTCGATTGACCCCCGGTTGAGATAATGCCCCCGCTCATTACAAAAGCCGGTTTCACCCTGAGTTTCCAAAATCTCCATCTGCGTGAAACCGGGTGGCAGGGCGATCTCCGTCCCTTCAAAGGTCAGAGGCAGTAGCCCATAAAGCAGCGATTTCTTCTGGCTGGCAGCCTCACGTCCTCGAACGGAAACCGTTAAAGGGCTCTCGTCAGACCAGGCCACTAAAACAGGCCCCCCCTGCAAACCCGATGAGCCTCCAGCAAAAAGCACGCTGTCAAGCACACTTTGCTTAAACTGAGCCTCTCGATTGGGCGGGCCGGGACGATTAAACTGATCCTCGAAAAGCCACCAACTGCCGAATTTCGGTTGGAGAAACTGCTGATCGGCAAAGGTAAGCGCAACCTCAGCCCGTTGCCCCGGCCCTATGTCGCCGATTCTCTGCACCTGGCCGTTGAAAAATATCAACACATCTCGCCAGGTCTGTTGACCTTGATTCCTCAATTCACCCCGGATCGCATCTCGTTCGGGACGAACTTGCCCCATTAAACCGGACTGCTGGTCTACCGGCGTCTCGGCGACGAAGGATTGCATGGACCACTGGTTAACGCTCAAACCGCGCACTTGGGTTGGGTTTCCCTGGACCACTTCCATCGTCCCCTGGCTGACTCCGCCGGACCAGGGATCATAATTTTCCCCCAGCGGTCTGATCAAATTACGTCCGGCCACCTCGATATTATAGGACTCCCGGCTGGGCGAGAAAACCCCCACATAGGTGCGACTTCGGGACACCCGGTCGTTATCCTCTAATTTCATCACCGAAACCTGGTTGATAATAATATCACTGCCCCGCAGCCTCAAACCGATGCCATAGGAGAAACCGGAGAAGGTAAGGGTTAAAACGGGGATGGTGACCCAGGCCCAGGCCAGGCGGTCGCGCCAACGCAGCAAAACGTAATTAAGGGGTCCCACCAGGAGAATATAACCCGCCAGTAAGAATCCCAAAAAGCGAACTGAGGGCAAATCTAAAGCCGGTAGATTGGTCAACGCATAAGCCATTTGGCTGTTGGCCATCTGCACCGGGGAGATATCAGAGGGGAGGTTGTTAGGCCAGGCCGCCCCCGGCGAAAGGAGGCGGGCCGCAAAAGCCGTCGTGCCAGTCCAGGCATTAAAGGGTGATTGGCTCAAATCCAGGGCAATAAAATCAACCTGGCCCGCGCCCAAACTGCGCTCAACAATCAAGGGATCATCCGCCTGGGCCAACAATATCTTGGCCCCGGGGGCCGGCTGGACCGTGGTCAATAAAAAGGGGCCGGGCACCTGAATAGGCGTGTTAGCGTAAGTCTCCAAAGCCGACAGCACCCCCACCTCTTGCTGGCCGTTCAGGGTGACGGGTTGCAACTCGGTTGGCAGGCCGGAGAAAGTACGCCCGGCCGCAGCACCCCCGCCCAAAATTAACCGGCCGCCATCGCTGACCCAACTGGTGAGGGCGTTCTGCTGGTCTGGGGTCAGATGGCTCGTATCGACATCGTTGAGAACCAGGGTGTTGAACAAGCTCAACCCCTCAGCCCGGTCGGCTAAATCTTCCAGGGGAAAACTAATCACCTCTGGTCGCTCACGGCGGCCAGGCAGGTCAACTAAGCTTAAGACCTCCAAATTGGCCGGGTCCGCAGCCACGACGCCAATGACGTAACGATCATTGAAAACGCGCATCACCGGCACCTCTTGGCTGGAAAGGATGTCTTCACCTTGGGCCAGCTTGATTTCCAGAGCGCGGGAAAAGCTATTCGGCAGAACATAAAGCGTAAACCGCTTGCGCGCCCCGGCCGGGAGTTCGGCCGGCAGGGTGTAATTGAGCTCACCCCCACCACCGCTGATGCTAACCCGAATTTCTCCCTGTAAGTCTGGGCCGGCATTTTCCACCGTCACAAAAAGAGGCAACCATTCACCAAACTTGAAACGCCCATCAAAAGCAGCCCTGGCCTCAACGCTCAATCCGGACTGGGCCTGAACGGCATCCAAAGACGCTAATTGGCTCAATAACAAAATAGCGAAACAACAAATCAATACTCGGTAACGCATAATCCCTCGCTGGGTATTAGCAGTACACTAAGTCAGTAGTGTTTATTGGAAATAACGATCCTGATTCGTCATATTGCGTATTTCGTATTCCGTAGGAGTTGAAATTACGCAATATGCAACACGAAATACGGCTTATTAAGACTATTCGTTTATTTCCCATAATGTCTAGTATATCACATCGACCTGGCGAATCTGCTCTTTTGTCCAACACTTGCCCTACACCCACCCAATTATTAAACAGAGGTCAAACAAATAGAATATAATCGCCTTTGTTCCCAGAAACAAGTATGGTTCTTTGAGCTTTGGTTTGGGAAAGACATAGCAAGTGCATTGGGATCAGACCGTTTTCACAGAAATACAACGCCTACACTCAAGGTACTCAAGCTGGCTCTAGCATGCCAGAAAATTGGTCAAAAGTCCTTTCGGATGGCTGAAGAAGGACTGAAGACACTCTGAAGGAGAGCCACCGTTGTTCTCAACAAGACCTCAAACACACAAAATATCAAAGAACCCAAATAGAATATAACCACATTTGGTCTCAGAAACAAGAGTTTGTATGCCATACTTGAATTCCTGGCTTCCGCAATTTAGCTTAAAGTTAACATCAGTGTTTAATACGTCTAAATGGCCTAAAAGGTTCCCGACTTTTAGCACCAATTTGAGCCTAGTTCATTACTTCACGCTTTGAGGGGACCACAGTCCCCGGTCTTGGCGCAAAATAGGCTGTTTCTCAGCCAGGTTATCCGGTGGACTGATAGACTTTAAGAAAATAATTCGGTAATGATCCGGCCGCTTCCGGCGGACTGTAGTCCGCCGATATGTGGCGTGGACCACAGTCCACGCCGAGCAACGTTACCGAATTAAATTTTTAATCTTCATTAGTCCGCCTCAAGCCTATAGCGACATAAGTGATAATGTATGCGCACGGTAAGCACACTTAACCACGCCGGCCGGCCGGCCAGGCGTTCACGATTTGTCTCAAGATGGCGAATTCGCCGATGTGATAGGCGTTGTGATCAGCCACCAACACGACTTCCCGAAAGATGGTGTAGGTTGGCGCGTGGGGAATGGGGGCGAAGAAATCGGTTTTGGGGTCCATGACCAGCGCTTCGAGGGCCTTCAAGTCAGCCCGAAAATCGTTCAGAGTCTTCTCCCAGCGGGCTGGGTCGGCCTGCTCATCCGGGGCCGGCCAGTAACCGGCCGGCCAATCCGGCGAAACATGCCCCGGATTGTGGACGAACTCCAGAATGTCCCACTGGGCAATCCGCACGTGTTCCAAAAGATGCCAGAAAGTATAAGGAACATGGGGTGGTTTGGTGTTGATATGGGCCAGCGGAAAGTCGGCCACGGCCCCTTCAAAGCCCATATGGGCATTGCCGCCGCGCAACAGGGCCAGTAATTGTTCACGCATGACTGTATCAGTACTCATGATTTTGCCTCCTCCTGTATCAATATGCTCTCATCTTAAATAACTAAAACATAGGCTTAGAGAGTTATCGCCAAAACAAAAAAGGCTGGCCTATCGGCCGGCCTTCTGTAGAATATATATACAGCCTTGTATGCTTGTAATATCCCTTTAACAGGTGCTTTGCTAACTCTCCACATCCTTTCTAGTGAGTGTTCTGTGACTTCCATCGTTATTACAAATTTTGAAGGTCTCAAGTTTGTCAGCAAACTTCTTGAACAGCCGTCTTGCCTGGCTATTGCTTAAACCTTTAATGTTGTAGTGACAAACATCCCCGGTTGGACTGTTTTCCTGTTCTAACCAGTGGCTATCCGGTAATACCTCTGTTGAGAAACGCCAGAAAATGGGTGGTTCGCTGGCAGTTCTCTGGTAATATTTTCGAATATGCTCACAGATCGTTCTCCCTGATTTAAGTATGCATTCTCTACTAATGATTGAGATTCCTGGATTGTCTCCTGTATTCTTGAATGCGACGCTCTGAAATCTACGTAACCGGTAGTCATAGTGTATCTTGTTGAGGATTCGGATTCCCTCCATACCCGCTTCCTGAACTCCCTTATCTTTACTTTCGCTTCCTGAAATGATAACCCCTCCTGATAATAGATCTCCTCGCCATTTTTCTCCTGATAGAAAGTTACGCTATCATCTGGTTCAAGCGTGAATTCTAGATAATGCTTATCAAAGTAAATAGTAAACACTACCTCACCGTTTAGTCCCGGAAAAGCATCAGTTTCAAAGAAAGCCCAGTGAATAACCTCTTGATGCAAGGCAATAGCATTATCAAGAATTGATTGCTCAAAAGCTACACCCTCTCCATAGTGCCAACCGTTTTCTAATTTCTTAAATCCTCGAATTTTCCTCTCCGTAGGAAAGTCTGGTGGAAAGGAAAGCGGGGTAGATTCACTCGTTTCTATCATCTTGTGTTCCTTTTATTTTTTCATCAATTTCTGTGGTCGTCATAATAGGATTTTCAGTTACGTTTTCAAAATTTACAATTAAATTACCTAAGTTTGTAATCAACGTCTTGGCCACAGTATAGGAGGCATTTAAAACTGCGACTGGTTCGTTGTTTCGTTTTAGAACAATTATCATGTCCCCTGTACCAGATGTAGCTGTGAAACCATTGAAGTATAGATGGGGTATCTCTTTATTGGCTAAAGCACTTTCTATATCTCGCTGCAACGTTTCACGAAAATTATCTTCCATAATGTAATATCTCCCTCTACGATTAGGGGTTATAAAAAGCGTCACTACTTTAGTATACCACACTTCCTAGCCAAACGAACAACCAATTTCTAACAAAATCCTAAATAACAAGAGACTAACCCTTATCTGTCAAGTACAAATCGAATGTTTATACTTTCCATAAAAGCAAGAACACAATATATGGGTTTCTATATGATTAGAAACTACGATATCTTGTGTCAAGCAAACGATTAGTTTGCACTTCTTGACTGTTAACAATCATTTGCACCTGACACTTATCCGTTAAAAACTTGCTTGCTGATCTTAGTTTGTGTTCGGTCTCCGGTCCTCCGCAATTATTGCTGACAATTTGTTTCAATCCTGAGAAGTCTATGTAATATTTCTCCGCTCCGTCACTGTACCAATCCGTCGAGCTGCTGAATTCCAAACCAATCATCCGGTTTATCCTCGTGTCCGTTGTCATATCTGGCCCATCATCCTGTCAATATCTTCTTGATCTCTACAAAAATTTTGTTTTTTATCCAACCGTACGGAGCTTCAAAGCTTGCCTGATGTTCGAGATAAAGGCATAATCCAGCCGTGTTTTCCTGGCAATGTCAAAGTGCCAGAGGTAATGTAGTATCTCGCCACGAGGGGGAATGAGTTCGTGATGAAGCCAGAAAAAGTAAAAGTCGGGATGGTCGGCCTGGGCCTGGTCTTTACGCCGCATTTCAAAGGCTACGCCAGCCACCCTGGAGCGGAAGTGGTAGCCTTATGTGACCTCGATGAAGAGCGGGCCCGGCGCTTTGCCGCCGCTTACAACGTCCCCCAGATCTACACGTCGTACGAGGAGCTGTTGGCCCAGGCGGATATCAACACCGTCGACATTGCCACGCCCACCTTTCTACACGCCCCTATGACCCAACAGGCCGCCGTGGCCGGCAAACATATCCATTGCGAAAAACCGTTTTGTCGCAGCCTGGCTGAGGGCCTATCCGCCTGTGAGACGGCCCGCCACAACAAGGTCAAGCTGGTGGTGGGCGAAACTTATGTCTTTATCACCTCCCACATAAAGGCCCGCGAACTGATCGAGGCGGGCGAAATCGGCCGGCCTTTGCAGATCCGCCAACGGCATGGGGCCTGGCTGGCCCGGGAGACGGCCAAGGTCTATACCGGGCCCCCCGACCGCCACTGGCGGGTGGACCCGGAGCAATCGGGCGGGGGCGATTATCCCTGGATTTACGACCACGCCGTGCACTTTTTCGCCACCGCCGAATATTTTATGCTGGACCAACAGATCAGCGAGGTCTACGCTCTCGTCGCTGCCAGCCAGCCGACTGCCCAGCAACGCGGGGCCGACCACGATCCTTACACCGCCGCCGAGATTGACATCCCCATCATCACCTGGAAATATGCAGACCCCGCCTGTCACGGGGTCTGGATGCGGGCCGAGCGATTAAACGGCAAGTATGACTACATACGCGGCTTCAGTACGATCATTATCGGCGAGCGGGGCATGATCGAGGTGTTGGGTGAAGGGGGCCACAATTTGTTGTGGGCGGGCCAGCAACAGCACCTGGTCCTCCATCGCCAGGGCAAAGAGCCGCTCTGTTTCCGTTTCGACGAAGGGGGTGACGACGTCTGGCAGTCCGACATCGCTTATTACAGCCAGGGCCATATCAACCAAGTCCACCACCTGATCGACTGCATCCTGCACGATGCCGAACCGTGCTACAGCGGCGAGGACGGCGTCCACGCGGTGCAGTGTACCCTGGCCGCCATCCGTTCTGCGCAGGAAGGCCGTCCGGTGCGCGTTGACGAGATCGAGCCCGACTATACTGCTTACGCATAATAAACTCGGCTCGGCGAGCCTACCCACATTTTGATATCAACATAAAAGGGCAAAGTATACCCCTGGATAACAGCCTTTTTGGCAGACATTTAGGCTTGTCTAAGTACGGGCCATTAAACGACGCAACAACAGCCAGGCAACGACGAACAGCACGACCCCAATAACGGCCAAGCCAATGAGGGGCAGAGAATTAAAGTAGCCACGCAGCATAATATTCTGTAGCAGCAAAATACCGTAGGTAGCAGGCATGGCCCAGGAAACCACCTGCACCGGGTCCCATAGGGATTGTAAACTCAAAAACGCGCCGCTAAAAAAAACGCTCGTCAGCAACATGATCATAGAATATTGGACCGCTTGGCTATCGGTTTTTGCCAGTAACGAGATTACGAATCCAAATCCCAATGAGGTAAAGACTAGGGCCAGGAGGCTCAACCCATAATGGGTCCAGTCTCCCAACATGGGCACCCCTAATCCAAAAACCACGATCAGGCTTAAAATCGTTAACAGTATGCCCGTAAACAATAAATAGCTTAAATATTTTCCCAACAATGTTTCCAGGGACGAAATCGGCGAAACCCGGAAAATCTCCATTGTGCCGGCCTCACGTTCATGTACGATGGAGAGTGCCCCGAAGGTAACCGCCAGATGTTGCAACAGCAACACGATTACCGCGGGTGCGAAATAGTCAGAAGGCTGGAGTTTGACCGCCGAAATACTCTCCGTTTCGCTGCGAAAGGGACTGACCAGAATGCGGGCATCAATTCTCTGGAACTCATCTAATAATATGGTCAACTCATCTAGCTTTTCTTCTATCCGTTCGATCTTTTCTGTCTCGGTTTCATTTTGTTCCTGAGTATTATCGCTCACCTCTAGCGCGTCGACATCTTCCTGAATCTCGGATAAAAGGTTCAAAATAGCTTCCGCATCACTGCTATCATCATCGGCTCCTACGGTCTCTTGGACTCCATCGAGTACGCCAACCACAGGACCTACTGCTAAAGCTAAATCATTGATATGACTCTTCAAGCCTTGTTGGTGCCGGCGAGCAGCTATTTCATCCTTAATTCGGACTGCCTCACGTAAACCGGTTGTACTCTGACGGGCAGCCTGCAAAGCATCTTCTATCGTCGCCGCCTCACGCTGACCCCTTTCGGTAATCGCCCGCAGGATCCGGCGGTTGATGGCATCGGCATACACCCGCCCAAAAATATTCACATAATCGATCTGAAAGGGGTCGATTTCGTAATGTTTAAGCTCAAAAACGGCCTGCTCATTATTGCGAATTAGCTCGTCGGCATTAGGCGGCACAACGGCCACCACATCAACTTCACGTCTCGACAACTTTCTCGTAGCCCAGGCTTGATCGCCGGTCACCCCCATGAAAATAAGTTGAGGGCCGAGGGAGGTGGCATACGCTTCAACCTCGTCTGCCAGATTACTCTCTTCATTCACGACAAACAGGGTTCGTAAGGCCCGGGGTTCATTGCGAAAGCCAACGCCGAATAAAAACAAAATCAGAAACGGTCCTAAGACCAAAGTCAGCACCAGCATGGGCTGGCGCAGAATCCCAAAAATTTCTTTAGCCAGGAAGGCGGAGACACGGATAAGGAATTGGTAAACTTTATCCATGGTTCTTTTCTCCCGTGACCAGCTCCACAAAAACATCGTCAAAAGGAGGCAGGTATTCTTCGATAGACTCGACCTCTAGCTCTTCCTCCGCACACCATTTCAACAACATAGGTGTTGCGGTACTGGCCTCATCTACAACCAGGCGCACTTCCGTCTCACTTCTACGGCTCACGTCACCTCGAACACAGGGGAGCGTCTTTAGCTTTTGCATTTGACGGTAGGTTATCCGTTCAGTCGTCCGCAGATCAACTACTTCTCCCCCAAAAGCCTGACGCCGTAACCCCTCTGGCGTTTCTACCGTCAGCAAACGACCCTCGACCATCAGGCCCACATAGTCGCAATAAGCGGCCTCACCCACGTACTGGGTGGTTACAAACAGGGTATGTCCCTCATCTTGTAAAGCCTTAAAATGATCCCAAAACTTACGCCGTAAGATGGGGTCTATGCCGACGGTTGGTTCATCGAGAAAGAGCAACTCTGGATTATGCACCAGCGCACTGGCCAGGCTCAGGCGACGCTGCATGCCGCCTGAGATGTTACGCACCAGTTTTTCTCTATGCTCGCTTAATTCTACAAAGTCGAGCAGTGGGTTAAGCTGCTCTTTCCGTCTTAAGCCTACGCCATATAGGGAAGCCGTGAAGTTCAAATTTTCCCAGACACTTAAATCGGGGTAGAGAACAAAGAGTTGAGGCATGTAGCCGATTCTGGCCTGCATAGGCTGGCTAAATTGTTGGGGATCCTGGCCCAATACGGTCACCTCCCCTGATGTCGGCGTGTAGAGGCCGGTCAATAGGCGGACCGTGGTGGTTTTGCCACAGCCGCTCGGCCCAATAAAGCCAAAAATTTTGCCGCGCGGGACTTCGAAACTAACATCCTGCACAGCCGCTTCATCGCCAAAGCGCTTCGTTAAACCTCTGGTTTGAAGAATGATTTCGTCTCCGTTTGTTTGACGTAATTGTGTTTGTTCCATGATGTTTCGCCTCTCAGATAATATGATTTATTCCTCTATGGTTCATTATTGCCTGTTGCTGCTTCTGATTGAGAGATGGACTGGGTTTTTTCGGCTTTTTCGACCAGATGGGTAAGACGTTCAACCATATTAACGACGACAGGGGAGGGCTCCTTTTCTGCCCTGGCTATTGCCGCCTGCATATCGTTCAGTCGCTGCTTTAACTCGGCCAATTCGGGCGTCACTTTCTGGGGTACAACCTTGAACTGTTGGTAAAAGACGTGGCCGAAAAAGATCTGGATGGCCACCGACAAGGGTGGCCCTAAGATCAGGCCAGGAAACCCAAATAGAACGATACAGGCCATCACCACGAGCAATAACAGCAAACCGCTAAAGCGCCGGCGATTGAAAAGCTGCGGCTCAATGACCTTTTCCAATACCACGAACACGAACAGGGTATAAGCAGCCGCCAGGATCGCAATGCCTGGCCCGTTTAGTAGTCCCACAATGGCCACCGGGACTAAAGCCAGAAGTACACCGGCAAAAGGGATAAGCCAGGCCAACGCCCCAATTAGGGCCAAGAGTATCGGATATTCGAGCCCCAGTGGCCAGAAACCCAACCCCAACAAAAAGCCGGCCAGGAGGCTTTGGGCCATTTCGCTCCGGATGTAACTGCCTACGTTCGCTTCAATAGTCCGCCAAGTATCTCGGGCTCTAGGGCGCGACTCCACCGGAATTAACGAAAGCCACAGTCGCTCAAAGCGAATCTCGTCTGCGACCCAATAGACACTCAGTAGCAAAATCAAGAGCAGTTGGCTGATGATTTCAAGAAAACTTGAAGTTGTCCCCAATAACGTTTGGAGCACCGCACCTTCTGACTCGCTGATCGCCAAAGAAATCGTTTCTATCGTGGGCAACTGCTCGGCAATTGC
>JABAHQ010027826.1_pt2 | contig 11342 bp, 10 predicted proteins | sample 7062091 | NCBI WGS metagenome assembly JABAHQ01 (sample SAMN14534359, study PRJNA622989) | marine sediment metagenome | biome: marine biome [ENVO:00000428]; feature: marine pelagic biome [ENVO:01000023]; material: deep marine sediment [ENVO:00002113] | place: India: Gulf of Kutch | collected...
CGAAGATGCCCTCCGGGGTGCATAAGATGTAATTAAGCATAATCGGCAGTTATGTCTTATTAATCGATATCTCTTCCTGACTAGAAGGAGGGTTGTTAACTTGGGAGCCAGCCCGCTGTCTGATCAGACCGATAATGGCCCCGCTGAACAAAATCAGGATAGAAAGTAGACTGAAGAAGACAATGGCCACGGGAGGTCCGGCGGCAGGCTTTTCGTCGCCACTCACCGGCATCTGCACCGGTGCCGGGGGGGCTCCGCGCAGAGAGAGAGCATCAACATCATAATTCCCTTCATCGGGACCGGCAAATTTCTTCCAGGCCCGAATGTAGAGGGTCAGTTTTCTGCCTGTAGGAATCACTTCGGTGGTGAAGGTGCCATAGTTGTAGACGTTTGTGGCCTCGGGGTCTTCACGGGGATGCTCGGGGAAAGGGAGATCAACCCATTTAGGTACAACGGTCCAATCAGTGCCACCGTTGAAATCAATACCGTATTGAAGCACATAACCAAAGCCCGATGCCTCACCGCTTCCTTCGTCGGAGCGGACAAGGCCGTGAATTGTCAACTCGTATCTTGCGTTGGGGACAACATCGACGGTTTGGTAAATACCGGCGTAGCGATCTCCCTTTTCACGATCGGCTATAATTTCAATAAGTTGGGCTCGCTCGCCATCGTAAACGACTTTCTCCCAGGTATCTTTATACCAACCAAAGTGCGCATCACCATTATCAAAAGTATTCCAGCCTGGCGCAATGCCCTGCGAGTCGGACCAGGGATCATCTTCAAAACTCCCATTGACGATCACATTGGCCGTGCTGGCAACCACCGGAGCAGCCGGAGGGGGTGAAACGGGGGTTGCGGTAGCGCCAACACCACCCACTGGCGCTATCTGAACTTCGCCACCGGGCGCAGCTGCGCCGGACGCGCCGGAAACAGCCGTGGGCGTTGAAGTCGGCTTGACGACTAAAGTTGACGTGGGCGTTGGTACAGGGGTGTCGGTGGGTGTAGCCGTGTTAGTAGGGGTTGGGGTGACCGTCGGCGTTGGGGAAGGGGTCAACTGAGCGATAACTTCCCCCGCCTCTCGCGCGCGATCTTCTGACCCGCGCAGGTCCAAACCAAAAGGGGTATTACAAGCTAGAGAAACCACAATTAACAAAACAGCAAAACCTGCTAATCTCATTTTTAGTGGTTGTGGCATTAAAAACCTCCTGAAAAGAGTTACTTGGAGGATGATGAAACGAGGACAAAAGAAGCCAAAAAAACAATAATTATGCACCTATGATAACATAAATAGGGTAACTTAGCAATAGTGGCTATTAAACCTTTAGGGCTAGTGCAAAGTAGATCAATACAGATACCCAAGCTACTTGCTTGACCGACTTGCCCGCCGACGGCTGACGATCGACCGCCATAGGCTTTCGAATTATGACTGTTTTCGGCGGTCAATGGTCGTCCGTCGATGGTCGGCGACCGCTGACGCGTTTCTGTTTACCAGCTAACTCGACGTTGCTCTAGCCCTAATTAAATCTAGGGGAGGGTTTAGCTATTTAATGGGGGTTTTGAAATCGTAGATATTCTCTCTACATTCCCACTGGCTGCGACAGTGGGAACATGTCAGTATAGTTTCAAACTGCTGAAGATTGGCGTAGCTACAGGCAGGGCACCGAAAAAAGTCGGTTACCTTTGCTACAGCGGGTTTATGAGGGGTGACTTCCAGAAAAACACTGGGGGCATATTGAAACCAGCGCCCGGTAGGTTGCATGAACCCATCCAGGACGGCTAAAAAGGGGGCTGGAAGGCGATCTTTTAGCCAGGGGAGACGATAGTGGGAAACGGTACGCACGGCCCGAATATCGAAGCCGGCCGAGATAAATTGCTGCCGCATCCAGGTGGGGTGAAAATCAATATTAAGCTCTACAAATTCGTGGGGCTCGTGGTTGAAGGGGTTCCAATCTTGACGACGGAGGAACCAGCGCAAGACTGATTTTAAATGACGCTTGTTGGCATGTTCGATAACTGCCTTCCCCTCAGGATTGATAATACGATGAATTTCTTGGACAGCGGTCGGGACATCAGCCAAGTGGTGCATAACCCGGACCATGACCAACGTATCGAAAAGATGATCTACGAAGGGCATGTTGTACACATTAGCTACTACAAAAATAAAGCGATTATTGTTGCCTAAATAGCGCCGAGCCTCTTCGAGTTGGCTGCGGGCATAATCCATTAGGACAATTTGTTGGTAGCCTTCATATAGATCAACCAAACGGCCGAAACCGGCACCAACTTCAATCAACCGCCCCCCCTGGGGAGGGAGCATTTTGCGGATGGCAATGCGTTCGGCCAAGTCCTCGTAGCGTCGATTTTTGTTTTCCCAAAACTCGGACCGGTATTGACTCCCTTCGTAATCACAAATGCGCGGCAACGTTTCACCTCAATGTTTCACGTGAAACATTTAGTAAGCATGCTTATCAAAAAGCACAGTAATAATTGTCTTTAGCATAATCTTTAAGTCAAGCAAGATGGACCAGTTTTCGATATACCACAAATCATACTTAGTACGCTCGATGATAGAGGTATCCCCCCGTAAACCATTGACCTGCGCCCAGCCGGTCATACCGGCCTTCTCGCGATGCCGATCCATATAACGGGGAATACTCTGCTTGAATTGATTGACAAAAACAGGTCGTTCCGGCCGGGGCCCGACCATGCTCATATCACCTAGTAAAACATTAATTAATTGGGGCACTTCATCCAGCGAAAATCGTCGCATAAAAGCCCCCAGCCGGGTACGGCGCTGATCGTCCGGCTTCGCCCATACTGGGCCACTTTCTGCCTCAGCGTCCGGACGCATAGAACGGAACTTAATAACGGGAAATATTTTTCCATCTAGCCCCATTCGTTCTTGAACGAAAAAAACTGGCCCGGGAGAGTCTAACTTAACTAATAAAGCTAAAAACAACATGAAGGGTGAAAAGAGGATCAGGGAAACTGTGCTAATAGCTACATCCATCCCCCGCTTGATGGACAAACGCCAACCTCGTAACGCCACATCGCGAACCGCCAGCAAAGGTAAACCATTCAAATCATCAATGGAAATCTCGGTAGCCATAATCTGAAAAACATCAGGAAAAACCTTAATCGCTGCATGGCCACGTTCACAGTTAGCAATGATATACAGAATCCGCTGATGAGCGGCTTCAGGCATACCGATGATGACCTCACCAATTTGATGCCTCTCAATGATATCCTCAAGATCATCAACCTGGCCTAAAACAGGAAGTCCCAAAATCGTGTCGATACCCTTCTCATCACTGACAAAGCCGATGACCTCATACCCAATCCCCGGCGATTGTCTGATCTTTTGTAAAATCATGCGGGCTACATCCCCCGTCCCTACAATCAACAATCGCGTCTGGCCTATCCCACGGGATTGTAAAGTCCATTGCACCCGTCCATACAAAACACGCCCCATAGTCACAAATATAATGGTCAACAACCAGGCATAGACCATCATCAATCGAGGGTAGTCCAAAGCATTTTTATACACAAAAGAGATGAGGGCGATTGCTACAATGGTCCCCACTGAACCACCCCCAAAAACGAGGTAGAATTCGTCAATATGGGATAATGTGCGATGACGATGGTACAGCCGATAAAAAAAGAAGGTGATAATAATAGCCACAATCTGCAGTACCATCATCCCCTGATAGGTTCTAAAATCGAGCGAAATATTTTGGTAATCGGACTGCAAACGCATCAGATAGGCTGTGTAAAATGCCAGACCGGTCATTAGGGCATCCATCGCAATCAAAGTCAATAAAAAGAAAATCGAACTCCGGCGCTTTGAACTCATGCCCTAACTTTCGCCTCCTTTTGTAATTGCCAATTATTCAACCATAATTTTAGCTGAACCGATTTCCACTTAAGGTGAATCCCGAACAGGATTAAACAATGCAACCAAAAAGGGGTGGAAGCCGCGTAATGCTTTCGGTAAAAAATTTCCATGGCCCGATAAAACTCAATTTGTGCCCGACCACTTCGTCGGCTGGCCGCCCGCTTGACGTGCAAGACTGAAGCGGCCGGATTGTAATAAATTTTCCAGCCGGCTTTTTTTATATTAAAGGCCCAGTCCAGATCCTCCCCATACATAAAATAGGTCTCATCCATCAAGCCTGCCTGCAAAATCGCCTCTGTGCGAACCATCATAAATGCCCCGACCACCGAATCAACCTCAGTCAGTTTATCAGGGCTGATGTGGGTCAGATTATAGCGGGCAAATTTTGGATGATGGGGAAATAATTTTGCAAGCCCGGTCATGCGATAAAAACTCACTTCCGGCGTTGGGAAACTGCGACGACAGGCCAAATCAAGCGATCCATCTAGCAAAACCAACTTCGGCCCGGCAGCGCCGGCATCTGGCGTGGTATCCATGAAATCAATCATCTTAGCCAAAGCATCGGCAGGAAGTTTTGTGTCAGGGTTAAGCAGAAGTACATATCGTGGTAATTCAGCTTTAGCTTGTTCAAAGCCAAAATAACGTAACCCGAGATTGTTGGCCCGGGCGAAACCTTCATTCTTAGGGTTAACAATAACGTGGACTTCTGGGAATTCAGCCCATACCATCGTTACACTGTCATCGGTTGAAGCATTGTCGACTACACAGGTTTTGATGATATAATCACCCTGGCTTCGACGAATAGAGGTTAAACAATCTCGAAGCAAGGTGGAAGTGTTATAGTTAACAATAATGATAGCCAGATCGCGCATAAAGGCAGCCTATCTGTAACTTTCTCGAACATAACTTTATAGGGCCAGTTTGGCAATTGGTCCTATCATCAGCTATCTTCATCAAGTATGGTGGTGCGCCATCAAGCATTTACACCAAGGCAAAAAAGACTAAGTAACACTTAGCCTAAATTTTAGCACCAGTATTCTAACATAAAGAAAAACGGGGGACAATTCCAGGCTAATTCAAAGCGTTAACTTCATCCAAATATGCGTTCGTTGAACCGTAAAACCAAAAGCCTCAAATGTTTCAATACCAGGTTGATGTTCATCGGAATGCTGGAACGAAATGGGGCGGGTAGGCACTAATTTCAAATATCTAAGTGCAGTGCTAACCAGGGGCTTCTCCAATTTTCCCCACCAGTCTGGATGAACCATCAACGATAATTTATGCTGGCCGCGCCAGCCGCCGGACAAAACCCCCAATGTAGCCACAAATTTGCCAGGTTCTTCCTCGACAACCAAGTGTTTGATTTGGCCTAACCCCACCAGGTCACGCCAAAAATTAGTGAAGCGAATTTCGGGCCCCAGTCTAAACTGGCTTTGTCGTAAGGGCCTTTCCATTTGCACGTTAAGCGGAACGCTCGCTCGAGCCAGAGCATAAGCAGAGATCGTATCTTGTGTGTCCAGGTTATGCTCTCGCATTTTCACACGTGAGGGTAAAGGAACAAATGGCACTTCTCTTATCCTGGGCAGATACAAATAACTGGTGGCTGAAATATATCTAAACCCTAATGACTCATAAAGTCGTACTGCTGGTTGGTTGCCACGCCGCACCTGTAGTGAAATAACCTGACCACGCATCTCTTTCACAAAATCAATGGCCGTCGTCATCAGGGCTCGGGCAATGCCTCGCCTTCGATGCGACTTGGCCACAGCAACATTGCTGACAAACCAATGTTTAGACCCCGGCGCATTTCTACTGACCGTCACATTCCCAACAATCCGACCATCTTCCACCCACACAAAACCGCTCAAATGTGTATTTATATCCGGGCTTAAATAATCAAGCCAGCCTAGCAAAAAGCCCCACCGTCCCATCATACGCATCTCGCGCAGCGCTACACGGCCAGACCGATCAAGCTCAACGGCAAAGGCTTCCTCAATTAAGTTAGCTACACCTTGTAAATCTCGGCTGGGCTTTAAGGGCCGGATACCATTTTCTTCAGTTTTTCGCTTTAGCGTGATAGCCATAGCTTCACACCAATAAAAGCTAAATCAGGTTGCGTTATAGTTGAAATTTGATAAACTTCTGACGATGAAACTCGCTGTCTTATTACTAGTTGTGTTCTATCTGGTCGCATATTTTTGCCTTGGCTGTGCCACCACATCAACCAGCCCACCGGACGGCCGGATAGCAGAACCAACAGCTAAAAGTCTTCACATCCTCTACTTTCCAGAGACAGGACATTCCCTTCAGTCCCCTTTCCTGGCCTACTATCTGTCAAATCAGGGTCTCAACCGTCTGGGGTATCCAATCACCGAAGCCCTAACCCACGAAGGTTGGCAAGTCCAATATTTTCAAAATGCCCGTCTGGAAATACATCCAGAAAATGACCCTGCTTATTTTATCACGGTTGGCTGGTTAGGCCAATTAAACCATCGCACACAAGCACCGATCCACCATCAAAATGCTCTACAAGATACAAAAACAGAATATCACTTCTTCCCGGAAACCGGACACACTCTCAGCGGAGATTTTTTGACCTTCTTTCGGGCCAATGGGGACACTGTGCAATTTGGCCGCCCTATCAGTGAACCCTTCATCCACCGGGGACGAATCAGCCAAGATTTTCAAAGCGCCCGTTTCATCTGGTATCCCGATCTTCCGCCTCAGGCAAGAGTACAACTGGAACCCTTAGGGGAAACCTATTTCCTCAGTAGCGGCCTTTCCTTGCGCTTACTGGACCCTATCCCACCTCCCCCAAATGCGACCCGCAATGAACATCCACTTGTCTCACTACCCGAAAATACTGAGGTCAAATTGACAATTGAGACGACGCCTAATCCAGCCATTATCCGTGTCATTGCCACATTCTTCGTGTCCGACCTGCCCCTGGAAAATTACACACCCTTATTGAGCTGGGGAGAAAACCGACGCGAACTGCCGCCTACCCGCTCTTCTGGTCAAACACATACCTTAATTAATATTTCTATGTCTCCAACGGAGACCTTCCGACTTTATACTATCTCCGGTCAAAAAGAGTTAGCCTCCATCACTTATTGAGAGTTAATCCTTTACCAGAGATCAGGCCAAGAAAGAAATAGGGCGACAAAAACCTCGCCGCCCTGCACGTTTGCCCACGTAAAGCCTGCTATAGCCCGGACACCGGCGTCCAGGAGATAAAATTACCTTATTGCTCCTGTTCAGTCTGAGACTCCCCCATCTCATCCTCCTCGTCCCCCCAGCCGATGATCCAGACACAGGCACCAGCCAATAAAATGGTGGTGATAATCACAGCCGTCCACTGGGACGGCGTGAAACCCACATCCTTAGCAGACCAAATTAAAATAATGACCATTCCAATAGCCAACACAATCCACGAGGTTATTTGCGGGTGCTGGCTGGCATATTGCTTAAGTTTCTCCATAGGTATACTCTAAAATAGGGTTAAATTGGCGTATTAATACGACGTTCTAAAAGCTGTTTAAACATAAGGGTCGTATTTTCAACTGCCCAGTCATAAGCAGCCTCGCGCCACATTCGATCTTCTAATTCGTCAGCTTGTTTTTCCTCATAGCCCCTACCCTCCAGATATTTTTTAGCTATCGGACCAGTCTTGTGATGAAGGAAAACCAAGCCGGCTTCACAAGATAATTCCGCCACTGCTTCTTCGACCCGTTGCATCAACTCAGCCCCGATGCTGGGCCACAAAATATTACTTTTAACAAAAAAGTCATCAACGCCAGCGATCAGATTTTCAGTTTGCCAACCAATGAGCCCCACCATGTCATCCCCCTTTATGGCCACCAGAAACCCTTTGGAGAAAAGACGTTCCATCATCTCCCCTTCATCCAGATTAATTTCTCCCTCGGTGGCGTTGGAAATTAAAGCAGCCATTTTCGACAAATCATTTCGCTTAGCTCGCCGTATTTCGACGATTTCTTCATCTGCAGCCTCTTCAGTCACTGGCTCAGGTTCAGGAGCGATAACTTTCGATTTTGGAATTTCGTTAAACTTTTGTTGAACCAGGTTCCAAGTTTTTATCACGTCTCCATTATTCTCAATAATCACATTCGCTCTGGCCAGTTTTTCAGCTTGCGGCGGCTGTGCTTTGATACGACGCATAGCCATCTGGCTGCTCATATTTCGTTTGGTCATTAAGCGCAACATCTGGGTATCTTCGGAGGCATTCACCACCCAAATCGCATCACACTTATCCGCTAGACCACTTTCTATCAATTTAATAGCCTCAATCACCACAATGTCCGTAGGCGCTCTTTCAACGGCTCGTTCAATGTGTTGCCGAACAGCAGGGTGTGTAATGCCTTCCAATGCTCTTAGAGCTTCAGGGCTGCTAAAGGCTATATCTCCCAGTCGCTTGCGGTTAATGGTCGCATCTTTATTCAGCACAAAAGACCCAAATGTTTCGACAATTTCTTTATAAACGGGTGTCCCTGGTCTTTGCAGTATATGCACCAGGCTATCCGCATCAACTGTACTGGCTCCCAATTCCTGCAACATGCGGCGGACAATACTTTTTCCGGTGGCAATATTTCCTGTTAAACCAATTATATATTTTTGGCTCATAATCAGGCTGTCTCCATAGACATCCATTCGTCAAACAACTCGGTCAGTCTTGCTTCTGTTTGCTGATATTCGCGCCCCAGTTCCTGTAGCGTTTCGACATCTTGCGTTAAACTGGCCTTTTCTATATTACTGGTCAATTGGGCTAATTTCGCTTCAGTTGCGGCAATGGTTTCTTCGATAGCGGCAATCGCTCGCGCTTGCCTATCCTCGGCCCGCTTTTTCGCCTTGGTGGCTTGATGCGTTGCTTTGGCCGATTTATCTGAGGCATCAGTAGCGCTCAATTTTTGGGTCTCACGATAGGCCAGATAATCACGGTAACTTCCCTCAATGGGAACAATCGTTTTATCTTCTATCGTCCAAATCTGTGTCGCCAGTGCATCGACAAAATAGCGGTTATGAGAAACCAATAAAATGGTACCACTAAAATCAGCCAAAACAGCCTCCAAGATTTCTTGTGTTGGAATGTCAAGGTGATTCGTTGGCTCATCCAAAACTAAAAAATTCGCCCCATTTAACGCAAACTTTGCCAAAGCCAGACGACTTCGCTCGCCACCCGATAAATCACCCACCCTTTTAAAGACATCATCACCCGAAAAGAGGAACCTACCTAGATGATTTCGAGCATCACCTACTTGCATATTATGATTGACAAGGAGTAATTCGTCAAGTACAGAATTTTCTAAATTTAGCTCAGTCTGGATTTGGGCAAAAAAACCGATTTCAACCGCAGCTCCAATTCTGATGCGACCTGCTTTAGGCGGTATTTTTTTGAGAATGGTCTTTAAAAAGGCCGTTTTGCCGCTCCCATTCGGCCCTAACAAGGCCACACAATCCCCGCGGCGAATTTCCAAATCAGGGAGCGAAATCAATACCTCTCCCCCTGGATAGCCAATGGCTAAATCATGGGTGGCCAAAACTAAATCGCCGGAACGAAGATCAGCACTTAAGCGAAGCCTCATCATTTTATCTTTAGTTCGGTGCTCAATCAGATCATCTCGTTTGAGACGCTCTAAACGCTTGCGCCGCCCCTGAGCTTGCTTGGTCCGTTGTCCGGCCAGATTTCGGCGGATGAAATCTTCTTCTTTGTCTATAAAGGTTTGCTGCCGCTTATATTCTTTTTCTGACCGCGCCCAGCGTTCCGCTCTTTGCTGCAGATAATGACTGTAATTGCCTCGATAAAGTTCCAGATTGTTGGAAAAGAGTTCCCATACCTGGTTAGCCACTTTATCCAGAAAGTAGCGGTCGTGCGAAACAACCACGACTGCCCCGGCCCATGAACTGAGATAATTTTCCAACCACTCTACCGCCTCCAGATCAAGGTGATTGGTCGGTTCATCGAGTAGAAGGAGGACAGGACGTTCCAAGAGCAAGCGGGCTAGTTGCGCCCGGGTCTGTTGTCCACCGCTAAAGTGTTTTATCGATTTATGATAGTCTGCCTCGTCAAAACCCAAGCCGGTCAAAACTTGACTGATGGTCAATTCATAATTGTACCCACCGGCCAGTTCAAAAGCGGCTTGAGCTTGTCCATATTTTTCCAAAAGCGATGGATCTGTAGCCAGAGCCTTTTCTAGTCGTGCTAATTCCGCTGCCTGAGCTTTTAAATCGGCGAAGGCTTCGTCGGCTAATTCCAACAGCGTCCCCTCAAAGGGAAGTAGAGCCGCCTCCTGCCTCAGATAACCGATCTTCATCCCCTTCGCCCGAAAAACCTCTCCCTCGGTTGTTGTTTCTCGACCGGCCAAAATTCGCAACAGGGTCGTTTTGCCGCGCCCATTTGGGCCGACAATTGCCGCTCGCTCGCCGTGATGGATTGAAAGATTAAGATTCGAAAAGACATCATGCGGTCCAAAGCGCATGGCCAGATTACTCGCGGTCAAAATTGCCATTGACAAAACTCCAAATCAAATTGTCTTTCTCGCATGGCGATTATGCCATAGGAAGGATCGCTCACAACTTCAATAGGTTTTGACGGCCGGCGATCTTTTGATATATGCCGCCCGTAGAGAAGGTTCTTGATATCCCTCCCAAAGTTGTTGATATCGGGTCAGTCCCCCTTCAAAGGATTCGCTTACTGCGGTCCGAGACAACAAATCCAGGTTTTCGATGAGAGCCAGCTTAGCCTGAAAAAAGTCTTTAATATCTGTTACAAAATGAAACTTCCCCCCCACCTCCAGAATACGGTAAATATGCTCAATAAACTGGGGGGTAATAACATCTTTTTTGATATACTTTTTTTTCTTCACCGGGGGAGGAAATAAGCAGAATATCTCGGCCACTGAAGCTTCCGGCACTTTTGTCAAAACCCAACGCAGGTCTGAGTGAATAAATTTAACATTCGCCAGTTGCTGCTTACTTACTTGATTAACTGCATCATGAAGACTTTTTAAGTGAGAGTCAATACCAACATAATTCTTTTCAGGACACTGTTGAGCCTGAGCGATGGTAAACTCACCTCTGCCACACCCCAAATCCAAAATTAAGGGCTGACGATTACCAAAAATCTCAAGCGACGAAATGGGCTTAAGGGTTTCAGGCTGATGATAAACTAACTTCGGCGGGTAGTCGATTAGATAACGCTCTAACTGCTGTGGCTCAGGTATATTAACTCTGAACCGGTTTAATTTACGTCGTTTGGCCATGAGTTCATACTTCGTTTTGCATCAGGATAAAAAAGCCACAATAAGAACCTTAAGTTATGTTATAAAGTGTACTGAGTTTCCATATTATTGGCAACATCGCGACTTTATAACCGCCTCAGCAATTCTAATTTTGGCGCGCAACTTGACCTTCCCGGAAGCTTCAAGGCGCC
>JABAHQ010004897.1_pt1 | contig 11341 bp, 10 predicted proteins | sample 7062091 | NCBI WGS metagenome assembly JABAHQ01 (sample SAMN14534359, study PRJNA622989) | marine sediment metagenome | biome: marine biome [ENVO:00000428]; feature: marine pelagic biome [ENVO:01000023]; material: deep marine sediment [ENVO:00002113] | place: India: Gulf of Kutch | collected...
TGCCCTGGGCTCGGTACAGCTCCGCCAGGTCGTTGAGCAAGCGGGCGGTGGTCGGGTGGTCAGGGCCGAACTCTTGCTGGCCCAGCCTCAGAGCTTCCTCGGCGAGGGGAAGAGCCTCCTGGTAGCGGCCCTGGGCATACAACTCGTTGAACTGGTTGTATGCGTCCCTAAGGGCAGCCGACTGGCTCTGGACCGGAGTGGGCCACAGGGCCACCCACAGCAAGGCCGCCAGTAACCATCTTGCTTGGTGTCTAATCATCAGCCCAGCTTCCCTCCATGGGGCATGGGCGCATGTAATTAGTGTATCACATCAATCGGGATGACCGCAGCGGGTCGATACTGTTGAAAAACTCCTGTGACTGGCGAGAGTTCTCCTTGGCTGGGTTTCGTTTGTGGTGGCGCGGTCTTCGTGGCTGTTGGTTCGTGTCTGAGGTCTTCTCCTTGGGCCGTAGTGGATCGGTCAGGCGGCCTGGACCGCCGCCGCTGGCCGGGCGCGGCGCAGGGCCATGGTTTTGAGGTGCGGGGTCAGGTCTTGTGAGGTGCGGGGTCAGCTCTTGCACTGCCGCACTCCGTTCGCCGGATCGCGTAGAGCCTGGCAGGCCGAGCAAATGCCGCGGGGCCTGAGCCAAGCACACGGCCGGTGCGACGGCCCGCGGCCCGCCGGAACCCCCGCATCCGCCGCGTCGCGAGCCCAACCGCAAGCTTCGCGCCGCGGCACCGGGCCTATCCGCCACCCCCCTCAGCCGCCGGCCGGGGCCTCGGGCGCGGCGGCCCGCTCGGCCGGCTCGGCGGGCGCCTCCGCCGGCCGGTCCAGGTAGTGCTCGATGAGCGCGCGCGCCTCCGGCGAATCCCACTCGGCCGGGCCGGGATAGCCGCCGACGATGCGGCCGCGGCGGTCGATCAGGAAGCTGGTGGGCAGGCCGCTCACGCCGAAGGCCCTGAACAGCGCCGCCTTGGGGTCGTGGTAGAGCCCCAGGTGCTTGAGGCCCAGGCGCGCCCGGAACGGCTCGATGACCTCCTTGCCGGCCCGGTCGAGCGAGACCGCCACGACGCTCAGGCCGCGGGCGCCGAGCGCCGCCTGCAGCCGGTCGAGCGAGGGCATCTCGCGCACGCAGGGCGCGCACCAGGTGGCCCAGAAGTTGAGCAGGACCACGCGGCCCTTGAAGGCGGCCAGGCGCACGCGCCCGCCGGCCAGGTCGGCGAAGGCCTCCGGCGGCGCTGGCACGGGCGGGTCCAAAAGGGTAAAGTTGTCCGCGAACGCGCCCTCCAGAGGCGGCGCCTGAGCGGCGGGCGCGGCCGTCGCGGTGCCCGCGGCCATGCAGCCCAGCACCACGGCGGCGAGCGCGGCCGCGAGGGCGTTTTCCTTGAGCACGCGGACCTTGCATTTTGCAGGCATGAGCACGACACCGAACAAGAGGCCCAGCGACCCCGAGGCGGAGCCGGCCCCCGAGGCCGGGGCCAACGTCATGTGGGGCGGCCGCTTCTGCGGCGCTCCGGCGGCGGCCATGGAGCGGATCAACGCCTCCATCGCCTTCGACCGCCGGCTCTACGCCCAGGACATCGCGGCCTCCAAGGCGCACTGCACCATGCTGGTCAGCCAGGGCATCCTCAGCGACCAGGATGGCGAGGCGATCCTGCGAGGTCTAGACACGATTTCGCGAGAGATCGAGGCCGGCGACTTCGCCTTCACGACCGCGCTCGAGGACATCCACATGAACGTCGAGGCGCGGCTGGCCGAGCTGATCGGCGAGGCCGCCGGGCGGCTGCACACGGCGCGCTCGCGCAACGACCAGGTGGCCACCGACTTTCGCCTGTGGCTGCGCCAGGCCATCGACTCGCTCGAGGCGCGGGTGCGCGAGATGCAGGCGGCGCTCATCGACCAGGCCGAGGCGCACGCCGCCACCGTCATGCCCGGCTACACCCACCTGCAGGCCGCCCAGCCGGTGACCCTCGGCCATCACCTCCTGGCCTACGTGGAGATGCTCGGGCGCGACCGCGGGCGCCTGCGCGACTGCCGGGCGCGGCTCAACGAGTGTCCGCTCGGCGCCGCGGCGCTCGCCGGCACCTCGTTCCCCATCGACCGCGACGCCACCGCCGCGGCGCTCGGCTTCGACCGGCCGGCGGCCAACTCGCTCGACGCGGTCTCGGACCGCGACTTCGCGCTCGAGTTCCTCGCCGCCGCGGCGATCCTGGCCACCCACCTGTCGCGCCTGGCCGAGGAGATCGTCATCTGGTGCAGCGAGGGCTTCGGCTTCGTCACGCTCACCGACGCCTACACGACCGGCAGCTCGATCATGCCGCAGAAGCGCAACCCGGACGCCGCCGAGCTGGTGCGCGCCAAGGCCGGGCGCGTGATCGGCGCGCTGGTCGCGCTGCTCGCGGTCATGAAGGGCCTGCCGCTGGCCTACGGCAAGGACATGCAGGAGGACAAGGAGCCGGTGTTCGACGCCTACGACACGCTGGCCCTCAGCCTGGCGGCCGGCGCCGGGATGGTGCGCGACATGCGCCCGGACGCGGCCGCGCTCAAGGCGGCGGCCGAGGCCGGCCACCTCAGCGCGACCGATCTGGCCGATTGGCTGGTGCGCCGCCTCGGCCTGCCGTTCCGCGAGGCGCATCGCGCCACCGGCGCCATGGTGCGGCGCGCCGAGGCGCGCGGCTGCCGGCTGTGCGATTTGCCGCTGGCCGAGATGCAGGCGGTCGAGCCGCGCATCACCGAGGCGGTCCGGGAGGTCCTCCCGGTCGAGCGCGCCGTGGAGAGCCGCACCAGCTTCGGCGGCACGGCGCCGCGCAACGTCCGCGCCGCGGTGGCCGCGGCGCGCGAGCGCTTCCTATGAGCCGGGCGCGGGTCCGGGCGGCGCTCTGCCTGGCCGCGGCCGCGCTCGTGCTCGGGGCCGGTCTCGGCGCCTGCGGCAAGCGCGGCGGGCCGCGGCCGCCCGAAGGCGAGGAGAGCCGCTACACCTACCCGCGGACCTATCCCCATCCCCGCTCGGTCCTGCCGAGCGAGGAGGAGGGCGAGACGGTGCCGGGCGAGTCCCCGGCGCACGCCGGCGACATCTCCACCTTCCCCAAGCCGCGCAGCCGGACGACCTACGGGACGGAGGCGCCGCAATGAGCGCCTTCGAGTACCGCCAGGGTCGGCTTCACGCCGAGGACGTGGCGCTCGACGAGCTGGCCGAGGCCGTGGGCACGCCGTTCTACTGCTACAGCACGCGCGCCCTCGAGGACGCCTATCGGGGCTTCGCGCGCGCCCTGGCCGGCCTGCCGGCGACCATCTGCTACGCGCTCAAGGCCAACGCCAACCTGGCGGTGGTGCGCACCCTGGCCGCACTCGGCGCCGGCGCCGACGCGGTCTCGGAGGGCGAGCTGCGGCGCGCCTTGGCCGCCGGCGTGCCGCCGCACAGGATCGTCTTCGCCGGGGTCGGCAAGACGGCCGCCGAAATGGCGCTGGGGCTGGAGGCCGGCATCCTGCAGTTCAACGTCGAATCCCTGCCCGAGATGGAGACGCTGTCGCGCGTGGCGCGCGACAAGGGGCTGCGCGCCCCGATCGCCCTGCGCCTCAACCCGGACGTCGACGCGCAGACCCACGAGGGGATCTCCACCGGCCAGGCCGAGCACAAGTTCGGCGTCGACCTCGGGCACGCGCGCGCGGCGCTGGAGCGCGCGGCGGAGCTGCCGGGCCTGTCGCTCGAGGGGCTGGCGGTGCACATCGGCTCGCAGCTGACCGAGCTCGCGCCCTACCGCGCCGCCTTCGAGCGGGTCGCCGCCCTGTACCGCGAGCTCAAGCGGGCGGGCCGGCCGCTCAAGCGCCTCGACCTCGGCGGCGGCCTCGGCATCCGCTATCGCGACGAGACGCCGCTCGATCTCGACGCCTACGCCGAGGTGGTGCGCAAGGCGACCGACGGGCTGGACGCCGAGCTCATCTTCGAGCCCGGACGCCTCCTGGTCGGCAACGCCGGCGTGCTGGTCACCCGGGTGCTCTACCTCAAGAGCGGGGCCGCGCGGCGCTTCGTGATCGTGGACGCGGCGATGAACGACCTGCTGCGTCCCAGCCTGTACCGGGCCTGGCACGACATCGTGCCGGTCCTCGCGCCGGCGCCGCAGGCCGCCCTGGCGCCGGTTGACGTGGTCGGCCCCGTCTGCGAGACCACGGACACCTTCGCCAGGCAAAGGCCGCTGCCGCCGGTCGCGGCCGGCGACCTGCTCACGGTTTGTTCATCGGGGGCCTATGGCGCTGTCATGGCATCGACCTATAATTGTCGCCTGCCCGCGCCCGAGGTCCTGGTCCGCGGCGCGGACTACGCGCTCGTGCGCGAGCGCCCCGACCACGCCGAGCTGATCGCCCAGGACAGCCTGCCGCCCTGGCTCGAGGGGCGGCAAACCGGGGTCTCGCGCGGGGCCGCATGAGGCGGAGCGGGAGACGGCGGCCGGAGCGACAGGAATGGGACTCGCCAGGGAAGAGTCGGGAATGAGCCAGGCCAAGCCGAACCCTGAGCATGCGCCGCCCGGGCCGCGGCTGGGCTGGCGCCTGGCGCTGGCGCGCGCCGCCCTGTTCTGGGAGCGGCTGTGGCCGGCGCTCTGGCCCGCCGTGGGCACGCTCGGCCTGGTCCTGGCGCTGGCCCTGCTCGACGTCCTGCCGCTGCTGCCCGGCTGGCTGCATCTCGGCGTGCTCGCCCTCCTGCTGGCGGCCGCCGGCCTGGCCGCCGTGCGCGGCCTGGCGCGGCTGCGCCGGCCCACGGCGGCGGAGGCGCGCCGCCGCCTGGAGCTGGACAGCGGCCTGGCGCATCGGCCGCTCGCCAGCCTGGACGACGTCATGGCGGCCGGGCTGCAGGACCGCGAGTCGGTGGCGCTTTGGGAGCTGCACCGGCGCCGGGTGCTGGCGCAGGTCCAGGCGCTGCGCCTGCGCCGGCCGCGCGCCGGCCTGGCGGCGAGCGACCCCGTCGCGCTGCGCGCCGCGCTCGTGCTCGCGCTGGTGGTCGGCCTGGTCGTCGGCGGGCACGACGCGCCGCGCCGCGTGATGCGCGCGCTCAGCCCCGAGCTCAGCGCCGCCGCCGCCGGCCCGCCGGCCCGTCTCGACGTCTGGATCACCCCGCCGGCCTACACCGGCCTGCCGCCGCTGTTCCTCGAGCCGGCCGCGCCGGAGGCGCAGCCGCTCGACGTGCCGGTCGGGAGCACCGTGCTGGCCCAGCTTCAAGGCGGCCGCAGCGCCCCGTCGCTCGTCGTCGGCGAGGAGGCCACGGCGTTCTCGCCGGTCACCGCCGACGCCTACAAGGTGAGCGCGCGGATCCGCGCCGGCGAGCGCCTGGCCGTCGAACGGGCCGGGCGCGAGCTCGCCGCCTGGGACATGGTGGTGCGCCCCGACGCGGCGCCGAGCATCGAGTTCGCCTCGCCGCCCGGGCGCACCGAGCGGGCGGCCCTGCGCCTGGAGTACCTGGCCGAGGACGACTACGGCCTGCGCGGCGTCACGGCGCGGATCCGGCGCCTGGACGATCCCGAGGTGGAGCCCATGGAGCTGGAGCTGGCGCTGCCCGGCGTCGACCTCGAGCGGGCCGAAGGCTTGAGCTTCCACGACCTGACACCGCATCCCTGGGCGGGTCTGGCGGTGGAGATCCGCCTCGTGACGCAGGACGCGATCGCGCAGCGCGGCGAGAGCGACCCGGTGCGCACCGTCCTGCCGGAGCGGATCTTCAACCACCCGGTGGCCCGCGCGCTGGTGGAGCTGCGCAAGCAGCTGACCCTCAATCCCGAGGCGCGGCTTCCCGTGGTCCGCTCGCTCGGCGAGATCTACGAGCGGCCGGAGCACTTCTTCCACGATCTCGTGGTGGCCTTGGCCGTCCGCGCGGCCGCACGGCGGCTGATCTACGATTCCTCCGAGGCGGCGGTCGAGCAGGTGCAGCAGCTTTTGTGGGACACCGCGCTGCACATCGAGGAGGGTGAGCTCGCCGTCGCCGAGCGCGACTTGCGGGAGATCCAGAAGGCGCTCATGGAGGCGCTGGCGCGGGATGCCGAGGACGAGGAGATCGAACGCCTGCTCAACGAACTGCAGCAGGCGCTCGACCGTTTCCTCGAGGCGCTCGCCGAGCAGCTGCGCGAGCAGTTGGCCGAGGGCGCCGAGCCGCAACCGCTGCCGCCCGACGCTGAGATCCTGCAAGGCGACGACCTGCAGGAGCTGGTCGAACGGGCCCGCGAGCTGGCGCGCACCGGGGCGCGCGAGGCCGCGCGCGAGCTCTTGGCGCAGTTGCAGAACCTGCTGGAGAACCTGCGCGCCAATCCCTTCGCACAAGGCCTGGACGAGGAGTCGCGCAACGCCTTCCGCATGATGCAGGACCTGGATTCGCTCATGCAGCGCCAGCAGGACCTGCTCAACCGGAGCTTCCGGCGGGCGCAGAGAAACGGGCCGGGCGAGCGCCCTCCCGATCAGACACGCCGCGACAACGCGGACGACGCGCTCAGCCAGGAGGCCCTGCGCCGCGAGCTGGGCGAGCTGATGCGCCGCCTGGGCCAGGCCCTGGGCGACATCCCGCGGCCGCTGGGCCGCGCCGAGCAGTCCATGCGCGAGGCGCGCGACGCCCTGGAGACCAACCGCGCGGGCGACGCGGTCGGGCCCCAGACCCGGGCGCTGGACCAGTTGCAGCAGGGCATGCAGGCCATGACCGAGCGTTTCCTCGAGCAGATGGGCACCATGGCCCGGCGCGGCATGGGACAGGCCGGCAGCCAGCCGGGGCGCGGCCGCGACCCATTGGGCCGGCGGGCCGGCGACGGCGGCCTGGAGGCCCTGGAAGGGGTGGAGATCCCCGACGAGATGGAGATCCGGCGGACCCGCGAGATCCTCGACGAGTTGCGCCGCCGGCGCGGCGAGTGGCAAAGGCCGCGGCTCGAACTCGACTACCTCGACCGCCTGCTACGACAGTTCTGAAAACGGGGACCTCAGGAGACTCGCGAGCCGACCCGTGGGCGCCGCGCGCCGCCGGGCGGGGCGGCAGGCGAGGCGCCGCCATCGGCCAGTGTCTCCTCGGCCGCGCGGCAGATTTGCGCCAGCGTGAACGGCTTGGTGATCACGCGGCAGATCAGTTCTTCCAAGTTGTGCGCGCGCTGGCGCTCGGCGGAATAGCCGCTCATGAGAAGCACCGGCAAGGCGGGCCAGTCCCGCGCCACCTTGAGGGCGAGACCGATGCCGTCGAGCCCCGGCATGACGATGTCGGTGATCAGCAGGTCGAATTCGGACCCGTTGAGCGCCTCCAGCGCCCGCAGGCCGTCGTCGGCCGCGGTGACCGTGTGGCCCTTGCGGGACAGGGCGCGGCAGACGAAGCTCTGCACCGCCGGGTCGTCTTCGGCGACAAGAATCCGTGCCATGTTTCCCCCGCCACTCCTCGCGCGCATGCGCACCGCGCCCACTTCCGAGGAGGACGCCGCGGCCCGGCGTTGATCCTGCGCTGAGTGCGGTTAACGCGCGGTTAACGGGGCGTGCCCGGCGGGCGCGGCCTATGGCGGCGCCTGCGGCACGGTTTCTTGCATGGACGGGCGCCGGGCGAAGGCGTCGTACCAGGCGGCCAGGTTCGGGCGAGCTGCGCGCCAGTCGTCGTCGGGAAAGCGGAAGTCGAGGTAGCCCAGGGCGCAGCCGATGGTGATCTGGCCGATGGTGAGCCCGCCGTCGAGCCCGGCGACCTCGCTCTCCAGGGCGTCGAGGGCGCGGGCGATCTTGCCGCCCTGGCGCTCGAGCCAGGCCGGCCAGCGCAGCTCCGCCGGGCGCCGCACGGTCTCGCTCATGCGCAGCACCGCGGCGTCCAGGATGCCGTCGCCCAGGGCTTGCCGGCGCAGGGCCTGCCAGCGCTCGGGCCCGGCCGGCGGAAACAGCTTCGCCCCGTCGTGCAGGCTGTCCAGGTACTCGCAGATGACCGGCGAATCGTAGAGCACCTCCCCGTCCTGCAGCGTGAGCGCGGGCACCTTTCCGAGCGGGTTGTCGCGCTCCAGGCCGCTGTTCGGGTCGTGCGGATCGGTCGGGAGGCGCGCGATGCGCTCGGCCAGGCCGAGCTCGATGGCGCTGACCGAGACCTTGCGCACGTACGGGGAGGTGGGGGAGTAGCGCAGTCGCATGGCGTGCCCTCGTGGCTCAAGGCGTGGTCCTGCAGGGATCGCGCGAAGCCTAGCACCGCCCGGTGCGCTCCTGGAAGCCTCGGCGGCGGGACCGCCCCCCGGGCGGCGGCCCGCCTGGACTCGATTTGTTAAGGCTCTGTGATACACTCGCCGCGCCATGTGGCATGACGTTATTGATCTCAGGGACTTCTACGACACCCAGCTGGGCGGCATGGCGCGGCGCATGATCCGCCGCGGCATCCGCGCCATGTGGCCGAACGTCACCGCCCAGCGGGTGCTCGGCCTGGGCTACGCCACCCCCTACCTGCGCCAGTTCATGGCGGAGGCGGAGCGCGTCGTCGCCTTCATGCCGGCCTCCAGGGGCGTGGTGCACTGGCCGGAGAACGGCCGCGGCCTGACGGCCCTGGTCGACGAGACCGAGCTTCCGCTGGCGGATTTCTCGGTCGAGCGGGTGCTCATCGTGCACGGCCTGGAGAGCAGCGAGTACCAACGGGACATGCTGCGCGAGGCCTGGCGGGTGCTGACCGGCGACGGCCGCCTGCTGGTGGTGGCGCCGAACCGGGGCGGCATCTGGTCGCGGCTGGAACGCACGCCCCTGGGCTGGGGCCAGCCCTACAGTTCGGCGCAGCTCTCGCGCCTGTTGCGCGACAACATGTTCACCCCGATGCGCAGCGGCCGGGCGCTCTACAGCCCGCCCATGCGCTCGCGCGCGCTGCTGGGCTCGGCGCCGGCCTGGGAGCGCATCGGCCGGCGCTGGTTCCCGACCTTCGGCGGCGTGGTCATGGTCGAGGCCGGCAAGCAGCTCTTCGCCGCCAGGACCCAGGCCGGGCGCAAGCGGCTCCGCCGGCCGATCGTGGTGGCCTTCCCGGGCTCGGCGCGGCCCGCCCCGGGCGGCGGGGCGGCTTGATCGAGGCGAGCGCGCCGGGCCAGCCGCGGGCCCGCACCGGCCGTGCCCCGCATGGTCGCGTGCGCGAGCCAGGCGCGGCGCCTTGGCCCGGCCCCTGCCTCGAGCCGCCGGCCCCAACGCGTTCTATTGCAAGGTTTTCTTTGATTTTGCCGGGGCCTCGGACTATCTCTAGTCGGGCAGTGAGCGGCAAGCATCCAGGTTCATGCCCGGCGATCAACAGTCCCTGAGCGATCTGCGCCAGCAGATCGACGAGATCGACAGCGCCATCCACGACCTCCTGATGAAGCGCACCGAGGTGGCGCAGCGCATCGGCGCGGTCAAGGGCGAGGCCTCGGTCTACATGCGCCCGGACCGCGAAGCCGTGGTCCTGCGCCGGCTGATCGCCCGCCACCACGGCGCCCTGCCCAAGACGCTGATCGTGCGCATCTGGCGCGAGATCTTCGCCGCGGTCACCGCCCTGCAAGGCTCGTTCGCGGTCGCCGTCTACGCCCCCGAGGGCAGTTTCGGTTACCGCAACCTGGCGCGCGACCACTACGGGTGGCGCACGCCCATCCTCGCCCACCGTTCGGCCGCGCAGGTCCTCGAGGCGGTGAGCGACGGCCGGGCCACGGTCGGTGTCCTGCCGCTGCCCGGCGGCGAGGGCGTCGACCCCTGGTGGCGCAACCTGGCGCGCGACGGCGAGGCGGTGCCGCGCATCGTCGCGCGCCTGCCCTTCGCCGCGGCCGCTTCGCCCGGCGCCGACAGGCCCGAGGCGCTGGCCATCAGCCTGGCGGTGTCGGAGGCCACCGGCGCGGACCGGGCCTTCCTGGTGGTCGAAACCGCGCAGCTCGTCTCACGCAGCCACCTCAAGGGCACCCTGGCCGAGGCCGGCTTCGAGGCGCTGGATATCCAGATCGCGGAGGAGGAGAGCGAGCGAGCGCTCAATTTCGTCGAGGTCGAGGGCTACGTGGCGCGGGACGACCCGCGGCTCGAGCGGCTGAGGGATGCGGGCACGGACACGCTGAGCCAGGTCTGGGCGGTCGGCGGCTTCGCCGTGCCGCTGGAGCTGGATGACCCGGCGCCGCCGGGCGGTGAGGGGGGCGGACGATGACTCTGAGACCGCGACCAGGCGTCCTGGACGTGACACCCTATGTCGGCGGCGAGTCCGAGATCGCCGAGCGCGACCGGGTGGTCCGCCTGGCGTCCAACGAGAATCCCCTGGGCGCGAGCCCGGCGGCCGCGGCCGGCTACGCCGCGCTCAAGGACGAGCTGCACCGCTATCCCGACGGCGCGGCGCGCGAGCTGCGGGCGGCCATCGCGCGGCTCGAGGGCCTGGACGCGGCGCGCATCGTCTGCGGCGCCGGCTCGGACGAGCTGATCGCGCTGCTGGTGCGCGCCTATGCCGGGCCGGGCGACGAGGTGCTGCACTCGGCGCACGGGTTCCTGATGTACCGGCTCTCGGCGATGGCCGCCGGCGCGACGCCGGTGGCGGTGCCCGAGCGCGAGCTGACGGCGGACGTGGACGCGCTGATCGAGCGGCTGAGCGAGCGCACCCGGCTCGTCTTCCTCGCCAACCCGAACAACCCGACGGGGACGAAGGTGGACGCGGCCGGGCTCGACCGGCTGGCGGCGGCGCTGCCGCCGCAGGCGCTGCTCGTCATCGACGCGGCCTATGCCGAGTACGTGCGCGAGGCGGGCCATGACGGCGGCATCGGCCTCGTGCGGGCCCGCGACAACGTGGTGATGACGCGCACCTTCTCGAAGATCTACGGGCTGGCGGCGCTCCGGCTCGGCTGGGCCTACGCGCCGGAGCACGTGATCGACGTGCTGAACCGGGTGCGCGGGCCCTTCAACGTCACCGGCCCGGCGCTCGCCTGCGGCGAGGCCGCCGTGCGCGACCGCGACTATGTCGAGCACTGCGCCGTCACCAACGAGGTCTGGCGCGACTGGCTGGCGAAGGAGCTGCGCGAGGCCGGCTTCCCCGTCACGCCGAGCCACGCCAACTTCCTGCTGGTCGAGACCGGCGCGCGCACCGGCGAGGCCGACGACTGGCTGAAGCGCCGCGGCCTGATCGCGCGCCGGGTCGACGCCTACGGCCTGCCCGGCCACCTGCGGATCACGGTCGGCGACGAGAACGCCTGCCGCGCCGTCGCCGAGGCCATGCGCGAATTCGGGGCGCACCCGTGAGCGGGGACGGGACGCCGATGTTCGACCGCCTCGCCCTGATCGGGCTCGGGCTGATCGGCTCGTCGATCGCCTGGGCGGCGAAGCGGCACGGGCTCGCGGGCGAGATCGTCGGCCACGCCCGGAGCGCGGCGACGCGCGAGACCGCCGCCCGGCTCGGCTTCTGCGACCGGGTCGAGG
>JABAHQ010002890.1_pt1 | contig 11340 bp, 6 predicted proteins | sample 7062091 | NCBI WGS metagenome assembly JABAHQ01 (sample SAMN14534359, study PRJNA622989) | marine sediment metagenome | biome: marine biome [ENVO:00000428]; feature: marine pelagic biome [ENVO:01000023]; material: deep marine sediment [ENVO:00002113] | place: India: Gulf of Kutch | collected...
AGGTCGCCAGTCTTAGGATCATCCAGCCAGGGTACAACCTGCAAACCTAACCGGCCTAGCTCCCAGAAATTTCGATGATAGTGGGGGCTATCGCCTGTTGTGCTGCCCTTACCAAAGCGAACAAATTTCGACAGGAGTGGTCGCTCATCGAGCTGCGCAAGGATGATTCTGGAGTCGGGATTGCGCAACTGCCTCAGTTGCCCGAGGGAGAGAGCTGGGCCGGACTTAAGCTGTGCAGCCTTATGAGCGGGCGTTTGAGACTCGGTTGCATCAAGTGCAGTGAAAGTAGCCGCGGAGTCGGGAGGTTGCCGAGATACGGTAACCAAGCTCACGTTAACCACTTCACCCTGGATGGCTTCAAAAGCGCCAGGTCCGAGCCTTGCGACAGAGCTCCACTGTGATTTCTTAAGCAATTTCTCTCGAAGTTTCTTGTAGCCCTTCAATGAAAGAAGCTCGTTGATGACGACTATAGCTGCCGAACCACCGTCTTGACAAAACGATATGCATCGCTCGAACGCAGAGCAGGCAAGATTACCTTTTGAGAGGCTGTAAAATGAACTGCAGTACTCCTGGAGTATGGCCTCCTGGTTTCCGCGCTTGAGGTACGGCACATTCGTGGCGACCAGCGAATATCGTGAACCAAGCACTTCTGCCGCTTTAGCCATGCCCTGCGCTGCCACCGCCATTTCGCGTGCCTCGTCCGTGTCGGTCGCAGCCAGGATCGAGGCGAGCAGCGGCTTCAGCTTGCCAAAGCCCTGGCGGAAGATGTCAGCGCCAGCACGGCGTGAATCGATCAGGCTGCCGAGCCAAGGCGCCTTGGCAAAGAGATCGTAGAGCGCTTCAAGACCGTTTTTCACCCGCTCTTCCAGCCCGACCGTGAGGAGGTTCTTCTCGACACCCAGGAGGTCTCGCCTGGCCGCCGGATCGGCCGCCGTCACGGTCTTCTCCGCAAGCCTGAGCCATTCGGTCTTGGTGACGCCCATGGCGAGGCCAGAGCAGGCGAGATTAAGCCTCGGCAACGGTCGATAGCCCAACATACGCCAAGCGGCGAAGGCGAGATTGAACGCCGCGATCTGCGTGCACCGCTGATCGATCTCGAGGCCGAACAGATTGTCGCGTAGCACGGCTTCGACCGCGGCCTCGCGGGTCAGCTCTTCCTCGGCCATGCGGAAGGCGACGAGGATGGGCAGGGCGAAAACGAGGAAGTGGCCCGAGCCCATGCAAGGGTCGAGCACGGTGATGTCCTTCGCCGCTCCGGGCCAACCATCGAATGTGCCCGCGGCCGGTCGCCACGACCCTTCCGCACCGTCCTCAGATTTGTCGCGAACGAACCGCAAATAGGTCCACTGGACGTCGCCCATTCGGCAGGCCGCGCGCAACTCGTCCTGGCTCTTCGCCGCGCTGGCTAGTTCGGGTTTCGCGGCGAGCACCTTGCCGGCCCACCAGGCGCCCAGCGTGTTGTGAAGGAGGAAGAGGACCATATAATCCTCGGTGAAGAGCTGGGTGACCGCCGGCAGCTCGTCGGCGCCGATCTTCTTCTCCGACCTGTTAACCTCGTCCTTTCTATCCGCCTGCCAGAACTGATAGACCCACCCCAAGCTGTCGTCGGCGAGGAACACATCGCGCGGCAACGCTTTCAGCAGGTCTTCGAGCTCCGAGCGCGTCTCCGCCGGCAGGGTGACGGCCAGCACCGGATCGTCCCTGCGGAGAATCTGCGGCAGCATCCGCTCGGCATAGTCGCTCGCCAGCTCCAGCCAGTCGGCGCCCTGTTCGCGCGCGAGCTCGCGGGCCTCGTCGAGGCTGATGGCGACCCCCGAGTCCGGCTCGATCAGAAGATCGGTTTCGGCCAGGAAGCGGGCGAACAGCATGCGGTGCCAGTGCTCGTAGGCGCATTCCTGCGTGAGCCGTCCGATCGCCTGCGTGCCACGCTTGGGATCGCGATGGTCGCCGAGCTGCCGACCATGAGCGCGCAGACGATTGCGCAGCGCACGCTGCTCCGGCGTCATCGAGCCCCAGGGCTCGTGATGGTGGACAGCAAGCTGCTCCAGCACCTTCTTGGCGCCTGTCTCGGCGACGCGCCGCGCCTGACGAACAGTGCGTTCCAGTTCCCTGCGGAGATCGCGCGCGAGCGAAGCCATGCTGTCTCCCCCTAGTTCACCAGCACCGGGCCGTTCGCGATGGCCTCAAGGAGCGTCTTCTTCTGGCGCTCGATCCAGGCTTCAACCTCTGCCGTATCGCGCAAGGTGGCGCGTTCGAGAGAGATCGTCTGGACCTTGGGCAGGAGAAGCTTGGCCGCACGCTCGGTGGCCTGAGTGACACGGGCCGCAATCGCGTCGATCTCGGCCTGCGCGCTTGCCAGTGGCCTTCGATCGAGATGGTTGGCTAGCGCTTCGTCGGTCGCGACTTCCGGCTTCGACGGCGGCTTCAACCCTACCGCGCCCAAGATCGCTTGCCTCTCAGCGGCCGCGACCTGCTTCCACACATCATTCCCATCGAGGGAACGCATCGCATTCTGGAATGCATCCTGATGCGCGGCAAAGCTGTCTTGCACGGCTTTGCGCAGGAGGTCGCCCAGCGCAATGCGGATGCCGCTCGCCGGATCCGAGGTGTCGAGCAGGAGCCGTTGGCTTCGCACCGCCTCAATCTGGTCGAGATGCGGTTTGGCCGCCTCGACCGACACGGCGTGCTTCGCCAGCCGTTCGATCAGCTGCCATTTGGGCAGCCGCTCGGCGATTAGGCTCTTCGCCGCCGACCATTGCTTGATCTTCTCTTCCCATTCGGGAGCCTTGTTCTTGATCGCGACAAGCTGCTCGTTGCCAATGAGCCGCTGGATATCCTCGATTTCTGTCACAGCCGGCGAGGCGGGAAGGGGGGTGTCGCCACCGGCCGACCGCGCAAACTCGATCAACTTGCTCAGAAACTCTCCCACGCGCGTGCCCTCCTCGCCTCCTTTACACGGGACCCCGAGCGACTGGAACAGCTTGCGCAGCACCAGACGGTCCTGGACTGACAGAGTCGCCTGCTCCACGCGGAACTCGGCCTTGGAGATCTTGTTCTGGTCGAGTTGGCCGAGGGGAACGGCGGCGCCGTTCAGCGTCGCTGTGATGTGCTGTGAGCGGTGAAGGGCAATGAGCGCGGCGTCTACGGCATCGCGCGGCCAGCCAAAGGGCGTGCCCCCGAGAGCCTTGCGGATATCCGCCCCCTTCTTGCCGGCGCCGATGGTGGCAATGACCTGCCGACAGACCGGGTGCTTCTCGGTGGCGTCGGTGTGGCCTGTCGGCTGGAACGGGTGGTCCGCACCGTCGCGCGCCCGCTTGATGACGGCCGCCCACGCTGCGCTGTCCGCATCCTTGAACCGTGGGAACATGCGCACCAGGGCGTCGTCGGTCGCAGTCTTGATCCGATCGTCCAGGGAGGAGAGCAGAACTTCGCTGCCGCCGCCCTGATAGACCTTGGCATTGCTGACGATTTCGCGGACAAGCCGATCGCGGTCGCCGACGGCGCGCGCGCGCCGGCTGTCCATGCTCTGCCTGGCTTCCTGTCCCTCGGGTGAGGTCGGATTGCCTTTCGCATCGATAGTCTGCTGCGCCGCGTCGGCCTCGACGATCAGACGACGAAGGTCATCAGCCGACTGGCGCGGGATGAAGAGATAGAGGACGGGACTGTCGGCTCCGGCGGCCCGCGCCGCGTCGACCACCTCCTTCTCGGAGGCGCTCCAGCCATCGCGGATCCAGACCGGGATGCCGCCCCCATCCGCCGCCGGCGGCGTCGCCTCGCGATGAATGATGAACTGGCGCGGCTCCTTGGCGGCGCCCTGAACGATGCGAAGGCCTCGGATGATCTTGTCGATCTCGCCATACAGCAACTGGTCGCGCTTGAACTGGATCGCCGCGTCGTCGTTGTTGAGCTTGGTCTGCCGGTTGCGGAACTCGCGGTCCCACTCGCCCCCCTCTCGAGTCTGGAGCCGGTACTCGTCGCCGACCTGCATCAGGATGCCCTGTTCGGCCAGCTTCGCGAGCATGTCATCGGCCTCGGCGCGGAGTTTGCCGTTGTCAGCGCCGAGATCGTCGATCAGCAGATCGGCGATGTGATCCTTGGTAGCGCGTACGCCGATGTCGGCGCCGGCCTCGCGAGGCAGCTTGCCGATGAGGAAGACGAGGCCGCAGATGCGTTGCGCCAGTTCTCCGTGGGTACGGCCCACCTGGATGATGCGCTCGTTGATCTCGCGAAGCAGGACTCCCGTGTTGACCATCTCCGGGGCCAAGGCGTCGAAGAGCTCGTCGCCCGGCACAACCACGCCAAGGGGAAAATCGGAGAGCTTGGCGACCGCGTCATGGACGATGCGAAGCTGGGAACGGAGCTGGCTGTGGGTACCGGCGGCGTCGATTTGGCGGAAGCAGTTCTCCCAGAAGCGGCGGCGGACCGGCAACAGGGGGTAGTCGTCGACGATGACCGCGCGGTCTTCGACCGTATCGGCGATGGCTGTGCCCTGAAGCTCCCGCGAGACCTCGCCAGCGTGGCGTTCGAGCACAGCGCGCACGTCACGGACCGCCGAGGGCTTCTTCTGGAGGAGCACCTTCCGGGTGACCGTCTCCACCTCGGCGTCCGACAGGGGCACCCGGATGGTGAAGCGATCCATCAACTTCTGCAGCAGCGGGACATCGGTGAGAGCACTCTGGCCGGCGCCGACGATGATGACTTGACTGTCGAGCTGCTTCGACACGGCTTCCGCCACCTCGGTCACCAGCACCGAGCGCTCGTTCGAATCGCCGATGTACTGCTGCACCTCATCGAGAACGAGAAGGGTACAGGGCAACCTGCCATCCCTACCGGCAAGCTTGAGCGCATCCTTCGCCGTCTGCAGGAACTCCTCGGTCGTGATATCGGTCGATTGGGGCGGGAACTGGGCGCGCAGGAGCTGCCTCGCCTCGGCTTCGCTCGCCGCGAAGTCGGGGACGCACGCCATGACGGCGCGCGCGATCGGTCCGCTGACATAGAGGTTGTTGAGCTCGCGCTCGAACGATTTCCCGGCTGCCTCGACGCTGCTCTTCACGTTCTCGAACAGCCCCTGCGCGGGCAGACCCACGCCGCGCAGAAGAACGCCCAGGACCGTGAGGCGGACGTTGTCGGTCGTGCCGCCGGGCAGGGAGCCCGCTGCGGCGAGAAGCCCGCCAGCGCGCTTGCCGGCCGTGTCGAGCTCACGCAGCAAGGCGCGCAGGTCTTCCGGCATCGAGGGGACAAGACTCCGCGCGGTGGCGCCATCGGGGAACTCGGTGTCTCGCCACAGATGGCACAGCATCTTGAGGAGGTGCGACTTGCCGCTGCCGAAGAACCCGCCCACCCAGGCGCCGCGCTGGCTGGTGCGAGTCAGGTTGTCGAGGAAGGAGCGGATGATCTTCTGAATGCCGTCGGCGTATTGACCTTCGCAGACGAAGGTCGCGAGCTCGCCACGAAGTTCCTTGAGCGCCCGTTCGTCCTGCGTGTCCGATATGCGCGCCTGACCCTGGTTGACCAGAGGGTGAGACGCGGGGTCGCGCTGCAGCGCATCTTTGAGCTTCATGTCCGTCCTCCTTCGCCGTGGAGCGTAATGGGCACGGCGAGGTAGTTCCAACCATCGCGCGCATCGAGCAGGCGATAGTTGTTGCGATCGAGCTGACCGGGAAAAAAGATGACGAGGCGACCGCGCACGTCCGCCTCGACCAGTTTCAGGATGTGTGAAACCCGGGCAAAGCCGAACAGCGCCCCGACCCCGAAGACCGCAACGACTGAATTCTCGTCCACCTCAGGACGGATCAGGGTCTCTCGCAGCTGCCCGGCGACGAACAGCGGGAACTCGGGATCGATCTTGATCTGCAGGTCGCTTGGCGAGGCGAAGTACTCCTCGCGATAATCGTCGGCCGCCATCCACCGGGCGAAGGCGTCGGTCAGGTCGACTTCGTACCATTCGTGCCCTGCCTGTCTCGTGGCGGTCTCGAAGGCGAGCTTCCGCGCGCGAAGCGTCCGCTCCAGCTCCTTGTCGTAGACCACCATGACGACCCGCTGGGCGCCGGCCACTGTTCGCTGCCAGGGGTTGGCAACGTGGCGTGCGTAGCGCTCCGCGAGATCTTCGATCCTTGCCATCGTCAAGCCCGCATCATTGTTGGATCGAGGCGTCCAAGCTTGAGTTCGATGACGTCGCCGGCCATACGGAGATCGATCAGGCCGAGCCGCTTGGCCTCGAGCGCGCGCTCGCGGCCATCGGCGGGCGTGCAATCGAGAATGCGGAGCCAGCCAGAGGCGAAGATGTCGGCCCCGCGGAACCCGGCGGCATGGGCGAGGTACATGGCGTATGCCGCGGACGCCGGCGTCGCTGTCACCGCGCGACGCTTCTTGAACGTGCGACCTTGGAGGTGGCCGGATTGGGCCCATGAGCTCGCGGCGTTGCGGATCACCTTGTCCAACACGTTCTCGTTGAGCCGATTGCCCACACAGGTCCTGAGGGCCGACCTCATCTGCTCGCGCTGAAGCTCGGCTCCCGGCGACAAGGCAAGGATAACCGGGCAGGTAGCGGCGAGCACGGGGTCGCGCGCGGTCGCCGCCAGCACCGCGAGCGACGGACGTCCGGCAGCGTCTACGTCCCACAGTCTGCGGACGACGCGGAAGAGCGGCACCTTTGGGTCGAGCGCATAGAGCTCGCCGAGGCGTTGGTTGCTCAGCCGGCGCGTCGCGACGGTGGGCTTCGAGAGGCAGTTAGCCTCGATGATGGCCGCCGCGTATTCGGTTCGGGACGCTCCACGCGCGGTGGCTGCCATAACCTCGCGGAGATCATCGAGCATGATCGTCCGGCTCGTATGGGTGCCCTTCGAGCCGAATCGGAAGCCCGCCGCCGTCGCGCTGGTCGGCGGCGTGTTCGAGGGGAAGAGCAGTGCGTCGTGAGCGTAGTCCATCTGGTTAGCCGGCAAGTTTGCCGGCAACGTACATACACCATGGCGAACCTCATGTCAATCACCAGAAGTTTTTGCCGGCAAGTTTGCCGGCGACCCCATTGATCTCCGGATCTCGCGAGCTTATATTACGTCTTCGACACGCCTCACGCTCGGGGCTGGTAATGTTCATTCTCGCGATGCAGGCCTTCGCGCCAGAGATCGACGCAAAGGCACCTGGCACCATGTTGAAGGAAGTTTCGGGCAAGATCGTCGCAGGTGTGCCGTTCCCCCTCCCGTGCCTCGCCGAGCAGCGGCGGGNNCTGCCGAAACCACCCGCCGTTTCCTCGAAGCATTTGTCATCAAAGCGCTCGCGCCGGAAGACGCGCGCGAAATTGAGGCCGCGGAATGACCGCGCCGCGGACCTTCAACGTCTATTGCGACGAAAGCTGCCACCTGGAGCACGACCACATGCCAGTGATGGCCTGGGGCGCGGTTTCGTGCTCGGCGGGCGACGCCCGCACCCTAGCCGAACTCGTGCGGGGGCTGAAGGTCGAGCATGGGCTCGCGCCGCAATTCGAAGCGAAGTGGAACAAGGTGTCGCCAGCGCAGGCGGCGTTCTATCTGGCACTGGTTGATCTGTTCCTCGCCGANNGTGGTGCCGGACAAGAATCTTCTCAATCACGCGCGCTTCAACCAGTCGCACGACGATTGGTATTACAAGATGTATTTCACGATGTTGCGACCGATCTTCACCGCGCCGCATCGCTATCGCATTTATGTCGACGTGAAGGACACGCGCGGCGGACCGAAGACGCGCAAGCTTCACGAGGTGCTCGCCAACAGCCTCTATGATTTCGATCGCGAGTGCATTGAACGCGTGCAGCAAGTACGCTCGCACGAAAGCGAGCTCCTGCAGGTCGCAGACTTGCTGGTCGGGGCGCTTACCTACGCGAACCGAAAGCTCGCTTCCAGCGCCGCCAAGACTGCCATTATCGAACGCTTGCGTGCTCGGCTTGGGCCGGAGGTGCTTAACCGCACCTCGGCCTTCGCGGCGACCAAATTCAACATCCTGGTCTGGCGGGCGCAGGAGCCCGTCGGATGACGCCGCCGGACCTTGTGCCGTTCAATGCCTTTGGCGGCGAATGGACCGCCTATGAAGCCGAGCTTCACCGTATATTCCTCGCCGAGATCGCAGGCGGCGGACTTCAGTTTCGTGGCATTCGTGTGGGTTGCCGCCGTTACCCAGAAGCCGCGGGGCGGTGGGCCTCCTTCTGGCATCTAGTGCAGGAGGGCCGCGTTGAGGTCGACAGGACGCCCGACCTGCGGCGGTGTGAGCGCATCCGCTGGGTGCGATGGGTGATCGAGAACGCGCCGACCCACCCTGAAATCGATGAGTGGCAGAATACGCGCGGCACCGAGGTCAACACGCTGTTGTGGTATCGCGAGGAATACTTGGTGGTTCTGGCCCAGCGCCAAGGCTACTGGCTGCTCAAGACGGCCTATTGCACCGAGAAGAGCAGGCGCATCAGCCAGCTTCGCAAAGAGCGTGACGCCTTCCGACGGGGTGGTGGAGGGGGACCCTGAAACGGCTGAAGCCGCTCCAGCGCGAGCCGGGGCGGCCTCGAATGCTCCTCCTACACATGGCAGGTGAGACGCAGCTTATATATCGCCGGAAAGCCGAAATGTCAAGGAAAACCGGCCTCACCCTTCGACGATTGGGCGGTCCTGCACGCCAGAAAACCGTTGCACCACAGCCGCTTATAGGAGACTCCGCTCAGATCCATGTGCGGTCGTCTCCCCTGGTGCCGGCATATTTGGGGCGCACGCGGCTCACCGATAATGTCCCCGTACCTGCCATGGCCTAAAGCGGGCCCGACCCTTTCGTGGCCTCTCCGGCGCCGCTCGGCTTGGCCCGTCCTGAAGACGCGGCGAGGGACGCTTCGCCCGGATCAATCGCTCAGCGGTGGAAATCTCGAAACTTTCGCTGCTATCAGTATCCTCAAGTGGAGATGGGGAAATCGGGTTGTTCGGCAGGCAACTGAGCCGATGACGAGAGGGCGGCTGTTCTCCAGGCTGGCGAATACGGGGTCGGATGGTCCGCCCCATGTAAGCCGTGTGAATGGAGGGCATGCTAGCCAAGGTCGACGGGCGAGCACTCTGATCCAAGACGGCCCTCCAGTGCGTTCTTGCCGTCTGGCCGCTTCGATGCCTTTGAATCGACGCTCTACGCTTTGTGGTTGAGTTGTAAAACCACGTACTGGTGAACATGTCTGTGCGAGTTTAAGATAGAGCGCACGGACGAGATGCCGTGACGAACATCGAGGCGACGAGAAGGGCATGCCCGTGCGACTAAAGCTTGGGCGAAAGTGGACTCTTGGCGACCGGGTTGGGGAGGGCGGATTTGGACAGGTCTACGCCGCCACATCGGTGGACTGCGAGGCCGCGGTGGCCAAGATGGTGCCGAAAGCACCAGGAGCCCAGCGCGAACTCTTGTTCGTGGATTTAGGCAACGCCCGCAATGTTGTCCCGATCATTGACAGCGGCGAGACCGACGAAAATTGGATACTGGTCATGCCAAGGGCCGAGAAGTCTCTGCGGCAGCATTTGGACGGAGCAAACGGGCCCCTCGAGGTTTCCGATGTCGTGGCCATTTTGTCGGATATCGCCACGGCGCTGGGGGATCTCGACGGAAAGGTCGTGCATCGCGACCTCAAGCCCGAGAACGTTCTCCTACTTGACGGAGAATGGTGCCTAGCCGATTTCGGGATTTCGCGGTACGCCGAGGCGACGACTGCACCTGATACCCGAAAGTACGCGCTGTCACCGCCATATGCGGCGCCCGAGCGCTGGCGAGACGAACGGGCGACCACAGCGACAGACGTTTACTCGCTCGGTGTCATTGCCTACGAGGTGCTGTCCGGTTCCTTGCCCTTCAAGGGGCCCGCAATGCACGACTTTCGGGATCAGCACTTGCACAGCAACCCGCCATCCCTAACCGCTATTCCCACAGCGTTGCAGGCGCTCGTTGAGGAGTGCCTTTACAAGCCGGCGGAAGCGCGTCCGAGCCCCACCAACTTATTGGCGCGTCTCGCGCAGATTGGAAAATCGCCGCCGTCCCCAGGTCTCATCCAGTTACAAGAGGCTCACCGTGCTGAGGTGTCCAGGCGAGGCGAGAACGCGCGTCGCGCATCGGAAAATCGCTCTGAAGCTGAGCGTCGAACCGCACTCTTCGAGACAGCGGTCAGGCGACTGAGGAAAATTTCCGATACGCTGAAAGAGGCGATCGTGGAGGCTGCACCATCGGTCAGCGTGGGAGAGGACCAAGGGGGTGGATTGTCCATACAGCTCAACCAGGCCAAGCTCGAGTTCGTGCCAGCCACTACAACATCACCGAGCCCCTGGGAATCCTGGGAGCCTCCCGTATTCGACGTGGTTGCGCATGCCGCGCTGAGCATACGAATTCCGCCCGATCGCGACGGATACGAAGGAAGGAGTCACTCGCTTTGGTACTGCGATGCCCAGGAAGCGGGTCGGTATCATTGGTTTGAGACGGCCTTCATGGTTTCACCCCTGATCCCGAAGCGCGGTCGCCAAAACCCGTTCGCCTTGGCCCCAGGCGAGGAGGCCGCAAAGGCTTTGTGGATTGGTGTGAGCGAGTTCGAAGTTGCATGGCCATTTACGCCCCTGAGCATCGGCGATTTAGACGAATTCATTAACCGCTGGGCACAATGGCTTGCAGAGGCGGCTCAAGGACGGCTCCAACATCCTCGATCAATGCCAGAGCGCCAACCGGCGGGGAGTTGGCGACGTAACTAGATTGGACGTGCGCCCTAAGTGACTGATACACAAGTAACACAGAGACAGGTCGACGAATTCAGGCGCTTCCTGAAACTGCTGCCTCATGGCCAAGACCTTACATTGGTGATCTTGAAGGTGCATCTTCTGATCGAAGAGCAGGTGAGGCAAATTATCGAGGAACGTGTGAAAAGTCCCGGGGCTCTAAGAGATGCCAGAATCGAGTGTTACCAAGCCATTTGTATAGCCGAGGCGTTTTGTCCAGAAGAAGAACGATATATTTGGGAGCCAGTTAAGAAACTGAATAATATACGGAATGAATTGGCCCATAAAGTGGAACCCGTCGGCTTAGACGAAAGACTTGACGACTTTGTTAGTTCCGTTCGGTGGTTCGAGCCGCCCGCTGAGGATAGGCAAGAGCGGATCGAGCTCNNAAGCTGTAGCATCGTTAGTGGAGCGTCCAACTGCGACACTCCTCGAGTTGCGCAATGGCGACAGTGAAGCTGACGGCCAGGCTGATCAGCCTCCCGGAGCTAAGGGTCGTTAATGGGCATAAGAGCCGGTCCAATAGCGTTGCTGCTCAATTCAACCTGACGGGATTCCTTGAAACAGCTCGGCTAGGTTCAAGCCCTTCGGCTGC
>JABAHQ010009028.1_pt1 | contig 11323 bp, 12 predicted proteins | sample 7062091 | NCBI WGS metagenome assembly JABAHQ01 (sample SAMN14534359, study PRJNA622989) | marine sediment metagenome | biome: marine biome [ENVO:00000428]; feature: marine pelagic biome [ENVO:01000023]; material: deep marine sediment [ENVO:00002113] | place: India: Gulf of Kutch | collected...
AGATGCCGCGCACGTACTCGCGCCAGCCGATCAGCTGACGAATGAAGCCCTCGGCCGCGTTCAGCGCCACGTGCCCCCTTCGATAGGCTGCCTCGACATCCGCGCACAGTCGCCGCAGGTCGAGCAGTCCGACGTTGAGCGCCGCGCCGATGCGGGCATGAAAGAGGAAAGGCTCTCCGCTGGCCATGGCGTCCTGATAGTCGCCGAAGGCCGCCAGCCCGAAATCGAGGAAATTCAACCAGAGCCGCTCGGCCTCGGCGTGGGTCACCGGGTAATCGAAGCCATCCAGGCCGCCGTAGTGATGGGCGAAGCGTGAGCTCACCAGTGTCAGCACTTCACGGGTAATGTCATCGGCCGTAAAGGACAGCCTGATCGGGCCATGTAACCCGCGCGGCAGCGCCTTGCGATTGTCGGCGTCGAGATTCCAGACACTACCCTCCGGTGAGCCATCCGGATTCAGCAGCAAGCCGGTTCGACGCCGCATCTCGCGGTAGAAGAACTCCATGCGCAACTGCGATTTGCCCTGTGCCCAACGCGCGAACTCGCTGCGCGAGCAGATGAAACGCCGATCGGCATGCCAGGTGATTGGCAGGCCGCAACCGTTGAGCGTCTGCTCGACGCGCCAGTCGCCGGCCTCGGTGACATGAATCGATCGCGGCCGATGCAGCGTCGCGAAACGGAGCAGCTCGCCGGCCAGCGAGCCACTGTTGGCCGGATCGTCGAGCCGTACATAGTCCACCGCCACGCCGCGCAGGCGCAGTGCCTCGGCAAAGTGGCGCATGGCGCTGAATATGAAGGCGATCTTCTGCGGATGATGCGGAACGTGACCTGCCTCCTCCGCCACTTCCGCGAGCAGCACCCGGTCACGCGCCACATCAAGACCTTCGAGGGCGGACAGCTCGAAGCTCAGCTGGTCCCCCAGCACCAGCCGCAGCGCCGCTACGCTCACAGCGAAGCGCCTTCAGCACACGCCCTGGCGAGCCTCACCACTGCGAACGCATGCCGATGGGTACGCACAGCGGCTCGCGAACGCCATCCGCCAGGCCGCACATCTCGTCATAAGGGGACTGCTGCACCAGATGGAACGGCAGCTCGGGAAGGTCGCGCAGCAGGTCGCGCGCGTGCTCGACCGAACGCAGATGGCAAACGCTGCCGCGCTCGTCGACCAGCGCGTGTCGCTGGCCCTGCATATAGATGTCGAGGATATAGATGCCGCCCTCAAGGGAAATCAGCTCGAGGGCATCGATACGCCCCGCATTGGCATGCCGGGCGAGGTCGCTCAGGTTCATGGCAAGTACTCAGGAAATAACGATACAGAATATTGGACAAAACAATAATTCTGTACAGCCTTTCCGATGACTGCCGCAGGCGAGGTGTCAGTGCTTGGTGATCTTGTCCATGTAACCCATGGCAAAGGCCGACACCACGAAGGTGAGGTGGATGATCACGTACCACATCAGCTTTTCGCTATCGATCTGCTGTACGTCCATGAACATACGCAGCAGGTGGATAGAGGAAATCGCCACGATGGAGGCGGCGACCTTGAGCTTCAGCGAGCTGGAATCCATCTTGCCGAGCCAGTCGAGCTTTTCCTTGCCCTCGTCCACGTCCAGTTGCGAAACGAAATTCTCGTAGCCGGAGATCATCACCATCACCAGCAGCCCGCCGACCAGCGCCATGTCGATCAGCGACAGCAGGGTCAGCACCAGATCCGCCTCGCTGATGGAGAGGATCATCGGCAGGATATGGAAGATCTCCTGAAAGAACTTGATCGCCAGGGCCAGCAGCGCAAATGCCAGACCGAAATAGATGGGCGCCAGCAGCCAGCGAGCGGCATACATGGCGTTCTCGAGAATGCGTTCCATGAGGTCTCACAGCGGTAATTGAACGAGGCGCGAGTATACGCAGCAGGGTCGAGCGGACCAAGGCGGGCAAAGGGTCATCGTGGTGCCAGGACAGAGCCGGGCCGTCACCGGCAGGTCAGCGCCAGAAGGCCGCACATCGATGATGCTGTGACGATCATTCCCAGCCGCTGAGGAAGCGCCCCTGGTTGGCATTGACTCGCCGCAGCTCGGCCTGCATGTGCAGCTGCCAGATGGAGGGATCGTCCGATTCGCGGTAGCCCTGCCCGACGAGATTGTCGGCGATGGCCTGCAGCACCGACTCAGCCATGGCCGGCCCATGGAAGGGGCCCTGAACCTTGATCGCGGTGGGCTGACCATCGGCCAGCCCTGCGGCGCAGAGCAGCGTCCATAGGCCATTGCCGCCAGCGAGGGGGCGGATGGCACATTCGATACGGGTAACCAGGCCCAGGCACTGGCGGTTGAGACAAAGGTTGTGCGGCATGACGGCAATCCTCGCGTCGGGCTGACGCGGAACATCCTGCACGGATGTAGCGCGAGAGCCTGTTTATCCCCTGAAGCTGTGGATAATCCTGTGAATGAAGGGTGCATGCCCTTCTCCACTGCAGACCCGCCGCGCGCCCTATCGTTCCGTTCAAAAACCGCACAATGGCGACGTTCAGCTGCTCCCTTCGGATTTGGCAGCCTCTTGCTCCGGCGCCGCCGCCGTCTCGCCCTTGCCTTCCTCTTCCAGTTCGATCTCGGCGATGTCGCGCAGCCGTTCGACTACCCTGGCGTTCACGCTGCCCTTGGGAAAGTGGCCCTGCTCATTGGCCGCGCCCACATCCTCGCCCACCAGCAGCGACAACGCCTCATCCACCTGTCTTACAGCATAGACGTGGAAGCGCTGCTGGCGTACGGCCTCCAGCACGCGCTCATCGAGCATGAGGGTGGTGACGTTGGCGAACGGGATGATCACCCCTTGCTCGCCGGTCAGGCCGCGCGCCTCGCAGAGGCGGAAGAAGCCTTCGATCTTCTCGTTGACCCCGCCGACCGCCTGCACTTCACCGAACTGGTTGATCGAGCCGGTGATGGCGAAGCACTGCTTGAGCGGTGTGCGCGACAGCGCCGAGATCAGCGCACAGCACTCGCCCAGCGAGGCGCTGTCGCCATCGACGTAACCGTAGGACTGTTCCAGCGCGATGCTCGCGGAAATCTCCAGGGGAAACTCCTGGGCGTAGCGGCTGCCCAGGTAGCCAGTGAGGATCATCACCCCCTTGGAGTGGATCGGCTGGCCCAGGTTGACCTCACGTTCGATGTCGACGATGCCTGAACCACCCGGATAGACGGTGGCGGAGATGCGTGCCGGCATACCGAATGCCGAATCACCGACTTCCAGCACGGTCAGGCCGTTGCACTTGCCGATCGCCGCACCCTCACTGTCGATCAGGATCACGCCGGCGAGGATGTCCTCGAGAATCCGCGCCGAAACGCGGCCGGTGCGCGTGGCCTTGGCCTTCAGTGCACGCTCGATATGGCCGACGTCCGTCACCTCGTCCTTGGCCAGCTGGCGAATGAAGTCGGCCTCGCTGACCAGCTGGAACAGGTCGCCAATGCGCGCCGACAACCGGCCCTGATGCTCGGCCAGACGTGCACTGTAGGTTGCCAGGCGCGCCACCGCTGCGGAGGTGAGAGGGGCCATGCCCTCTTCCGATGTACGGGTTTTCATCAGCTGGGCGAACTGCTCGAGGCTGTCCTCGGCCAGCGGGATGTCCTCGTCGAAGTCCACCAGCACGCGGAACATCTCCTGGAAGTCCGGATCCAGGTCCTGCAGCGTGTAATAGAGCTGGCGCGAGCCGATGATGATCACCTTGACGTTCAGCGGGATGACCTGCGGCGTCAGCGTCACCGTGGCCAGGCGACCCAGCTCGGCCAACGGCGACTCCATCTTCAGCTTGCGCGATTGCAGGGCGCGCTTGAGCGCCTCCCAGACGAAGGGCTCGCTGAGCAGCTTCTCGGCCTCCAGCATGAGAAAGCCGCCATTGGCGCGATGCAGGGCGCCGGGGCGCAGCTGGCGGTAGCTGGTATAAAGCGCGCCCTGGTCGGTGCCGTATTCGATACGGCCGAACAGGTTGTCGAAGGTCGGGTGCGGCTCGAACACCACCGGCGCGCCGCCATCGACCGGGTGGCCGATCACCAGGCTCGGGCTGTACTGCTCCTCGAGCAGCACGCGGTTCTGTGCCTCCGGGCGGTTCTCGTCGACCAGCTGCTCGACCACGGTCTTCAGCAGGTTGACCTGCACCGCCTGCAGATAAGCCTCTATGCCGGCGTTCTCGGCATACTTTTCCGAAAGGGGCGCCAGCAGCGGCTGCAGTGCCTGACTGATGGTCTCGTCATTGAGCTGGCGCAACTGGTTGGTGGACTCGCGCTTCCACTGCGGGAGGCTGGCCAGCTCTTCGTTCAGCCGCACTTCCAGCGCGGAAATATCTTCGTGGTAACGCTCGCGCTCGGCTTCCGGCAGCTGAGCGAATTCGGTCTCGTCCAGCGCCTTGCCGTCCTTCATCGGAGTGAAGGCGATATTGGTGCTGTCGCGGTAGAGGGCGATTTCCTTCTCGAGCGCAAGCTTCTCGATGACGTCCAACGCCTTGTCGTAGCGCTGGTTGAAGGCGCGGTCGATGGCGCTCTTCTTCTGCTGGAAACTCGGATGCTCGAACACCGCCGGAAAGGTCGCCAGCAGATTGTCGATCAGCTGGTTGATGTCGGCGATGAACCCCGCCGCGCCACCATGGGGCAACTCGAGCACCCGCGGCTCACGGGGTTCGTTGAAGTTGTTGACGTAGACCCAGTCCGACGGCGTCTGCAGTCGCTTGCCTTCGGCCTTCAGGTAACGCCGTACGAAAGAGAAACGCCCGGTGCCCGGCTCGCCCATCACATAGACGTTGTAACCGGGTCGCGGCATGGCAACGCCGAATTGCAGCGCCTCGACGGCGCGCTCCTGACCGAGCACGCCGAGAAAGGGCTCAAGCTCGGCGGTGGTCTTGAAGTTGAATTGGCTGGGCTCGAAGGGACGGGTCAGCGCATCGGGTGCCAGGCGCAAGCCGGCAGCGACAGTTTCAGGCATCGGGAATCCTTGCTGGAGTGGCGCATGCGGCCACGATTGATGGCGTCATTCTGGCGTTGCCTCGGACGCGCCGCAAGGCTGGCAGCCGGGTCGGGCATCCAGCGGCCGACGGTCCGGTTTCGGCGATAAAACCCGAGCGGCGGCTGTAATGACACAAGTGGATACATTTGGCCGCAGCGGACACCGCCCCGGGGCTTGATGCAGATCAAACGGTCGCTTGACGGAAAAGCGCTTCCTAAAGCCAGCCAACACAAAAAGGAGCTTCCGTGATGCGCCCTTCTCTTCCCCTATTGCTTAGCAGCCTATTGGTCACCGGCGCCGCGAGCGCTGACGATCTTCGCGAACGCGCCAATGCCATCTTCAAGCCGATTCCGGACAAGGTCACCGAGGTGCGTGGCCAGAAGGTCAGCGAGGATCAGGCCATGCTCGGGCACAAGCTGTGGTTCGACCCGCGCCTGTCCAGCAGCCACGTGATCAGCTGCAACACCTGCCACAACCTGAGCATCGGCGGCAGCGACAACGTGCCGACGTCCATCGGCCATGGCTGGCAGAAAGGCCCGCGCAACTCGCCCACCGTGCTGAATGCCGTGTTCAACGCCGCCCAGTTCTGGGATGGCCGCGCCAAGGATCTCCAGGAACAGGCCAAGGGCCCGGTCCAGGCGAGCGTGGAAATGAACAGCACGCCCGAACGCGTCGTCGCCACGCTCAAGAGCATTCCGGAGTACGCCGCGGAGTTCAAGAAGGCCTTCCCGAAAGACAAGGACCCGGTCAGCTTCGACAACATGGCCTATGCGCTGGAAGCCTTCGAAGTCAGCCTGACCACGCCGAACTCACCGTTCGACCGCTTCCTCAAGGGCGAGGACAAGGCCCTGGATGACAAGCAGAAGCAAGGCCTCGCGCTGTTCATGGACGCGGGCTGTTCCGCCTGCCACAACGGCGTGAACCTCGGCGGCCAGGGCTACTTCCCCTTCGGCGTCGTCAAGAAGCCGGGTGCCGAAGTGCTGCCGGCCGGCGACAAGGGCCGCTTCACAGTGACCAACACCGCCAGCGACGAATACGTCTTCCGCGCCGCGCCGCTGCGCAACGTCGCCCTGACGCCGCCGTACTTCCACAGCGGCGAGGTCTGGGAACTGGAACAGGCGGTGGCCATCATGGGCGACAGCCAGCTGGGCCGTCAGCTCAATCAGGACGAGGTCAGCGCCATCACCGCCTTCCTGCGCAGCGTGACCGGCGATCAGCCTCAGGTAGCCTACCCGGTTCTTCCGGCGAGCACCGCCGACACACCGAAACCGCAGTAACCGAAAACCGCTCCCGACGCCTGCGCCGGGAGCGGACCTCGGCGGCGCTCAACCGCGCCGCTGCTCCTTGAGCAGGTCCCGAATCTCGCTCAGCAAGAGTTCTTCCTTGCTGGGAGCCGGCGGTGCGGATGGCGCTTCGGCCTCCTTGCGCTTCAGGTGATTGATGGCCTTGATCGCTATGAAGATGGCAAAGGCGATGATCAGAAAATCCACCACCGTCTGAATGAACGCGCCGTAGCGCAGCAGCACGGCCGGTGCATCCCCTGCCGCCTCCTTGAGCACGATCGCCAGATCGGAGAAATCCACACCTCCGATCAGCAACCCCAGCGGCGGCATCACGACGCCATCCACGAACGACGACACGATCTTGCCGAACGCGGCGCCGATGATGATCCCCACCGCCATGTCGACGACGTTACCGCGCACGGCGAACGCTTTGAATTCGCTGATCAGACTCATAATTCGCTTCATCCTTCTGGTAGTGGCGGGCTGGCCTGCAACGGTGCGCTACCTCGCGGAGCACCGTCGTAGAGCATAGGCGGGCCGGCCACGTCTGACCACACCGATGCGCCTTTCATCGACCGAGGATTGCCAGTGAGGTTCGCTTGATCGCCGTCAACCGGTTCTGCCGGACGGGCGAATAAGGTAGAGCCCTTCCTGACACCCGGAGCGATTTCCATGCACGTCGAACACCATCCCCTGATCAAGGATTTCCCTGAAAAGCGCGAAGAACTGCAGCGGTTGCGCCAGGAAGACCCGCTCTTTGCCCGCAAGGCCGAGGAGTACGAAGCGCTGGACAAGCGCATCTGCCGCATCGAGGACGGCGTCGAAACCCTCGACGACGCCGCGCTCACCGCCCTCAAGCAGGAACGCGTGACCCTCAAGGACGACATCGCCCGCGACCTCCGGCGCGCCTCCGGCAGCTGCTGCGGCGGTTGCTGCGGCTAAGCTCCAGCGAAACGGAAAAAGCCCGCCATTCGGCGGGCTTTCTATTTTCACCTTCGGCTAGAACAGGCCGCCGAAACGAAAGCCCGAGCCGACCCAGACGAACGCCACCGCGGTCAGCGTGATCAGCAAGATGTGCAGGCCCAGTTGCGGCAGGCGCTGCCCGTCCAGCTTCGGAATCAACGCCAGCCGCGCATGGGCGCCGAGCAGTGCGGTCAAGCCGAGCAGCACCAGCTTGGCCTGCACCAGCCGAGCGATCGGTGTGGTGTCGAACCACTGCCCGTGGGGTAGCCAGAGGCTCGCCAGCCAGAAGCCGGTGATGATCTGAATCAGCAGCGCCGGAATGCCGATGCGTTCGTAAAGCTGCTCGAACTGGCGTACCGGCTGCGGATTGCGCTGGCGCATGGCCCTGGGCAGCACGCCCAGCAATAGCACCAGATGGCCGCCAACCCAGACGGTCGCACCCAGCAGATGCAGAAACAACAGATGTCGCATGGCACGCACTCCTGCTCGATTTGTTTACAGTCTGGCTGCTCCGCTTCCGCTTGTGGCTGATGCCAATCAAGTCAGCCGTTATCATGCGACACCCCTTTTCCGACCCGGAGTTTCCCATGGCCAAGGCCAAGCGCATGTATGGCTGCACCGAATGCGGCTCGACCTTCCCCAAGTGGGCCGGCCAGTGCGGTGATTGCGGCGCGTGGAATACGCTGGTGGAAACGGTCGTCGAGGCCACCCCAGCCGCCTCGGGACGCGCCGGCTGGGCCGGTGACCAGGCCAACATCAAGACCCTGGCCGAAGTCAGCGTCGAGGAAGTGCCGCGCTTCTCCACCGCCTCCGGCGAGCTGGACCGCGTGCTCGGCGGTGGCCTGGTGGACGGCTCGGTGGTGCTTATCGGCGGCGACCCGGGCATCGGCAAGTCCACGATCCTCCTGCAGACGCTCTGCGCCATCGCTCAGCGCTTCCCGGCGCTGTATGTCACCGGCGAGGAATCGCAGCAACAGGTCGCCATGCGCGCCCGCCGCCTGGACCTGCCGCAGGACCGGCTCAAGGTGATGACCGAGACCTGCATCGAATCGATCATCGCCACCGCCCGCGCCGAGAAGCCCAAGGTCATGGTCATCGACTCGATCCAGACCATCTTCACCGAGCAGCTGCAGTCGGCACCTGGCGGCGTGGCCCAGGTCCGCGAGAGCGCGGCGCTGCTGGTGCGCTTTGCCAAGCAGAGCGGCACGGCGATCTTCCTCGTCGGCCACGTCACCAAGGAAGGCGCCATCGCCGGGCCGCGCGTGCTCGAGCACATGGTCGACACGGTGCTCTATTTCGAGGGCGAGTCCGATGGCCGTCTGCGCCTGCTGCGGGCGGTGAAGAACCGCTTCGGCGCGGTCAACGAGCTGGGCGTGTTCGCCATGACCGACAAGGGCCTCAAGGAGGTCACCAACCCCTCGGCGATCTTTCTCACCCGTGCTCAGGAGGCGGTGCCCGGTAGCGTGGTGATGGCCACCTGGGAAGGCACCCGGCCGATGCTGGTGGAAGTGCAGGCGTTGGTCGATACCAGCCACCTGGCCAACCCGCGGCGCGTCACCCTGGGCCTGGACCAGAACCGCCTGGCCATGCTGCTGGCCGTGCTGCACCGCCACGGCGGCATCCCCACCTATGACCAGGACGTGTTCATCAACGTGGTAGGCGGCGTGAAAGTGCTGGAAACCGCGGCGGATCTGGCGCTGATGGCTGCGGTGATCTCCAGCCTGCGCAACCGACCGCTGGATACCGACCTCCTGGTGTTCGGCGAAGTGGGACTGTCCGGAGAGATCCGCCCGGTACCGAGCGGTCAGGAGCGGCTGAAGGAGGCCGCCAAGCATGGCTTCAAGCGCGCCATCGTGCCCAAGGGCAACGCGCCGAAAGAGGCGCCGGCGGGCCTGCAGATCATCGCGGTGACGCGCCTGGAACAGGCGCTCGACGCGCTCTTCGAATAGCCGTCAGGCCTCGCCGAGCGCGGCCAGCTCGCGCTCCAGCAGCGCTTCGTCGCCGAGATTGAGCTCCACCAGACGGCGCAGGTGGGCAATGGAGTCGAGGTCGATGTGCTGGCAGGCGAAACCGATCAGCTCGCCCTCCTCGTGGCTCATCGTCACCTCCATGCGCACCTCGGCATCGTCGGACAGCCGAACCCGCGCCTCGAACGGCTGCCCGGCGTCGGCGCTCCAGCCCGCCGGCCGGCGGACCAGCAGACCTTTGAGCGACAGGTCATGCAGTTCGACCGGCCAGCGGCGCTCGCCCTGAACCAGCTCGGTGGCAGCGTCGAACTCGATGCGCTGAAAGCGCCGGCGCTCACTGGACGAATCACTCATGGCATTACTCCGCTAGGTCTGGGTTCACTATAGGACAGCGCCAGCTGAAGTCGTCGTCACAACCAGCGGCGGACGCGCGTGCAGTAGGCCCGATAGTCCTCGCCGAACAGCTGCCCCAGCAATCGCTCTTCGTGCACGATCACCCCGCGCTGCATGGTCAGGATCACCAGGGGCAGCAGCAGCCATGGCCACAGCGACCCCCAGAGCAAGGCGATGCCGCTGTAGATCAGGCTGTCGGCCAGGTAGATGGGATTGCGCGAAAAGCGGAACGGCCCCTCCTCCAGCAATTTCGAGGGCTTGCCGTAGGGATTGACCGTGGTCTTGCGCCAGAGCATCAACAACCCGGCCCAGAGCATCAACAGCACGCCGGCATCGATCAATCCCCAACCGATGTAGCGCGTCCAGAGCGTCTGCGGCAGCGCGATGGGCAGCATCGCGTCGAGCAACCAGGCGGCAGCCAGGAACAACAGGTAGATAAGCGGTGGCGGGAGGATCACGCCAGTGGCGTTTTTGAACATGCCAGAACTCCGATGAGTGGTAAGCAGAGTCTAGCGCGGCACAAGCCCGCAGCGACGACCGGGATCAAGCCATCAGCAATTGCCGGCGCCAGAAAGCAGAAAGCCCGCTTGCGCGGGCTTTCCGTTTGCGTCTGGACGCGCTTAGTTGCCGTACACCGGGAACTTGGCGCAGACCGCCTCGACCTTGCCGCGGACCGCGTCGATCACCGACTCGTCGCCCATGTTATCGAGGATGTCGCAGATCCAGCCGGCCAGCTCGCGGCACTCGGTCTCGCCGAAACCGCGGGTGGTGACGGCCGGCGTACCGATGCGCAGACCGGAAGTGACGAACGGCGAACGCGGATCGTTCGGCACGGTGTTCTTGTTCACGGTGATGTGGGCGCGACCCAGGGCGGCGTCCGCGTCCTTGCCGGTGATGCCCTGCTTGATCAGCGAGAGCAGGAACAGGTGGTTCTCGGTGCCGCCGGAAACCACGTCGAAACCGCGCTCGATGAATACTTCGGCCATGGCCTGGGCGTTTTTCACCACCTGCTGCTGGTAAGCCTTGAACTCGGGCTGCAGGGCTTCCTTGAAGCACACCGCCTTGGCCGCGATCACGTGCTCCAGCGGGCCGCCCTGGGCGCCCGGGAAGACCGCGGAGTTGAGCTTCTTCTCGATCTCCTCGTTCTTCTTGGCCAGGATCAGGCCGCCGCGCGGGCCGCGCAGGGTCTTGTGGGTGGTGGTGGTGACCACGTCGGCGAAGGGCACCGGGTTCGGGTAGACGCCGGCGGCGACCAGACCGGCCACGTGAGCCATGTCGACGAAGAGATAGGCACCGACCTTGTCGGCGATCTCGCGGAAGCGGGCCCAGTCCAGCACCTGGGAATAGGCCGAGAAGCCGGCGACGATCATCTTCGGCTTGTGCTCGACGGCCAGGCGCTCGACCTCGTCGTAGTCGATCAGGCCTTGATCGTTGATGCCGTACTGCACGGCGTTGTACAGCTTGCCGGAGAAGGACACGCTGGCACCGTGGGTCAGGTGGCCACCGTGGGCCAGGCTCATGCCGAGGATGGTGTCGCCCGGCTTGAGCAGCGCCAGGTAGACCGCGGCGTTGGCCTGGGAGCCGGAGTGCGGCTGGACGTTGGCGTAGTCGGCGCCGAACAGCTCCTTGGCGCGGTCGATGGCCAGCTGCTCGACCACGTCCACGTACTCGCAGCCGCCGTAGTAGCGCTTGCCCGGGTAGCCTTCGGCGTACTTGTTGGTCAGCACCGAGCCC
>JABAHQ010044167.1_pt1 | contig 11315 bp, 9 predicted proteins | sample 7062091 | NCBI WGS metagenome assembly JABAHQ01 (sample SAMN14534359, study PRJNA622989) | marine sediment metagenome | biome: marine biome [ENVO:00000428]; feature: marine pelagic biome [ENVO:01000023]; material: deep marine sediment [ENVO:00002113] | place: India: Gulf of Kutch | collected...
TGTGGCCTCGGCGGCGGGAAGGGTCAAAGCGGTGATTCACACGGCGGGTCTCAGTCCGCAGATGGCCGACCCCGCGACCATTCTGCGGGTCAATGCATTGGGTACCGTCAATATCGGCAATGCATTCTACGCGACGGCGGATGAGGGCTTTGCGCTGGTTAACGTCGCTTCCATGGCCGCACACCTGTTGCCCGGCTGGCTGATCCCCAGGCGCGCTTATGCTTTAGCGTTAACCGATATGGACCGGCTGCTGAAAAAACTGGGGCGGCGCTGTCGGCTGATGCCCAGGGATTTTTACCGCCGGGGTATGGCCTATTCGCTCAGCAAGCACTTTGTGATGTGGTACAGCGAGGCGCGGGCGGGGGCTTTTGGGGCGAAGGGTGCCCGGGTGCTGTCCGTCTCCCCCGGCTCCTTTGACACACAGATGGGTCGGCTGGAAGAGGCGAGCGGTTCCGCCGATATGCTGAAGACAGCGGCGTTGAGGCGCTTTGGCCGGCCGGAGGAAATCGCCGAGTTACTGGCGTTCTGTGCCAGCGACAGGGCCAGCTATATCACCGGGGTCGATATTCTGTGTGACGGTGGGGTGGTGGCATCCCGGCGCCACCGCTGAGTGAGGCTTCGAGGGGGAGCTGTCCGCCGCCCCCTCATAAACCGTTGGTTCAGTCCTTGATGTAGCGGTCCAGCTCTTCGTGCATGCCCTGAATGATCTTCTCGTTCTTGCTCGCCAGCCAGATCTGTTTGATACCGCCTGAACGCAGCCCTTTCTGGATCCGTTTCAGGTTACCCAGATCCTGGCGCGGAATCTGGTAGACCTGATCCGGGTCGAAGGGATCTTCCACCATTTCCATTTCGGCGCGCTCCGGTTTGACATCCGCCGGCAGCGAGCGGGTCGAGAAAATCTCGAAGGTGCTGCGGTGGGGATCTTCCGGGTCGGGCAGGGCGCGGTAAATCATGGCGTTGCCGGCCTGGGGGAACACCAGCGTGTTGGGGAAGATATAAATCATGCCGCCCCACATGCTGAGGACTTCCGGGACCGGGTTGGGCATGGGCCGGTTCTTGGCCGCGGCGTCTTCGTACAGCACGCGCATATACTCCGCGCCGAGGTTGGCATCTTCCGGCAGGTTGTCCTTCAGTGAGCGCAGCAGGTCCACATCCGGTTGCAGCACCTGGGCATCCATACCGTCCACCAGCAGTTGCAGGCGGTCGGCCATGGCATCCACCGGATGCTTGTCGTTGCCGAAGCGCTTGACGTTACCCTGGTAATTGCTGCCCTTGGCGCCGGCGAAAAAGCGCCCGTGGCCGTTGGCAAAGCGCTCGTATTCCACATTGTGGTGACCGTAGTTTTCGTATTCGCCCTCGATCTTCTCGGCGTAAATAAAGTCGGCGGCGGCGGTCTCCAGCTGGGGGTGGGTCGCCGGTACGTGGTAGCCCTCGAAAAAGGCTTCCTGGGCCACTTTCCAGTTGGATTCCACCGGAATTTTTTTCCACCAGTAGTGGCGCATCTCTTTGGTGTTCAGCTCATCGAGCAGCCACCGGACCGGTTCGATGTACTCGTCGAAGGGCATGCAGTCCGGATCGAAGTTGATAAACACAAAGCCGGCGTAAACCACGCAGTTGATGCTCTTCAGTGCGACGTCGCTCGCGCAGAGCTTGCCGTCCTTGAACTCTTCCTTGGCGAGCACATAGTGGTTGTTGCCCTCGGTGTCCCAGCGCCAGCCGTGGAACGGGCAGATGATATTGCCGTGGGGGAACGTACCCGAATCCTCGGCCAGAGCAGTGCCACGGTGGGGGCAGACGTTGTGGTAGGCCTTGACGGTGTCTTCATCCACGCGCACCAGGAATACCGAGCGTTCCCCGATTTCGTAGGTGGTGAAGTCGTTGACTTCGGGAATCTCGTCGATACGCGCCGCCACCTGCCATACTTTGGGCCAGAGGCGCTCGAATTCGAGGTCGAGGAACTCTTTATCGATGTAGCGACCCACCCGGATGCCATGGTTCAGGGTTTCCCACCGGGCAGGCCAGTCGCCTTGCTTTTTGCTCTTAATCGGTGTCGCCGATTTCGCCTGTGTCGACTGTTTGCTCATTGCCTGCTCCCGTTAGCTCTTTATCGTGCTGGATGTTGTGCACAGCTGCATGCCGATGGCCGCAGCTGTGAATAGACGGTCTTGATGAGGCTCCCTACGTTACCGCGAATTGTCCGGATTTCAAGTTAAAAAGCGCTCATCCGGCGGTACCCGGAGCCGGGGACCGGAAAATAAGCGTAGCGATGGTAAAACTATTCCGCCATCCAGCGCCGGGCCAGGCGCCGAAAGCGGTGGGCTTCGAAATAAGCCAGCTCGCCGTCCCGGCGTGTAATGGCCCGCAGAATGCCTCGCCGGCCCTGTTTCCAATCGTCCAGACCGATCTCTCCCTCAAAAATGGCGTGCCGGTCGGGTCTGGCGCGGTATTGCTGCATGGCTACCCGCGCCAGCAGCTCCAGTAACGGTTTGCTGGCGATGCTGAAAAGGGTATTGCGAAATTCGATTTCAAACGCGAGACAGTCTTCGGCGTCGGCGCACCGCTCCAGGTGATTGAGCAGGGTGTCGATCTTGGTATCGAGTTGCGGGTCCTGGCTTTCCGCGGCGGCCTGGGCCAGGTCACAGTCGAGGGAGACGATCATCTCGAACGCCTCGCGATAATCGATATTGTGCGCACGCATGTAGGTGGCAAACGTGCGTTCCAGCGCCTCGTCGTCCGGTCGTGTGCCGTAGTAGCCGCCGCCGGGTCCGCGCTTGATGGCCAGCAGCCCCTCGTGTTCCAGGATGCGGGTGGCCTGTTGAATGGTCACGATACCCACACCCAGCTGGCCGGCGATATCGGTCATGGAGCCGAGGTAGGTGTCCGCCGGCTGCGCAAACACCAGTTCCCTGAGGTTTTCCACGGTATCAGAGACCAGGCGCGAATCCTGGGCTTTAGCTTCTTTCACAATAGGGCGTTTCCCGTTTCCCGGTCTGTGTCATCGGTTTGCGTCTGTCTGGATGGTGAGCAGTTTACCAGCTTTGCCCACCCCGATAATCCCGGGTGGGTCACTGCTCTGTCAATGGCGCATCCATTATTACTATGCATATTAATGCTCATTATTAGCACATTTTTGTTTGTAAAATGGGTTTCAAGTAACTTTACTCGCAATTCTATGCATAGTATTGTGCCGGCCATGATTTCAATAACAGTGGCCGCCCGTCCGGTCTTCCGTCCCACCCAGCATGGAGACACTCTCAATGGGGTTCCAGATTCCACATCTCACTGATATTCCCAGGCATGTCGCCGTTATCGGCGAGCGCAAACTCGAACAGGGTTCCGGGGCGTCATTCGCGCATGTCTATCCCGCCAACGGACAGGTCTCCCGGGAGCTGACCCTGGCCGGCGCCGCCGATGCGGACGCCGCGGTCAGCGCCGCGCGGGAAGCCTTTCCCGCCTGGCGGGGCGTGACCGGCGAGCAGCGTCGAAACCTGCTGCTGAAACTGGCCGACGTGATTGAGCAAAACGCCGAGAGTCTGGCGATGATGGAAGTGCTGGGCACCGGCGTACCGTCAATGATGGCATCTTTCGCGCCCACCGTGGTCGCGCAGCGGTTTCGCTACTACGCCGGCTGGGCCGATAAGATTCGCGGCGAGACGCTGGATGCCTGGAATGGCCCCGCGCACAACTACGTCAATTACGAACCTTATGGGGTGGTCGGTGCCATCGTGCCCTGGAACGGACCGCTGTTCGCCGCCGCCATGGTGCTGGCGCCGGTGCTGGCGGCGGGTAACTGCGCGGTGATCAAGGCACCGGAGTTGTCGCCGTTTTCCGTGATGCGTCTGGGCGAGCTGTTTCTGGAAGCGGGATTCCCGCCCGGGGTCGTCAATATGGTGGCCGGTGGCCCGGATGTGGGTGAGGCCATCGTCGGTCATCCCGGGGTCGACAAGGTGCAGTTCGTGGGCAGCGGCGGTACCGCGAAAAAAGTGCTGCAAACCGCGGCCTCGACACTCAAACCCTGCGGCCTGGAGCTGGGCGGCAAGTCGGCGGTGATCGTGTTCGCCGACGCCGACCTGGCCGAGGCCGGCAAGCGCGGTCTGAGCGGGGCGATGAGTGTCAGTGGTCAGGGCTGTGTCAACGGCACGCGCCTGCTGGTGGAGCGACCCATCTACGAGCATTACCTGGGCGCCCTGCAGGCCATTGCCGAGCATATCAAAGTAGGCGACCCGCTGGATCCGTCCACCATTATGGGTCCGGTCATTTCCGAAGCCTCGCTGCAGCGCATCGAAGGGGTCATGCGTCAGGCCCAACAGGACGGCGCACGCCTGGTGATGGGGGGAGAGCGCATGGGCGGGGAGTTCGCCGACGGCTTCTATTTGCCGCTCACCGTGTTCGCCGATGTCGACCCCGCCAGTGACCTGGCCCGGCATGAAGTATTCGGCCCGGTGCTGTCGGTCACCCCTTTCGACACGGAAGCCGAGGCCATTGCCCTGGCCAACGATTCCGATTACGGCCTGGGTGCCTACATTCACACTAAAGACCTGCGCCGCGCACACCAGGTTGCCGGTCAGATGCAGGCGGGTATGGTACAGGTGAATGCGGCCGGTGAAGGCATGCAGCCGTTTGCCCCCTTCGGTGGCTACAAACAGAGCGGCTACGGTCGCCTGGGCGGCGAGCAGGGACTGCTGGAATTCCTTCAGGTGAAAAATGTGTGGATGAACCTGGCCGGGGAGTCATCGTCATGACGCAACTGGATCCGCAAGAGCGGGTGGCGCGCGGCCGCCAGGAACAGTCCGTGCGGTTGGGCAGGGCCGCTCCCGAGCCGGCGACGCTGTTTGAAGCATCCTGGCGCGACTATATCTTCGCCGAGATCTGGACCCGCCCGGGGCTGGATCTGCGCTCGCGCTATCTGATTACCCTGTCCAGTGCCGCCAGCGCCGATACCCCGACCGATATTCTGGATGGCTATGTGCGCGGGGCCGTCTCCGGCGACATCCTCTCGGTCAGTGAATTGCGGGAAGCCGCGCTGCATCTGGCGGTTTACGGTGGCTGGTCCCGGGGGGCGGTGCTGGATCAGGCCATTTCCAGGGTGGTCAGCGAACAGGGGCTGGTGGAAGACGGTTTTGCCCCGATCCGCAGCGAGCCCTGGGACCCGCAGGCCCGTTTGCAAAAAGGCGGCGAAGAGTTTCACCACGTGATGACCTTCGGGGGGCCACCACCGGCTACCGCCTATTTCGAGGGCGGCATTCTCAATTTCGTGTTCGGCGAGATGTGGCATCGCGAGGCGCTGGATCAGCGCGGGCGTCGCTGGGTCACGCTGGTCGGGGTGGCCGACTCCTCCGCGGATATACCGATACGCACGCATATCTATGGCGCGATGGCCAGCGGTAACGCCAGTTATGAAGAAATGGACGAGTTCGTCCTGCAATACGCGGTTCACAGCGGCTGGCCCCGCGCCTCTTTTATCCAGGGCGTGGTGATTGAAATGGCGCAAAAACTGAAACAGGGCTTGACCTGGGACGGCAAGCCACGGGAAGAGGACGACAAGCATGAATAAACCCGGGGATATGAACGGCAAAGTGGCACTGGTAACGGGCGCGGCTTCGGGGTTGGGGCGCGGCACTGCAATAGCGTTAGCCAAAGCGGGCGCCAGTCTCTGCATCGCGGACATCAATGCCGACGGGCTGGCGGAAACCGCCGGTATTTTAGCGGCCGAAGGCGCGGAATGTCTGGTGCAATCTACCGACCTGTGTCAGGCGGAAAACTGTGCGGCGGTGGTGGCTGCCGCGGTGGAGAAATTCGGTCGCCTAGACGCGCTGTGTAATGTGGCCGGCATCATCCTGTTTGATCACTCCACCGATATGCCGCAAAAAGACTGGGATAAGACCCTGGCGATCAACCTGAGTGCGCCATTCTTTTTGAGCCAGGCCGCGATTCCGCACCTGCTCGAAGCCAGGGGAGCCATCGTGAATGTGTCTTCCTCGGCGGCATTTGTCGGCGAAGCCTATGCTGCAGCCTATTGTGCCTCCAAGGCCGGGATCACGCACATGACCAAATCCATGGCCATGGAATACATGCATCAGCCGATTCGCATCAATGCCGTGGCGCCGGGTGGAATGGCGACCAATATCGTATCGAACATGGTCAATATGCCCGAGGACCTGGACAAGACGCTGATGAGCCGTTTTATGCCGCTGCGCGGTGTGGTCGAGGTGGATGACGTTGCCAACCTGATTGGCTTTCTGGCGTCCGATGCCGCGGACGGTTACCACGGCGCCTGTATCAATATCGACAAAGGCATCGTCGCCGGTTGACGCGCGACATTAATGGATCGTTAGAGGCGGAGGCTTAAGCGATGACGCATTGGGGATTTATCGGCCTGGGCAGTCAGGGGGCACCCATGGCGCAGCGCATGATTGCATCGGGCAACGATGTGGTGTTGTGGGCGCGGCGCCCGGAAACCCTGCAACCTTTCGCGGACACCGGTGCGATCCTGGCCGACAGCATCCAGTCTCTCGGCGAACAGGTGGAACACTGTGGTATTTGCGTGGTGGACGACGCGGGGGTGCAGCAGGTTTGTGAGCAACTGATACCGGCGATGCGCCCCGGCAGTCGTATCGCGATTCACTCCACGATTGACCCCGCACTGTGTCGCAACCTGGCAGAGCAAGCCGCGGCACGGGATATCGCCCTGGTGGATGCCCCCGTCAGTGGCGGCGGCGAAGGTGCGGAGAAGGGGACTCTGACAGTAATGGTAGGGGGTAGCGAGGCGGCGTTCGCCGCCGTCAAGCCGGTGTTCGAAAACTTTGCCGGTTTGATCGCCCACCTGGGGGAGGTCGGCGCCGGTCAGCAGGCCAAGCTGGTGAATAACAATCTGATGGCGGCCAACCTGGCATTGGCGCATCACGCCCTGCAAACCGCTGACAAGCTGGGCATTGATCGCGAGGCGTTTACCCGGTTGGTCTCCGTCAGCAGTGGCAACAGCTACAGCTTCGGTGTGTGTGCCCGGATGCCGGAGCCCGCCGCTTTTCAACACGGTGCGCGACTGCTGGACAAGGATGTGGGGCTATTGGGTCAATCCATGGATGACGATCCCGATTATGCGGTGATTCGCGATGTCGCCCGCGGGTTTCTGCAACTGGCACTGGCGGATCGATCGTGACCGGCAACATCAGGTGGTTGCAAGACGGCTTTCAATTACCTGCCATTTATTCATCTGACAAACAGCGCTGTCGTAAAAGCGCGGAGTGAGTACTATGACTTTTTCCCTGGATCAGTTTCGGCTGGACAATAAAGTGGCGGTGGTAACCGGTGCCGGTGGTCGTGGCAACAGCATCGGCCGTGCCTACGCCATGGGGCTGGCCACCGCCGGTGCACAAGTGGTGGTCGCGGATCTGAATGCCGAAGGCGCCGCTGCCGTTTGCGACGAAATCCTCGAGGCGGGGGGCAAGGCGATCAGTGTCGGTGTCGATATTACCGACCCGGCTTCGGTCAAGGCCATGGCCGAAGCCGCTGAGCAGGCCTTCGGCGGTGTGGATATCCTGGTCAACAACGCCGCCCTGATGGTGGAGCTGCAGTCCGCCAGCGCCGTGGATATTCCCATCGATGAGTGGAACCGCATCATGGATGTGAACCTGACCGGTGCGCTGAACTGTGCCCAGGCCATCGTGCCGTTGATGCGCAAGCGCGGCGGTGGCAAGATCATCAATCAGACCTCCGGTGGCGCGTTTCCGGCGATGTCGATCTACGGCATCAGCAAACTGGCGCTGGTGGGACCACAACCCTGGCCCGCCAGTTGGGCAGTGAAAATATCAACGTCAATGCCATCGCCCCGGGCAATGTCACCAGCGATGCCGGCAAGACATTAACGCCGGACGATTCGCCGTTTATCAAATTCCTGGAGGCCAGCGTGGCCATGCGGGTTCGCGGCACACCGGATGAGCTGGTGGGCTCGCTGCTGTTGCTGTGCTCCGATGCCGGGGACTGGATTACCGGGCAGGTGCTCAATGTTGATGGGGGCTGGGTACTGCGTCCGTAGCATCGTCCCTGGTAAACGCGTACTGATTTTATTGGGCCCGGCGCCTGCGCACCGTCCACTTGTGCAGTTCCTCCACCACCAGCAGGCTGCTGGCGATCAGCAGCAGGCGGGACCATTCCCCCAGGCTGATAGGCTGCAGCTGCAGGACGTCACTCAGGCCCGGGGTATACATGGCGCCGATGTGAACCAGTTGCGCCAGCGGTACAGCGCAGACCAGAAACAGGTTGCGTCGCAGTGGCAGCGAGAACACGGATTGGGTTTCCGAGCGACTGTTGAGTGCGTGGATATTGCCGAACAGAACCATCAACATAAGGGTCAGGTTGCGCGCCTGGGCCTCCGCGGTGCCCGCAGTGATCTCGTAGTGAAAATAAAGGAACGCGAGCAGCCCCATGGTGGTACCGGCCACGAACACATGCTCCAGGATGTGGTGCTCAAAAATCGGCTCGCCGGGGTTTCTCGGCGGTGCCGCCAGTTCGTCGCCCTCCCGGGGCTCAAACGCCAGGGCGACATCCTGCAGGCCGTTGGCGATCAGGTTCAGCCAGAGCAATTGCACCGCGATCATGGGCATGGGCAGGCCGAAGAACACGGTCAGGAAAAACAGCAACAGTGCGGAGAAGCCGGTGGCGATCAACAGACCGATCACCTTGCGGATATTGTTGTAAACCACCCGGCCCTGCTCGATACCGTCGACGATAGAGGCGAAGTTATCGTCGGTAATGATCAGGTCGGCGCTCTCGCGCGCCACGTCGGTGCCCCGCCTGCCCATGGCAATGGCGGCGTTGGCCCGGCGCATGGCCGGGGCGTCGTTGACACCGTCGCCGGTGACCGCGACGAAATGCCCCTGGCGCATCAGACTGTCCACGATCTGCTCCTTCTGGCGGGGTTCGATGCGGGCAAATATGCGACTGGAACGAATCAGCTCATCGACGGCCGGATCCTTCTCCGCCCCGGCCTCCCGGAGCATGGCCCCGGTCACCACCGGATCCTCGCTCCGACACAGCCCCAGCTCCAGCGCAATATGGCGCGCCGTGGCCGGATGATCGCCGGTCACCATGGCCGCTTCGATACCCCCCTCGCGACACCGGCGAATCGCCTCCGCCGCCTCCGGGCGCACCGGATCGATCATGCCCACCATGCCCAGAAACACCAGTTCATCCAGCTGCGCCATGGCGTTGCCGTGGTGCGCTTCCCGATGGGCCAGCGCCAGTACCCGGTAGCCGTCGGCGGCCAGCGCCTCGAACTGGGACTGGATCCGCCGGCGGTCGATGGGCTCCGGACCATTACCGCACTCCATCCAGTCACAGAGTTCCAGCATCTTCTCGGGACTGCCCTTGACGTAGAGACAGGGACTGCCCTCGGCGACGTTCAGACTGCCACTGAAGGCCCGCTCCGATTCGTAGGGAATCAGATCGATCTGGCGGTGCCGACTGCGCTGCTCGCTGACGGACATGCCGAGTTTCTTGGCGAACACCAGAAAAGCCACATCCACGATATCGCCATCGGACACCCATTCCCCGCCGGCGTAATTCAGATGGCTTTCGTTGGCCAGCAAGCCCGTTGTACAGAGTTTGCGCAACGATTCGGTGGGCTCGCCCACCACTTCCCCGCCGGGGGCCACACCTTCCCCCGTGACCTGGTATGTGGTGCCGTCGGCCAGCACCGCCTGGCGGATGGTCAGCTCATTGACGGTGAGCGTGCCCGTCTTGTCGGAGCAGATAAAGGTGCACGATCCCAGGGCCTCCACGGCCACCAGTTTCCGGATGATCACGCTGTGGCGAGCCATGCGGCGCATACCGATGGCCAGAGCAACCGTCAGCGCGGCCGGAAGACCTTCCGGAATCGTGGATACCGCCAGACCGATCGCCATCATCACCATGCCCTCGGTGCCGTATCCCCCCCGAACCAGCATCAATCCCACCAGCAGGACAATGGCCACGAGGATCCCGGTCGCCACCTGGTAGGTGAAACGACGAATGCGGATCATCAGGGGCGGCTCCGACAGCCGCGCCCCGGTCACCCGGTGAGCGATCTGTCCCAGCGCCGTATCCAGGGCCGTGGCCGTGACCACGCCCCGCCCCCGGCCGTGGGTCACGATGGAGCCGGCAAACAGATGATCGATCCGCTCCGCCAATGGCGCGTCCGGACTCGTGTCCGCTTCCGCGTTCTTGGTGACGGCGGTGGATTCTCCGGTCAACAGGGATTCGTCCACCGAGAGGCTGAAACTGGCGTGGAGTTTGAGATCCGCCGGCACCTTGTCACCGGAGGCCACCAGCACCAGGTCACCGGGAACCAGCTGTTCGGCATCGATGCGCCTGGGCGTGCCGTCCCGCACAACCCGTGCCTCCCCCCGGGCCATGTTGCGCAGGGCGGCGGCGGAGCGCTGCGCGGAGTACTCCTGAACCGTCCCGATACCGGCATTGAGCAACAGCACGGCGAGGATGAACACGGCATTGGGCAGTTGACCCAGGGCGAAGGAAGCGACGGCCGCAATCAACAGGATGTAGATGAAAGGGCTCAGGAACTGGCGCAAGAAGATTGTCGGCAGTCCCGGCAGGGGCGCTTCCGGGAGGCGATTGGGTCCGTATTCGAGCTGACGGCGGCCGGCTTCCTCTTCACTGAGGCCGACCTCCGTCGCCAGATCTTCCGGATGGGGGCTGTCGTCCAGCAAGGCTCTCTCCAGCGGTTATCTGCCGGGACGAGCGAAAGCCCGCCCCCATTGATCGATCCCGGCATCCTGCCGCAAACCGGCGGGGATGCCCTAGCCCATGGGGTAGAGAATCTCGCGGCTCACCGCGTCGATCCGCTCGAGCGTTTCCGTATCCAGGGTGACATCGGCAGCGGCGAGAATCTCCGGCATTTGCTCGGCGCGTGTGGCGCCGACAATCGTGGAGGCCACGAAGTCGTGCTGCTTGCTCCACGCCACCGCCAGCGTAACCGGCGAAATATCCAGGTCCGCGGCGATTTCCATGAACCGGCGGGTCGNNGGGTCGAGGCAATGGCCCGGTCGTTGATGAACCGTTGGGCCATTTGCTGTTGCCGCTCTCCTTGTTGCTGATAGCGGGTAAACCTCGCCCCCTGGGGGAAGCCCTGGTTGTACTTGCCGCTCAACGCACCGCCGGCCAGCGGCGAGAACGGAATGAGGCTCACTTGCTCCTGGCGACACACCTCGGCCAGTGCATCCTCGAACCGGCGATTGTTGAGGCTGTGGTTGTTCTGGATCGTCTCGTAGCGCACCGTGCCGTGCAGATCGGACTGCCACAGGCTTTTGGTCAGCCCCCAG
>JABAHQ010022577.1_pt4 | contig 11311 bp, 10 predicted proteins | sample 7062091 | NCBI WGS metagenome assembly JABAHQ01 (sample SAMN14534359, study PRJNA622989) | marine sediment metagenome | biome: marine biome [ENVO:00000428]; feature: marine pelagic biome [ENVO:01000023]; material: deep marine sediment [ENVO:00002113] | place: India: Gulf of Kutch | collected...
TGCAGGGCACCAGATCGAAGCCTGGCCCGGCGGGTGTGCCGATCTCGATCTCCGCCCCCGCATGGAGGGCGGCGATGCTCTTGCCCGGCTCGCTCCGGTCGCCGATCAGAAAAGCGAGCTCGCGCTCTCGAGGCGTGGTCATCAGGGCGTACGGCGCCGCTTCACCGCCCGGGATCCTCAGCTCACAGTACTGCCCCGCGTGCACGTGTGCGTCGAGGAAGCCCTCCGGTGGCTCGATCACGAGACGCGTCTGCCCGGCGCCGACCAGAGCGGCTTCACGCACCGAGGTGAGCAGGAGCTTCGACACGGCGGCAGCCTAACTTGAGGTAGAGTCCGCGCGTGAGTGATTCCGCACACGTCGTCGACGCCGCAGTCGACGGGGCGTTCGACGAGCAGCTGGCGTTCTTCGCCCGACTGGTGGAGCAGCCGAGCTGCAGCCGCGAGCCCGACGACGTCGAAGCCGCCGCCGCGATCCTCGACGAAGCCCTCGCGTCGCTCGGTCTGTCGCGGTCCCTTCACCCGGACCCGAGCGGCACCTACGCGGCGCATCGCGTCTACGCCACCCCCGCGACCGAAGACGAAGGCGACGCCCTGCTCCTCGTCGGGCACGTCGACACGGTCTTCCCGCGGAGCGCGGGGTTCTTCGGCTTCGTTCGCGAGGGCGATCGCGTGCGCGGCCCTGGCGTGCTGGACATGAAGTCCGGCCTGGTCTCGGTCGTCTACGCGCTCCGCGCTCTCCGCGAGGCGTCTCCGGAAGCCTTCGGCCGGCTCGGTGCGCGGTTCCTCGTCAACGCCGACGAAGAGGTCGGCTCCCCCTCGAGCCGTCCCCTGATAGAAGACGTGGCCGCGCGCTCGACCCGTGCGCTGGTCTTCGAGGGTGGGCGGGACGGCGACCAGCTCGTCACCCGGCGCAAGGGCACCGGCTTCTTCGAGGTGACGGCGGAGGGCGTCGCCGCGCACGCGGGCCTGCACCACGCCGACGGCGTCAGCGCGATCCACGCCCTGGCCCTCGTCATCCCCCGCCTGGAAGCGGTCACCGACTACGAGCGCGGCATCACCGTCAACGTCGGCCTCGTCGAAGGCGGCAGCTCGAAGAACACCGTGCCCGCGGAGGCGAGGTGTGGGATCGACGTGCGCTACGAGCGGCCCGAGGACGTCGCCGTGATCGAAGGGGGCATCCGCGAGGCCCTCGCGGCTCCGTTGCCGAAGAGCCTCGAGGGGGCGACGCTCACCCTGAGCGGGGGGATCAATCGGCCGCCGATGGCGCCCGACGCGCGCACCCAGGCGCTCCGCGAGGCGTACGAGAAGCACGCCGAGGCCGTGGGGCTCGGCATCGGCGAAGCCCCGCTCCAGGGAGGCGGCTCCGACGCGAACATCGTCGCGGCCGCGGGGGTCCCCTGCATCGACGGCCTCGGGCCCTTCGGGAAGTTCTTCCACAACCCGAAGGAGTGGAGCAGCGTTCAGAGCCTGCGCGAGCGCACCAAGGCTCTCGCGCGGTTCCTCGCCGAAGAGGCGGGCTGAAGGCCGCCGCGTCAGAGGCGCCGGTCGATGACCGCTTCGCGCTTCAGCTCGTCGAGGAAGATGCGCTCCTGCCGCTGCATCGCCTCCTGCATCATCTGCTGGAAGAGCCGCTGGCGGATCTGCGAGTAGGGCGGGACGTTGCCCGCGGCCCGGCTCACCACGTGGAGCATCACGAAGCCGTTGCCGACCCGCTCCGGCGCGGTGATGTCGCCCGGCGACTTGCCCGAGAGCGCCTGCATCAGCGCCGGCTGGAGGTCGCCTTCGCAGACGCGGCCGAGATCTCGGCCCCCGTTGTCCGCGAAGGTCTCCGGCGTCACCTGTTCGTGGAGCTGCTCGGCCTGGGCTCGCGCCGCCGTGATCTCGGTCGCCGAAGCGGTCTCCGGGAAGGGGACGACGATCATCTGGACCTCGAAGCACGCCCCGGCGTCCTGCTCGCGGACCATCTGCCGGTAGCGCCCTTCGACGTCCGCCTCGGTGATGTTCACGCGACCCCTGGCGCGGGTGTTGAGCACTTTCAGGCGCAACAGCTGGCGCCGCACGTCGCCCCGGTACTGCGACTCGCTGAAGCCCTGCCCCCGGACCGCTTCCCAGAACTCGTTCTCCGAGAGCTGGCTCTGGTTGCGGACGTTTTCGATCGCGCGGTCGACGTCGCTGTTGGTGACGCGGACCTGCATGTCCGTCGCCGCCTGCTGGATCAGCTCCTCGTCGACCAGCGCGTCGAGGAGCTGCGCGTAGAGCTGCTCGAGGGCCGCCATCCGCTCCATCTCGGTCGGCGCCTGCATCGCCTGGGGCAGGAAGGGGATCGCGCGGCGGCGGAGGTCGGAGAGGAAGATGGCCTCGTCGTTGACCGTCGCGACCACCCGCTCGATCACCTCCCGCTGCTGAGCGCTCGCCGGCGTCGCCGCCGCGAAGCTCGTCGTCGCCGCGAGGACCAGGCCCGCGGCCGCTGCTCGGACCGCGCGCATCAGGGGGCTTTGGTGGGGGCCTTGGTCGGGGTCGGCGTCGGGACGGGGGAGGGCGGCGTGGGCACCGCCGCGGCGGGGGAATCGCCCTCCGGGACCTGAACCCGAACCTCTTCGAGGAGGTCGAAGTGCTCCTCGATCTCCGCGTCCTCGCGGAGGCCCTGGATGAACTCCTGCACCCGCGCTTCCCTGCGCTCGCGCCAGAGTCGGTTCTGGATCGGACGCCGCGCCTCCTCGAGGGTTCGGTTCAGGGCGGCGCGTCGCCCCGTCAGCTTGATGATGTGGTAGCCGGCGTCCGACTGGACGAGCTCCGGATACACGCCGCCGATCTGCTCGATCGAGAAGGCAGCCTCACGCACCGGGTCCGGGATGTCGCCTTCCTCTTCGGACGCCTCTTCGGGGCGCGCGAAGAAGCGGAGATCGCCGAAGCGGTCGCGGGTGACGGGATCCTCGTTCCGGGTCTCCGCCGTCTGCCGGAAGAAGTTGACGTCGGTGGGTTTGGCGAGGATGGCGTTCAACGTCCGCTGAGCGACCGCGCGGTTCTTGATGAGGATGTGGCTCGCCCGCACCTGCTGCGGCTTCTGGAACTCTTGGCGGTTGTCTTCGTAGTAAGCGCGGATCTCTTCGTCCGTGATGTCGGAGAGCTGGATCGCCTCCTCGAACTCCTCCCGCATCATCTGCTGGATCATCACCTGCTTCGCGGAGCGGAGCACCTCCGGGTGCTCGTCGTAGCCGGCGCGCTCGGCCTCTTTGGCGAGGAGCTCGAAGCGGACCATGTTGTCGAGGAATTCGCGGCGCCGCTCCGGGCTGTTGAAGCGGGCCCGCAGATACGGTGACTGCTCGGCGAGGCGGTCGGCGAACTCGCCCACGGTGATCGTGTCGTCGCCGATCTTCACCAGGGCCTCGCCCGCCTGCTCGGCGGTCAACCCGTGCCGCGCCTCCGACTCGGTCTCGTCGCCGTTCTCGGGCGTCTGGGCGCCGCCGTCGTCGTCACCGCAACCGGTGATCGCGAAGCCCGCGAGCCCGAAGAGGGCCAGGGAGAGGGAAACGAGCATGAGGACGCGTCGCATCAGAGGGCGGGCTACCACATCGGGGCGCGGTCTTCCATGCCAGGCCGCCCATGGGGCGGCCGGGCCTCAACGCCGCCGCCTTCGCGGCCTTCTCCGCATCCGCGGCCGCACCATTCGGGGCCGGGAGGCCTGCTCCGCGGCCGCGTCGGCGTCCGGACCGGCGTCGGACGGGGGCGCCAGGGCGGTCAGGACGAAGCGGGCCTCCCCCGCCGTGGCGTGGATGGGTCGCTCCTGCGTCACGTATCCCTCCAGGGCCGTCCGCACCACGATCCGATCCCGATTCGGCGGGATGGGGAGGGTCGCGGGCGTCACGAGTGAGGCTTCCTCGCCGTCGAGGAAGATGGTCGCCCCCGGGGGCTCGGAGGTGATCCGCAACAGGCGCGGCGCCGGGGGCTCCGCGACGGGCTCGGGCTCAGGGATGGGCTCGGGGGTCGTCACCGCCGCCTCCGCGCCTCCACCGCTGATGGCGCGCGCGGTCACGAACGCGGCGATGCCCACCCCGAGGACCAGGGTGGCGCTTCCCGCGAAGAGCATCATCTGTCGGAGGCGGTTACTCCGCCGCCGGCGCTTCCTCCTCTGCTTCTTTTCGGCGTCCACCGCGGTGGGCTCGCGCACCTCTTGGAGGCGCTCCGGGGGCAGCCGAGCCGCGGCGGTCATNNAGGCGCTCCGGGGGTAGCCGAGCCGCTGCGGTCATCTCCTCGTCGTCGCCGAGGGCGCTCCCCACCACCGGTACGGTCAACGCCTCGATCGGCGGTCGGTTGGCGATGAGGGTGTCGCCCTCCTCGTCGTTGCCCACCGGCGGCCGGATGGGCACCGTGTGCTCGCGCTTGTCCTGGACGGGCGCGGTGGTTTGTTGCGTGTCCTGGGCGATCTTCTTCTGCGTCGCGTTGGTGCCGCCATCGCCGTCGCTGAAGGCACGGGCCAGGCGCGAGGCGCTCATCGGCTCGAGGGGCGCTGGGCTCTCGGTGTCGGGGATCAAGGAATGGACGAGCTCCGACACCTTGCGCATCGTCGGCACCTGTTGGTGCTTCTCGAGGTGCGTGACGATGGACTCCACGACGGCACGCATGTCCGGCGGGCGCGCGTCCGGGTTGACGGCCATGCACGACGTGATCAGGCGGTCGAGGTCCTTCGGGAAGCCCCGGTCGATCTCTCGCGGCCGGCGGTAGGCGGCCTTGAGGAGCCGGTCGATGATGTTCGCTTCGGTGCTCGCGTCGAAGGGATGCACCCCGAGGCAGACCTCGTAGAGCATCACGCCGAGGGCGAAGATGTCCGCCCGGTGGTCCATCTCCTTGCGCTTGCCGAGCTGCTCGGGCGCCATGTAGCCGTAGGTGCCCTTGATCACGCCGGTCCGGGTCTCGTAGACCTTCGTCGCCGCCTTCGCGATCCCGAAGTCGATGAGCTTCACCGCGCCGTCGTAGCTGACCATCACGTTGGCCGGGTTCAGGTCGCGGTGGATGATGTTCAGCGGCCGGCCGATGTCGTCTCGCCGCGCGTGGACGTAGCTCAGCGCCTCGGCGATCTGCAGGATGATGCCGAGGGCCGATCGTCGGGGCAGGCCGCGGCGCCCGGCGCGCTTGGCCGCCGTCAGGAGCGCCGCCAGGGTGGGTCCCCGGACGTGCTCCATCGTGATGTAGTAGCTCTCCTCGTCGTGGCCGACGGAGTAGACGGCGGCGATGTGGGGGTGGGAGAGCGACGCCATGAGGCGCGCCTCGTCCAGGAACATCGTGACGAATTCGGGGTTGTCGCTGTAGGTGGGTAGGATCCGCTTGATGACGACCGTCCGGACCAGACCCTCCAGCCCCCGTTCCTGCGCGAGATAGATCTCTGCCATCCCGCCAACAGCCAGCTTCCGCACGATGGTGTACGGACCGAAATCCTGAAGCATCCCGTAGCGGCGAAGTCTATCACGTCACGACCCGGGGACGCGCAGAGCGACCGACCCAAAGCGCGAGGGTCGGCAGCCGTCTGAAATGGGCGGGATCGCCGTTCGGTTGTCCCCTAAACCCCGTTCGCGTAAAGTAATTTTCGGATCGACCGCCGCCGATGAGCTCCCAGTCCAGCACGGGTGACGACGCTTTCGTCGACCAGTTGGGTGGACGCCTCTCCGAGGGGCGTGGGGAAGAGGAGCACCCACCAGAGGCACCCCGCCCATTCGCCCAGCCTCCGCCCCTGCCCGCTGGTGCGCCCAAGAACCCACCCCCGCCTCCATCCCCGGGTGCCCCCGACAACCAGCGAGCCCAGGTGCCGCCTTCCGCCGCCTTTCCGCCGCCCCATGTAGGCTTTGGTGAGGACGGGGTGACGGCGCAGGACGGCGAGGACGGGATGGACGTTCCCCCGGACACCGGGCAGTCGGGGGATCCCTTCGCCGAGTTCGAGGACGACCTCCAGGGTGAATCGACCCGGATCGACACCGAGCACCTGCTCGCGGAGGAGGCCACGACCATCCTCCACCAGGCCCCCGAGCGCCCCTACCTCCGCGTGGCGAAGGGCAAGGACCTGGGCAAGGAGTTCTTTCTGGGCCCGGGGGAGACCGGGGTCGGCCGCAGCATCGACAACGACGTCATTCTCACGGACATCGCCGTGTCGCGGCGCCACCTCAAGGTCCACATGTCGGACGCGGGGCTGCTCAAGATCATCGATCTGGGCAGCGGCAACGGCAGCACGGTCAACGGGCAGCGCGTCAGGGAGGCGCCGCTCAATCAGGGGGACCGCATCGAGCTCGGCGAGACCACGCTCGTGGTCGAGATCCCCGGGGCGGCCCAGCAGCAGCCCGGCGCTCCACCCCAGCCGGGCGCGCCGATGATGCCCTCGGACAACACGACGGATCAGGACGCCGCGCCGGCGCCTACGCCGGGTGACGCCACCGCCGGGGTCCAGGGGCCGTCGCCGGCGCCACCGCCCGGAACGCCCGTTTCGACGGACTACATCCCTGCGCCCGCCCAGCCGGGACAGGGACCCATGGGGATCCCGAAGCCGTGGCTCTTCGCGTTCATGGCGGTCGCTGGGGTCATCGTCGCGCTCGTGGGGGCGACCGTGACCGCGCTGGTCCTTCGCGACGACGGCGAGGAAGGCGGTGAGCACGCCGCGTTCAACGAGGGGATGGAGGCGCTCTCCGCCCAGCGGTGGGACGACGCCGAGGCGGCGTTCCAGCGCCATCTCCAGGCCCACCCGGACGACCAGAACACGCTCCATCACCTCGAGCGCCTCGGACAGATCCAGCGCGACCGCGAAGCGATCTCGCGGGCCGAGGCCGCGCTCGACGCGGAGCCTCCCAACGCTCAGGAGGCCCTCGCCGAGCTCGCGTCGATCAACGAGGAGAGCCCGCTCTACGCCCAGACGGTCGAGCCGCTCAAGCGTCGGGCCACCGAGGCGCTGGTGGGGGTGCTCCGCGACGAAGGGGTCGAGGCCGCCGAAGAAGGCGATTCGCGCACGGCGAACCAGCGGCTGGAGTACATCCGGCAGCTCGAGGCCGAGAGCTCGGAAGAGGCGATCGCCGCGATCGAGGGGGCGCTCGGTGGCGATGAGCGGGTCGCGCGTGCCAACACGGGCATGCGCCGTCGCTCGTCCTCGAGCTCGTCGTCCTCCTCCTCTACTTCGTCTTCGAGCGGAATGCGGCGCAGGAGCTCGTCGTCTTCGAGCGGGATGCGGCGCAGGAGCTCGTCGTCTTCGAGCGGGATGCGGCGCAGGGCCTCCTCCGGCTCCGGGGGCAACGCCCGCCAGCGCGCGGAGCGGGAGGTGGTCCGCATCTACGTGGGGGGCAATTTCGACCGGGCTGCGAGCCAGGCGCGCGCCATGGCCGCCGAGATGGAGAGCCACGCGGACCACCGCGCCCTCAACGCTCTCGCCGAGCGCATCAATCGTTTCAAGCGCGCGTACGCCGCGGCGCAGCGGCGCAACGCTTCGGCGTCGCAGCTGCGCACCGCGATTCGGCTCGACGAGGGCATCAGCGGCGGCCACTTTGCGGACCCGCTGAAGGCGCGCCTCGTGGACGCGTCGCTGGTGAGCGCGCGCGCCGCGCTGTCCCGCAACGACTTCCAGCGGGGTTGCCGTGCCGTGCGCGACGCCCTCCGCGCGGACCCGGCCAATCGCGCCGCGCTCGACCTCTCGCGGCAGTGCTCGCGGCGGGCAGCGCAGATGCTTCAGGAGGCGCGCTCGAAGGAGCGCTCGCGCCCGCAGGAGGCGCTGAGCCTCTACCGCCAGATCACGAACATCGTGACGTCGGACGACCCGTCTTACGGGACGGCGTATCGAGCCAAGAACCGGCTCGCGGCACAGCTTCGGGACGAGGACGAGTAGACGCCGCCGCGAGCGGCCCTAATCCCGCGAGCCCATGATCTCTTTGATCTTGTCGTCGAGATCACCGAAGTCGAAGGGCTTGTCGAGATAGGCGTCGGCGCCGTAGAGGGGCGACGTCATCTCGTTGAGGCGCTCGCCGATGCCGGTGAGCATCAGGACGGCCGTCTTGCTGAGGGTCTCGTCTTCGCGGATGGCGCGACAGACCTCCCACCCGCTCATCCCCGGCATCATCACGTCGAGGATCACGACGTCGGGCTTCTCGGCCTTCGCCTGGGTCAGCGCCTCCTCCCCATCGGAGGCCTCGACGACGTCGACGTCGAGCTTCGCGAGATGGCGCTTGACGAGCGCGAGGATCTCCAAGTCGTCGTCAGCGATGAGGATCTTCCGCTTCTCCGCGGCCATACCGTCTCCAAGCAAACGCCCTAGCTGGCGGTGCGGCCGAATCGTCATCCCTGGTGGGCAGTCGTGTCAACGCCTCTTTGGTCCCATTGCCACATCACTCGGGATCTCCGTCAGATGGCGCCGACGTCGCTCTCGGCCATCCAGCCCTGTCGCCCTCCGCTGAGGCGGACGTGGACCCACTCCCCATCGCGATCGAGGATGGACGCGCGCTCCCCTTCTCGGCCGTCGGCGCGGCGTTCGGCGCGTCGATCCGGCCCCTCGCGGAGCGCGGCGTCCTCGGTGACGACGATCGCCGGCTCGCCGTCGCGCAGCGCGCCCGACTTCGCCAAGAGGCCGAACGAGGCGAGGGCGAGGAGCACGCCGACGATGGGCGCGGCGATCCCCAGGGCGAGGCGACGGTTCTCCGTCGACGCGCGTCGGAAGAGGAGGAGGAGCGCGAAGAAGAGAACGTCGAGAAGGAGCACCGTCCAGCCGATCGCCGACAGGGAGAAGGGCCGGACCATCGCCTCGGTGAAGGGCGTCGTCTCCACCAGGGCTTCGCCATCCCGGGCGGCTTGGCGCCGTCCCAGGGCGGCGCGCACTTCGGCGAGGCCGTTCTCCGCTTCCTCGTCGCCCGGTCTCAGGGAGAGCGAGCGCTCGAACCAGCGAATCGATTGGCCGTAGTGGCCCGCCCGACCGTGTGCCACGGCGAGGTTGTAGGCGACGTCGGGGTCGTCGACGCCGGCGGCGACGAGGCGTTCGTATCCCGCGATCGCCGCGTCGAGATCGCCGGCGAAGACGGCGGCGTTCGCGTCGTCGAAGACGGCCTCGAGGCGCTGGGCCGACGCGTTCGTCGTCACGGTGAACGCGAGCGCGCAGAAGATCAGAGCGAGGGAGACGCGCGACGTCATCGCATGTCCTCCGCCGCTGCCCTGGGAGAGAAGCGGTCCATCCGTTCGAGGAGCGCGCCGACGCGCTGACTGCAGCCGTGCATCTCGTCGGTCGATGCGCCCTCGGCGCTGTACTGCGCGAACTCCGTGCCCTCGAGCTCGTCCACGACCCTGCGCGAGAGGTCTTCGTCCATTCCCCGCTCGCGCAGCACCTGCTCGAGCTCGCTGTGGGTGTAACCGCCGACGGCTTCGCCGAGCCGGGCTTCGAGGACGTCCTCGATGACCTTTCGCACCTCACCGTAGAAGGCGCGGGCGTCGCCTTCCTGCGCGTGGTCCTCGGCCGTCGCGAGGCGCTTCTTCGCAGAGCGCACGGCGCGTTTCGGCGCGTCCCGCTCGCCCTTTTCGGTGATCCGGCGCCGGGCGAAGCCGAAGAAGATCGCCAGGAGCCAGAGCACCGGCGGCACGGAGTAGAGGGCCCACAGGTAGAGCGGTAACCGCTCCACCGGTGGGTCGCGTCCGAGCTCGCTCCGCGTGCGGACCGGCCCGAGCTCGGGTGCGCGGGTCCGCGAGCCTTCTTCGGCCTCTTCCTCTCCCTCGTCATCCGCGGCGATGGCGGCGCCGGCGGCGGTGAGGGTGAGCTGGGGCGCCGCCACGCGCGCATAGGTCTGGGTGGTCGGGGAGAAGGTCTGAAGCGCCAGCTCGGGCAGCCGATATTCGCCGGGGCGCTCGGGGACGATCAGCCAGGCGAAGGTGCGCGTTCCTCCCACGACGTCGTTCGGCGCCGAGATCCGATCGGTGACCTCCGGCTCGAGGATCCTGAGACCGTCGACCTCGGGCAGGGTCAGCCGCACGTCGCGGAGGTTGCCCGTTCCCTCGACGCGCGCGGTGAGCGTGACCGCATCTCCGGTCGCGGCCGAGGTCCGGTCGAGGCTCGCGTCGATCGCATAGGAGCCGACGTGGACCTCGCCCGAGGGGCGGCCCGCCGCCGGAAGCGGGCGGGCTTCGACCTTCACCGGGACCCCGCTGCGCCGGATGGGCCCCGAGCGGCGCGTGTTGAAGATGTCGAAGATCGAGCCGGTCTCGAACGAGATGTCCATGGCGCCGATCTCGAGCTCGCCCTCGCGGAGCGGGAAGGCGGCGAAGCGGCGCAGCACGTAGACGTTGAACTGACGCCCGCCGACCATCTGACGCTGCGCTTCGAGGGTGCGGGCGGCCGGCAAGAGATCGTGGACCCAGAACCCGTCGGCGTTCGGTTCGCGGTGGATCACCGGGGACGAGCGGATCGAGCCGCGAACGTAGAGGTAGACGGTGACCGTCACCTGCTGCCCGACGTAGGGATCGGTGGGCGTGACGGTCGTCCGAACGAAAGCCGTCTCGTCGAATTCGGCGCCGTCGAGCTCGCCGTCGGGCGGCGTGGGGACGGCCTGTTGTCCCAGGGCCGTGTCGGGTGGGGGCGCGCCGCCGTTGCCCGGACCGACCTGGACGGTGAGCGGATCGGAGCGATACGTGCGCCCGCCGGCTTGGATGGAGGCGGGCTGGATGCGCGCCGCGCCCTCGTTCAGCGGCACCAGCGTCAGATCGTAGACGATCGTCGAGCGCACGACCTGGGTCTGGTTGCCGAAGCCGAAGGTGAACTGCATGGGGCGCGAGACCCGACGGCTGGTGACGCGAAAGGCGGAGAGATCGGGGAGCGTGATGTCGCTGGGCCGGGCGCCGGTGACGTCCGCGCGGATCTGCAGGTTGAACGGCTCGCCCACGCCGACGTCCGTCCGGTCGGCGGTCATCCGGATGTCGACCGAGGTCTGCTGCGCCGCCGCACGCCCCGGTGGGCAGGCGGCGACGCAGAGAGCCAGAGCGACGAGATGCTTCGCGCGGAGCATGGAGCTTCCCGGTCTCACCAATCCATGTCGACGCGTCTGTTCTCGCGCCGGCCCCTGGCACGCGCGCGGTGCCGCTCGAGGCTCTCCTCGCTGTCCCTCAGGGCGTCGAGGACGCGGCTCACGTCCTGCGGGAGCTCCTGACCGCTCGGGCTCTCCTCGCGCTCGTTTCCGCCGCTCTGCCCCTCCTGCTGCTGGGGATCCTGCGACGGGTCGTCGTGGGGGCTCTGTTGCGACTCGCCCTCCTCGTCGCCTTCCTGGTCGCCGTCCTCCTGCTGCTGCTGGTCCTGCTGGTCCTGCTGGTCCTGCTG
>JABAHQ010001584.1_pt5 | contig 11310 bp, 12 predicted proteins | sample 7062091 | NCBI WGS metagenome assembly JABAHQ01 (sample SAMN14534359, study PRJNA622989) | marine sediment metagenome | biome: marine biome [ENVO:00000428]; feature: marine pelagic biome [ENVO:01000023]; material: deep marine sediment [ENVO:00002113] | place: India: Gulf of Kutch | collected...
ACTACGTTATTTGAAAAGTATTGATCCTAAACCCCTATCCGCGTCAGTGACTCGGCTTCAGCTTTGCGCGCTTTTACATGCGCTTCTACCAAGTCAATATCATAGTAGTCCGCGATTCGGATCACCATGGCCAGGATGTCAGCCAGCTCGTCCCCGATCAATGCTGTGCTTGTTTCATAACCGGGCAAGTTTTCCCGCCCGGTGAAGTAGTAGCGTTCAGCGACCATCACATGCTTGGCAAGTTCGCCAACCTGCTTAACCAGTTCTATCGTCGCCCCTTCAACACCCCACGGTCGGCCTTCGATCTTCTCAAAACGGTGGTAAATATTTCGGAACAACTCAATGGCTTCGCGAAAAGTCATTTCGTTAGACATAGATACTCCCTTTACGATATCATTCCGTCAAACGAGCCGTATTCACGGGCGGCCTCATACATCGTGATAATGTTTTCAACCGGCGTGTTGGGTTGCAAATTATGGCAGGGGGCCATGATGAAGCCGGTCTGATCGCTGGCCAGGGTAGTGATCAAGTGGTTCACCTCGGCCCGAATATCGTCCGGTGTGCCAAAGGGCAAGGTTTGCTGATTATCAACCGCGCCGTGAAAACAGAGACGCTCCCCGTACTCAGCCTTTAGTGCGGCCAGGTCCCAGTTGCCACAACGCCATTGGATCGGGTTCAGCACCTCAATGCCCATCTCGACTAAGGTCGGCAACAACTGGCGCAGGTCGCCGTCGTCATGGTGGAAGATGATGATCCCATAGGACCGGGCCAGGTCAATGGCCCGTTGAATGGGGCCCCGGTAAAAGGTATCAAACAGCTTAGGGCTGATCAAGAGACCGGTTTGCGCCCCGAAGTCGTCGGTCACCTGGGTGATGTCTATCAAGCCGCGCCCAGCCTCGAAGCAACGGCGGTGGTATTCGCTGAAAAATTCGGAAACCCGCTCAATCAAGTAATGGGTGAAATCAGGCCGCAGGATCGGGTCCATCAACGACCGTTCCAGCCCCCGCAGCCGGTTATGCCAGTAAAATATGGCCGTATAGCCACATTCAATCGCCCGGTCCGGGTATTGCGCCGCCAGTTCCGGCAGCGCGGCGTAGTCGTACCAATCGGGCGAGGGCCAGTTGTAAGCTTTCAGGTCGGCAATGGTCTCTGCCTCGGCCAGGGGGTGGTGAACCAACTCCCGGTAAACCCCGCTTGTGTAAGGCTGTTGTCGGTAGCCCATGCCCCACTCGTCTTCCTCATAATTTTCCTCCTCTACCCCAGAGGGCACACGTATCGGCGGAGGGCCGATGTAAGGTGGTTTGATCGAGAAGATACCATCTATGTCCAGCTTATCGTAGAGGGCCAGGCGATCATCCACCTGAAAATGGCTAAAAAGCATGTCCCAAACCTCTGGCGTAGCCCACATATCTGTGGGCAGGCGGTCTAACGGTTGGCGGTGAATAGCAGCCAGGATGCGCTCACGGTGATTCATTCGTAAAGACCTTTCTCGTTATGCCAAACATGGTTTGGAGCAAGGATTTCCTTACCACGGCTCCGCCATCCAGGCTCTAATTGAAGCCATGCATTGCTTAAAAACCCAATCCTGGAACATGCCCAGGCCAATGTTGGGCCAATACCTCGCCCCGACGCCCAAAAGCCAAATCTGGCGCAACATGACAAAAGCGGGTAACACCTCTAATTCGATATCGCTCAAAGGGTGCACTGACTGATAGCCCTCCAAAAAGGCCGCCCGAATCCGCTTAGTTCGCTTGGTTTTATCCAAGTTATAAACCTGGTTGTTAATGAAGGTCGCTATATCAAACACCCGCCAGCCATAGCCAAAGTACTCAAAGTCAATGAGTGCCCAGTCATCGTAATCGTTAAAATGGATGTTGCCGTTATTCACATCGCCGTGGCAGATGCCGTATTCAGGCGCTGAGCGGGGCAGCTTATCGGCCGTTTCTTTCAAACCTGCTGATATTTCTAATAGATAATCGAAATCGGCTTGATGCTCGGCGAACAACGGCTTCAAACGAGCCAAGGGCTCGTCTACCATCTGCTGGGGGTCAAAGCGGAAACCGGCCTGATCTGCCGGGTAGTTATCGGTAACGACGTGCAGTTGAGCGATAGCTTGACCATAGCGGTTACTTCGGATCTCGGTCATGGGGCCGGATGAGGCGTTAGGTACGAAGGTAAAGGCGACCGCGTAACGGGGCCCTTCCGGGGCCAACAAGGTCTGAACGTACGTACCATCTGTTTGCGGGATCGGCTGGGGGGCCGGGATCTGTTGCCGGTGCAGAAAACGGAGCAGATCAATTTCAGCGGCCAGGTGCTCATAGGTGCGCCAGCCTGTGGGCGCGACGCGCAGTATAAATTTGGTCTCCCCTGCTGTGACCAGGTAGGTATCGTTGATGCTGCGTGACCAAAAGTGGCAGGCGGGGGAACCGGGTAGGTTGTAGTTGGTTAACACCCGTTCGGCCAGGGCTGAGGCCGATAAAAGGGAGCGCTGAACAGGCAAAGGTGATGCATTCATCATTCCTGTCCTGATACGACTTGCCTCACCATAAGCAACCCAAGACCAAAGACGAAGATTGGGGTGAAAATTGAAAAGATACGCGCAGCAAGCCAACTGGGTAAGAAAATGTCGGTGACTGAGCCTTTCTCTGCTCCCAAATCCTCCGCCAGGGTCGTCAATGGGCACCGGCCATCATTCACAAGCAGAGCCACCCCTTCCAACAGCACCGAAAGCACTGCCAGTTTCGTAGCCGTAGTCACGCGATTCTTAAGACCGGAGTAAAGAATGTAAAAAACGCTGGCGGACATATAAATAAAAATGGCTGTGTGTACTGCTTTGATTGAAAATAAAGCCCTTTCAGACGGGTTCGCTATTTTTCGTAGTTCCGCCATCTTGATCATTTCCTTAGCATACAGGAGGAGACATCGGTATCACTACTCTTAAAACAAATAACGTGAAACGCAATACGGAATACGCAGTACAATATTATCTCTGTCCGTACCTGTACCCTGTCTCATACATCGCCACGACGTTTTCCGGCGGACTAACCGCCTGGATGTTATGACAGGGGCCCAGGATATACCTGCCGTCTGACCCCAGTACCTCGATGTTATAGATGACCTCCTGACGGACATCGTCCACACTGCCAAAAGCGAGCGTCTGCTGGTTGTCAACGCCGCCGTGGAAGATCACCTGGTGGCCGAAGTCCCGTTTCAGTTCTGCGCGATCCATGTCTTTGCAGCGCCACTGGATCGGGTTGAGGACATCAATACCCGCGGCGATCATATCGGGGATAATTTCCCTGATCGCCCCGTCGCTGTGGAAGAAAACGTAAGCGCCGGCTTCATGGGCCAGATCAATCATCCGTTTCATGCGCGGGATAAAGAATTCTCTGATCATATCGGCCGAGAACAGGAGGCTTTCCTGTCCGCCGAAATCTTCGGCCACGTAAGTGATGTTCACCCGTCCCGGTATCTGTTCGTAGATGCGCAGCGTATTTTGGTAAGCAAAATCAAAAAGCTTGTCCAGACAATAGTGAACCAGCTCAGGGTTCACAGCCATATCCATATAGGCCTGCTCCATGCCGCGCAGGTCTTTGTAGATTAAGAAAGGTTCCGAGCCGCCTCCCCGGACGGGGTACCGATCTTTACCTTTAATTTTATCGGAAATCACTGAGTAATCGAACCAGTCGGCGGTTGGCCAGGTATAGTTTTGCTCGATCTCCTCGATAGTGTTGTACTCGGCCAGGGGATGGTAAATACACTCCCGATAGACCCCCGTACCGTAGTCGATATTCCTGTAGCGGCGGCGGTATATATCGTAGCCCTGTTTTCGGCGGGGGCCGGCGTTTTCAGGTTGGACCGTGACCAGGCGATCGATGTGCAGTTGTTTAAACATCTGTAGCTTATTGGCGCAACCCAGATATTTTCTCACTTTCCGGGTGGCCTCCTGGGTGCCCCAGTAATCCATCGGCAGGCGATCTGGTTTTTGGCCGCTGAGTACAGCTAACCATCTCTCTTTGGGGGTCATACATTCTTTAGCCAATGTTATCACCTCTCAGGTAAGATACGTGCCAAATTCTCTGAAGGCTTCATACATAGCGCCGATATTCTCAAAGGGAACATCGGGGCCGACTTCACCATGTAGGATCAGCCCGCCCTTGAACCGGCCGAACAGCTCAACCGTCTCCTTGACATGCGCTCGCACTTGTTGGGGCGTGCCGAAGGGCAAAATCCCCTGCCGGTCCAGATCGGTGCGGATGCAAACCCGACCAGCTAGCTTTTGTTCCAGGATTGGACGCGGGGTGAGGGGGTGTTGTGGGTTTAGCACATCCACCCCCAACTCGATCAGGTCATCCCAGATGTCCACCGTCCAGCCGTCAGTATGGAAAAAGATGTGCTTGCCCGCTTCTTTGACGACCTCAAATATCTGGCGGTAACGAGGCTTAAAAAACGCTCGCCACCGTTGCGGGCTGATGAGGAGACGATTTTGACCGCCCCAATCGTCGGCGAAGTAGATACCATCAACATCTGCCTTCAGATAGCGATTAATCCGCTCAATATGCCAGGCCACGAGACGGTCGGCCAGTTGGTGAAGCTCCTCCCGGTTCTCCGCCAGGTCTACGAACAGGTTTTCGGAGCCCCGTAAGAATTGCATGCGCTCAAAAAGGGTGCCGCCCATGCTGCCCAGGGCATACCATGCGTGGCCGTTTGCTTGAATACGGTCCTGTATGGCTTCAAAATGACTAGCGGGCGGTAAAGGGGGAAAACGGTAGTCTGGCCACTGGCGCCAATCGTCCAGAGCGGGTTTCTTCACCTCGCCGGTTGTGTAGCCTTTGAGCATCAGCCACTCACTGCCCCATTCATCGACGTAACGTACAAAGCGATCCTCCCCTTCAGGTTTGGGGGGGATAGTAAAGTGACGATTGCCGAAGTCGTCGGGATAGCGGTGCAGTAAATCGACCAATTTTTGACCATGTCGCCAAAATGCGCCCGGAAAGACCATATGATGAATGGGCGCCCGGTCGGCGCTTTTGAACTCAATGGCGGCAATGACCCTCTCTCTGCTGGTCATCGTGGCCATTGGTTAAGCTCCGTATTCCTTGACCAATTCCATGACCCGGGAATATTGCTCAAAATTAACGATCGGTGGGACCGAGTGATCGCTATGGTAAATATAGCCACCTCCAACTTTTGCCACCTCGAGCTTGCTGCGGATTTCCTCTTCAACCACCCGTGGGTCCGGGTCCGCCATCTTGCGGGTGTCGATGTTACCCATAAAAGCCAGGCGATCGCCATATTCCGCCTTTAACTCGCGCACATCCATGTTTGCCTTGGCCTCCAGAGGTTGTAGGCAATTCACCCCCGCTTCGATCAGATGGGGGATGAGCAAATGAATATCGCCATCGGTGTGATAGATGACAGGCATATCGTGGCTGTGGAAAAAGTCACACACCATCTTATCCCATTCGAAGATGCACTCGCGATAAAGTTTGGGGGAGAAAAGCGGCCCGTTCCGATAGGCCATGTCATTGAAGAGGAAGGCTGCGTCAGGCTTGTAACCCGCCTCAATGATCAGTTTAGCCAGCCTGACGACCAGTTCCGCCGCGGTGCGCACCATATCGCGGAACCAATCCGGGTCTTCCAGCATAAGAATCAATAAGTCTTCGCTTTTGACATATCGTTGGTGCTGGTCGTAGCCGACGACAGCCGCAAGGACGATACATTTTCCTTCCGACCGGGCGCGTTGATAACACTGGCGCAGGTTAACCCAATCCACCCGGGTATAGTCGGGGACAAATTCGGGCAGATGTCGCCGCTTGATGCCCTCCCAGTCCGCTTTGGATTTGACCGCCCATTCGATAATTTCAGGCGTGCTGGCGAAGGTGCGGAAATTTTTGCGCACACCGCCGTAAGGTGTTGTCTCGACGATATACTCATTATCTTTGTGCAGCGTTTTCACCTCAAACATCGGTGACTGGTCAAACCCGATGGAGACCATCTCGTAACCGAAGTAATCCTCCGGCGGAATCTCAACCGGCATTCCCTGCCGCTGCCACTGGCGAACCGTCTCAAGCCAAAGGCTATCGTGTATCGGGACCCGGTCAGGTTGTTCACGCCGCAGAGCCTTTAAAAAACGTTCTCTAGAATCCATATTATTTCCTCTCCTTTGAGGTCCTCTCAGAAATGGTGTAGTATGATTACGTGATAAGTGAAGCGTGAAACGTGAAACGTAAAACGTATTGCGTAATCATCAACGGAATACGGAATACGGAATACGCATTACGCATTACGGAGTACGCAGCATTAGACATCTCACGCATGATTCAGCTTGCCCATCGGTTTGAGATCTATCCCATGAGCCCAAACCTCGCGCACCGTCTCCAGGTAGAATAGGTAATTTTCTAACGGCACATCCGGTGGCACGCGATGGTCGCAAAAGCCGATGTACCCCCCTTCTTCAATCAACGGCGTCAGGCGGTGGACCTCCTGCTCGATCTCGCTCTTGGTGCGCTGTAAGATGTGTTTATCGAACCCGCCCATAATGAGCAGATCCCGGCCGTATTTCTGGCGATACTTGATCGGATCCGCGCCCCAGGTGCCGATTTCGACGGGGAACATACAATTGACCCCAGCCTCCAACCAGAGGGGGACCAAAGCCTGAATATCACCGTCGCAATCAACCCAGAGGACGTCCACCCCGTATTGGTGAAGCAGGTCGGCGATGCGGCGGTAATGAGGCACCAGAAACCGTTTGAAGTGACGCGGACTCATCAGTGGCCCGGTGTTATAACACATGTCCTCCCACATGCCGCAGGCATCAAATTGGCCCCCTGTCTCTAAGGCCCGTCTCAAGGTCTCGATAATGCAGTCGGCGACGGTGGTCACCATCTCCTCAAACCAGGCCGGATCGTCGTAAAGGACGTAGGAGATATTTTCAACCCCCATCCAGTTCCGCAGCCAGCCGTAAAGACTCCCCCCCGGCAGAACGAGCGGATCCTGGCGTTCACCGGCGGCCCAGGCTTTCAGCCGCTCATCCCAATCTGGGGGAAAGCGACCGGCGTAAGTGGGATCGAGGCGAGGCTTATAATATTTTTGCCAACTCTCACGATCGGCCAGCAGATGGCTTTGGGGCTGCGGGATGGAACTCATAAATTTCCGTCGCAGGACACGCACGCCATCCTTTTGCTGAAGTATGACATGGTCGCCACGGTCCTCAAGGACTTTCTCCTCGAAGTGGGGTTCAAGCCCCACCTTAAGGTCTGTGGCCCGCATGACATTGTCCAGGCCAAAGTCCATGCCGAAAAACTCGACATGGTTATTATCATCGGAGGTGAAGTAGATCTCCTGAGGCAGGCCCTGCTCGTGCCACACCACCAACGTATCTTCCCAAAACCCGAAATCGCAGATGAGAGCCCGATCGCAGGATTGGTAGTGCATCGTGACATTAAATCGCTCGCGGTTATTCATCGTTCATTTCCCTTTAACATCGTGCTACATCTTTAAGAAAGGTATCGGCGGCTTCCAGCGAAGCGAAAGGCTTTTCCACGGAGACCCAGACCCCTTCGGGGCCAATTTGCTCCAACACCGTCAAGGCATCCCTGGCGTCATGAGCGATGAGTTGCAGACTTTTGCCCGCTTGCCGGATGCGACGATAAGTGTCGATCCAACGCGAGGCCGGCCCATTTCCCGCCCCGTAGACCCACTGCACAGCGTCCAACTGGGGCAAGTCAAGGATCAGGTCCAGGTGTCGCAATGCCTGGGGCCCGTCCAGATGGAAGATGCTCCGTTCGAGGGGCTGCATTTCGGTCAAAATGTCAGGCAGAATGAGATCACGCGCCACCTGGGGCGAAACCATACACCAGAAATCACAACTGGGGACATAGGCCGGGCCCTCGTGGTAGGTTGGCAGCCAGGTTGTTGTCCCAAATCCGGCCGCCTTCACCCTGGCATACAGTCGCTCAAAGCTGGCCACAAAGCCCTTCGCTACCTGTTTACCCGCTTGTATAACCAACTCGGGACAATCGATCAAGTCCATACACAACATCATCGGATCGCGTAAGGCTGCAAGAACATCGTAGTTTCCATGCAGATCCGTGAGACCGACCAGAAAACGCTCCTCGCAGCGTTCCAGGGCGTAATCTGTCATGCGCTCCATGGTCTGCCAATAAATATTTTCAAAATCTGCCGGCGTTTCTATCAGACGTTGCCAGCCGTCACAGTCATGGATGATTGGCTTGGACCAACTGGTGGTCTCGGTGAAGGACAGTTCGCAGCCGAAGAGGGTGGCGCTGATCTCCGGACCGATGTTGGGCCAGAAAATGGGCAAGCTATCGGCCACATAGTCAGTCTGTTCCATAGTGGCAATAGCCGTCTCGACGACGAATTCCACGTCCAGCCAGCGAGCCTGGTGGGTTGAGTGGGTAGAGGTTGGGCCTTGATAGGGCCGGCTGGGCCGCACCGAAAGGGTCACCGGAGGGCGGTCAATCAGGGCACCTGCCCACCACGTGGCAAAACGTTCGATGGTCTTCGCAAAATCAGGTTTGAGCTTTAGTTCTTGAATCATAGGCCAGGTCAAAATGCCATGCGTTGCCAGCCTTGCCGGTCGGGCCTTCGGGGAGGAAGCCCCAGAATCTCTCGCCCGGCCTCAACATAGTAACGATAATTCTCTAAGGGTGTGCCGTTGACAATGCGATGGTCGAGGCCGAAAACGGTCCCCCCCGCCCGCATGAGCGACTGCATTTTGTATTCAAGCTCTCGACGAATAGCCGCTCGATCCTGCTTTAGAATGAATTTGTCAATGCCCCCCTTTAGGGCCAGGCGCTGACCGTATTGTTGGCGGATGGCCACAACATCCATGCCGGCCGCCGCCTCCATAGGGTGTAAAGAATTCACCCCACAGTCGAGAAACGCATCCAGCAAAGACTCGACATTACCATCTGTATCCATGTCAAAGATGCGGGTCCCGTGTGCGGAAAGCAACCCCCACACCCGGCGAAAATAGGGTTTGATAAATTGCTCCACTTGTTTGGGACCGATTAGAGGGCCAGCTTTGCCCGCCAGGTCCTCATGCACAGACAACTGATCAATGACCAGATGATCGGTAATACGTTCGAAAACCTGACAGGCCGTCTCGGCGAGGGTATTGATAATATCGTGCATCAGCTCAGGTTGTTCGTAGTAACACAAACAAGCCTGCTCTGCCCCCATCAACTGGCGCGGCGTATCATATCCGCCCGGAATGCTCCCAATGACCAGCGCGCCCTTGGCCTGGGCTGCCTTAGCCTGCTCAACCGCCCCCCAATCAATTCGCTCCTCATGAAAGGTGTAGAGCGGCTTTACCTTGAGCCAGCTATCCATATCCTTGACCGGAAAGTCGAGGGGCAGGGGCAGGGTAGAAACTCCTTTGTAAAGCTTCATCGCCCGACCGAGTTCGTCACGTTCGATTAAATATTCATCTGTTTCTGTAATGATCCTTTTTTCCAGTCCTCCCCTGATGCCGGTTTTACCCCCACAGCGGACCACAGGCACATAATCCCAATCGAAGGCTACCAGATCAATTTCTGCCTGGCTGGCCCCCTGGGCGGCCCATTCCGCCTCTAAACCCACCAGGGGTCCAAATAACTCGACAAACATAGGGCGCTCAACACGCCCAAAGGTCATAAGCTCAATGTACGCTTCTCGACTGAACTTCACCGCTTATCCTTTCGAGAGTGACAGAGGAAGGGGGATAACAAGGCAGCAGGATAATGAGGTGAATTTCACCCTGTCATCTTGTCAGCCTACTACGGGCCCGTTACAGCCATCCCGTCAGTTGCGCCAGAAGGCGGGCATAATCCACAAAATTTGGCCAGGATATGTCAGGGGGTACCCCGTGATCACAGCCGGGGATAAAGCCCCCTTCTTCCAGGAGCGGTGGCACCACGCGCATCACCTCGGCCCGCATTTTTTCGCCGCCGGCCGCCAGGGCCCGTTTATCTAAGCCGCCCAGGTAAGCCATCTGCCGGCCATACTGGCGTCTATAAGCCACAATATCATTGCCGGCCGCAACTTCAGTGGGAAAACAGCAGTTAAGGCCCGCCTCAATCCAAATCGGCAGGAGTTCGGCGGTATAACCATCCGAGTCCATCGAGACAATTGGACAACCGCTCGCTTTGATCGCCGCCGTCCACTGCTTCCATGTGGGCAGGAGGAAACGCCTGGTCATAGCCGGGGAAATCATGCTGTGGGCCTTATAGGCCATATCTTCGGAAATCTGGACGTAATCTAACTCTACCTGATCCAGGACCGGCTCCAGGGTTTGTAGCCCAAAGTCGGTCCAGAAATCTACCATCTCCTGGACAAAATCAGGGTCGTCCATCAGGAATATGCAGAGCCCTTCAAAGCCACACCACTCCCGCAATTGCCAGAAGGGGCCATTGACCGTTAAAGACAACACATAATCTCTATCGCGCAGGATGCGACACCGTTGGGCAAAATCATCCGGGAAACGCTCTGGATGGCCTGGATCGTAGCGCCACTTGATTTTCTCCTCCCAATCCTGGCGATTCTGTACTGGGAAGCGGTGCCACTTACGGGTGACAAAGTCCTTGGCCGCGCGGATATAGGTATAATCATAGCGGTCGGATATCTCTGTGATTGCCCCCATCCAGTCCTGGACGATATAGTGCCCGTCACGGTGCTCCAGCACCTTTTCCTCGAAGGTGGGAATCATCTTGAAAGAGACGCCCAGGTCTATCCGTGGTGGGGGTGGTTCGAAGGGAATGCCCAAAACTTCCATTAAATAGGCATACCAATGAACTCCTTCCGGCAAACCCTGTTGATGCCAAATGGCCAATGTAGACTCGCGCGGGTGGCCTGGCCGCAAGGGAACCTTGTCCGGCTGGCCGAAGAGCACGGCTTCCCGAAACCGCTCTCGCTCCTCCATCACCGCCGTCATGCTGCTACACCAATAAGCTCCTTACACTTATCTGCCGCGCTGGCCGCATCGAGGGCGAACCCATCAGCCCCAATTTGATCGGCCCATTCCTGGGTGATGGGGGCTCCACCGACGATGACTTTGACCTGATTGCGTATGTTCTCCGCTTCCAAGGCCTTGATGACCTCAGAGGTGTAGGTCATCGTGGTCGTTAACAGGGCTGACATGCCCAAAAGATTGGCCTTGTTCTCTTTGATAGCTGCAATGAACTTGTCAGCGGAGACATCAACGCCCATATCCACAACCTGGAAGCCAGCACCCTCCAGAAACATGGCCGTCAAATTTTTACCGATGTCATGCAGATCTCCCCGTACCGTGCCGATGACCACCGTGCC
>JABAHQ010006690.1_pt1 | contig 11310 bp, 9 predicted proteins | sample 7062091 | NCBI WGS metagenome assembly JABAHQ01 (sample SAMN14534359, study PRJNA622989) | marine sediment metagenome | biome: marine biome [ENVO:00000428]; feature: marine pelagic biome [ENVO:01000023]; material: deep marine sediment [ENVO:00002113] | place: India: Gulf of Kutch | collected...
TGAAGCGACGCAACTGGTGGATCCCCTTGCTTCTCGTCCTTGCCATGGGAGGCGGCGGCATGGCGTTCGTGGGAACGCGGACTTACACGGACGCGCCTCCGATCCCGAGTTTCGTGTCCTCCACAGGCGACGTCGTCCTTGCCCGTGCGTCCATCCTGCGAGGCCAGACCGTGTTCCTGAGGTATGCGCTCATGGAATACGGCAGCATGTTCGGCGATGGAGCCGGTCGAGGCCCGGACTACACCGCCGACGCCCTGCACCGAACGGCGCTGGCCATGCAGGACTACTACCTTCGGAGGGCGCCAGGGGAGACGGGATCCGGGAGCGAGTGGCTGCCTTCGGCCGTGGCCGCACGCGTGCAGAGGGAAATCAAGCGCAACCTCTACGACGAAGAGACGAACACGGTTGTCCTCTCCCGGGCCCAGATCCACGCCTACGATGAGCTGGTTCGTGACTATACCGCGCTGTTTGTGGGTGATCGGCCCGACTCGTTCAAGCCGGCGGGTTACATCACCGACAGAGGCGAGCTGCGCGACCTTGCCGCGTTCTTCTTCTGGGGCGGCTGGGTCTGTGGCGTCGAGCGCCCGGGTAAAGATTACAGCTATACGCACAATTGGCCGTACGATGAGACTGCCGGCAATCGTCCGACCTCGGCCACCGTCCTGTGGAGCGTGCTCGGGTCGCTCGGATTGATCCTGTCCTTGGGGGTCGTCCTCTTTCTCTACGGGCGATTCAGCCAGCTGGCCGGCTGGCGCGGCGCGGATCGCAATCCTGACGTCGCGACGCGCGCCCGGGTCGAGGGCTTCCGTCCCTCGGTCCTGCAGCGGGCCACCTACAAGTTTTTCGCGGCCGCGCTGCTGCTGCTGTGCCTGCAGATCGTAGCGGGCATCTTGACCGTGCACGACTTCTTGGGACTGACCGAGTTTTTCGGCGTCGATCTGGCGAAGATTCTGCCCATCACGATCACCCGGAGCTGGCACCTGCAGCTCGCGTTGATGTGGATCTCCGCATGCTGGATCGGAGCGTCGATCTTCGTGCTTTCGACGGCGAGCGAGGAGCAACCGAGAGGTCAGCTCCCCCTGGTCAATCTGCTGTTCGCGTTGTTCGTCGTACTCGTCCTGGGCGATCTTGTCGGAATATGCCTCGGTCCGAAGGGCGTGTTCGGCGAGCAGTGGAACCTGCTTGGCCACCAGGGCTGGGAGTTCGTCGAGCTGGGCAAGCTCTGGCAGGGTCTCCTGTTCGTCATCCTGGCTTTGTGGTGCGTCATCGTGTACCGCGCCGTGCCGGCCACTTCGCAGAACCGTGACCCCTGGGTCCTGTCGAAATGGCTACTTTACGCCGTGCTGGCGATCCTGATCCTGTTCCTCTCCGGCTTCGTGGCCAAGCCCACCACGAATTTCGTTATCGCGGATTTTTGGCGCTGGGCCGTGATCCATATGTGGGTCGAGGCCTTTTTCGAGGTCTTCGCCACCGTCGTCTTGGCCTACTTCATGTATCTCATGGGCCTGGTCAGCCACAGTGCGGCCACGCGCATCGTGTATGTGGCGAGCCTGCTTTTTCTCGGTTCCGGTCTGCTCGGCATCTCGCACAACTTCTACTGGAACGCCAAGCCGGTCGCGACCCTGGCGATCGGAAGTATCTTCTCCACCCTTCAGGTTGTGCCCCTGGTCCTGCTCACCGTCGAGGCCTGGCAGTTCCGCAAGCAGCCCGAACGGTTGCTCGCGAGCACCGGCCGGCGGGCCGAGGCCCTGCCATTCGGGCAGTCGGAGGCATTCCTGTTTCTGCTTGCCGTCAACTTTTGGAACTTCATGGGGGCAGGCGTCTTCGGCTTTATCATCAACTTGCCGATCGTGAATTACTACGAGCACGGCACCTATCTCACTGTCAATCATGGGCACGCCGCCCTGATGGGGGTATACGGCAACCTGGCCCTGGCAGCGGTCGTGTTCTGTAGCCGCTATCTGATCGAGCCGGCGGCATGGAATCAAGCCGTGTTGCGACGCGTCTTCTGGTCGCTCAATGTCGGACTTGCCTTGATGGTTGTTATGGACCTCTTCCCCGTCGGCGTGCACCAGCTCGTTGCCGTGCTCGATCACGGTTTGTGGTATGCGCGCTCGCATGAATTCATTTCGGGCGTCCCGTTCCAGTCGCTCACCTGGGCGCGCATCGTCGGCGGGGCCGTTTTCGTGCTCGGTGGCGTGGCGCCGCTTGCTTGGTTCATCCTCTCCCGGACGGCGGCTCTCAAGCCTGCGACCCGGCCCGCGCCCTCGGGTCCGGCGCCTGAGCCAATCCCGGCGGCGCGCTACACAGCCACCGGAGCCGAGTAACAGGCGCGCAGGCTCGGTTGGTTGCACTTCACGGCCAACAGGTAGTCGGCCCCAGCGCCGGCGATGGCGGTGGCCACGGTAAGGGTGCAGGCGATGGCGTCGATGGTGACGGTGGCGCCCTTCAGCCCGCCATGGGCGGCGAGGCGCTCGAGCAGGACGGGACTGGCGGTGGTCTCGTTGGACTTCTCGGCGACCGCCTCCTGGCCGAGCACGAGAACCGGCGGTGGTGGCGAAGGCCGAGACCAGGGGAGCGGCGTCGGGCCGGACCCGGTCCGCTTCGCGGCCGAGTCCACACCGTGCCTCGGGGCGCTCGAGGCCCGCCGCGCGTTCAGCCCGCGCGGGCCGGCCGGGGGCGGCGCCGCGATCGGCCTGAACGGCGGCTACTGGGCCGCGCTCGCCGGCGGCTGATACGGCGGCGGCAGCGGATCCGCTCCCATGCGCGGGCCGATTCCGGTCCTGAGCGCTTGACCAAAGTCAAGGCCGCGCCGCGGCGCGATGCGCTATCGGAAGGGGCGTGTCAATTGACGCGCTCTTTCCCCCACTAGCCCCGTCTCGGCGGGGCTTTTTCTTGCGCCGGGGGGCGGCCCGGATTATCATTCGTCGACATATGATCGTCGACATATGATCGTTCGCGCGGCGATCCGTCCCCTCTCGACACGGGGGGCGAGCCTCCTTTTGAGCGGCGGTCATGCCTCGACGAGGGGAAGAGCCATGGCACAGCACGCGTTCGAGAAGCAGCACAGGACCTATGCCGTGATCATCCTTGCCTGTTCCGCGGCCATGATGGCCGTGGCCCTTGTCATCGCCTGGATCTGAAAACGCGGCAGCGCCTGGAGCGCAGGGCGCAGCACCCGGGATCGCCGGGCTGGCCGCGCGTGCGGGGGTCTTGCCACGGGGCCGGCCGCCGTTCAGGCGTCGGCCGCCTCCTGCATCATGACGACCAGCGCTTCCTGCAGGGAATCCCGGCGCTCGCACAGGTTCGTGTAGTCGGGCCCGGCATCGCCGGAGGCCTCCAGCGCATGGATCTCTTCGCGCAGGCGTTCGTATTCCGCGGCCAGGTCGTCGAAGTCCCGGTTCGACCTGGCGAGCCTGCGGATCTCCCGCTCGTATTCGGGGAACTGCCGGATCAGGCTGTCGTGTTTCCGCCCCATCTCCCGCCGCGCTCCTCATCGCTGGCTTGAGCACGGCGGCCATTGAGGCACAGGCGAGGGTGCGGGCCCATGACACAGATCAAAGCGGGCGCGCGGCCGGTCCCGGCGGCGGACCCTGTCCCGGCGGCCGAGCGCCGGGCCGCGGGTCAATCCACGTCGCGCGCAGGCGGCCGGGAGTCCTCGGCCGCCGTGCCGGCGGCTCGGCGCATCAGCTCGCGGAGGACCGCGGCCAGGCGTTCGACCGCGGCGGCCTCCTCGCCGAGCGCCGCGGCCTTCTCGCGCAGCGCGGCCGCGTGCGCCTCGAGCGCGGCCAGGATCTGCGCCGGCGGCGTGCCGGGGCTGGCCGCGCCGAGGCGCTTGAGCGCCTCGCCGGCGGTCTCGGCCTCCTCGAGGATGCGCTTGACCGTGGCCGGCGGAACCGCGGCGGGCGACCCGCCGGCCGCCGCCGGCGTCTCATCCGTGTCCGCGCTCTTGTCCGCCATGGTTCGGTTTCCTCGCCGGCCCGCCAGCGCACTCTAGCACGCCGTGGCCACTTGTGCGGGCGCCGCGACATGGCATAGTCTGGCGCGTACGCGACGGTTCCCGCGAACGGGATCAAAAGGGAACGGGGTGCGACGGCCCGTCACGGACCGGCAAGGCCCCGGCTGTCCCCGCAACTGTAGGCGGAAGAGCACGCGCCGACTCCACGCCACTGGGTCAACCGGGAAGGCAGGGCGCGAAGCGGCGATCCGCGAGCCAGGAGACCTGCCGTCGCGAAACGGCCAGCGCGAACCCGCCGGACGGGATGATCCGGCGGAAAAAGGGGGGCCAGCGGCACGCCGCTTTCAGGATTGCCTCCCGGTTCGTGGTGGCATGGGTGTTGGAATTCGCGAAGGAGGAGAGCCCATGTCGCTCAGAAAGTCCGCCATCTTCCCCGCTTCGATCCTGTCTCTTTCCGCCGTCCTGCTCGCCGGCCTGCTCGGCATGGGCCCGGCGCGCGCGCACGTCAGCATCGAGCACTATCTCTTCGTGCCCGACCGCGCGCTCGCCCAGGTCACGGTGATCGACACGAACACGGACGCCGTGATCGCCCAGATCCCGGTCGGCGAGGCGCCGCATCAGGTTGCCGTCTCGGCGCCGCTGGGCAAGCTGGTTGCCAGCAACACCGCCGACAACACGATCACCATCGCCGATCTCGAGAGCTTCGAGACGCGGGCCACGCTGCGCCTGGGCTCCGCGCCCGAACACCTGCAGCTCGGCCCCCACGGCAGGATGCTCGCGGTCGCCAACATCCGGGGCGGGACGGTCTCGCTGGTCGACCTCGCCGGGGAACGCGAGATCGCGCGCGTTCCCGGCCTGTACGAGCCGCACAACCTGACCTTCAGCCGCGACGGTGCGCGCCTCTACGTGGCCAACCTCGGCGCCGGCCATGTCAGCGTCATCGATGTGGCGCGCGCCGAGATCGTCGCCGAGATCCCGGTCGCCGAACCCGGGCTGGTGGCCGCCAAGGCGAGCGATCCGGGCGGCGAGTACCAGGGCGTCATCAACGTCACCCCCGGCGCCGACGGCCACCTCGGCTTCGCCGCGCACGGCGAGGCGGGCGCGCTCGCGGTCATCGACCTGGACAGGGGCGAGAAGGTGGCCTCGCTCGCGCTCGGAAAGCGGCCCTGGCGCGCCTACGCCACCCCCGAGGGCCGCTACATGATCGTGCCCAACAACGGCGAGGGCACGATCTCCGTCGTCTCGACCGAGACGCTCGAGGTCGTCGCCACGCTGCCGGGGGCCGCCGGCGTGACGGGCGTCAACAGCGACCCTTCGGGCAAGACCGCCTTCGTGATCAGCCGGGCCGAGGAGAAGGTCGTCCTGATCGATCTGGAGTCCCTGCGCCCGGCCGGCGAGATCGCCCTGCCCGGCGGGCCGGAGACCGGCGTCGTCTCGCCGCACGGCAAGAAGCTCTACGTGGCGTTGAGCGGCGCCGGCAAGGTCGCCGTGATCGACGTGCCCGGGCGCCGGCTGATCGGCATGATCGACGGCGTCGGGGCGCAGCCGTGGGGCGCCAGCATGGCCGGCGCCGACAACTACTGCCACTAGGGCGATGTCGGGACCGGAGGTCGCGGCGCCATGAACGCGCCGCTTCCGCCCGTGACGCTGGTGCTCGGCGGCGCGCGCGCGGGCAAGAGCCGCTACGCCGAGGACCTGGTCGAGCGCCAGCCGGGGCCGTGCATCTACGTGGCCACCGCCGAGGCGGGCGACGCCGAGATGGCCGCGCGCATCCGGGCACACCGCGCGCGCCGGGGCGGGCGCTGGACCACGCTTGAGGCGCCGCTCGACCTGGTGGGCGCGCTCGAGCGCGCGAGCGGCCCCGAGCGGGCGGTCCTGGTCGATTGCCTGACGCTGTGGCTGTCCAACCTCATGGGCGCGGGCCGGGACGTGGGCGCGGAGTGCCAGCGCCTGCTGGCCGCCCTGCCCGGGCTCGCCGGTCCGGTCGTCTTCGTCTCCAACGAGGTCGGCCAGGGGGTCGTGCCGGACAACGCCCTGGCGCGCGCCTTCGTCGAGCACGCCGGACGCCTGCACCAGGACCTGGCGGCGGCGGCCGACCGGGTGATCCTCGTGACCGCTGGCCTGCCCAGGGAGCTGAAGAGCCGCGAGGATGAGGCCCGCGTGGTGAAGCTGCACGGATCATGAGCGCTGCGACGGACGCCAACGGCAAGCTGCCGGCCACGGTGATCACCGGCTTCCTCGGCGCCGGCAAGACCAGCATGATCCGCCACCTGCTGGCGACCGCGAACGGCCAGCGCCTGGNNGGTCCTGCGGCATCGAGGGCTGCGCCGAGGACGACGTCGTGGAGCTGGCCAACGGCTGCATCTGCTGCACCGTGGCCGAGGATTTCGTGCCCACGATGGAGGAGCTGCTGGCGCGGCCCGAGCCGCCCGATCACATCGTGATCGAGACCTCGGGCCTGGCGCTGCCCAAGCCGCTGGTCAAGGCCTTCAACTGGCCGGAGATCCGCACCCGGGTCACCGTGGACGGCGTCGTCGCGGTGATCGACGGCGCGGCGGTGGCCGCCGGGCGCTTCGCCGCCGATCCGCGCGCCGTGGACGCCGCCCGCCGGGCCGACGCCTCGCTCGACCACGACAGTCCGCTCGAGGAGCTGTTCGAGGATCAGCTGGCCTGCGCCGACCTGGTGGTGCTCAACAAGGTCGACCTGTTGGACGAGGGATCGCTCACCCGGGTCACGGGCGAAATCGGCGCCAAGCTGCGCCGCGCGGTGCAAGTGCTGCGCGCCCGCCACGGCGCGATCGACGCCGGCGTGCTTCTCGGCCTTGCCGCGGCGGCGGAGGATGACCTGGCCTCCCGCCCCTCGCACCATGACGGCGCGGGCGCCCACGACCACGACGAGTTTACGAGCTTCGCGGTCTCCATGGGCGAGGTCGCGGCGCCCGAGGAGATCACCGCCCGGCTCGAGGCCGTGATCGCCGAGCACGACGTCCTGCGCGTCAAGGGCTTCGTTGCGGTGGCCGGCAAGGACATGCGCCTCGTGGTGCAGGGTGTGGGCCCGCGCGTGCAGCACTATTACGACCGCGACTGGCGGCCGGGCGAGGCGCGCGTCTCGCGCCTCGTGGTGATCGGCGAGACGGGCCTGGACGAAGCCGCGATCCGGGCGGCGCTGGCCGGCTGAGCCGGGTCCGGGAGCGCGATCATGCACCTTCTCCAGGCACAAGCGGGCGGCATCGCGGACGGCTCCGAGCCGGTCGACCTGGGGCAGAGCCCGGGCGACATCGTCGTGCTCTCGGCCGCCGATACCGAGCTGGCCAACCTGGCCGCCGCGAGCGCCGGCCTGGGCGAGCGCGGCCCGAGCCTGCGCCTGGCCAACCTCATGAACCTGACGCACAACCTCTCGGTCGACCTCTACGTCGAGGGCGTGGTGACGCGCGCCAGGCTGGTGATCGTGCGCCTGCTCGGCGGGGTCAGCTACTGGCCCTACGGGGTCGAGCAGATCGCCGCGACCTGCCGCGAGCGCGGCACCCTGCTGGCCATGCTGCCGGGCGACGACCAGCCGGACGCGGAGCTGATCGCGCTGTCCACCCTGCCCAAGGAGGCCTGCCACCGGCTGTGGCAGTACTGCGTGCACGGCGGGCCGGACAACGGGCGCAACCTGCTCGCCTACGCCGCCGCGCTTCTCGGCCATGACAGCGACTGGGCCGAGCCGAAGCCGCTCCTGCGCGCCGGGGTCTACTGGCCCGGCGGCGGCGCGACGACGCTCGACGATCTGCGCGCCCGCTGGCGCGCCGGGGCGCCGGTCGCGGCCATCGTGTTCTACCGCGCGCTGCTCCAGGCCGGACACCTCGATCCGGTCGACGCGCTGATCGAGGCGCTCGGCGCGCACGGCGTCAATCCGCTGCCGCTTTATGCCGCGAGCCTCAAGGAGCCGGTCTCGGCCGAGACGGTTCGCGGGATCCTGGCCGAGGCCGAGCCCGGGATCGTCCTCAACGCGACCGGCTTCGCCGTCTCGAGCCCGGGCGCGGCGCGCAAGCAGACCCCGTTCGACGTCGCCGACTGTCCGGTCCTGCAGGTCGTCTTCTCCGGCGGCACCGAGGCCGACTGGGCCGGCGGCACGCGCGGCCTGTCGGCGCGCGACATCGCCATGAACGTGGCGCTGCCCGAGGTCGACGGCCGCATCCTGTCCCGCGCGGTCTCCTTCAAGAGCGAGGCGCGCTTCGACGCGGCCACCGAGTGCCCGGTGGTCGCCTACGCGCCGCGTGCCGAGCGGGTCGGGTTCGTCGCCGGCCTGGCCGCCAACTGGCTGCGCTTGCGCCAGACGCCGCCCGCCGAGCGCCGCATCGCGCTCGTCTTCGCCAACTACCCGAACCGGGACGGGCGGCTCGGCAACGGCGTCGGCCTCGACACCCCGGCCGGTGCGCTCAACCTGCTCGGCGCGCTGGCGCGGGCGGGCTACGTCCTCGGCGAGCTGCCGCCGAGCGGCGACGCCCTGATCGCCCGCCTGGCCGCGGGGCCGACCGGCGCGGGCGTCAGCGGCCGGCGCATCGCCGAGACCTTGCCGCGTGCCGACTACGAGATCTTCTTCGCCTCCCTGCCCGCCGAGGTGCGCACGGCCGTCACCGAACGTTGGGGCCCGCCGGAGCAGGACCCGTTCTTCCTGCCGGGGGCCACCGACTGCGGCGCCTTCGCGATCCCCGCCTTCCGGCTCGGCAACGTGGCCGTGGCGTTGCAGCCGGCGCGCGGCTACAACATCGACCCGCAGGGCAGCTACCACGACCCGGCGCTGGTGCCGCCGCACGGCTACCTGGCGTTCTACGCCTGGCTGCGCGAGGCCTTCGCCGCGCAGGCGCTCATCCACATGGGCAAGCACGGCAACCTGGAGTGGCTGCCGGGCAAGGCGCTGGCGCTGTCGCGCGGCTGCTTCCCCGAGGCGGCGCTGGGGCCGCTGCCGCACCTCTACCCGTTCATCGTCAACGATCCGGGCGAGGGCACGCAGGCCAAGCGCCGCGCCCAGGCGGTGATCGTCGACCACCTGACGCCGCCCCTGACCCGGGCCGAGACCTACGGGCCGCTGGCCGACCTCGAGCAGCTGGTCGACGAGTACTACGAGGCGGCCGGCGTCGACCCGCGCCGCCTGGCGGTGCTGCGCCAGGAGATCCTCGACCTCACGCAGCGGATCGGGCTCGACAAGGACTGCGGCATCGGGCGCGAGGACGACCCCGACACCGCGCTCGGCAAGCTCGACAGCTACCTGTGCGAGCTGAAGGAGATGCAGATCCGCGACGGGCTGCACGTCTTCGGCGAGTCGCCTCAGGGTGCGCAGCTGAGCGACCTGCTGGTGGCGCTGACCCGCCTGCCGCGCGGCACGGGCCGGGGCGGCGAGGCCTCGCTCATCCGGGCGCTGGCCGGGGACCTCGGATTGAGCGAGGACTTCGACCCGCTCGACTGCGACCTGGGCGCCGCCTGGGCCGGGCCCAAGCCTGCGGCGCTGGCCGGCCCCGGCGCCTGGCGCAGCAACGGCGATACGCTTGAGCGATTGGAGGCGCTGGCTCGCGCGCTGGTCGCGGGCGAGGCGAACCCCGAGGCCGAGTGGAGCGCGACCCGCGCGGTCCTCGACGGGATCGCGGCCGGGGTGCGCCCCGCCGTGGCGCGCAGCGGCCCGGCCGAGATCGAGGCCGTGCTGGCCGGCCTGGACGGGCGCTTCGTCGAGCCCGGACCCTCGGGCGCGCCGACGCGCGGCCGGCTCGACGTGCTGCCCACGGGGCGCAACTTCTATTCGGTGGACAGCCGCGCGGTGCCGACCCCGGCCGCCTGGCGGCTGGGCTGGAAGTCGGCCTGCCTGCTGCTCGCCCGCCACCGCCAGGAGCACGGCGCCTGGCCGCGCGCGCTGGCGCTGTCCGCCTGGGGCACGGCCAACATGCGCACCGGCGGCGACGACATCGCCCAGGCGCTGGCGCTGATGGGCGTGCGGCCGACCTGGGAGACCACCTCGCGCCGCGTCACCGGCTTCGAGATCCTGCCGCTTGCGGTGCTCGACCGGCCGCGCGTCGACGTGACGCTGCGCATCTCCGGCTTCTTCCGCGACGCCTTCCCGGCGCAGATCGACCTGTTCGATTCCGCGGCCCGCGCGGTGGCGGCGCTCGACGAGCCGCCCGCCATGAACCCGCTGGCCGCGCGGGTGCGCGCCGATCGCGAGGCGTTGCTCGGGCAAGGCCTGGACGAGAAGAGCGCGGATCTGCGCGCCGGCTTCCGCGTCTTCGGCTCCAAGCCGGGGGCCTACGGCGCGGGGCTGCAGGCGCTGATCGACGAGCGCGGCTGGCAGAGCGAGGCCGATCTGGCGCGCGCCTATCTCGCCTGGGGCGGCTACGCCTACGGCGCCGGCGCCGCCGGGGCCGCCGAGCACGGCCTGTTCGAGTCCCGGCTGCAGGGCGTCGAGGCGGTGGTGCACAACCAGGACAACCGCGAGCACGACCTGCTCGACTCGGACGACTACTACCAGTTCGAGGGCGGCCTGAGCGCGGCGGTGCGCCACCTCTCGGGCGCGCGGCCCGCGGTCTATCACAACGACCACTCGCGGCCCGAGAGGCCGCAGGTGCGCACGCTCGAGGAGGAGATCGGCCGCGTCGTGCGCGCCCGCGTGGTCAACCCGAAGTGGATCGCCGGCGTCATGCGCCACGGCTACAAGGGCGCCTTCGAGATGGCGGCGACGGTGGACTACCTCTTCGCCTTCGCCGCCACCACGCACGCGGTCGGCGACCACCACTTCGACGCGGTGTTCGAGGCCTATCTCGAGGACGAGCGCGTGCGCGACTTCCTGGCCGAGCACAACCCGGCGGCGCTCGGCGAGATGGCCGAGCGCCTCATCGAGGCGCAGGAGCGGGACCTGTGGCGGCCGCGCGCCAACTCGGCGCGGGGCCGTCTGGAGCAACTCGCGGGTCGGGCCACGGAGGACGCCTCATGAGCGGACCGAGCGATGCGCAGCGCCACCGCCGCGCCGACGAGAAGGCGCGCAAGCGCAAGGCCGCGCACGACAGGAAGGTGGCCTCCAAGACCGTCGAGAAGGGCCTCTTGGTCGTCCACACCGGCAAGGGCAAGGGCAAGTCGACGGCCGCCTTCGGCCTGGCCTTGCGCGCGCTCGGCAACGGCATGCGGGTCGGGGTCGTGCAGTTCGTCAAGGGCGCCTGGCAGAGCGGCGAGCGCAAGGCGCTGGAGCGCTTCGCCGATCAGGTCGACCTGCGCGTGGTCGGCGAGGGCTTCACCTGGGAGACCCAGGACCGCGCGCGCGACATCGCCGCCGCCGAGGCCGGCTGGGCCGCGGCCATGGAGATGATCGAGGCGTGCCGCAGGGACGA
>JABAHQ010003509.1_pt1 | contig 11307 bp, 15 predicted proteins | sample 7062091 | NCBI WGS metagenome assembly JABAHQ01 (sample SAMN14534359, study PRJNA622989) | marine sediment metagenome | biome: marine biome [ENVO:00000428]; feature: marine pelagic biome [ENVO:01000023]; material: deep marine sediment [ENVO:00002113] | place: India: Gulf of Kutch | collected...
GACAACTGACGAACACTCAACCCGTACAACAAGGGCAAACCGATCACCACCTCCGGACCCTCCCCGGACAACGCCTCACGCAATGTGGCCGGACGCAGGATCAGCCCTACTTCCGCGTCCAGCTTGACACTTTTCGGCGCCGGTGCGCCCAGCAGTTCCGCAATATGATTGATAAAGGCCAACAGCTCGGGCTGGGTCTCCGCCGTGACGGCGTAATAGGACTTGGACTGGCGCCGGGTCAGGGCCAGACGCCGATACAGGGCGTACAAGAAACCCAGCAGGAACAGGTCGCCGGTTACGAAAATGCCCAGGGCAAGATAGCTAATGCCTTCCGGCGACATCAGGGTCTGCCAGGTCAGTTGCAGCCAGCTGCCGGTAATCACCAGCAGCGCCACCAGAAAGATGAGCGGAATCACCACGGAAAACAACGCGGCACACCCCATTTTCAGGCGGTCGCCCAGGGGTTTCGGGGTCAACGAGTCAACGCGGAAGCCGTTCTTGATATCGTCCTGGCTGTAGCCCTCAGTGAACACCGACCCCTTCCCATCGGTGAAACGCCCGGATGGATTCCATCTGAGTGCCAGCTCCGGATTTTGGCTTGCGCCCTGCAGCATTCGTAAAAACTCCGACATTCAAACAGGTTTGGTCTGAAAACATTAAAGTGAGCAGGTTGGAAATTCTGGTATCGGGATACTCTTATGGATAGGACTATAGCAAAGGAGTTTCAATAACTACGTGGACATCCGTTGGGCATTATGTGAAGAAATGTTGACCTTTGTAACGGCACGAATTTTAAGGCTTTTTTGCCGGCTGGTGAGAGCAAAAAATGTGCACCAGGTCATAATTTTCGGACTCATCCAGATCCGGCAGCGTGCGTACCCGATGTCGGCTGGTCAATTGCAATTGGGGGAATTGGTCTGACAGGTTGCGCAGCCGTGATTCGGCCACAACCACCTCTCCACCTCCAGCCATGTGATTGATGACCCCGGAATAACCCTTGTCTTCATAGCAGACATCCGCCGCCAGCAGCAACTCCCCCTGTTGCAGGGACAATTGCCGGGTGGTGTCCACGGACACCCCATTCAACTGGGCATTACGCTGGCAAGCGATAAGCGCATCATCATCAATGTCCACACAGAGCACAGCGCTGGCACCGGCCTTGGCGGCGGCAATACCCGCCACGCCGGAACCGGCACCGAAATCCACCACCGGCCGGCCAGCCACAACTTCCGGGTTNNCATCAGACGCTGGTAATCCGTTTGCTGGAGGTTTTGCTCTGGATAATCGTCCTGCATCAGGAACAGCCTGATTTCCGGCACCTCCGGCAGCGTGCGGGGCTCAATAGACACCCCATCCAGAACAAACGGCAACTCATCCATAGGTTGATTGGCTTCCTACTAAATGTCAGGCTCAGAAAAACAACGGGTCGGAATTATGCCGCTTCCGCCGACAATTAGAAAGCAATCGCGTGGAATGAAATCAGTGCTCCTGTTTGCCGGCTCCCAGGGGCAAATGGGCCACATCCGGGGCCTTATCCTGATTATAGAGGGTTACCTTGTTGCGTCCGGTTTCCTTGGACTGATACAAGGCCAGGTCAGCGGATTTCAGCATCGTCTCCACACTTCCTTCTTTGGGCTTGCCGACGCAAACACCGATGCTCACGGTAACATTGAAAGACGCCGCTTCAGTGACGATCAAGTGCCCTTCCACCGCGGCCCGAATACGTTCAGCCACCACCCGGACTCCNNCTCGGCGACCCGTTGCAGACAGGCATCCCCCGCTGGATGGCCATACTCGTCATTAACTTTCTTGAAGAAGTCCACATCCATCATCATGATGGCAAAATCACGCTCGTAACGTTTGCAGCGGGCCCATTCTTCGCGCATGATCGTTTCCAGGTAACGACGGTTCTTGAGTCGCGTAAGCTGATCGGTATTGCTCATTTCCTCCAGCTTGGCATTGAGCTTTTCCAGCTCCTGGGTACGTTCCCGCACGCGCTCTTCCAGTTGCTCATTCAGACGCCGGGTGACTTTGAGAGCTTCGTCCTGGGCGGCAAACCGCAAGCGACGTTCCACGTTAATTCGCTCTGCCATGGCAAAGGACAGCAGCACAGCCTCCAGCACAGAACCGATCTGAATCGAGTATTCGGTAATGAAGTTCTGCGGCAGGATACCGAGTTTGTTCAACGCCAACAGTACACCGCCACTGAGGAACGACAACCAGGCGATCACGTAAAAGCGGGCATTGTTGACCCCTTTGTACCAGGACATGCCGCCCACGGTCATCTCAAATATGCACGCAAACAGCCCCAACGGCACCAGAATCATAATGCTGAATTGATACGGCATCACAAATGAAAGCATCAATGTGCCGAAGGCGCCGGTGGCCACCGCAATCAAGCCAATGTTCAGAGTGTTCGACCAGTCGCGCACCTGTAGAAAACGCCGGGTGAACAGGGCGGAAAACCCAAATGCCGAGGCCAGGAATATTGGTATGCTGTGGTCATTCCAGGCCACGGAGTCCGGCCACAGGAAGTGATAGGCCTGGCCGCTGATGGAAGCAATGAACAGCGGCAACGACATGACAAAAGCCACGTAGTACAGATAGCTTCGATCCTTCACCACGATAAAGATCAGGAAGTTGTAGATGGCGATGACCACCATCGCACCATAGTACAGGCCCTGGGCTATGTTGGCCTGATTCTCACGGCGTTCAAAGGCTTCGCGTTCCCACAACGCCAGCGGTGCCTGCACGGCGGTACTGGTCTTGATGCGGAAATACAGGTCCAGGGTCTGCCCAGGTTCCCAGGTGATGGGAAAAACAAAGAATCGGTGCTCAATGGGACGGGACTGAAATGGGTATTGATCCCCCACTTCAAAAAAATTCACCAATTGGTCAGAGGAATAGATCCACAGGTCCACATAATCCAGCACGGCATAACTCAGCTCCAGATAACGCCGGACCTGTTCGCGGCTTTCGTTCTGCAGCTGCACGTGCAACCACCAGGAAGAATCGCTGTAGCCCTGATTAAATGCTTTTTTGCCTTCCTGCTGAGTCCATTCAACATCGGAGCTGCGCACCTTGTCGATCGAATAACGATCGGCGGTGTCTTCCAGATAGCGAACTTCCTGGTCAATGGACTGGAATGGTTCATCAAGCGCGATACCGGCCTGAGCCACCAGCGGACAAAGCAAAAACAGAAATAATAATAAGTAGCGTGGATGCCACATGGCGGTGTACATCATTACCCCAGCTGGAATTGTTACGGACATCCATGTGCTTTCTGATCTCTCAAATGTAAGATTAGAAAGCATTGGGATAAATGCAAACACCGCACAAAAAACAAACTAACTTGGTTAGTCAGCCCGACCCACCCTACCACCAAGGCTACGCCAAAGTGGATTATTTCAGAGCGGTTTTCTTATCGGTCAGGTGATGGCAACGGACACTGGCGTCATACAGCGCCTGCAACACATCCGATCGGCTGATGATACCCACCAGCTTGCCGTCTTCCACTACAGGGTACACTTTGGGTTTGTTGGTGGTAAGCAAGTCCGCCAATTCGGAAATCCCCATGTCCGGATCTACCGAGAGCACATCAGGTTTCATGACGTCCTTCGCATTGGCCGTCAAGTCACAATAAAATGCCGTGTTAAGCATTTCCTTGATGCAATCCTGCTCCGAAATAAAGCCGATAACATTCTTGTTCTCGTCCAGGACCGGAGCACCGGTAATCTTGTTCTCCAGCAGGATAGCCACGACATCCCCTACATCATCCCTGATGTCAAAACTTACCACTTTGCGGCTCATACAATCCCGAACCACAGTAGACTTATCAACCATAAGACCTCCTCACCCGTGGGTGGACCCTGTCATGATTATTTATCGTTATCAGATATGCGCCCTTGTCACCGGACGTCACCCTTCCCTCAACAATGTCACAGCTTTTGTTTAAGCTCAACAAAAAAACCAGGGCATAAATTTGTGCATCCGGGAGCTTGAAACCGGCAATTCAATCAGCTTACCCTAAAGCACGACTTTTCATAGTGTTTTTGACGACTTACAGGGGATGGGAATGACCACTAAAACCACGGGCAAGGGTTCCAAACGGCCGTACGATATCGTGGTATTCGGTGCAACCGGCTTCACCGGGAAACTCACAGCGGAATATCTGGTAACAGTTCAGGGCGCCGAAAAACTCAAATTGGCCATCGCCGGCCGCAACCCGGGCAAACTGGAAGCCTGTAAACAGGAACTGCTGGCGAAAAACGACAAAGCCAAGATCGACACCATTCAGGCAGACTCCGAAGATTTCACCAGCCTGGTGAATATGGCGGCCCAAAGCAAAGTCGTCATTACCACGGTAGGGCCCTATCTGAAATACGGCGAACCCCTGGTACGGGCCTGTGTCGAGGCCGGCACCCATTATGTGGACCTTACCGGCGAGCCTGAATTCGTGGAGGGACTGGAGCACGATTTTCACGAGCAGGCTGCCGAAAAGAAAATCAAGATCATCAATTCCTGCGGCTTTGACAGTATCCCCCATGATCTGGGCGCCCTGTATACGGTGCACCAGCTTAATGAAATGGTGGGCGAACGTGCCGGCAAGGTACCTGTAAAGGTGGAAGGCTATGTCGAGGCCCACGGATCGTTCTCAGGCGGCACCTGGCATTCGGCCATTACCCAGTTCTCCCGCATGAAGGAGTACTACAGCAAACGCAAGGAATGGCACAAAGCCAAGAAGACCCAACCCACAGACCGCCGTCGCACCCGGGTCATGAGCCCGAAAGTATATTGGGTCAACGCCTTCACCTCCTGGGCCTGCCCCTTCCCTTCCATCGACCCCCAAGTGGTGAAGCGTACCGCTGCAGCCCGCAAGGAATACGGCCCCGACTTTATCTACGGTCACTACATCCTGGTGAAAAAGCTGCCCAAGCTGATAGCGGGTGTGATGGGCGCCGGCGGCGTGCTGGCCCTGTCGCAATTCAAGTACAGCCGCAAAAAGCTGCTTGCAATCAAAGATCCCGGCCAGGGGCCCAGTGAGAGCCAGCGCAACAAGTCCTGGTTCAAGGTTCATTTCGTGGGCGAAGCCGATGGTCTGCACATCTGGACCGAAGTGGCCGGTGGCGACCCCGGCTATGGCGAAACCGCCAAAATGCTGGCTGAGTCTGCACTCTGCCTGGCGCAGGATAAGAACCTGCCCAAAGAATACGGCGTTACCACTCCCGGTGCCGGCATGGGCATGGCACTGGTAGAACGCCTGAACAACGCCGGTATTACCTTTAGAACCCTTTAACGGAATCACAACTCAATGAGCACTCAATTCATTCAAATGAATGTGGAATTCAACGCACCGGTGGAGAAGGTCTTCGCCATCCTTTCGGATCATGAAGCCATGGGGAAAACCCTTGGTGCCAATATCAAGCGTGTCCAGGATGGTGAAGGCAACGTCAACGGCGTAGGATCAGTACGAAAGCTGACCCTGCTACCCTTCGTAAGCTTTGAAGAAACTGTCACCGCCTTTGAACAGAACCGTCTGGTGGAATACACCGTCACCAAAGGCAGCCCACTGAAGAACCACCTGGGGCGTATGGTGTTCAGCGAAACCGACGGCAAGACCCACCTGCACTATACCATCCAGTTCGATCCCAAGCTCCCCATTCCCCTAAGTGGTTTACTGCTGAAAACGATCCTGGAAAAAGCGATTCTGACGGGACTGCACAAGCTGGCCAAACAATACCGCTGATTAAAACCCGCGCAGTAGACATTCAATCCATGAAAAGCGTCGCAAACCCATGAATAAAAAGGCCAATTCCAGTTGGCCTTTTTACATCGTGTGCTTTACTTTACTAAGAAATACAAAAAGGGAGCACATCATGAAAGCACTCGCTTCAGCCGCAATCATCGGGCTGGGAATCGGTTTTACCGGTGGCGCCCAGGCTGACACCCTGTTCGGCCTTTACGTCGGCGGTGGCAATATAAGCTATGACATGTCCGGCGAAGTCCTCGACCTGAAACAGAGTGGGGCCACCGAAGTTGACCTGGAGGATGATCTGGGCCTGGAGGGCGAATCGGGCAGTTATTTTTATGCCGCTATTGAGCATGGCATTCCCATTGTGCCCAATTTTAAAGTGGCATTATCGGACATCACCGAGAGCGCGACCACCGTCACCGACCGACAAATCGATTTCGCCGGTGAAACCTTTCCCGCCAACTCCCGAATCAACACGGATCTGGATTTCAGCCATTACGATNNCTTCTGGATAACTGGGCCAATCTGGATCTGGGTCTGACGGTACGCCAGCTGGACGGGGAACTGAAATTGGAAGGTTACAACCTGGCTGCGCCGAACTTCTTCATCAACGCGGAAGAAGACCTGGACTTCGTGGTCCCCATGCTTTACGGCAAAGCCCAGTTTGACCTGCCCCTGACCGGTCTCTATGTCGGCGTGCAAGGCAACTGGCTCGGCGCCGGGGACGCCCAGTTGTATGACCTGTGGGGCAAAGTGGGCTATACCTTTGCCTTCGGTCTGGGCCTGGAAGCGGGCCTGAGAAAGATGGCCCTGGAGCTGGATGATGTGGAAGACATGGACGCGGATGTAACCCTGGACGGCACCTATCTGGCAGCCACATTCCACTTCTGATCCCTGCTGGGCAATCGTTACTTGATACCGCATAAAAAAAACCGCAGCTTTTGAGGCTGCGGTTTTTTTATTTAAGCCAGCGTCACTGAAGATCAGTCGAATTTGATGCCCAGTCGCAGACCCACTTCTTCATAGGATTCCACCACGTCACCAAGCCCCTGGCGGAAGCGATCCTTATCCAGCTTCTTGCGAGTTTCCTTATCCCACAGGCGACAGCCATCGGGGGTAAACTCATCACCCAGCACCACGCGGCCTTCATAGATACCAAATTCCAGCTTGTAATCCACCAACAGCATGCCGCCATCCAGAAACAGCTGCTTCAACACTTCATTCACCTTGAAGGTCAGCACTTTCATCTGTTCTACATGTTCTTTCTCGGCCCAGCCAAAGCTCTGGATATGGTATTCGTTTACCATCGGGTCACCCAGATCATCGTTCTTCAAGAAGAACTCAAATGTGGGGGGATTCAGGTCCAGACCTTCTTCCACACCCAGGCGACGGCAGATGCTGCCTGCTGAAATATTGCGCACCACGCACTCCAGGGGCATCATCTTCAGGTTTTTCACCTGGGCTTCCTGGTCATTGAGCAGCTTGATGAAATGGGTTTCCACACCAGCCGCNNTGAAATGGGTTTCCACACCAGCCGCTTCCAGCTGTTCCATGATGTAGGCGTTGAACTTGTTGTTCACCATACCCTTACGATCCAGTTGCTCCACCTTCTTGCCGTCAAAGGCTGAAGTGTCGTTGCGGAACAACAAAATCAATGATTTGGGGTCATCAGTGGTGTACACCGATTTCGCCTTACCTTTATAGAGTTCTTCACGTTTTTCCATTTTGAAATCACCTGATTCTCAAAAAGTTAAGTTAAAAAGTTTTGGTTGTCGGCTCGACTGTTAACCAGTCCAAGCCTGAATTCTGGGTTGCCAACCGGATGATGTGCTCAGGACAAATATCATTATCCAACAATGCCTCAAGCGCCAGGTCCGGGTGGTTATTTTTCTGACTGATGTGGGCCACCACCAGATGCTGCATCGCCGAGCGTTCCAATTGCGATAGCATGTCTGCAGATTGCCGGTTATTCAAGTGTCCCAGCGGACCGGACACCCGACGTTTCAGCGATGGCGGATAAGGCCCTTCTGCGAGCATGGTTAAATCGTGATTGCATTCCAGCAATAACGCATCACAGCCCTGGTAACTGTCCACCATATGTGGCGTTACACTGCCCACATCACTGAGCAGCCCCAGGCGCTTGCCATCCTGTTCCAGCACAAACTGACAGGGTTCCCGAGCATCATGGGGCACCGCCACAGGCTGAACCCGCAACCCGGCCACTTCGAAGGCTTCCTCGTGGGGCGTGATCAGCTTAAACAGTGCGTCATCCAGCACACCGTTGAGCTTGCTGGCCCAGGTGCCCCAGGTGGTGTACACCGGTATCCGGCACAGGTTCGCCAGCCGCGCCACCCCCTTAATGTGATCGCCATGTTCATGGGTCACCAGTATGGCGGCAAGATCCTCCGCCACCACGCCCAACTCACCCATCCGGGAAAGCGCTTCCCGAGCGGAAAATCCGCAATCCACCAGGACCGTGCCCTGACTTTCCGCCTGAACCAGGGTGCCGTTGCCGTCACTGCCGCTGCCGATGGACGCGAAGCGCACTACTGCAGGTTCTCACGAATCCGATTCAGGATGCGGGCGGACTGCTCTTCCGGCGCCAGGGTATCGTCGTCTACCTGCACCGACACCTGAATACCGCTTTCCGAGCTGATCAGGCGCAACTGCAATTCTTTTTCCTCTTTTTCATCTTCCACTTCGATAACAGCGGTTTCTGCGAGGTAGTATATTCCCAGGCTTCGATCCAGGTCGGTCACACCGACTTCTCCACGCGCCAGCGCCTGACCAACAGACAACCAGGCCCGGTTGAAATCCAGGTTGATTACCAGGATGGGATAACCATTACCGTCCCGGGTCATGGTGTACTTAGGCAATGCCCGCAGATCCTGGGACAGCACCGATGCTCCGACCTTGCGACCGCCCTGCTCCAGATACAGCATCAANNGACCAGCTCGACATTCTCAGGCTCCTCCGGCCATTCCACCGTTTCCGGCACCGGGGTGTCCACACGCACATGATTGATGTGCACGACGCTGGTATCAAATTCGTCCTGCTGTACAGTCTGCATAGTGATGCGGAAACGATCACGGTGTTCACCACCGCCAAAGGTCAGAAAACGCCAGACCGATTTCCAGAAGCCTTCGTCGCTGGGTGTTTTACGGGGCGCCAGCCAACCGGTTTCAATGACACCGGCAGCACGATCCGAGGTATCAATAGACACATTGCTGGAGGCAAACTCGTTTAACTGTTGCCACAACTCATCCGGGGAGCGTTCCACCACCAGCCACAATCGACCGGAATCCTGGCGCAGCTCAAGACCGGCCGCTTCATTCACATTCAACAGGGATTGGGGGCGAGGTATGGAATCGCTGTCTTCCGGCTGGTAGAAAGGCCCCTGCCCGACCTTGGGAATCGGGTAACGCTGCTGCAGGGGCTTGCTTTCCATCCCTTCGGGTACCACCAGCGGCGGCAGGCTCTCCGCCTCCTGGTAGTCCATGGTGCGTTCACGAAACTGACCTTCTTCACCAAATAGATAGGAACAACCTGACAGCGCGATCAGCACAACAAAGAGCAGCGCAGCTCGTAGAATGTGCATTCAATTCTCCGGGAACATGTAATTATTGGTTTTTACCTGATCAGACAGTGCGGCGCGCCTAGAGCACGCCTGCCTGTTTCATGGCTTCCATCAGAGGCTGGTGATATTGCTCTGAAAACGGGGTCAGGGGGAGTCGAATACCTTCTTCTATCAGCCCCATTTGCTGCAATGCCCATTTCACGGGAATGGGATTGGCCTCCAGGAACAGATCCTTGTGCAAGCCAAGCAACGGCTCATTGATGGCTTCAGCCCCCTGACGATCCCCTCTGATGGCGGCCGCACACATATCGGACATCGCTTTGGGCGCAACGTTCGCGGTAACTGAAATATTTCCCTTGGCGCCCAGCAGCATCAGGTCCATGGCCGTGGCGTCATCCCCTGAATACAGCAGGAAGTCGGAATCACACAGCTCCAGAATTTCCCTGCCCCGATCCAGGTTGCCGGTGGCTTCCTTGATGGCAACGACGTTGGGATGGGTGCTGATGCGCTGAACTGTGGCCGGCTGCATATCGCAGGCGGTACGACCGGGCACATTGTAAAGAATCTGTGGTATCTCCACCGCGTCGGCAATCGCCATATGATGACGATACAAACCTTCCTGGGTGGGTTTGTTGTAATAAGGCGCCACCAACAGGCAGGCATCCGCCCCCACATTCTTGGCGGCCTGGGTCAGCTCGATGGCTTCCCGGGTGGAGTTGGCGCCGGTACCGGCAACAGTGGCAATCCGCCCCTGCGCCCGTTCAACCGTGAATTTGATTACCGCGCAGTGTTCATCCACATCCAGAGTGGCTGATTCGCCAGTGGTTCCTACCGCCACAATGGCGCTGGTTCCCTGCTCAATGTGCATATCAATCAATTTGCCCAACGCGTCCCAATCTATGCTGCCATCAGCATGCATTGGGGTGACGAGCGCAACCAGGCTACCGGTAATCATCTGCTACTGTATCTCCACCTAAATTTGGCAAACCGGTATGGTACTGACGCAGGTTAACAATAACAAGCACATACCGCCTGAGGAGCCCAAATTCTGGGGGTTTACGCCGGTTTTCAGGCTTTTGCTATTATTTGTAGCATTTTCAGCTAGTTGTTCCTAAATACCGATGCTAAACTCAAATTCAGTTTTTAACCGGTTAAGAAGCCTGAACTTTTTGGATTCCGTCCACCTAGCTCAACTATTAACCAATCAGGACTGAACGATGCAAGAATACCTGGTTATTTCGGCTATCGGAGAAGACAAGCCCGGCATCATCAACGGGCTCTCCCAGGCANNATGATGATCAGCGGACAATCCGACCAGATCAGCAGCGCGGAAGCCTCGGTACCCCAGGTTGCAGAGGGCTTCGGCCTCACCACCATACTCAAGCGCACGCATCCCCGTCAGGAATCGGATGCCTCACGCCCCTACTCCGTTTCCGTTGTTTCACTGGATCACCCTGGCATTGTGCGAGAAATCGCCGGGTTCTTCAGCGAACGGGCCATCAACATAGAGGAAATGGAAACCGGAACCTACGCTGCAGCCCACACAGGCAGCCCCATGTTCTCCCTGGAAATTGCAGTGAAAGTACCGGCCAATGTAGCGATCGCGCCGCTGAAAGAGGCTTTTATCGCCTTTTGTGATGAACGTAACCTGGATGCCACCATTGAGCCGCGCCGTTAAGCCAGCGCAGTCGGCATCCAGCTAAAGAACAATAACCAATGTAAGGCTTAGGAGGAGTCAATGGCAATCGTCGAACTCGACAAACCGGTACCGGATTTTGCGGCACAGGCTACCAGCCAGAAAGACATCGTGCTGTCCAAACTGAAAGGCTGGAAAGTCGTTCTGTACTTCTACCCGAAAGACAACACCCCCGGCTGCACCACCGAAGGCCTGGATTTTCGGGACTATTATGATGACTTTGTGAAGGCGAAAACCGTGGTTTTCGGAGTATCCAAGGACATCCTCAAGTCCCACGAGCAG
>JABAHQ010000954.1_pt4 | contig 11306 bp, 11 predicted proteins | sample 7062091 | NCBI WGS metagenome assembly JABAHQ01 (sample SAMN14534359, study PRJNA622989) | marine sediment metagenome | biome: marine biome [ENVO:00000428]; feature: marine pelagic biome [ENVO:01000023]; material: deep marine sediment [ENVO:00002113] | place: India: Gulf of Kutch | collected...
GCCCGGGAGGCCCTGGCCATGGACGGGGTGGTGGGGATGATCACGGCCGAGGACCTCCCGAAGGTTCCCGACCCCCCGGGGGAGGCGCCCCTGACGAACGAGCCCCTCTACGAGGGCGAGCCGATCCTCGCCGTGGCCGCCGTGGACGAGACCACGGCCGCCGAGGCGATCGAGAGGATCAGGGTGGACCTGGAGCCCCTCCCCTTCGTCATCGATCCCCTGGAGAGCCTGCGGCCCGACGGCCCCGACGCCCGTTCGGAGGGCAACGTCTTCTCGGACAGGAGCACCCTGACGACCCTCAAGTGGCCCCGGGAGGCCTTCGAGGCGGCGGGAGAGGACGGATTCCCCATGGGCGAGGCCCCGGACGAGTGGAGCTTCGGCGACCTGGAGCAGGCCTTCGCCGACGCCGACCACGTCCTGGAGGAGACCCTCTACCACCAGTCGGTCACCCACCATCCCATGGAGCCCCGTTCGGTCATGGCTTACTGGCAGAACGGGAAGTGCTACCTCCACGGCTCCACCCAGTCCGTGGCCCGGACCCGGGCGGCGCTGGCCGAGGCCCTGGGCCTGGAGATGGAGGACCTGGTCTTCATCGGCGAGCACTGCGGCGGCGGCTTCGGGAGCAAGATCTACGGGGCCTACATCATGCAGGTCCCCGTGACCCTGTCGAAGAAGCTGAACCGCCCCGTGATGCTCCGGGTGACCCGGGCCCAGGAAACGTATTTCGGCCGGGCGCGTCCCGGGTTCCAGGGGCACGTCCGCATGGGCTTCCGGAGCGACGGAAAGATCACCGGGATCGACCTCTTCCTCGTCCAGGAGAACGGACCGTACAGCCGGCAGAGCGACCACCTGATCGCCGGGATGATGTCGTCCCTGGCATATCAGCCCGAGGCGATGCGCTTCCGGGGAGTCGCGGTGGTGACGAACACGCCGCCCAAGTCGGCCCAGCGGGCCCCGGGCGGCTCCCAGATGAGCGCCCTCTTCGAGCCCCTCATGGACAAGGCGGCCCGGGAGCTGGAGATCGACCGCCTGGAGCTCCGGCGGATCAACGCCCCCGACTCGGAGTCCCGCTTCGGGGGAAACCAGGGGCCGGTCACCAGCGCCTACTGCCGGGAGATGATCGACCGGGGTCGGGAGGCGTTCGGCTGGGACGAGAAGAAGACGTGGAGCGGCCGGCGGGACGGCTCGAAGGTCACGGGCGTGGGCGTGGGCTTCGCGCCTTTCTTCGCGGGGAGCACCGGCTACGACGGGCTCATGGTGATCACCCCCGACGGGACGCTCCGCATCCACCAGGGGATCGGAAACTTGGGCACCCACTCGGTGATCGACACGGCCCGTGCCGGCGCCGAGGCCCTGGGCATGCCGTGGGACCGGTGCGAGGTGATCTGGGGAGATACCTCCCGGGGCCTGCCCTGGAGCTCGAGCCAGTCGGGGAGCCAGACGACCCTGGCCCACACCCGGGCCAACCACGCGGCGGCCATGGACCTGAAGCGGAAGCTCCAGGAGATCGCCGCCGGGGAGCTGGGAGGCACGCCCGACGACTACGAGGTGGACGGGGGAAGGATCCTCCCGAGGGGAAGCCCGTCCACGGCGATCGACGTGGGCCGGGCGGCCCGACGGGCGGTCGAGCTGGGCGGAAAGTACGACGGGCACGAGCTCCCCGACGACATCCACGCCATGACGGTGGAGGCCGCGGGCCGGCTCGCGGGTCAGGGCGTCATGGGCGTGGCCAAGGACACCTACGCGATCGAAGGGTCCGCCCTCTCCTACGTGGTGGGCTTCGCCATGGTGGAGCTGGACCACGACACGGGCCACGTGGACGTGAAGGAGTACTTCGTGGCCACCGACTGCGGCACGGTCATGAACCCCCGGGGCCTGGCGGCCCAGCTCCACGGAGGCGGGGTCCAGGGGATGGGGATGGCCCGGAGCCAGAACTGGTACTACGACAACCGCTGGGGCACGGCCCTGGCCGAGCGCTTCTACACGGCCCGGCCGCCGGGCATCCTCGACGTCCCGCTGGAGATGGGGTGGGCGGCGGTGGACGAGCCCGACCCGTGGACGCCCGTGGGAGCCCGGGGGATCGGCGAGCCGCCGATCTGCGCGGGAGAGGCGGCGATGGCGTCGGCGATCTCCGACGCCATGGGCGGAATCTGCGCGTGTCGGACGCCGCTCCGGCCCGACAACATCCTGGCGATCCTGGAGGGTCGGGAGCTCCCCTACGGGAAGCTCGAGACCCACGCCTGAGGCGGAGGAGCGACGATGGCCACGATCCGCGACATGATGCCGGGATTCGAGCTGGTCCAGCCCGCGAGCCTGGACGAAGCCCTGGAGCAGCTCGACCGCCACGGCTCCGACGCCTGGGTCCTCGCCGGGGGACAGGACTCCTTCGACTGGTTCAAGGAGCGGGTGATGCGCCCCGAGGTCGTGGTGGACCTGGGAGGCATCGGCGAGCTCACCGGGATCGGGACGGCGGAGGGTGGGCTCGAGATCGGCGCCATGGTCACCCTCACCGAGGTGGCCCGGAGCGGGCCGGTGCAGGAGCGCTTCGGCGTCCTCGCCGAGGCGGCCGGGGAGGTGGCGAGCCCCCAGATCCGCAACCAGGGGACCATCGGCGGCAACGTCTCCCAGGACATGCGTTGCTGGTACTACCGGAGCGGATGGCCCTGCTACCGGGCGGGGGGGAACATCTGCTACGCCGACACCCCCACCGCCATGAACCGGGAGCACTGCATCCTCGGCGCGGACCGCTGCGTGGCCGTGAGCCCATCCGACGTGGCCCCGGCCCTCCTGGTCCTCGACGCCGAGATGGTCATCCGCGGCGGGGACGGGGAGCGGATCGTGCCCGCTCGGCGCTTCTGGATCGGCCCAGGGACCGACATCACCCGGACCACCGTCCTCGGCCCCGGGGAGATCCTCACGAAGATCCGGATCCCCGACCGCTTCGCCGGCGCCCGCTTCTACTTCGAGAAGGTGTCGGACAGGGCGGTCTGGGACTTCCCGCTCGTGAACGTCGCGTCGGCGATCGTCGAGGAGGGGGGCACGATCACCCGGGCCCGGGTGGCGGCCGGTGGGGTCGCCCCCCGACCCCTCCGCCTCGTCGAGGTGGAGCGGGCGATCACGGGGATGACGCTCAGCGAGGAGACCGCCCGCCAGGCCGGGGAGATCGCGGTCCGGGACGCCGAGCCCCTGCGCCAGAACGACTACAAGGTCGCCATGATGCGGAACCTGGTGAAGCGCTCGGTTCTGGGCGACAGGGAGGAGGCACGGGATGCGTGAATTCTTCTTCCGCAGCGCCGAGAATCCCTGGAGCCAGGAGGTCCTCATCGGGGTCTCCTGGGACCTCCTCTGGCTGGCCGTGGTGGCCGGGGTGCTGTTCCTCATCACCCACACCGTGTGGGCCGCCCGCTGGGCGCCCGAGGAGGAGTACGCGGGAAGCCCCTCCCCGTCGCCGTCGGTCGGGGGCGAGGAGCGGCTCCGGAAGCACACCCTGGCCGCCCGCCTCTTCCACTGGATCATGTCCGCGGCGATCCTGGTGCTTCTCGTCACCGCGTTCTTCCCGGTGGCCGGCATCCGCTTCCCCTGGGTCACGATCCACTGGATCGCCGGCGTGGTGCTCGCCGTCTCGATCGTCTACCACATCGTCCACTCCACCTTCTGGCTGGACTTCTGGTCGATGTGGATCGACCGGACCGACTTCCGGGACGCCGTGAGCAGGGCGAAGCGCTTCCTGGGCAGGGACGCGCCGGCGCCGCGGAAGCCCGGCAAGTACCCCCTGGAGAACAAGCTCTTCCACCACACCACCGTCCTCACCGGGCTCGGCGTGATCGTCACCGGGATCTTCATGATGTTCCGGGTGGAGACCCCGTTCTGGACCCGGGATCCCTACCTCTTCTCGGACCAGACGTGGGGCGTGATCTACGTGCTCCACGGCCTCTGCTCCGTGGCCTTCGTGACGATGGTCATGGCCCACATCTACTTCGCGGTCCGGCCCGAGAATCTCTGGATCACCCGGTCGATGATCAAAGGCTGGATCACCGGCGACGAGTACGCGGAGCACCACGACCCCGAGCGGTGGAGCCCGGAGAGGGAGGGCGGGGGCGCCCCGCCGGAGCCCGCCGGCACCCCGTCGCCCGCCGGGTATGAGGCCGCCGATTGATCCTCCGAGCGCCCCCCTTCTCCGCTCCGGCGCTCCGGTCTCCGTGAGCGGGAGCGAGGCCGCCGCGCCACGAAAGCGCCTCAGGGAGCGGATCGAGCTGCTGGAGGAAGCCTACGAGTTCTTCCTCTCCTACGCCGCCCGGGGGCTCCGGGGAGACGACGGGGACCGGGAGCTCAGGGAGTACCTGGAGCGCTCCCTGGAGGCCGTGGAGGCGGTCCCGGGCCTCTTCCGGGAGTCGGCGTCGAGCATGGGCGAGGGCGACTCCGCAGCCCTGGAGGCGTTCGGCCGGGTCCTGGAAGAAGACGCCCTCAAGGCCAGGGCGGCCCTGGACCTGGTGGCCAGCCGGAGCTCGGTGAGCTCCCAACTCGTCGACAACCTGAACGTCTCGACCCACGTGCGGGCCCTCCTCACGGACCTCTTCCTGGTGGACGAGGCGCTCGAGCCGGACCCCGGCGGGCCGTCGGCTCCGGACGCGGAGAGCTCCCCGTGAATCCCCAGCGGCGATGCGCCCCCGCCGACCCGAGCGCCGGGGGGTCGCCGTGAGTCCCCGTCCGGAGGGCGGCCCTCCCGCCCCCGACCTCCGGGTGGCCCGGGTGGTGGAGGCCCGGGAACACCCCGACGCAGACCGCCTCATCGTGCTCCGGGTGGACCTGGGAGACGAGGAGCGGCAGATCGTGGCCGGCCTCGTCGGCCACTACGCACCCGCCGAGCTCGAGGATCTCGATCTGGTGGTGGTGGCGAACCTGAAGCCGGCCACACTCCGTGGCGAGCTCAGCGAGGGGATGCTCCTCGCCGCCGAGGACGGGGAGGGGAACCTGGGGGTCCTCCTGGCCGAGGGCGCCGAGCCCGGCACGCGCCTCGCTCCCACGGGCGCCGGCGAGCCCGCCGACGAGATCACCTTCGACGAGTTCCACGAGAACGCCCTCCTCGCCCGTCCGGGGGAGGTCACGCTCAACGGAGAGCCTCTCCTGGGCGCGGACCTGCGCATGGATCGGGAGGTGCACGGGCGCCTCCGGTGAGGGGCGGCGAAGCGTGACATCCTTCGAGGACCGTCTCCACCGGATCCTCAACGACGCCTCCCTGGCCCTCATGATCAGCGTGGGCCACCGGACGGGCCTCTTCGACGTCCTGGCGGAGCTCCCGCCCGGCACCGCCCGAGAGATCGCCGAGGCCGCCGGGCTCGTGCCCCGCTACGTTCGGGAGTGGCTCGGCGCCATGACCGCGGGGCGGATCGTGGAGCACGATCCCGACACCGGCCGCTTCGTCCTGCCCCCGGCGCACGCCGCACGCCTCACTCGGGCCGCCGGGGACGAGAACGGCGCGATCCGGATGCAATACGTCTCGATCCTCGGCGCCGTGGAGGATCGGATCGTGGAGTGCTTCCGGTCCGGGGGCGGGGTCGACTACGAGGCGTACCCCCGCTTCCACCAGGTCCAGCACGAGGGCACGGTGGCCGAGATGGAGGCGAACCTCCTGGAGCTCTACCTCCCCCTCGTCCCCGGGCTCGTGGAGAAGATGGAGGCGGGCTCTCGTGTCCTCGACGTCGGCTGCGGCGGGGGCCGGCCCGTGACCCTCATGGCCGAGGCCTTCCCCCGGAGCCGCTTCACCGGCGTGGACATCGCGGAAGAGGCGATCGCGGCGGCCCGGGAGGAAGCCGAGCGGCGGGGGCTCGGCAACGCCAGCTTCCGGACGGCGGACGCGGCCGAGCCCGTCGAGGAGGAGGCCTGGGACGTGATCACGGCGTTCGATGCGATCCACGATCTTCCCGCGCCGGCCAGGGTCCTGGAGGGCATCCGGACCGCGCTCGGTCCGGGAGGGATCTTCTTCATGCTGGAGCCCGGGGCTTCGAGCCGCCTCCAGGAGAACCTGGACCACCCCATGGGCCCCTATCTCTACACCGTCTCCTGTCTCCACTGCACCACCGTCTCCCTGGCGGCCGGAGGCCCGGGGCTGGGGGCGACCTTGGGCCGACAGAAGGCCCGGTCGATGCTCCGGGAGGCGGGGTTCGCGGACCCCGAGCTCTACCCCGTGCCCGAAGATCCCACCACCGAGATCCACGTGGGTAGGAAGGGATAGGCTCGAGTGGGCGGGCGGATGCCGCCGGCCATCCGGGGACCCGGCCGTGGCCGAGGAGAGCGCATCAGGCCGCGGCGGCGACCTCCAGCATCCCGCGCACCGCCTCGATCTCCTCGCCGTTCACGGTGTGGCCCAGCCCGGGATAGATCTCCACCCGCACGTTGGCGCCCAGGGACTCGAGCACCCGTCCGGACTCGTGGACCCGCTCCTCCGGAATGTGGGGGTCCCGGTCGCTGCACCCGAGGAAGACGGGCGTGCCGCCCAGGGAGGACCCGTGGTCCCAGCTCCGCCCCGGAGGACCGATCAGGCCGCCGCTGAGGGCGGCGACCCCGCCGTAGCGGCCGCCTCTCCTCGCCGCGTATTCCAGGGCCAGGCAGGCGCCCTGGGAGAATCCGATCAGCACCGTCCGCTCCCGGGAGACGCCGGCCCCGGCCAACTCCGAGAGCACCTCGTCCAGGAGCTCCAGGGCGGAGCCGAGCCACGGCTCGTTTCGCTCCAGGGGAGCCAGGAACCGCTCCGGATACCAGGTGTGGTCCGCCGCTCGGGGGGCCAGGAACGCCACCCGCGGCACCCGCGCCTCGTCGGCCAGGGCCAGCATTCCCCGGGCCGAGCCTCCCCTGCCGTGGAGGAGGAGCGCCGCGGCCTCGGCGGCCTCCGGCGCGGCTCCACGGCGGAGCACGGGCCGGCCCCGGTGGGGGCTCTCCCGGGAGGCGGGCTCGTCGGTCGCCGCGCCTCCGCTCACGGCTCGCCGGCCGGTGAGCGGCTCCCGGTCTCCGAGGGGATCTCGAGGGAGGGAAGCGCATCCTCGATCTCGGCCCTCCGCCCCTCGAGCCAGGGGGGCAGCACGAGGTGGGTCCCCAGCTCCGAGAGGTCCTCGTCCACCGTGAACCCCGGCCCGTCCGTGGCGATCTCGAAGAGAACGCCCTCGGGCTCCCGGAAATAGACGGACTCGAACCAGAAGCGATCGATCACCGGCGTGGGGTGGAGGCCGGCGTCGGCCACCCGCGCCCGGAGCGCCCCCTGCTCCTCGCGGTCACGGGCCCGGAAGGCGATGTGGTGGACCGACCCGGCTCCCACCCGTCCCCGGCCGCTCACGGGGGCGCGCACCACGTCCACCGCGCTCCCGGGCTCGGACGGATCGCCCCGATAGCGGGTCCGCCCGTCCTCCGTGGTCTCCTCCTCCAGGCCGAGGAGGGCGCCCAGGACTTCCGCGGCGGGCTCCGGGTCGGCCTCGAGGAGGGTCACCGAGTGGAGGCCGGCGATCGCGGCGTCCTCGGGCACTCCGCCCTCGAGCCACTGGAGCTCGGGATCCAGGTCGTCCACCGCCACCAGGTCGAGCCCCATCCCGTCGGGGTCCCGGAAGGGAAGGACCTCCTCGTCCAGTCGGGTCAGCCGGTCCGCGACCCGGACCCCCTTCTCCTCCAGCCGCTCCCGCCACCAGTCCAGGCTCTCCCGGGGAACCCGGAACGCCACGCGGACCACCTGGCCCGGGCCTTCCCGCCCGGGTGCTGCATCGGCGAAGGGGAAGAAGGTGAGATCGGTGCCCGGATGGCCCTCTCCGTCGGCGAAGAAGAGGTGGTAGGTGCCCACGTCGTCCTGGTTCACGCTCTTCTTCACCAGGCGCAGGCCCAGGACGCCGACGTAGAACCCGACGGTCGCCCGGGCGTCGCCCGAGATCGCCGTCACGTGGTGAAGACCGCGGGTGCGCCGCTCGCTCATCGATGACTCCTCGAGGATATGGGATCGGCGATGCGGGTGCCGGCGAGGTCTACCCGTCGACCAGGACGGCGTTCGCCGCCGGCGACGCGGGCGCCCGACCGGGCGTCAACCGCCGTGGAGCTCTCCGTGGGCGTCCCGGCCGATCTCGGCGACGATCTCCGGCAGGGCCTCCACGTCGGCCCGCTCCGTGCGGAAGTTCACGATGCACGTCCGGAGGAGGAAGCGTCCCCCGATCACGGCCTTGGAGACGAAGGCTCGCCCGCTCCGCTCCAGGCGATCGAGGATCTCCTCGTTCAGGGCGTCCAGGTACTCCCCCTCGTCCTGGGCCCGGTCGGCCAGATCGGGTGGGAGGTAGCGGAAGGTGGCGATGCTCAGCTCACGGGTCGCCGCCTCGAGCTCCGGGTGGGCCTCCACGGCGTCGAAGAGGATCCCGGTGAGCCGGATGTCGTCGCCGATCATCTCCTGGTAGCCCCGCCGCCCCACCTGTCTCAGGGCCAGCCAGACCTTCAGGGCCCGGAAGCCCCGGGAGTTCTGGGGGCCGTAGTCCACGTACTGTACGGCCTCCTGGCCGAAGTGGTAGTAGGGCGGATGATAGGAGAACGCCGCCCGCATCCGCTCCGGATCCCGGACCAGGGCGCACCCCGCCTCCAGGGGGGCGTAGAGCCACTTGTGCGGATCCACGGCCACCGAGTCGGCCCGCGCGAGCGCGAGAAAGTCGGGATGGGCGTCGGGGAGGGCGGCCGCGAAGCCCCCGTACGCCCCGTCCACGTGGAACCAGAGGTTCTCGGACTCGCAGAAGTCCGCCAGGGCGTTCAGGGGATCGAGGGCGCCGGTGGAGACCGTTCCCGCGGTCCCCACCACGAGGAACGGGCGCTCCCCCCGGGCCCGATCCTCGGCCACCGCCTCGGCCAGGGCGTCGGGCCGCATCCGCAGGCGGTCGTCGGTGTCGATCCAGCGGATCGCGTCGGTGCCGAGCCCGTAGAGGTCGGCGGCCTTCTCGATCCAGGTGTGGGTCTCCCGGGAGACGTAGGCCCGGAGCCCGAGGCCCCCCTCCCCGTCCCGGAATCCCCGCTCCCGGAGCTCCGGGGCCGCGGCGGTCCGGGCGGCGACGAAACCGACGAAGTTCGCCGTGTTTCCCCCGCTGACCATGAGCCCCCCGCACTCCGGTGGGTAACCCAGGAGCTCGGCGATCCAGCGCACCGCCTGGGCCTCGATCTCCGTGGCCATGGGGGAGAGGCTCCAACCGCCCACGTTGGGGTTCACGGCGGCGGCGAGGAGGTCGGCGAGCATCCCCACGGGCGCCGGTGCCGCCGTGATGTATCCGAAGAAGCGGGGGTGGCCGTTGAAGGTGGAGTGCTGGAAGAGGAGATCGGTGGCCTCGCTCACCAGGGAGGAGAGGGGCGCCCCCTCCTCCGGAATCCCCCGTTCCGAGCCCAGGGCGACCCGCACCTCGTCCGGGGCCTCCCCCGGGGACACCGGCCGCACCGGGAGGGACGTCAGGAAGTCGGCGATCCGGTCCACGAGGGCATGGCCGGCTTCCCGGAAATCGTCCGGGGAGACCGCCAACGGGGCCCGGCGCGCGGCCGGGACCTGGTCAGCGGAGGCCTTCGAAGAGGTCGTGCTCACGGTTCCGCCCTCCGTTCACCAGGCTGAAGACTCGATAGTACTGGTGGCTGCCCCAGAGGGCCCGGTGATGCTCCTCGGTGAGCTCGCCCAGGGTCCGGTACTGTGCCATCTGGGTCTCGTGGCACTGGACCGCCCGCCAGACCGTGGGCCAGTGCTCGGCGGCCTCGATCTCGGTCGTGATCGACCACTCGGGCCAGGCCACCGCCTGGCGCTCCTCTCCTCCCACCCGGGAGACGAGCGTCTTGAAGGCGGCCTGGTACCCGGCCCAGGTCGCGGTCGAGAAGGCCATGTAGTAGAGCTTGGAGACCCGGTGGGGGCCGCTCTTCCCCAGGGTCCCGTGCGGTCCCTCCGCCTCCTCCCCCGGCGGGGGCGCGCCGGTGGGGTCCGCCGGCTCGTACGCGGGATCCGCCGCGGCGGTCACGGCGCCGGCGGTGAGCTGGCAGATCGCCACGTGGTCCGGATGCCCATAGGCGCCGAACGGGTCGAAGGTGAGGACCACATGGGGGCGGACTCGCCGGAGCTCTGCGACGATCTTTCCCACGGCCTCGTCCGGATCCACCCCGTCGAGGCCGCCGTCGGGGTAGCCCAGGATCCGCACCTCCCGGATCCCCAGGACCTCGGCGGCCCGGCGCAGCTCCTCTTCCCGGATCCTGGCCAGGGCCTCGGGACCCGGGTGCTCGTTTCCGTCCCCGTAGCGGCCCGCCTCCCCCCGGGTGGCCGTGACCAGATAGGTCTCCACTCCCTCCTCCCGGGAATAGCGGGCCATCGTTCCCCCGTTGCCCAGGGTCTCGTCGTCGGGATGGGCCAGGACGGCCATCAGGCGCAAGCTCTCGGTCACGGCTCCTCCACCACTCCGAATAGAAGCTCCAGGTAGCGCCGGTAGTGGGCGAGCTGCGCCCCGACCGCCGCGGGCTCGCCCAGGGTCTTGGAGAGGATGAAGGCCCCCTCGAAGATCACCGTGAGCATGTCCGCCAGGCTCTCCACCTCCACCGGACGCCGGGGCGGGTGGCGCTCCACCGCCTCCCGGAGCTTCTCTCCCAGGCGCTCCCTCCAGGTCAGCATGGCGCTCCGCACGACCTCGAGGGTGGGCTCCTCCAGGAGCCCGGTCTGGTAGCAGTACGCCGCGAAGAGGCAGCCAGGATACGGCTCGGTGAGCTTCTCCATCTGCTCCTGGAAGAGACCGACGAAGATCAGGACCTGGTGCAGGGGATCCGGGCTCAGGCGCTCGGCCCGGTCCAGCCCCTCCTCGAGGTGGCCGGCGTCCAGGGCCGCATAGCGCTCCACCAGGGCGTGGGCGAGGTCGGACTTGCTCTCGAAGTGATGGAAGAAGGCGCCCTTCGTCACGCCGGCGCCCTCCACCACCGCGTCCACCGTGGTCCCGGCGAAGCCGTGGTCGAGGATCAGGGCTTCGGCCGAGTCCAGGATCGCGCTCCGGGTCACCTCGGGGTCTCTGCTCATGGCCGTGAAGCTAGCATTCCGACTGGTCGGTTTCAAGCCCCAGGGAGACGGTGAGGCACGCGCCAGATATCCCGACGCTGGCTTCAACTTCTTGACGAGTTCACGGCGGAGCATTAAATACCAACCAGTTGGTATTAAGGTCACCCATTCCGGATTTCGCCCGAGCCCGACGTTCCACCGATATCCAGGAGAGACCACGATGAAGAACCTCGTGCGCGGGGCCACCCTCGCGACCGTCCTCGCCCTACTCGTCCTCCCCGCGAGCGCCCAG
>JABAHQ010037270.1_pt1 | contig 11299 bp, 11 predicted proteins | sample 7062091 | NCBI WGS metagenome assembly JABAHQ01 (sample SAMN14534359, study PRJNA622989) | marine sediment metagenome | biome: marine biome [ENVO:00000428]; feature: marine pelagic biome [ENVO:01000023]; material: deep marine sediment [ENVO:00002113] | place: India: Gulf of Kutch | collected...
GCCCCACCTACATTTCGCACCGAAAACTAGCCTACCATAAGCTTTCTTATCATAAAGTATAACCTTAACTAAATAGCGAAAGTAGTGTCAAATGTCATATCTATCGAATGACATTTGTTGAGACTTGATGTTGGAGAGAGCTGTCACGACCTTGTGTTTCGGCCTGCTTTCACCGGTTAAAAAGACTTATGTTTTCATACCCCGATGGATCTTAAACATAAAGCAAGTTTCCGCTTTGTTTAATCGCAGTGTTAGCAGCCCAAAGTTTGACAGATTTGGAAAGTGCCGCTACCTTTTAGTAAATTATGGGTAATTATTCACCTATTTGTCACGCATGCGTGAGGCGCGAAGCGACGAAGAATCCCCAATCGCCAGCGGCTGAGACTCTTCGGCTTCGCTTCGCTCCGCCTCAGAGTGACAAGGTGAATAGTTACAATTATGGGAGCCTTAGTCCGAAACAAATGTAAAAAGGAGGATGGCGATGAAAGTTAGCCCTGGCGATAAAGATTATCAACGGCCAGAGGGTTCCCTGCCAGATAGACCCATCTGCCGGCGCAGGTTTCTCCAGGGCCTGGGTGCTGTATCGGCAGGACTGCTGGCTTCCGGTTGCCAGTTTGAAATAATCGCAGAGACGCCTGGGCCTACTCCCACGCTCAAGCCGACCGGCGAGCCGTCCTCAGGGCGTACACCGGCTGCCAGGCGCAGGCCAACCGTCACGCCGTCGAGCACACCCACTACAGCAGCCACGGCTACCCCGGATCTTGCGCCGCAGGCTCGGGTAGCGATCGCCCAGGTCAGGAGTTACGATCGGGCACTCGTGCGCCGGCAAGTTCAAGCGTTGCTCGATGGGCTGGGTGGGTTGGAGGATGTGGTCAGCCCTGGGGATCGAGTGGCGATCAAGGTGAATCTGACCGGTGGGACAACGTTCGAACCGCCGGAAGAAGGGTTGCCGGCCACTGAGAGTTACGTCACCCATCCGGAGGTCGTACGAGCGCTGGGCGAGCTGTTACGCGATGCAGGGGCTCGGGAACTGTTTATCGTCGAAGCGGTCTACGAATGGGCATCGTATCAGTTGTGGGGGTACGAGGAGGTGGCAACGGACATAGGCGCCACCCTGATTGATTTGAACCATGCCCATCCCTACAGCGATTTCGCCGCCACCCCGGTCGGGGAAGGCTGGTTCATTTACGAGAACTTTGTTTTTAACCCCATCCTGGCAGAGGTCGACGCCTTTATCTCCGTCGCCAAGATGAAGTGCCACTGGAGTGCCGGTGTCACCCATGCGATGAAGAATCTGATTGGCCTGGTGCCGGCCAGATACTACCGGCTTGAAGAGACGCACTCATCGCGAACTGCTTTGCACGGCCCGGGGCAAACATTCAAGACGCGGTTGCCAAGGGTGATCATTGATCTCAACCGGGCACGTCCCATACACCTGGCGCTGATTGACGGCATCAAAACCGCGACGGGCGGGGAAGGCCCCTGGATCCCGGGCTTGGCCTCTGTGCAGCCTCAGGTGCTGATCGCGGGCAAAGATCCCGTAGCGACGGACGCCGTCGCCACGGCGGTGATGGGGTTTGACCCGACCGTAGACTATCCAGATGCGCCTTTCCTGCGCGCTGACAATCACCTGAACCTGGGATACAGACTTGGGCTGGGCACCAACCGGTTGGCGGAGATTGAGGTGGCCGGTGCTTCGATTAATGACGTTCGCTATGAATTCGAGCACTGTCGACAGGGATAGGGAAAACCAAACTGATCGAAGCCACCAAATTGATTAAAATCTCTCAGTGCCGCTCTTCCTGGTAATCCCGCACGTCCAAAACGTCGCGCAGGGTATCGCCCAGGAAATTAATACTGAGGACGGTGAGCATAATGGCCAGCCCGGGGAAGACGGCCAGCCACCAGGCTCGGGAGAAGAAACTCCGAGCATCGCTTAAGATCAAGCCCCAGGTCGGGGTGGAGGGCTTCACCCCCAGCCCCAGGAAGGAGAGCGCAGCCTCGGCCAGGATGGCGTAGGAGACGCTGATGGTGGCCAGGACGATGATCGGCGCCGCCGCGCTGGGGAGGATGTGCCGCCACAAAATGCGGTTGTTCGATACACCGATGGAGCGGGCGGCCACGACAAATTCTTCCTCGCGGATGGTTAAGACCATGCCCCGGGTGATACGGGCAAAATCATCCAGGAAGGCCAGGGTGACCGCTACAATCACGTTCGACAGGCCGGTGCCGAAGACGGCCACCAGGTAGACGGCGATGATAAAATTGGGGAAGGCCCATTGCAGGTCAATATAGCGCATAATGAGGTTATCTATCCAGCCGCCGTAAAAACCGGCTAACAGCCCCATAATCACGCCGGCGATGAGCGATAGGACGACGGTGCTCAGGCCGACGAAGAGGGAGATCCGCGTCCCGTAGATAATCCGGGTGAACAAATCACGCCCCAGGTCGTCGGTTCCCAAGGGATGTTGCAGGGACGGCGGGTCGAGAAAATCAAATTCCTGAGAATTGGGATCGTAAGGGGTAATCAGCGGGGCAAATATAGCCCCCACCATCAATAGGGTTAGAATAATCAAACCGACCAGAGCTTTTTTGTCTCGCCGCAGATAGCCATACCAGCGTCGGTGGTGTTTCCTTGCTGGCGCCTCGCGCCCCAGATCGCGTTCGGCCACAACATCGGTATCTTGGGTCAAAGACTGGGCCATAATTTACCCCTCGTAACTAATTCGTGGATCGATGATGGTGTAAAGAATATCGACCGCCAGGTTGGTGAAAACTAAAATGACTGAAACGACCAGGATACTCCCCTGCACTACCGGATAATCACGGTTAAGAATCCCCTGGATGAGCACCCGGCCCAAGCCCTTGATGGCGAATACGTTTTCGACGATCACTGTGCCTGAAATCAGCAGGGCCAGGGCGATGCCCATCACCGTTATCACCGGGATCAAGGCGTTGCGAAAGGCGTGCCGGACAATGACCATGCGCTCGGCCAATCCTTTGGCCCGGGCCACTTTGATATAGTCTGATTGCAGCACTTCCAGCATGGCTGAGCGGGTGATGCGGGTGATCACCGCCGAGAAGGGCAGCCCGGCCGCCAGGGCCGGTAAGATCAGGTGGGAGAACCAGGGCCAGAACCCTTCGGAGAGGGGTTCGTAGCCGATGGCGGGTAGCCAATGGAGATTGACCGCAAAAATGATAATCAGCAAAATCCCCAGCCAGAAATCGGGCATGCTGATGCCCAAAAAGGCGGCAAAGGTGAGGGAGTGATCCAACATCGAATATTTTTTGACGGCTGAAGCCATCCCGGCTACGACGGCCAGGGTAAAAGAAATGACCAGGGCCAGAATGGACAGTGACAGCGTCCGCGGTACGGCCTCGACAATGATCTGGCTGACGGGCACATTACTGCCATAGAGGGAGTTGCCCAGATCGCCTTGCAGGGTGTTTCTTAGCCAGTAGAAATATTGAATATGAACGGGTTGATCCAGGCCAAGTTTAGCCCGGATCGCCTCGGCCGCCGTGGGGTCAACCTCGGCCAGCATGGCCGCAATGGGATCACCGGGAACTGCCCGCAACATGAAAAAAACCAGCGTTCCCACCGCCCAAATGACCACCAGGGCGTAAAACGTCCGCTTGAGAATATAGCGACTCATAAACTTGATACTTTCTGCGTTTTGTCCAGGCCCTAGGGGCTTTTGAAACCCTTAGGGCCTGGTGACTGCTGTCAGAAGCTTGGCTTAGTTTTCGGTGCGAAACGTAGGTGGGGCATCCCTATGCCCCACCGCTGACGCATGGGGATGCACCAGCTACAGTTTCGCACCGAGCTTCAACTTCCCGGAAGCTGAGGGCCTGGCTTCCGGGAAGGTTAGTCGATTAACTGCTGATACTGGTCCGGTCCAGATCAACCAGGCCCGGAATGCGGCTTTCGTCGGGGAAGTTGACCTCCGTGCGATAAACCAGGATGTCCAGGGGATGGTGGGTAAAGACGGCGGCCACCTTGTCTGAGGTGATTTTGTTAGCCTGTTGGATTAGTTCTTTCCGTTTTTCCAGATCAGTTTCGGCCCGCTGCATCTCGGTCAACTCATCTACCTCTTGGTCTGAGAAGAAGCCAAACGGCATCTGCTCGACATCACGGTTGGGGCCGTTAAACTTGGAGGTGGTCTGCATCCAGTCGACCAGGGCGTCGTCAGGGTCGTAGTCACCGCCGCTACCCAGGCGCATCAGGTCGTAGTTCATGCTGTTGCCATCCTCAATCAACACGGTGAAGTCCTTAACATCCAACTCAAGGGTGATGTTGAGGTTTTGTTTATACATATTAGCGATGATCTCGCCTTCACGCTTGCCGTTCGGGGTGGTCAACAGCTTGAGGGTGGGGAAGCCTTCGCCATCTGGGAAACCCGCCTCGGCCAGGAGCTGCTGGGCGGCTTCCAGGTCGAAGCGTTGCTCGCTGGTATCATTGATAGCTGTATCGAAGAAGAAACGCATGGCTGGGTTGATCGAGCCAAAGCCTGGCCGGCCCCGCCCAAAGAAGGCTTTTTCAATTAATTCTTCCCGGTTAAAGGCCTTGGCGATCGCCAGTCGGACCTTGAAACCGTTCTCCTGTTTCAGCTCCTCAAGGGGCTTATTGAAATCGGTTACCATGAAGGGCTCGCGCCAGGGATTGATAAACATGGCTTGAAAACCAGGCCCCGTAATTTCTGAAACAACCAGGTCGGGGTTTTCGGCAAAGCGGTCGATCATTTCGGCCGGCGCCCCATTCCCACCGATAATCTGGATGTCTCCGGCCTCGATGGCCGCGGCCAGGGGTTCGGGTTCTGGAATCGGGATGAAGGTCACTTTATCGAGGAGGGGCCGTTCGGGATCGTAGTAATCTTCAAACCGCTCGATGGTCACGCCCTGCCCCAATTCGTGCCCGGTGACCTTGAACGGGCCGGTCCCCACCGGCATCAGGCCATACTGTTCAGGCCCCATTTCCTCCAGCGCCCGCCTGTTGATGACGGTCATGGCCCGGCCACTGGAGCGTTCCAGCGTTTTAACCAGCAGCGAGGCTTGCGGCTTCTCCAGAATGATCTTAACGGTCAGGTCATCAACCTTCTGGACATCGGTGATGTTGGTCAGGACACTGGTGTGAATTGATTTCTCTGGGTCCTTAGAGCGATTGTAAGTGAAGACCACGTCGTCGGCGGTGAAAGGGTCGCCGTTGTGGAAGGTCACCCCTTCGCGCAGCATGAAGGTCCACTCCAGGCCATCCTCGGTCACTTCCCAATCGACGGCCAGATCTCCCTCGGCGGTTAGCTCAGGGTTAATGTGGGTCAGCCCGCTGAGAACGTTGGAGGCAATCTGGAACTGCAAGACCTGGTTGATTTGAGCCGGATCCAGGGTGGTGATTTCGGCAGTTCCGGCCCAGCCGGCCGTTAACTCACCGCCCGCCCGTTCAGGCTCTTCAGGTTCAGGGGCCGCTGCCTCTTCTGCGGCCGCCGGCGCTTCTTCTGCGGTCGTCGGGGCCTCCTCTTGGGCCGCCGGGGCGGGGGGAGCGGTGGCGACCCCGCAGGCGGTCAAGACATGGGCCATGCTCAGCATGCCCGAGGCAGCCAAAAGCCGCAGCACCGAACGCCGGCTCAACTTAGGCCCACTTAAGTCCGCCTGGCTCAACCCAAAAAGTGGATCTTTCGGGTCAAAGTCATGAGCCCAGCGATAGGTCTCTTCAACCCGGGCCTTCTCCTCCTGAGTTAATTGGTTAAATATTTTGTGGAAGCGGTTAAACATAAGTATCTCCTTTCTCCGTAATATGAATATGTTGCTTCGTTGCCAACTCCAGGCATTGCGGCATCCACAATATTTCACTGGGGAAAACTATGAGGCTATCTTTATGTAGGAAACGGACTAAAGTCCGCATTGATTATAGCAAAGCAGGGGTCAACTGTCAAAATAGCTGTTTTCTGTTTTCTCGTATCAGATTTTGTAAATCGCCAGTATGACCTTCCCGGAAGCTAAGGGGGCTATTTCTTGACCAAAGCGCCTTATGCTTTGGTTGCTTCGTCTGGCCGAAGGTGCCTCGAAGCTTCCGGGAAGGTAAATTTACGCGCCAATCAGATTTCGTAAATTGCCAAGACCGGCCAATGATCCGAGGGCGCTACATCATCATAATAACAATGCGGCACCTGCGCCGCAAGGGGGCGAGCGTGTTGATTAGCCACAATCCAGTCAATGGTTTGATTCATGACGATCGTGCCAGGCGAGACGTTTTTTGTCGGCAGGCAAGGGAAGGTTGAGGGACAGGGAATACCCAGGGCAGCAAAGCAACTAACGTAGCCGGCATCGTGCAAAATGAGCGACGGATGGAGGGGATCGTTGAGGTCGCCCATAAAAAAGGCCGGTTCATCTTCTTTGACCAGTTTTTGCAGCACCTCTACGGTGCATTGGCTTTGCCTCACCCGCGGTGACTCACCCGTCTCGCGCTCGTGGGGGTGGCCTTGATAGGTGAAATGAGCCGTGCCGACAAAGATGGTCCGATCTTGTCCTTTCAATTTGAGCCGGGCCCAGAAGAGCCGGCGGTCTTCTTCCAGGATGCCGATATCTTCCGCGCCATGTTCGACCTCCTCCAGTAAATCACTGTGCCAGTAGATATTGCCTTCGCATGTCCAGCCAGATAGCTCGTCGTGAACGCGTTGGTGTTGTGGCAGCGTTTCATCGAGAAATGACTGGGTCACGGCCCGCAATTCTTGCAGGCAGAGGATGTCAGGCTGGAAGAGCTCGAGGAAGCGTTTCAGGGCTGGCTCACGTTGGGACCAGCGGGTATCGTTCCACAAATTGTAAGTCACCAGTGATAGACGGGTGGGAAACATTGCATCCTCCTATGATGAGTAAAATCGTACAGGTCAAAACTATACTTGATGCATTTGCCTGTGGGGTGTTGAGAAAATAATAATTAACAGCGCGTCCTCTGAACCGATATTCCGGGCATTATGCACCATATGGGGCGGGATGACAATTGTATCTCCCGGCCCCATTTCAAACATCTCGTCGGCCAGAGAATGTACTATTCGTCCGCGCAAAACGTGTAGAATTTCTTCACAGTTAGGGTGCAAGTGTCTGGGGTTTTCGCAACCCGGTCTTAAAAGACACTGACCGAAGGTTGTAGTCTCCGTGTTGCCCTGTTTGCCGCTGGTGTACCAGCGCAACTGACCCCAATCAAAATCTTCAATGATGGCTTCATGGGCTGCAAATATAGTCTGCTTATTCACGCTTCCTCCTGATATGCTAATGCTAAGTTTTCCGACAGTGAAGTAGCAAAAAGGTTTTACTTATTTGCCCGCAAACTTATACCATATACAATACGCCGATGGCAAAAGTATATATCAGTAGACCCATTTTTGAGGAGCGAAGCCTGTCCCCTGACCGAACGGAGCCACACGGGGGCGTGCTGGCTCCTCTGATACTATATCCTACCTCAGCATAAGAGTAAGAGATCAATTATGACGATGGCAGACGACGTACCAATACCACTACCCATGCAGCGCATTGTGCGCACCTGGTGGCCTCTGGCCGCCGGTTGGCTCTTGATGACCGTTGAAATCCCCATCTACACTGCCGTGATTGCTCGCCTGGCCGAGCCGAAGATCAATCTGGCTGCCTGGGGGGTGACCTTTCCTCTGGTGTTGATTTTTGGCGCGCCGGTTATGATGATGTTGGCCGCTTCGACGGCCCTTAACAAGGATTGGGATTCTTATCTCAAGCTGCGTCGTTTCATGGGCTGGATTACGGCCTTAGTCACCCTGCTGCACGGGCTGCTGGCCTTTACCCCCCTTTATGACTGGCTGGTCATTAACATCATTGCTGTGCCGGCCGAAATTGTTGAGCCGGCCAGGCTGGGGATGCGATTAATGCTCCCTTTCGCCGCCGGGCTGGCCTACCGGCGCTTTAATTATGGGGTGCTGATTCGTTTTGGTCACTCTCAGGCGGTGACGGTGGGGGTCTTAATTCGGCTTGGGACCGATGCGGTTTTGTTAGCCGGGTTGCATTGGCTTGGCAGCATGTCGGGCATTGCCGTCGCCACCACCACTATGGCCGTAGCGGTCACTGCGGAGGCGATTTATTCTGGTTTACGGATCCGGCCCGTGTTACGCGACCAACTTAAACCGGCCCCGCCGGTGGCTGAGCCCTTGACGCTGCCAGCTATTCTGACCTTCTACCTCCCCCTGGTCATGACGGCCGTCCTCCAGGTAATGATCCAGCCCATCATGAACGCCGGCCTGAGTCGCATGCCTGATACCCTGGAATCATTAGCCGTCTGGCCGATCATCTTCGGCTTTATGATTTTGTGGACCAGCGCCGCTATGGCTTATCTGGAGGTCGTCGTCGTTTTGCTGGATGAACCCCAGGCGCTGAACCGATTACACCGCTTCACCCTATTGTTGGGGGTCATCCCGACTGTCTTGTTGGCCGTCACCATCCTCACTCCCCTGGCAGAACTATGGTTCAAGGATGTCTCAGCCCTGCCGGCTTCATTACTCGGCCTGGCACAATTGGGCCTATGGGTGCTGCTGCCGATGCCCATGTTTCGTGTTTTTCAAAGTTGGTATCAGGGCATCCTCCTGAACGGCAAATGGACCCGGGGCATCACCGAGGCGGTGGCCATGTTTATTCTGGTCACCAGCTTCATCTTGTGGGGGGGCGTCATTTGGGGAGGGACAACAGGATTATATGTGGGTCTGGTGGCCATGCTTGCCGGTAATCTGGCCCAAACCGGTTGGCTATGGCATCGCGCCCGTCCGTTTATAGAATCCTTACGAGCTCAGGAAATACGGATGCCCATCTTTTACGCCCAGCGTTCCGGGGTTAAGCATTAGCCGGGAGGAGTAGACGGTGGCGACTTTTGCCCCAGCCCTTATCATCTTCGACAAAGATGGCACCTTGATTGATGTCCACGCCATGTGGGGAGGCTGGGCGACTGAACTGGCCCGGCGCTTGGAGGATGCCTCTGGCCTGCCTATCACCGAATCCCTTTTCAACCTGTTGGGCTTTGATCCGCTCAAGGGGCGCATTGCCCCGGATGGGCATCTGGCGCTGACCCCGGCCCCTGAGTTGCAGGCGCTGATTGTTGACCTCCTGGAGGGGGCCGGACTCTCGCGCCAGGGAGCCGAAGAAGCTCTGACGGCCAGTTGGCATATCCCCGATCCGGTCGCTCTGGCCCGGCCGATCGTCGATCTCAAGGCTTTATTCAAGATGATCCGCGCCCACGGAGCGAAAATTGCCGTCGCCACCGCCGATGACCGCCCCTTAACTGAAGCCATCCTGTCCGGGTTGGGGATCAGCTCCCTGGTGGATGCGCTGGCCTGCGCCGACGATGGCCGGCCCCTTAAACCGGCCCCCGATATGGTCCTGCATCTTTGCCGCCAACTCGATGTACTCCCCGCCAGGACGGCTGTTGTCGGCGATCATGTGGTTGATTTGCAGATGGGCCGCGCGGCGGGGGCCGGCCTGGTCATTGGGGTCTCATCGGGGCTTAGTGCTGCCTCGGATCTGGCTGAGTATGCCGACCTGGTGTTATCTTCGATTGAAGAATTGCCGGCCAAATTTGGCTACCAATAAAATTGGGCCGCAGTTTTGGTGGCCTCCCGATCAGGTCTTCAAGTTCACGTGATCTGCGGGTCTGCCGCCGGCAGCGGGTCGGCCCGAAAGACAGGACACTGTGGCGCGGCCGCCGCGAACGCCTCTGGATCGTTCGACAAGCCAAGGGCCATCTGGAAGAACGGGACACCGTGCGGCACCTGATGGGGGAACGCTCGCAGGATGGGGGCGCGCTCCTCGACCGGCAGCTCAACGAGCGCCACCCACTCCTTCTTCCGGCCGCGAGAGAGAAAGCCCCAACCGGCTGCCCGCGCGTTCTTGACCCAATGGGTCTCACCGACGGTGGCGATATATCGCCGGCCGTTCACCGTCAGCAGAGATACCGGGGTGCTGCGAAGCTTGCCGGTCTTCCGGCCCGGAATCGAGAGCACGTGCTGGGTGCCAAGGGCCAGCCCCAGGCGATTCAGGGCCATGATCACCCGATTGGCCGGCTTAAGCCACCAGGGTAGTTTGATCTTGTTGGACATTTTGTAACCTTGTCCTATCTATAGTATAATCCTTTTGTTTGTTCTGCTAAGTAGATTAGTTAGTAATTATCTTATTGGATATTTATCTTATAATATAAGTTAATGAGATTATAAGTAAAAATGGGAAATTTGTCAAGCGGTTTATCAAAACGCACCGAATTACTGGACGCCCTCAACCAGACAGAGCGCGAACTCAGCACGGCAACGGTGATGTTTCACTCGGCGTTGGCCGAACGGCTCGGGTTGAACGCCACCGACCATAAAGCCCTGGATATCCTCTTCCAGACAGGAGCCATCACCGCCGGTGAACTGGCCGAACTGACTGCCCTCACCACCGGCGCGGTCACCGGCGTCATCGACCGGTTGGAGCAGGCTGGCTTCGTACGGCGAGAGCAGGACCCAAACGATCGCCGGCGGGTGATCATTCGGCCGATCTTGGATGTTGGCGAAAGAGAGATCGCCCCGCTCTTCGAATCCCTGGGACGGGCAATAACAGAGCTGGCCTCGCGCTACAGTGACCAGGAGCTGGCCGTCATCCTCGACTTCACCCGGCAAGCCACTCTCATCTTGCGCGAGGAGGCTGCCAGATTGCGGGCGAGGACGGCCGAATAGGAGAACGCTTAAAGGAGTCGATGATGTCAAAACAACCCTCATTGCGTGATTTCCTGACGAACCTCGATCAGCCAATGCCCCTGCCCGAAAAACTGGGTAAGCTGACCCGCAACCTCTGGCGGCGCGTGATCCTGCGCCAAAATTGTTGTGGGAACCACGGCGAACCAGGCTGCTGAAAAGCCGATCATCCATCCGGTGCGGATGGCCATCCCCATCCAGATCATCACGCTTGAACGCAAATATGCAATACAGCGTGACTCGACAACATTTGCATGGTCCGTGAGAATCTTTATCATGCAGCGAATCAGCGATAAAGCGATCAGCTTTTAGCGATCAGCCCCATACGCTTCGCTCCTGGGATCTTCGACTTTCAGCCCTTACCAGGGTCTTCGACTTTCAGAATTCGCTGACCGCTGATGGCTGACAGCTTTTTTCGCTGATTCGTTGCGGCTTGCCGCGCTACGCAATACGCCATACGCCTCGGGCCGCGTATGGCGTATTACATTAAGCCAGTAGGTTATCTACAAGGAAGTGTGATCGAGCTTCCAGCACAGTACCGAGAATGAAAATACGCACTACGCACTACG
>JABAHQ010008539.1_pt1 | contig 11292 bp, 7 predicted proteins | sample 7062091 | NCBI WGS metagenome assembly JABAHQ01 (sample SAMN14534359, study PRJNA622989) | marine sediment metagenome | biome: marine biome [ENVO:00000428]; feature: marine pelagic biome [ENVO:01000023]; material: deep marine sediment [ENVO:00002113] | place: India: Gulf of Kutch | collected...
AAGCCCGAGTCATAGGCCGGAAACTCAGAGTGCAGAGTGACCGACAAGTAGCCCGGGAAGAGGGGCTTGGAAGGAACACGGTTGAGCGGATCTTGTTGCAGCGGATTCGTATCCGCCGAGCACGATATGAGAGCCTTGGTGGTCGCCACTACAAGACAACCATCAGAATAGAAAATCTTGTACTTACTGACATCCGCTTTCATCCTGATGCTGACAGGGTATGACTCAGCTCAAGCAACTGAATTACCTGAGAAAGGAATGGCCCTTTGAGGCGACTAACAGCGGAGTTGGTGTTTCGAAGCGGAGAGATTTGCGGAAGTCACCCAGAAACGAGTGATTGTGGGCGGTCCAAATTCTGGACTAGCCGTCTTGAAAAATCAGAGGGTTGTGCAGGGGTCCAGAGGCGGGTTTTTGGGCAGGCCCTGGATCGCCCTCTGAGCCGTGCCCTTGCCGACCCCTAGCTCTTTTGAGATTATCTTGGCCGGGCGCAACGTCCTCTTACCCCCAAGAGGGGCAAGAGATAGGGCCGGGAAACACCGCCGCGGACCGGAGGCTTCCGGCTCTTCTCTTCGTCCCTCCGGTCGAAACATGACTTCGGTGGTTCTGAACTTATAATGGCCCCAAAACCCTGGTGGCTCGATCCGACGGATGAACCTTCCGGACCGGGCCCTTCGCGTTGACTTGCTCTCTCCCGCGGCCTAAGATGGCCCCTAACCAGACTCCCTCTCCATGATCGGGCGAACCATCGCGCACTATCGTGTCACCGAGAAGCTCGGTGAAGGCGGCATGGGGGAGGTGTATCGCGCGCGGGACGAGCGCCTGAACCGCGACGTGGCCCTGAAGGTCCTGCCTGAGGCTTTCGCCAACGACGCGGACCGGCTGGCGCGCTTCCGCCGAGAAGCGCAGTTGCTCGCTTCTCTCAACCATCCCAACATCGCGGCCATCCACGGGCTGGAAGAAGCTGACGGCGTAAAAGCCCTGGTTCTTGAGTTGGTCGAAGGCCCGACACTGGCCGAGCGGATTGCCCGCGGGCCGATCCCCCTAGAAGAAGCCTTGGAGATTGCCCGGCAGGTCGCTGAGGCAGTGGAAGAGGCCCACGAGCGCGGCGTCACCCACCGCGACCTGAAGCCGGGCAACGTGAAGGTCACTCCGGAGGGCAAGGTCAAAGTGCTGGACTTCGGCTTGGCCAAAGCCTTTCAGGACGAGGCGGCCGAAGCCGACATCTCCAAATCACCCACGCTTACCAGCCCGGCCACCCAGGCGGGCGTCATCCTGGGCACCGCCGCCTACATGAGTCCCGAGCAGGCCAGGGGCCGCCCGGTGGACAAACGGGCTGATGTTTGGGCTTTCGGGTGCGTGCTCTATGAAATGCTCACCGCCCGCCAGGCTTTCGCGGGCGAGAGCGTGACCGACGTCATCGCCGCGGTGGTGAAAACCGAACCCGAGTGGAAGGCGCTGCCCGCCGAGACACCGGCGCCCGTTCATCACCTGCTGCGCCGGTGCCTGGAGAAGGACGCGCGCCGCCGCCTTCGCGACATCGGCGAAGCCCGCCTTCTGCTGGAAGACTTCCTGGCGGGCCGGGTGGAAGAGCCTTCCGGTGTGGTCGCGGCGGCCGTGGCCCCGCAGGCTGCGTGGCGCCGTGCGCTGCCCTGGGGCGTGGCGGCGGTGCTCGCGCTGCTGGCCGGGCTGGTGGCCTGGGCGCCCTGGCAATCGAAGCCTTCTCCGCAACCTGTGCGTCTGCGCGTAGAGGTTTCACCCGAGCAGCCTCTTAATTTGGGTGGTACGGAAGTAGGAGGCGCCGCCGCCGTGCTTTCCCCCGATGGCAGCAAGCTTGTTTTTGTGGCTGGTTCGGGCTCAGCGCGGCGGCTTTATTTGCGCCCTCTGGATCAAATCGAAGCCACGCCGCTTTCGGGGACCGAAGGGGCTCGCGCGCCTTTCTTTTCCCCGGACGGCCAGTGGATCGGGTTCTTCACCGACGATGAGTTGAAGAAAGTTTCCGTCTCCGGCGGCGCTCCCCTGACGCTGTGCGAGACGCGGGTGAACCGCGGGGGCACCTGGAACCGGGAGGGCATCATTGTTTTCGCCCTGCATACTACGACCGGGTTGTCGCGTATCGCCGCCACCGGGGGGTTGCCCGAGCCGATCACCGAGCCCAAAGAAGGGGAGCGGTCGCACCGCTGGCCGTGGTTCCTGCCGGACGGCAAGCACGTGCTGTTCATTGTGCAGGAGGAGGGGGAAAGCTACGGCGACGCCACCATCGAAGCGGTGAACATCGAGACGGGCGAGCGCACGGCGGTCCACGAGGGCGGCACCTATCCCCGCTACCTGCCCACCGGGCACCTGGCGTTTGTGCGCGACGGGACGTTGTTTGCCGTGCCGTTCGACGCGGACCGGTTGGAAGTCACGGGCGTGCCGGCGCCTCTGCTGGAAGGGATTTCTTCCAGCGAAGCCGTCGATACGGGCAACGGGACTGGGCATTACGCCTTCTCCGAAGACGGAAGCTTGGTCTACCTGACGGGGGCGCCCCTGACCGCGGACTATTCCATTGTCTGGGCCGACCGGAAGGGAGAGACCCGTCCCTTGGTCGCTGATCTTGGTTTTTATCTGCAAGTGCAGTTCTCTCCGGACAGCACCCGGCTGGCGGTGACCAAAATCGCGCCCGATCCAGACATTTGGGTGTACGAAATCGAACGGGAAGTGATGACCCGGCTGACGTTCGAAGGCACCAATATGTTTCCTGTGTGGAGCCCGGACGGACGATGGATCGCCTTTGCTTCAGATCGTCATGGAGGAGCGATGAATCTTTACGTGAAGAGGTCCGATGGCGCGGGCGAGGCCATTCGGCTCACCGAGAGCGACAACCGGCAGGAGTCGTTTTCTTTTTCTCCCGATCAGAGATTTCTTGCCTTTCACGAAATTGCGCCTGACAAGAGGAGGGACGTTAAGATCCTTCCGCTGAAAGGGGAAGACCTCTCGCAGCCGGAGCCGGGGGAACCGCAAACGTTCTTGTCTACACCCAGGGAAGAAGGGGCTCCGGTGTTTTCCCCGGACGGGCGCTGGATTGCCCATCTATCCGACGAGTCCGGACCGGTGGAAGCTTACGTGCGGCCTTTTCCCGGGCCGGGGGGGAAATGGCAGATTTCAACCGAGGGCGCCTCGGTGCCTTACTGGACCAAAGGCGGGCGCGAGATCGTTTATCGAGTGGGGTTCCAATCCAAATGGATGGCGGTGCCGATTTCGGTGCGGGGCGATTCGTTGCGGCCGGGGCGGCCGACAGAATTGTTTGAGGGGCCTTTTATCAATCGAGGAGTGAGCGGCGACTACCACGTGACTCCTGACGGCTCGCGCTTCATTGTGTTCCAGCGGCCGGAGGCGCAAGAGGAAGAGCAAGAGGCGCCGACGCACGTGAACCTGATCCTGAATTGGTTTCAAGAAGTCCGCCGCCTCGCCCCCGCCGGCAAGAATTAACCCTGCCCCGGATGAACGTCCCCGAGTAGGGCCGCATTGACTTGCCCTCCCCCACAACCTAAGATGGCGAGCACTTAAGAGGGCATCTCCTGTGATCGGGCGAACCATCGCGCACTATCGTGTCACCGAGAAACTCGGTGAAGGCGGTATGGGAGAGGTCTATCGTGCCCGGGACGAGCGCCTGAACCGCGACGTGGCCCTGAAGGTCCTGCCCGAGGCTTTCGCCAAGGACGCGGAACGGCTGGCGCGCTTCCGCCGCGAAGCCCAGTTGCTCGCTTCCCTCAACCATCCCAACATCGCTGCCATTTATGGCCTGGAAGAAGCCGACGGCGTAAGAGCCCTCGTCCTCGAGTTAGTCGAGGGCCCGACGCTGGCCGAACGCCTCGCTTCAGGTCCGATCCCCCTAGACGAAGCCTTGGAGATCGCCCGGCAGGTCGCTGAAGCACTGGAAGAGGCCCACGAGCGAGGCATTACTCATCGTGATTTGAAGCCGGGCAATGTCAAGGTGACACCTGATGGCAAGGTCAAAGTTCTCGACTTCGGCTTGGCCAAAGCCTTCGAGGGGGAGCAAGCCGCTGTGGACCTCTCCAAATCGCCCACGCTCAGCCAGGCGGCCACGCAGGCGGGGGTGCTGCTGGGGACCGCGGCCTACATGAGCCCGGAGCAGGCCAAGGGGCGCCCGGTGGACCGCCGGGCCGACATCTGGGCCTTCGGGGTGGTGCTCTACGAGATGCTGACCGGCAAGCAGCTCTTTCAGGGCGAGACGGTGTCGGACACGTTGGCCTCGGTGTTGAAGACCGAGCCCGACTGGCGGGCGTTGCCGAAGGAGACGCCAGCGCCGATTGAACGGCTGCTGCGGCGGTGTTTGGAGAAAGAGCCGCGGCGGCGGTTGCAGGCCATCGGCGAAGCCCGCCTCCTGCTGGAGGACTTCTTGGCTGGCAGAGTGGAAGAGCCTGCGGGTGTCGTCACGGCGGCTGTCGCCCCGCAACCTGCCTGGCGCGGAATCCTGCCCTGGGGCGTGGCGGCGGTGCTCGCCCTGCTGGCCGGGTTGGCTGTGTGGGCGCCCTGGCAATCAAAGCCTTCTCCGCAAGCTGTGCGTCTGCGGGTGGAGATTTCACCCGAGCAGCCTCTCGATTTAGGCGGAGGAGATGTGGGGGGCGCCGCCGCCGTGCTTTCGCCGGATGGCAGCAAACTGGTTTATGTGGCTGGTTCGGAGGCGGCGCGAAGGCTTTATTTGCGCCCGCTCGATCAGATGGAAGCCACCGCCTTGTCGGGAACTGAAGGTGCTCGCGCGCCTTTCTTTTCGCCGGACGGCCAATGGATTGGGTTTTTCACCGGTAACGAGTTAAAGAAAGTTTCCGTCTCCGGCGGCGCCCCGCTGACGCTCTGCGAGACACAAGTGAACCGCGGGGGAACGTGGAACGAAGACGGCACCATCGTTTTCGCCCCGCACACTACTACTGGTCTCTCCCGCATCTCCGCCACGGGGGGCACGCCCAAGCCGATTACCGAGCCCAAAGAAGGGGAACGGTCGCACCGCTGGCCGTGGTTCCTCCTGGACAGCAAGCACGTGCTGTTCATCGTGCAAGAGGAAGGGGAAGACTACGACGACGCCACCATCGAAGCGGTGAACATCGAGACGGGCGAGCGCACGGTGATCCACGAGGGCGGCACCTATCCGCGCTACCTGCCCACAGGTCATCTGACGTTCGTGCGCGACGGGACCCTGTTCGCCGCACCCTTTGATGCGGAGCGGCTGAAAGTAATCGGTGTTCCGGCCCCCTTCCTTGAAGGGGTCTCTTCCAGTGATCCGGGAAATGGCACCGCACATTATGCCTTCTCCCACGACGGAACCCTGGTCTACGTGAGCGGAGCCTCGACCAGGCAGTGGACTCTGGTTTGGGTGGACCAAGCGGGAAATGCCTCACCGCTGCTGGAGGAACCGCGAGACTATAGGTTCCCTCGATTTTCACCCACGAGCGCCCGGCTGGCGTTTCAACTGGCACAAGAGAAGGGTATGGCCACCGCCGATATCTGGATTTATGACCTCCAGCGCGAGGTCATGACCCGCTTCACCTTCGATGAAGCCGCTGACTTTGCCGCTACCTGGAGCCCCGACGGGGAGTGGATCGTGTTTGCTTCCGCCCGCGGAGGAGCGCTGAATCTCTACCGCAAGCGCTCGGACGGCACCGGCGACGCAGAACGATTGACGGAGAGCAATAACCTACAGGCTCCTTTCTCCTTTTCGCCCGACGGCAAGAGCCTGCTTTTCAGTGAAGAAAATCCAGAAACCAGCTGGGACATTCTGGTGCTGCCGCTGGAAGGGGAAAGAAAGCCGCAAGTCTTCCTGCGCACCCCATTCTTTGAAGTCTTTCCGGTTTTCTCGCCCGACGGGCGCTGGGTGGCTTACACGTCGAACGAGTCCGGGCGGTTGGAAATCTATGTCCGGCCCTATCCGGGACCCGGTGGCAAGTGGCAGATTTCCGACGCGGGCACCACCTCCGGGCCGCGCTGGTCGCCGGATGGGCGCAAGCTTTACTATCGCGCCGACGAGCGGATGATGGTGGTTCCTGTATCCACCGGGAGCGCGGCTTTCCAGGCCGGGAAGCCCCGGGTCCTGTTCGATAAACGGTTCCTGCAGATCGGCCCGTTCCCGAGTTACGACCTGGCCCCGGACGGGCAGCGGTTTGTGATGCTCGCGACAAGAAGCACCGAGGAAGAAGGCGCGGCATCCCGGACTCACCTGCACTTCGTGTTCAACTGGTTCGCGGAAGTGCGCCGTCTGGCCCCCGTTGGCAAGAATTAGCAACCTTTGCTTCTTTTCCAGGTCCTGCTGCGGCGGATGAACTTCCCGGAGTAGGGCCTGAGAAACTGCTGGCAGTCATGGAAAAATTGGGAGAAATTTTCGCGCTCCCCAAGGGGACTCCCCTCTTTGCGACTCCGCGCTTACCACCCACACCCCCAGGCTCTATCTTTCCGCGAACCGCTAGAAAGGACGAAAAAGTGTCTTCCGGGCCAGCCTAGGGGAGATCGTGGATTCTAGGCGGCAGGGTGGCCTTGTACGCACTGTCCCACCGAAATTCCGAGGGGGTGAGCGGGGTTCGGGAGTTTCTGCTGGTCCCACGGCAAGACCGCCCATCCAGTCCGAAAATCGGACTAGCCTACTCGCTGTGCGTTGACTTGCCCTCCCCCGCGGCCTAAGATGGCCGCTAATCAGATTCCCTCTTTATGATCGGGCGAACCATCGCGCATTACCGGCTCATAGAGAAGCTCGGCGAGGGCGGGATGGGAGAAGTCTACCGCGCCACTGACACCAAGCTCGGGCGGGATGTCGCGCTGAAGGTTCTGCCCGAAAAGTTCGCCCGCGATGCGGACCGCATGGCACGCTTCGAGCGCGAAGCGCAAGTATTGGCTGCGCTCAACCACCCCAATATCGCCTCCCTCTACGGCCTGGAAGAAGCCGACTCTACGCGGGCGCTGGTGATGGAGTTGGTCAAAGGGCCCACGCTAGCCGAGCGCATCGCCCAGGGTGCGATCGCGCTGGACGAGGCTCTTCCCATTGCCAAGCAGATCGCCGAAGCCGTGGAGTACGCCCACGAGCGCGGCGTCATCCACCGCGACCTCAAGCCCGCCAACATCAAGCTCACCCCCGACGGCACCGTCAAAGTCCTCGACTTTGGTCTCGCCAAAGCCTTCGGCCCCGAGGAGACGGGAGAAGACATCGCCCAGTCGCCCACCCTGACGGCGATGGCCACCCAGGCCGGCACCATCATGGGCACGGCCGCCTACATGAGCCCGGAGCAAGCCAAAGGCAAGCGGGTGGACCGCCGCGCTGATATCTGGTCGTTCGGTGCGGTGCTCTACGAGATGCTCACCGGACGGCCGCTTTACACTGGCGAAACGGTTTCGGAAATCTTGGCACAGGTGATCGAACGCGAGCCAGACTTGACCGCGCTGCCGGCTGCCACGCCGCGGACGATTCGTGAAGCCCTCCGCCGCTGCCTGGTCAAAGACGCGAAGAAGCGCCTGCAGGCCATCGGCGAAGCCCGCATCGGAATCGAGGAATATCTCGCCAACCCCACCGACGCTTCAATGTTGATGAATGCGCCCGCTGCGGCGGTGGAACTTCCCACCTGGCGGCGCGGGCTGCCGTGGGCGGTGGCAGGCGTTGCCCTCGCAGTGTCGCTCGCGCTTCTACTTTTCCACGGGCAAGACCGCCGGGAGTCTGCGGCCCCAAGAGGCGTAAAGCGATTGGTCTTGTCGGTGCCGCCAGAGGCACCGCCAATCAGCTTGGCACCGGCTCGCGGCCTGGCGCTCTCCCCGGACGGAAATCATCTCGCCTACGTGGGTCGGCTCGACACCACTCGGCAACTCGTTCTGCGTTCCCTCTCCGACTTGGAAGTCAAGCCGCTGGCGGGCACCCAAGGTGCCTTCCTCCCATTTTTCTCCCCGGACGGGCAGTGGATTGGGTTTTTCGCCCACGGCAAAATGAAAAAGGTGGCAGTGACAGGAGGCGTGCCCCTGACCCTCTGCAATGTGGCAGATGCGGCGGGGGCCAGTTGGGCGCCGGATGGCACCATCTACTTTGTCCCCGGCTGGGTCTCAGGTTTGTACCGTGTGTCCGCCGAGGGGGGAAGGCCAGAACTTGTCACCAACACGGCCCCCGAGAAAGGCGAGCGGGGGTTCCTCTGGCCGCAAGTGCTTCCGGGAGGCGAAGCCGTGCTGCTGACTGTCTATACGGGTGGGGGCATCTTCGACGATGCCCGCATCCTAGCCTACTCCTTGAAGACGGGGGAGCGCCGTGTCCTGATCGAGGGGGGAGGCGACGGCCGTTATGTTCCCACTGGCCACCTGCTCTACGTCAGCGGCGAAACGATTCTTGGCGTAGAGTTCTACGCCGAGCGCCTGGAAGTGCGTTCGGCTCCTAAGCCGGTCCTGCAAGGGATTACCCTCGATGCCGAGAACGGTGCTGCAACCTTTGCCTATGCCGGCGACGGAACTCTGGTCTATGTTCCGGGTGGGCGCCGCCTAGCTCAGCGGAGAATGGTATGGGTGGACCGCCACGGGCGCGAAGAGCCGCTGCCTGCCCCCCTGCGTCCCTACGACTGGCCGCGGCTCTCCCCCGACGGTCGCCGCGTGGCCGTGACCCAGGAAGGCGACACCTACGATGTTTGGCTCTACCACCTGGAGCGCAACACGCTCAGTCGCCTCACCTTCGGTCTCGATGATGGCCGCCCGACCTGGTTTCCTGACGGACAATCCATAGCCTTTGACTCCACCCGGGAGGGAGCGAACAGCATTTTCCGCATCGCGGCCGACGGCAGCGGGACAGTCGAGCAGCTTACCCGGGAAGACACACTATCCGCGACCTCGATTTCCCCCGACGGACGTTTCCTGCTTTACAACCGCTGGGACCCGCCCACGGCTTCGGATATCTGGCTGTTGCCCCTGGCTGAGGGGTCACCGCCCCGGCCTTTGCTGCAAACACCCTTTTACGAGGAGGGGGCGGTGTTCTCTCCCAATGGCCAGTGGATAGCCTACGAATCCACCGAGACGGGGCAGTCCGAGATTTACGTCCGGCCGTTTCCCGGCCCGGGAGCCAAGATTCAAATCTCCACCGCGGGGGGAGATAACCCTATGTGGGTGCGCAACGGCCGGGAGCTCTTCTACCGCGCCGGTAGAAGCTGGATGGTGGTGGATGTCGCTCTGGAACCGTCCTTTCAGGCCGGAAGCCCCCGGCTGTTGTTTGAAGGTCCCTACAGGAGCAACTACGACGTCTCCCCAGACGGCCAACGCTTGCTGGTGGTCAGGCCGGAGGAGCAAGAAACCATCCGGCAACTGCATGTGGTGCTGAACTGGTTCGAGGAGCTGCGGCGCCTCGTGCCTACGGGCGAGTGACCCCGATACTACATTGCCAAATGGAGGGCTCCATGAGGGCAACACAGCGACTTGTTCTGGTGACCCTTGCGCTTTCAGTTTTGACGCTGTTGTGCTCTGTTCCCGCCCTTTGCGGTGAACTACAGGAGAAGAACAAGGCTCTCGCGCGCCGGTTTTATGAGCAGATTTGGTTCTCGCGAAATCTGACTGTTGTTGACGACTTGGTGGCGCCAACCTACATCGTCCATGATGTCGGCGATCGAAAAGGAGTCAGTGAGCCGGCCGAGGAGCAGAAAAGAATCGCCGACTTCTTCTGGCAGAGGGGTACGATGACGGGAAGAATTGACTACCAGATCGCAGAGGGTGACCTGGTCGCCACCCGCGCGCTGTGGGAATTTCAACCCAGGACTTGGTGGGGAAGAGCCCTCCGCGGGCGAACTCCACTTCCAGTCATCAACGTAGCGCGTTCGGCTGGAAACCGACACCGGTGATCGACTGGTCGAACGGCGGCGACCCGGCGTTGATGCTGAACATGCCCTTGTTGAAAGCCATCTTCTAACCTCCTCAAAGGTAAAACCCTACACCGGGCGGTCGGTCGCCCGCTTTACGGAATCTCTCACGATGCCCGCCGAGGACATCTCCTGGACAACAACCGCCCTGACTCCGCGCTCCACCTCGCGGCGGGTCTCGGCGGGGTCGCGCGACCCGCGCGCGTCAATGTTCTGAATGTTGATCTGCAACATCCCGCCGGTGGTGAACCGCTCGCGGGCCGAGGCCTCCAGTGTCCTCCCGGTGGCGAAAATGTCAGGAATGGTGCGGCGATTTTGGAATAGAAAAGTTCGCCCAGTGGGGAGTGAGAAAGCAATAGCATCAGACTCCGCCTTGTGCCAAGTACCGCTTCCGCTATATGGAAGGGTTCAGACAGTACGAGCGAGAGGCACGTAAGGAAAGTAGGGGGTTGTGGAAGGATGAGTAGTCACCCTCACAGGAGCTAAATAAATAATCTTCGCCCTACCTTCTTCCTAGCCAAGCTGCGACCTTTCGACCATTGCCGACCACCGGGACTTTTCTCTATTGGTCGGGCGCAACTTCCTCTTATCCCCAGAAGAGGGAAGAGATAGGGCCGGGGAGCACCCCCGCAGGGTGGTTAATTCCGGCCCTTCTCTTCGTCCCTTCGGTCGAAAGATAGCCCGGCGGTAGCTGGCCAGCGCCAGTCCAAAAATCGCACCGCCTTGCAGCCCACCATTTCTCTGGCTCCGCCTTGACTTGCCCTCCCCTCCAACCTAAGATGGCGCGATTAAGGCGGTACCCAATCAAATCCACAATGAATCTGAGCATCAACCAACGGGAAGCCCAGGGTGTCACGGTGCTGAAGTTGAGCGGACGGCTGGTGCTGGGCGAGGAGTGTGACACCTTCCGCGAGCAGGTGAAGCAACTGCTGGCGGCAGGCAAGAAAAAGATTCTGGTCAACCTGAGCGGGACGCAGCGGGTGGACAGTACCGGGATAGGCATGTTGGTGGAAGCCGTGATTCTGGCGGCCAGGGACGGCGCAGCGTTCAAGCTGACGAATCTGAACCGGGTGCTCTACAACACCCTGCGCATACACCGGCTGCTGCCGGCGTTTGAAATCTTCGGCCAAGAAGCCGATGCCCTGGCTAGCTTCAAATAGCTAGGGCCGTCGGCCAGGAGGAACTGGCCGCTGGCAAGGGCGGGCAGTTTCAAGTTTACTTTCTCTCCGTAACAATTATGACCTGAAGCTAGGCTAGCAAGAAAGTGCTTACGAAACTCTCAGCTTCTACGTATCCTCAGAGCTTTCCCTCCCTCGGCAAGAACTTGAAGGTTCTCATGGTGTGGCCCCAGTTTCTCCCCTCGTTCTGGAGTTTCCAGGGAATGATCAATCTCCTTCCCGAAGAGTCCTTCATGCCGCCACTTGGACTAACCACAGTT
>JABAHQ010038254.1_pt1 | contig 11292 bp, 8 predicted proteins | sample 7062091 | NCBI WGS metagenome assembly JABAHQ01 (sample SAMN14534359, study PRJNA622989) | marine sediment metagenome | biome: marine biome [ENVO:00000428]; feature: marine pelagic biome [ENVO:01000023]; material: deep marine sediment [ENVO:00002113] | place: India: Gulf of Kutch | collected...
AACCTATTTCATTAGCCAATGAACCATGCCAGTAGGACGATTAATATAAGTCAGGACAAAGTACAATGAACCAAAACAACCAGGTGGACATTGAATATCGGGTAGCAGGTCAGCCGCATGCGGGTAAAGTATTGGCCGTCATCGGGCCGCACTCAGATGATTTTTCCATATTCGCGGCCGGCACAATCGCCAAATTGATTGACGAAGGTTACACCGGCTACTTCATCCGCATCACCAATGACGAGATGGACTCCTACGATCTGAGCACAGGCGAAACTATTCTGGCAAATGAGCGCGATACCCAGGCGGTAGCCAGCGTACTGGGGATAAAAAAAGTCTTCGACCTGAATTACCGCAATCACTATCTGGATGAGGTCCCCCCCACCGAAATCCGCAATCGCTTGATCTTCTTGTTCCGCCTGCTCAAAGTGGATGCCGTCTTGGGGTTCGATCCGTGGGGGCACTATGAGGAAAATCCCGATCACTATGTGGCCGCCCAGGCTACCGAAGCTGCCTGCTGGATGGCCGGCGGGCGGCTGGATCTGCCCGAACATTTCGAGGCTGGGCTAACGCCTCACAGTGTGCAGGAGAAATACTACTGGGCCCGAGGTCCGCAATTGGTCAACCGGGTGGTGGATGTGACTGGCTTCATCGAGCGCAAGATGGAAGCCATTCGAGCGAATAAAACTCAGATTCGCAACATGGCCCTCAGCTTGCGGGATAGGTTAGCAACCAGAGATCTCACCTTGCCCTGGCTTGATGGCGATGACGAAAACGTGATCCGAAACTACGTCGACCTGGTATTTCGAGCCCGAGATCGGCACACAGGGGAAATATACGGCCTGGAGTACGCCGAAGCTTTCCACTACATCGGTCCGGGCGAACAATCGGGGGCGTTTCTGGCGCGGCATCTGGAGGAACACATTCAAAAAAACGCTGTACCCTTAGATAAAGATTCCAGGTAACTATTCACCTTGTCACGCTGAGGCGGAGCGAAGCAAAGCCGAAGAGTCTCAGCCGCTGGTGAATCGGGGGTTCTTTGTCGCTTCGCGCCTCAAGCATGCGTGACAGAACAGGTAAATAGTTACGATTCCAGATAAGGAGAAGGCTCAATGGATAACCCACGCATCGTTTCCATCGAGTGGGGGACTTTGCCTGGAGAGCGTCCCCGTAAAGCAGGCAGCAACGCCAGGTTAGGGGAGCATGGCCTCGTTGTTCGGGTTCCTCTGGCCCGTATTACTACTGAAGACGGAGCCAGCGGCTTCGGCTTTTGTCACATCAGCCGTGAAGGGGCGGCCTCTTTTCTGGGGCTTCGGCTCAACGATCTTTTTTCAGCCCAAAGTGGCGTATCGACCGAGTGGCTTCCCTTCGAGTATCCGTTGTGGGACCTGGCCGGCCAGCGGGTTGGCTTACCGGTGTATGTACTGGCAGCCTTAACCCGAGGTGATAATGTCGCCGACACTTATACGGTCCCTTGTTACGATACCTCACTTTACTTTGACGATCTGCACCTGGCTTCAGATGACGAAGCGGCGCAACTTATAGCCGCCGAGGCGCGTGAGGGATACGAGCGCGGCCATCGCGCCTTCAAAGTCAAAGTGGGGCGTGGCGCCCGTCACCTGCCGCTCGAAGTGGGCACCCGGCGTGACATCGCAGTGGTGCATGCGGTGCGCGAAGCGATCGGTCCTGAAGGCACCTTAATGTTGGATGCCAATAACGGATATAACCTGAATCTGGCCAAATATATCCTGGCCGAAACGGCCGATTGCCATATTTTCTGGTTGGAGGAAGCCTTTCACGAAGACCGCATTTTGTATCAGGAGCTGCGCCAGTGGTTGCAGGCCCAAGACTTGCCGGTCCTTATCGCCGATGGGGAGGGCCAGGCATCCCCCAATTTGCTCGACTGGGCCCAGGCAGGGGTAGTCGATGTCATCCAGTACGATATCTTCAGCCATGGCTTCACCCGCTGGTTGCAAACCGGGCGGCAACTCGACGCCTGGGGCGTTCGCTCCGCCCCCCATCATTACGGTCGCCATTATGGCAATTATGCCGCTTGCCATTTGGCCGGGGCCATCGACGGTTTTACCTTTGTTGAATGGGACGAGGCAACCACACCGGGTCTGGACACCGCTGGTTACACCATCCACGAGGGGCAAGTTTCTGTGCCTAATACGCCCGGCTTTGGGCTAACTTTGGACGAGGCAGCCTTTCAACAGGCAGTCGAGGCGAACGGATTTAGCCACGCGCTTTGAAAGACAGTGAATAACGACTTTCAAGGCTAGTGAAATCTGTAGCAAAAAAATTGACCCTGGTGAGAACCCATGCTAGTATAAGGAAACTTTCAGCAGAAGGACTAATGTTCTGATCGAACAGCCAAAGTCGCATTTAACGAAGAATGCATCCAGCACCCCGACCAATTACGGTATCCCAATGAGCAAGATAAGAGATGATCAGTGGATCCAATTTTCGAGGCGTGAGGCAGGCCCACGTGTCGAAGACGCTTCGCGTAGGAGCGAGGGCCGAAGGTCAGATCGGGCCGAACGAAGCCAAATGTGGGCCTGCTGGTTCCTCAGTTTTGGATCTACTGATGATGCCTTTGTCCGCAGAAATACCCTATCACGGCCGAGAAGCCCACCCTAGGGGAGTTTAGCGCTTCAGGTTCTGGACAGAGGCCCTATTATTTTTTTAGCCAAAAAGGAGGAGATTTACCGTGTTTACATCAAAATTTCGATCCAATCTGATCAACCATCGGCTTTACCTGATGGTGCCACTTTTACTGTTGCTAGTGCTTTTGTTAATAAGCTGTGCGGTAACTACCACGGCTCCCGCGGCTCCAGAAGGCGCTGCTCCGGCGGAGGTGGCCGAGGAGGTTGCCCCGGTCGAGCCCCAGGAGAAGGTCCAAGTTGTCTATTGGGGGCACAATTTCCTGCCCCGAGTCGAGCTTGACGAGCAGTACATCGAAAAGTTCATGGAAGAAAATCCCGATATCGAGGTCATCTATGAACCCATCCCCGCCGATTTCGACGCCAAGCTGCGCACAGCCCTGGCCGCGGGCACAGGCCCTGACCTTTTCGCCCAGTGGAATGGGGATATCGGCACCTTCTACGCTGAGGAAGCGATTGCCCCGGTCGCCTTTGAGGCCATTGGCTTCGATTCTCAACAGCAGTTCTTGGACCTCTACGTAGCTCCAGAGAACACCTTGCAGGGCGCTATGTTCGAGGGAAAACTGTACGGCATCCCTAATGAGTTAAGCATCTATGCCTGCTACGTCAACAAGGAGCTTTTTGAGGAAGCAGGTCTGAACGTAGAGGAAGACTTCCCCGAAACATGGGAGGAGATGCTGGTTGTCGCCGAGCAGCTAACCAAGCGTGATGAAGATGGCAAGCTCATTCAGCGCGGCTTCGACTTTAGTTGGGGATCGTCAGTTTGGATGTTCCTGGAGTATGGGGCCATGGTGCGCCAACTCGGCGGCTCTGAGTTGGATTTGACTACCCCCGAGGCGGAGAAGGTCATGCAGTACTGGGTAGACTGGGCGAATAAGCACCAGTTGGGTGGCCCCGCCTACTTTGGCAGCCAATTGGACGACTTCGTCGCGGAGGAGTTGGTCATTGAATGTGATCTTGGCTCCTGGGCGCGACCGCAAGTGGAGGAAGCCGGCATCGATTATGTGGTCAAACCGGTGCCCATCTGGGAAAACGCGGTCAACCAGAACCACTTCGACATCTATGCTTACTTCCACATGGTGAACGCTCGCTCGGACCCAGAGGTACAAGCGGCGGCCTGGAAGTTGGCCGCTTACCTGGACTCCCATCCGGTCGAATACCTGGAACACACCGGCCTGCTCCAGGCCCGTGAAGAAGTGGTGGAGTCAGAAGTTTACCAGCAGACGCCCTACATCGATGTCTTCCTCGACGAGATGACGACGAGTATGTACTCGCCGCGCATTCCACGCTTCATCGAGGTGGCTGATGTCCTGATGCGGGCGCGAGACCGCTCGGTCGTGGAGGGGATGGACATCAAAGAGTCCCTGGCTATCGCTCAGAAGGAGATCGATGAAATATTGGCCGAATCCGAGTAAGCTCAGAAGTGAGGGCTAATCCGCCCGACCTGGTAAAAAGTAATTAGTCATCAGGGGCGGGGACATCATGCCTCCGCCCCTCGCCGCTGAAGGGAATTATCATGAGTGAGCAACAACTCTCGCTGATGACTAAAAGTCAGCCAGATGTCAAAAAATCAGGCTTAATGGCAGCTATCCGGCGCGATATGATTTTTCGGCGCAGCATTTTTGGGATCATGTTTGTTGCGCCGGCTATGCTATTCTTCCTGGTCTTTAGCCTCTACCCAACCGTCAATGGCTTCTACCTTAGCCTGACCAAATATACCCTGCTCAAGCCGCCTGAATTTATTGGCTTCGGCAACTACCTTAAACTGGCCACCAACGCCCAGTTTCTCAATGGGCTGAAAGTAACTGGCATCTTTTTGCTGGGTACAACCGTCCCCAAGTGGATCATCTCCCTCGCCCTGGCTATGTTATTCTTACGCCCATTTCGGGGTCGAGAATTCTTTAAGACGCTCTATTTTACCCCGACACTTCTCTCCGCGGTGGTCGTCTCCCTGGTGTGGAAATTGCTCTTGGACCCCAACGGATTGGCCAGTGTCCTGGCCGGACCTTTTATCGATCGGGGGGATATATTCTGGTTGGCCGATCGCCTGCTGACGCCGATAGCTCTCATTGTTGTAGACGATTGGGCCGGGATCCCCTTCTTTATGATTATTTGGATTGCCGGCCTGGTCAGTATTCCGAAGGACTTTTATGAGGCCGCCCTGATCGATGGCGCGGGGCGCTGGCAAGCGTTTTGGCACATTACCCTGCCCTTACTCCGGCCGACCATCTTATTCGTGATCGTCATATCGACCATTAACTCCTTTCAGGCCTTCTCACTTCAGTATGTCATGACCCGAGGCGGACCCAGCGATGTGACCACGACCATCGCCTTGCTGGTCTACAATTATGGCTTCAACTACTTCAAGATGGGTGAGGCTGCCGCCATGTCCGTCTTCATGTTTGGCGTGATTGTCCTCTTAACGATCATCCAGATTCGCAGCGTGCGGGCAGAGGAAACCAGTTATACTTAAGGAGATGTAACAGTATGGAAGCATCTAAGCCATCGGTCGATCGTCGCTTGACTACCCAACCTGGAAGGCATATCCATAGCCGGTCATTCTACCTGAACCAGTTTTTGGGTCAAATATTATTATATGCGGTCATCATAGCCGGTTTGCTCGTCTTTTGTATCCCTCTCTACTACATGGTCACCACCAGCGTTAAGGCGGAGCCGGAGGTTTTTGCCATTCCCATTCATTGGATTCCAGAGAACTTTCAGCCCGCTAACTATCCCGAAGCATTTCAGGTCGCACCCTTCGGGCGTTACTTCTATAATAGCCTGTTTGTGGCGATTGTGGTTGTCCTGACCACCCTCTTGTTCAGTGCCCTGGCCGGTTATGGATTCGCCAAGTTTTCTTTCCCCGGCCAGCGAATCTCCTTCCTGTTCGTGCTCAGTACGATGATGATCCCCTTTCAGGTGCTGTTGATCCCCCTCTACGTGGTGGTGTATAAGTTTGGTTGGACGAACTCTTATGCCGGGCTGATTATTCCGGGGGCGATCAGTGCCTTTGGGGTCTTTCTGATGCGCCAGGCTTGTCTCACCCTTCCCAATGAACTGTTGGATGCCGCTCGCATTGACGGGGCTGGTGAGGTCGGTATTTTCTTCCGTATTGTTCTGCCGCTCTTAAAACCGGCGCTGGCCACCCTGGCCATCCTCACCTTCCTGGGCAGTTGGAATAATTTCCTTTGGCCGCTGATCGTGGTCACCAAGGCCGATCTGTTCACCTTGCCGGTGGGGATGACCGTCTTCCAACAGCCGCTGCGCGCGCCATATTGGACTTATATCATGGCCGTTTCAACGGTGGCCACCTTGCCCGTGGTGATCGTCTTTGTCGCTCTACAGCGATATTTTATTGAGGGCGTTGTCATTTCAGGGCTTAAAGGTTGATGTCGCCAGGAACGAGGAAAACTATCCTTCCCAAAAGCTGCCAAGTTGTTCCTCCTCTCAAAAATAACCTGTACTCCGAACATTCTTTACGACAAATGTCATCTCTTTTACCTGACATTTGACACTACAATCGTCATTTTTATGATGTTATACTTTAGGGTGATCTTCTTTAAATAATAAAAGTGCAAACCTTTTGGACTGAGTCTTAGGATAGTGCCTTGGTTTGCCAGTAGGGTAAATGTGATAAGGAGGAAATCATGTCTAAAGGAGTACAAACATTTTCTAACAAATCACTGTCTCGCCGGGACCTGTTGAAGTTAATCGGTGGAACTGTCGGGACAGCGCTCTTGGCTGGCTGCGTGCCGGTTCAAGTGGAAGAGGGAGCGGCTCCCGCCGCCCCTGAGAAGGCGGAGGTTGAAGCCCCTCCTGCAGAGCCCAAAACGATGGTTGTGGCCCAGCGCCGGGAGTATTTCAAGGAAATGGAAGACTTTTTCCGGGAAGGGGTGCAAGGTTGGGCTGACGAGAACAATGTAGACCTTGAATTTACGACCGTCGCCGCCGAAGCAACAGAGGATTATGTGGCCAAACTGGTGGCCGCTGTGCAAGCCGGCAATCCCCCTGATTTGGTTTATCACATCCGGCAGACGCAGCAATTGTTCTTCTTAGATGCTTTGGAACAGGTTGATGACGCCGTTGAGCAGGCCATCAACTTGTATGGCGATGTCCCTTATCTGCAGATTGTGAATCAAAAAATCGAGGGGCATTGGTACGGCATCCCTTACATGTTACATGGCGGGGGCGTGTTTGCCCGCGGCGACGTGTTTGAAGCCGCCGATATTGATCCATTCAGCCTTGAGACCTGGGATTCGCGTCGAGATGCTGCCTTAGCGGTCTCTGATCCTGAGAGTGAAATGTATGGCTGGGGGATGACCGTCAACCGCAGCGGTGATGGGGCCGGCCTGGTAACAGGGATAATTAATGACTTCGGTGGCTCCGTGACCGATAAGGAGATGACCAAGATCACCTTCGACTCGCCTGAAACAGTCGCTGCCGTGGCCTGGCTGACCGAAATTTACACCAGTGATAAATATGCCAAGATGTTGCCACCAGGGATCATGAGTTGGACCGACTCCAGCAATAACGAAGCCTATCTGGCCGGCAATATTGCCCTCACGCAAAATGCAGCCAGCGTCTATGCCAAGGCCAAGGCCGATGGCAGCCCCTATTACGAAAGCACGGTTTACCTGGAGAGTCCAATCGGTCCCTCAGGTCTGCAACGCAAAGGCTATGGCGGTGGTCAGTTTATGATTCCCAAAGGGGCCAAAGAGATGGAGGCGGCTAAAGAGTTAGCCCTTTATATGCTGGAACCTGAGGTCTTCTTACCCATCTCGGTTGTGTCGGCCGGTCTCTTCTTGCCCTCTTATGAAAAGTACTATGAAATGGAGACTGTGCGGACAGAATTTGAGGCCGATCCCAATCTAGCCCGTATGGGTGAGGACGCCTTTGGCGATTATCCGGGCTTTTCTTATCCGGCCGATCCAAGCCCGTTCTTTGATTCGCTGATGGCTGAAGGTATCCCAACTGACATCTTAGCCCAAACAATTGTTCACGGCCTCAGCCCAGAGGAGGCGGTTAAACAAGCGGCCGAGCGGATGGCCCTAATTGCTGAAGAAATGGAGGCGTTGGGTTAAACGCTTTGTTTATCCATGAGGAGGCCCAAGTTTGTGTTTGGGCCTTCTTTTTTGTTTGACCGTAACCTCCGCCTTTCGACTTGCAGGTCCAACGGTATCAAACTGGCTCACGTGCTGTTTATTTGGCCGGAATTCGGATATAAAACACGGAGTAAGACATAATGGCCCAACAAGCAGAATCCGCACAAATCACCTATAGCCCCCCCTCCTTTGATACACGCTTGCGTCGCCGCCTGGGACGTGATTGGCAGATCGCCCTGGTGTTTGTGATGCCGATACTTATCTTACTATTATTGTTTATTGCCTGGCCTTTTATCGAGGCGATTTACACCAGCATGACCGTACGCACAGTGGCCCGGGTGAATCGCTTTGTAGGTTTTAGAAATTACATCCGCTTGCTTTCCGATCCCTTCTACCTCAATGCGGTTAAAAACACCTTTATTTTTACCGGCGGCGCGATTTTATTTAAGTTTATCTTTGGCTTAATCGCCGCCTCCCTGTTAAACGCCCAAAAACGGATGCGGAACATTCTAACGGGTCTTGTCTTACTGCCCTGGATTGTACCCTCTGTGGTGCAAGCTTTGGCCTGGCGTTCCATTTACGACCCCCTCTTCGGGGGCTTGAATCCGATTCTATTAGGGCTAGGGCTGGTTGAACAACCCCTTTCCTGGCTGGCCGACCCGAAGTTGGCCATGCCCAGCGTCATTGCCGTCAATGTTTGGGCCGGCATCCCCTTCTTTACGGTGAATTTTTTAGCCGGCATGCAGGCTATAGATAAAGAACTGTACGAAGCGGCTGAGATCGATGGCGCGAATGCCTGGCAACGCTTCATGCATGTCACCCTGCCTAGCTTGCGGTATGTAATTGCGGTCACGACCCTTCTATCGACCATTTGGACCTTCAACACCTTTGAAATGATCTTTCTCTTGACTGGAGGTGGTCCCGGGGGGGCGACGACCGTTTACTCGGTTATGGCTTACGAGAAAGCGATTCGGGGGTTACGCTTCGGTCCCGGCACGGCCGTCGCTTTTAGTTTAACCCCGGTTTTGGCTTTCTTCATTTTGCTTCTCTCCCGTTACATGCGCCGTGATGTGGCCAGTGAAGAATTGGAAGGTACCTGGCAAGATAAATTAATTGACAGCGTAGGTTGGGGAATCGCCCTGGTCAGCCAGATCATTGTCTATCCATTCAATCTACTTAGCCAAGTTCTGAAGAGATTGAAGCCAAAAGGAGCCGCCCTTAGTATCAAACAACGCCAGGTGAGTGATGGGCTTGGCCGGGGCATCACTTTGTTCCTTCTCCTGATATTTATCCTCTTCCCCTTTTATTGGATCTTGATCACCGCCTTCAAAACTGACGTGCAAATTGGAGAGCGGGTCAGCATTTTCTGGCCTCAACCCTGGACTCTGGATCAGTTCAGCCGTCTTTTTTTTAGGGAGCCTTTCTTCATCTGGTTTAGAAACTCGCTAATCGTTACCCTCTCGACCACCTTTTTAGCTGTTCTTTTCTCCAGTTTGGGGGGGTATGCTTTGGCTCGCCTGCGTTTCTGGGGGGCCGAGGCGATGACAACCGTTTTGCTGATCACTTACTTGTTGCCCGCTGCTTTAATGTTCATCCCCCTTTACCAAATTCTAGCCCGGTTAGGCGTCATTGACTCTCTGTGGGCCTTAATCTTCACCTATCCCACTTCAATGGTTCCCTTCGCCTCGTGGTTGCTCATGGGTTACTACCGTTCCATCCCCGAGGAACTGGAACACGCCGCCATGGTCGATGGGGCCACACGCCTGCAGGCCTTTCTCAAGGTGACTCTGCCCTTAACCGCCCCGGCCTTGTTGGCGGTAACCCTTTTCTCTTTTACGGCTGCCTGGAAAGAATTCCTCTTTGCTTTTGTCTTTATTACCAAAGAAGATTTGATGACCCTGCCCGTTGGCCTGGCCCAAACGATCTTTGGCGATATTTATCCCTGGGGCCTGCTTATGGCCGCTTCTCTGGTGATCTCTGTCCCGGTCGTCATTTTTTATATGTACGGCCAGAAGTATATGGTGGCTGGTCTAACCGCCGGTAGTGTGAAGGGCTAAATCTGAGGGGATGAATGCCGATAGGCAGCCCAGATATCTTATCTTTTAAGTCCTAAAAGCAAATAGCCAATAGTTGGCTGAAGCTTATTCATTTATCACCATAGGAGGTTCGTTCAACATGACTGCTTTTAAGGCCGGTTTTGGCCGAGTTGATATTACCCCCAAGTTAGGTTGCCGTCTGGTAGGTTACGGCGGTCGTTCTGAGGGGGCCACAGATGTCCACGACCCTCTCCATGCCCGTGCTTTAGTCATGGAAGATGAAGGGGGGCGTTGGGCCCTGGTCTCTGTTGAGTTTTGCTATGTGAATGCCGATACGGTGCAATCTATTCGCCAGGCAATCCAGCAACGGGTCAATATTCCCTCGACCAACGTATTTGTTGCCACGACCCATACGCATGCGGGTCCCGACGACCGGCAGGCTAACAACTGGGAGCGCCCCTTAGCGGAAATTGTGGCCGATGCCGTCGAGACGGCTTGCCAGGCGCTCCAGCCGGCGCGTATCGGCAGCGGCTATAGTTTTCTGTACGGTCATTCCATTAACCGGCGCTGGCTTGATCGCCCCGTAGACCCGGCGCTGGCCGTAATCCGGCTGGATGATGCTGACGGCAACCCCTTGGGGCTGGTGACGAACTTCGCTTGCCACGCCGTGGTCTTGGGCTCTGATAACCTCCGCATCAGTGGCGACTGGCCGGGCTATGCCAGTACCAAGCTGGAGGAGGCGTTAGGCCCAGGCACAACCTGCCTTTTCTTTCAGGGCGGGTCGGGTAATGTTAACCCCATCGTCGAGGGGGTACGCAAACATCTCCAGGGCGATCAGACCGTCAGAGCCATCGGCGAGGTGAGTGTTTACTACGGCTCATCCGATGACCCTGATCAGTGGAACATCGGCGACCGGGGCGGCGGGACCTTTGAGGAAGTGGCCGAGTTGGGTGAAGTGTTCGCCGCTGAGGTGTCGAAAGTAACCCGGCGAATCTCGACGGCGGCCCCTACAGGTCCCCTCTGGTCAGAGCAACTGATCGTCAACGCCACCGCCGACTCTGATGAGCCGAGCCTGGAGCCCCCGGCCTGGTCCCTGGCCCTCCAGGTGGAGGTCCCGACCAATTCGGAGGGGGTTATTCCCGCCGAAATCATGGCCCTGGGGGTGGGCGGCATCGTCTGGGTTGGTCAACCCGGCGAAGTTTTCAGTGAGACGGCGGTTGCGCTCAGAACGAATCTACGTCTAATGGGCTACACTGCGCCAATGCTGGTAAGCTATGCCAATGACTGGTTAGCCTACCTGCCTGAGCCAGAGGCGTTTGATGAAGGCGGATACGAGCCCGGTTGGGCGGTTCGCCTGGGCATCAGCCGATATTTCCAGGCTCGGGTCTGGGAGGCCGTCGAACCGGTGCTCCAGCAACAAGCCAAAGCGTTTAGTTAGTACTCGGTGCGAAACTGTAGGTGGGGCATAGGGATGCCCCACCGCTGACGCAT
>JABAHQ010013255.1_pt1 | contig 11291 bp, 14 predicted proteins | sample 7062091 | NCBI WGS metagenome assembly JABAHQ01 (sample SAMN14534359, study PRJNA622989) | marine sediment metagenome | biome: marine biome [ENVO:00000428]; feature: marine pelagic biome [ENVO:01000023]; material: deep marine sediment [ENVO:00002113] | place: India: Gulf of Kutch | collected...
TAGTCCACCGGGACGTCGTGCTTCTCCATAGGCACGTACTCCACGATCTGGAGGGGATGCACTGTGGTTACTACCTTCGTTTGGGGCTGAAGTTTTCCGAGCTCCCGGAGGATGGCATATTCCAGGTCGCTATACCCTCCGCCTTTGCCAAGCTTTCCTCCGTCCCGCGCCACGGCCACCGCTCCCAACCCAACTAGGTCTACCGGCTCCATATCCTTTAAGGGGATCCTCCTCCCGTAGCGCGCGGCATGCTTGATGGTCGTCGCCCGCTTCTCCTCTCCCTTGGGGATGTATTCTCTGCGTAGCTCGATGAACCCTCCCCGGAGCCGGGGGGTGGGCATGTACACCACCATGCCGTCTTTGATGGCCCGCTCTCTGACCGGGTGTTGGGCGATGTCGGGGTTGACCTTGATCACGCTGCTCCCCTGGTAGATCGGCAAGGCCCTCAGGCGCTCCGCCGCCGCTTCGGTTCCCTTGAAATTGGGGATTCGCCCTCTAACAGGCCGAGGGAATCGGGCCACTCCGGCCCCCTCTAGCTGCTTCCAAATTCTCTCTCTTATCTCCCGTTTATTCATATTTCCCAATGCCCAGGCCAGAATCATACTCCAATGGTGAACTAGGAAGCCATGTACCGGGCTATAGATCAGCGCTTTGAGGCAACCCACCCAGGAACTCCTGAAGCACGACTTGGGGCGAGGAGTGAATAGCGCTAGGGTTCCTGGACTTGATCGAGGACGACTTCCGGGGTCTTGCCGACGAGTTTCACGCTACCATCCTGAACAAGGAGCGCCTGGTCGTCGCGCAGGATACGCAGGGGCCACTTGGATTTCGGCTGCTCTCGCACGATAAGCTGCTCGTATTGTGGCGAATAGTGGACGAACACGTTGAACGGCACCAGACCAAGGCCGGTGAGATCGGTTAAGCCGACTAGATTTCTGTCCACGCCTCTCCACACCGTTGTCTCAATCGTCCGCCCGGCGATAATGCTCCCCGCGCTCACCCCTATGTAGAAGATATTCTCATCGATGAGTCTCTTCACCAGCGCATCGAAGCCGCTTTCCCGCACGTGGTGGAGGAGATAGAAGGTATTTCCACCCTGGACATAGATGATGTCCCTGCCTTCCAGCAGCGCTTGTAGCTCAGCCGCATTTTTGCCCGCCAAATCAATGTCTTCGATCTGAAAGCCGGCCTGCTCCATCAGCCGCCGGTCGTTATGGACGTAGCCCTTGTAACCTTCGACATTCGCGGCTGTCACAATGTGGGCCAGCTTCATCTTTTCCGGCCGCTTGGGAAGCGCTCGCAGGATGGCCTCCTCGACCTCCATGCCGGCGGATGTAAGCAAGAGCGTGCTCATGTTCGTAGCCAGTATAACAGGCTGCACCGATTATGTCGACATAATCGCCCTCTTCGGGGCGGGAGTGCAGCCAACCGGGTTGTTCAGAATGCTGCCCTTCGCGTATGAGCGCAGAATGTCCGTGTCTTGGAGGACGGTTGATTTGAAGAGCAACGCACCGTGAACGGGGGCGCAACTTGAATTATACTATGCGCAGTGCAGGGAATATAAGAGGCTAGGTCATACGACCTACTCCTGCCGGGAAGGGTCAGCTCTCTGGTGAGGCCGGATAAGCCTCAGATCCTCCGGGACGTTGAGGTTGAAGAAGCTCTCCAATTCTGGATCAACCTCGCGAAGCTTCTCCTCAGGGATGATCTTGGTGGGAAGGATTTGAAACAGCTCCAGGGGCTTGAGCTTTCCCGCCCGGAACAGGTGTTCAATCTTGGGGATGCATTGCTTGCTGTAGATCGCAAGCACTGGCTCCAGGTGGCCGCGGACCTGGGGAACGATCACTGGAGAGCCATCGATCTCCGCTACCAACAGCTCGAGCAGCCTCGGTTTGAGCTGGGGCATGTCGCAGGCCGCGACGAGGTTGCGCTCATTCCCCGAGGCAAGGAGGCCGGTGTAGATCCCGCCGAGCGGCCCAAGCCCCTTGATTCGATCCTTCAGAATGGGCAGCCCCAGCAGGTCGGTATAACGTTTCTCCTGGCCGCTTATCACCAGAACTTCGCTGAAAAGACCCGCTAGGCGCTCCGCCAGCCGGACGATCAGCGGCTGACCATGCCACTCGATCAGTCCTTTATCCAGGCNNAACGTGGTCAAACATGGGTCAGATTATCGCTCGGACTCACCCCGTTCGCCAAGCGTTGGGCAAGGCGCGTCGAGCTCCCTCAGCCCCCGAGGGTAGCGGCGGGCCAGATCCACATAGGTGGCCTTAAACTCGGTCCATTGTTCCTTGTATTCCTCGCTGATCTGTTGTTCCAGGACCTTCGCCGGGACCCCGACGGCAATATGCTCCGCCGGTATCTTCTGGGAGTTGCGCACCACCGCCCCCTCCCCGACCACGGCCCACTCCCCGATCTGGGCCCAGTCGCTCACCACTGCACCCATTCCGATGATCGCGCAGTCTTCAATGGAGGCATTATGGATCACCGAGCCGTGCCCGATCGTAACGTGATTTCCGATGCGACAGCTCTCGCCGGGTCGGGCATGAATGACGCAGTTATCTTCAATAGATGTCTCATCACCAATGTCAATTTCTCCATAATCTCCCCTGATCCTGGCCCCGGGGCCGATCCAGCATCCCTCGCCAGTTGCGACCTTGCCAATCACCTCCGCAGAGGGATGAATGTAAGTCCCTTGCCCGATCTGAGGACTGCGGTCCTCCAATTGGTAGATAGCCATTGTAATTCTCCTCCATCCTCGGATTTGGGCTTCCTAAATACACTATAAGTTGCCCTCCGTCAAATGGCCTATCTCGGCTTGGCCGTGAGCTCCAGAGACATTCCCTTTCGTTTCGCTCCTTAAGCACCAGCCAGCGCTCGATTTGAATTTCCCCAAGGAGATTGCCTATACTGATTGAGATGCAGGACGCTAAGAGAACCAGAGGAGGTACAGCGCTATGCCGATGTACGATGTCAGCCATCTCGGGCTGAAGTGTGCCAAGTGTGGAGTCGATATCAAAGAACTCCCCTTTGAGCCTACGCAGGACCGACCCGTCTATTGCACCGAATGTGCCAGAGAGCGGAGACGGAGGTCCGGCGGGGGCAGAGGGGGATACTCCCGCAGAGGACGCTAATTCAGTCAGATCCTACGGAGGCCGTTGAGGATGACGGCCTCCGCTCTTCCCTCAGCCAGCTTCTCAATTCTCCAACCGGTTCGGGAGCTTCTTCTCCGAGGTCTTTGCCCCTAACGCCTGACTGAGAACCGTTTGGGTTACGGGTTTTCAGGGCAACAACCCTTGACATGAGGACGCTTAGGTGATATACTTAAGGGTCTGCAGTTGACATGGAGAAGTGGTTGGATTATGCACCATCCGGATGTAGCATCCAACTTCCCCATGACTTTATGACTGGATCTATTGCCCCAAGGGGACCCTTAGCAGGCTTCCCTCAGACAGCAGGCAGCATTAGAGCAGTCAAATCCCAAGCAGACTAGGGGGGTCAGCATGGCTAAGGGAACCGTCAAGTGGTTCAACAACTCCAAGGGCTACGGTTTCATCGAGCAGGACAACGGCGACGAGCTCTTTGTCCATTTCAGTGGGATCAAGGGCCAGGGGTTCAAGTCCCTGCAGGACGGCCAGGCGGTCGAGTTCGACATCGAGCAGGACGCCAAGGGCCCGCGGGCTGTTAACGTAGTCCCGGCGAGCTAGTCAAACTACGACAATGACCGGAGGCCCCATGATTGCTCATGGGGCCTGTTCTTTCACCCGATCCGGCAGCAGGTCTCAGGATATGTTTAGGGTCTTTTGCAGATCAAGTTTTAGCAGAAGCAGGTATGCAAGAGGAGAGATCGGAAATGTCTCAGCTCCTTGAATGGTTCAAACGGAAGGGACGTTGGGCGGTTAGGCACAATATCAACCCTGTAACTTTTATGCTAATGTATGTTAGTACAATTATTCTCTCCTATGCTGGTACGATTATCTTTAGCCATGGCGTGAGCGTGAACTCAAACGTCACCTGGTTTATCGGGACAGTAATGAAACTTGTTGGAATGGCCACCCCGGGGCTTTATGTGGTCCTGAGAGGTCGAAGATTGAACTGGAAAGTCAAGCCGATCATCCTTGTAGTAATCCTTTCCAGTATCCTCTTTTTTACATGGAGAGTACCTTACAGGATAAAAGATCTAATCTTTTTGCTCTTGGGGAATTAGAGCCTGGAATCGGATCATTCAGCCCCCTCTTTGTCTTTTATTTCTACATTAATTACCTCCTATAAGAACTTGCGCTTTAAGTTAGTGGGAGTGAGCCTGCAAGTCGCTGGTTTTCAACTCGTGACGCCTTTCTGCGCCTCCTGGGCCGTGATTTGCCGATTCCTCGAGTTCGAGATAAGCTTACGATTCAAGGAGCGGCTCACCGATCTGTTACTTGGGATGCCTATCGCGACATGACAGGCTGGAATATTTATAGGAAGGCTTAAGAGAACATGGCCAGGGTCTCCAGCGAGCGGATTCTCCGCGGGCCGATCGTCTGGACGATGTTCCGCCTGGGCTGGCCGGCGATGGTCACCGGGCTCCTCCAAGCGTTGTACCACCTGGCGGATGCCTTCTGGATCGGCCACCTCCCCCCAGCGGAAAGCGGGGCGGCCGTGGCGGCGATCCAGATCTCCTGGCCGGTGGTGTGGCTCCTGATCTCTTTCGTCGCCGGGTTCGGCGGGGCAGCGGGGAGCGCCCTGATCTCTCAATACACCGGGGCCAAGCGGTCAGGCGAGGCCAACTTCGCCTGCAGCCAGATCTTCTCCCTCTCATTTCTCTCCGGGATCGTTATCGCGGTCAGCGGGTTTTTCTTGTCCCCCCATCTTTTGCCATTACTGGTCCAGGCCGGCGAGGTCACCGATGCTGCCACGGTGTACATCCAGGTGATCTTCCTCGGAATGCCGTTTCTGTTTGCCCCTTTTCTATTTTACTTCTCTCTGGCCGCCTACGGGGACACCGTCACCCCGATGATCGTCAACGGCGGGGCCGTCTTGCTCAATGTGGTCCTTGATCCGTTGCTCATCTTTGGCCTCGGCCCGGTGCCCCGGCTAGGAATTCTGGGCGCGGCGTTGGCCACGGTGCTAAGCGAGGGGCTGGCCTCGATCGTCGCCCTGGCCATCCTCTTCCGGGGGCGGAGGGGCCTTAAACTGGAGGTTCCCCAGTTCAAACCGCGGCTCGCCTGGGTGCGAAAGATCATGGGAATCGGGCTTCCCGCCGCGGTCGGACAGTCGGGGACTGCGCTCGGCTTCGTCGTCCTCATGGCCATCATCGGCCGCGTACCCCATGCGACCATTGCCCTCGCTGCTTACGGGATCGGCGATCGGATCTTCAGCATTGTATTCATCGCCATCGAGGGCCTGGCGGTGGGGCTGACCACCATGCTGGGCCAGAGCCTCGGCGCGGACCTGACTCGGCGAGCCTTTGAGGTGGCCAAAAAGGGAACGGCGGTGATGTTTTTGATCCTAGTGATTGAAGCGGCGCTCATCTGGCTGGCCCGCCGCCCGCTGATGGCCTTTTTCATTCCGGGAAGGGAGGATATCATTGCCGAGGGGGTAAACTTCATCTCCATCTTCGTCGCTGCCATGCCCTTCTTCGGGTTGTTTTCCGCGGTGGGCGCGATCTTCCGCGGCTCGGGGCACAATGTCCCCACCATGATTATGGAGCTCGCCCGGCTGTGGGCCCTCCGCGTTCCGCTTAGCTATGTGTTCGCCTTCGCCGCCGGGATGGGCTCCACCGGGGTCTGGCTGGGCATGACCATCAGCAACTTCGTCGCGGCCCTGATCGCCATCGGGCTTTTCTCCACCGGGATTTGGAAGCGAAAGGTCATCGGGGAGCCGGTTCCAGCGGCTGGGGAAGAAAGAACCTTCCCTTGTTCCGATCACCCCAGAACTGGATAATTGACCTGGCATGTCGCGGATAGTGCGCTTCGGCGTCTCCATGGACGAGGAACTGCTGGCCCAGTTCGACCAGTTGATCCAAGGGCTCGGCTACGCCAACCGCTCCGAGGCGTTGCGCGACCTGGTCCGCGAGCGGCTCGTTCAACGCGAATGGGTTGAAGACCAGGAGGTGGTCGGGGTAATAGTGCTGCTCTACGACCACCACAAGCGAGAGTTCACCACCCAACTGACCGGCCTCCAGCATGATTACCACGATCTAATCGCAGCGACAATGCACATACACCTCGATGGGGACAACTGTTTGGAGATTCTGGCCGTCCGCGGTGAGGGTTCGAGGATACAGCGCCTGGCCGACCGCCTAATCGGCCTCAAGGGGGTCAAGCACGGGAGGCTCGCCGCCACCTCGACGGGAAGAAGTTTGAGGTAAATCGGGCCAAGGCTCTGCGGGCGATCGCTTGATCCTTGATGTTACTTTCTATAAAATCATGCTATCCCGGAGTGCGAGGAGGCTGATGATGCGGTTTAAGGAGTTGGTCCTTGGAGTGTTAGCCTTGCTGCTGGCCTCGGGAACAGGGTTAAGCGGGGATAATCCGCTGGTAGTTGCCACTAACGCGCAGGCGGGCGATTTTGCCGCACAGGTCGGCGGGGATCGAATCGAAGTCTACACGATTATCCCTGCCGGGGTTTGTCCTGCCCATTACGATGTTCGGCCCTCGGATGTATCGGCAGTCGGGCGCGCGGCCCTAATCCTGTATGATGGCAGAGAACCCTGGCTTGACCAGTTGATCACCAAGTCGGGGAATGAGGAAGTGCGAAAAGTTGTGGTGGGAATAGCTTATTCTCCGCCCCAAGCAATGGATAGGGGCGAAGTGATATCCCAGATCTTGAGCGAGATTGCTCCCGGCAGCGCCGAGTACTTCAACCAAAACGGGCAGGCTTACCAGGCCTCCTTAGAGGAGACCGCGGCGGAACTAATGGAAGAGGCCCACCGGTTGCAGGTCAACGAGACCAACGTACTATCGATGAGGTGGCAGGCGGAGTTCGTCGGGTGGCTCGGCTTCAACGTGGTGGAGACATACGGACCGGAGGAACTGCTCTCTATGAGAGATCTTGCCGAACTTGCCGCCGTCGGCAGCGAGCAGAATGTAGCCCTAGTGATCGATAACCTCCAAAGTGGTATCAATTTTGGAGCCAAGCTGGCCTACGAGATCGGCGCCGTACATNNCAACACCCAGCACGGCCACCTACCAGGAGATGATCCGCTACAACGCCGATCAACTATTTGCGGCACTGCGGACCTATCGCGGAGGAAAAGAGTAGCGATGGAGATGCGGGCGATCAACCCGACCGCCGCCCGTCTGGAGGAGTTGCTCAAGCGGGGCGTGGAGTTCCACGGGCACCTGGGCCCATTCCTGGTCTTGGGTCTTCGCATGGGGCTTCTGGCACTCCGGGAGCTCAACTCCAAGGGCCATTTTGACCTGCGAGCCACGGTGGAGACGGGCACGACACCGCCTATCTCTTGCCTCATTGACGGAATTCAACTTGCCACCGGTTGCACCTTGGGAAAGGGGAACATCACAGTCTTACATCATGGCAGGGCCAGGGCTATCTTCAGCAAAGACGAGCGGAAGCTAACGGTTGAACTCCTTCCCCAGGTAATCGACCTGGTTAAGGGAGGAGATGTGGAGACGCTCGCCCGGCGGGTAGCGGAGTTGGAGGTCGAAGAGTTATTCCGATGGGAGCTTCGGTGATTGAGCTTCGGGGGGTTGATACAATTTATGAGGGCGAACGTCTCCCCGCGATCCACGACATCGATGTGAGGGTGGAGAAGGGGGAATTTGTTGCCGTGGTCGGTCCGAACGGCGTGGGCAAGACGACTCTCCTGGAGACGATCAACGGTTTGTTGGAGAATACGACGGGCGAGGTCCGCGTCTTCGGAGAGGAGATCGGAAAGAACGGCCACCGGATCAGGCAGAGGATCGGCTACATCCCCCAGGAGATCTCTTTCCATGAGCTGACCCCCTTCCTAGTCAGGGATGTCGTCCTGATGGGCCGGTTCGGACGGATGGGAGTGGCCCGCCGACCTGCGGCTGCGGACTTTCGTGCCGTTGGAAAATCATTGGAAATGGTCGGGATCACCGATCTCGCCGCTCGCCCGATTGGAAAGCTCTCCGGCGGCCAGCAGCAAAAGGTGATGCTGGCCCGGGCCCTGGCCAAGGAACCGCAGTTNNCGCCCGAGAGGAGGTCGCCTCCATCATTACCGGTCTCCACAAGGAGCTCGGCCTCACGACCCTGATCGTGCTCCACGACGTGAACAATCTGCCTCCTTCCTGCGAGCGCGTGATTCTTTTGCGGGAGGGAAGGATCTTCCGCGACGGTCCTCCAGACGAGGTCCTCCATCCGGTCACCCTGGCCGCCGCCTATCGCTGATGTTTTCCGCCCTCTTCTTGAGCACGCTGCTCGGCGCAGTGCTCGCCGGTGCGGCGTGCGGTCTGGTGGGGGCGTTCGTGGTGCGGATGAACCTCTCCTCCTTGGGGTTCACCATGTCCCATGCGGCGTTCGCCGGTGCGGCATTGGGACTGGTCGTAGGCTGGAATCCCCTTATCTTGGCGATCATTTTCTCCATGGCCATCGCCGCATCGCTTGGTCCGGTGGCAGAAAGAGCCAAGCTGGAGGCAAATGTGATCATCGGAATTACATTTCCTTTAACGATGGCCCTGGGGTTGATCTTTCTGCGGTTCGCTCCGGGGACGGCGATGGGCTCCACTGCCCTCTCGCTTTTGTGGGGCTCGATCCTCGGGGTGACGCGCGCAGAGATGATTCAGCTTGCGATTCTCGCGGCGGTGATGGCCATTTTAGTCGGGCTTTTTTCCAAGGAGCTTTTGGCGATTCTGCTTGATATGAAGCTGGCCCGGGAGTCGGGGATCAACCCTCGCCCTTTCTACTACCTCATATTGTTCCTGACCGGACTGACCGTCTCCTTGTCGCTTAAGCTAATCGGCGGGCTTTTGGTGTTTGCCTTGATGATCAACCCCGCCTCGACCGCCTACCAGTTCTTCTCTGACATGAGGAGGATCATTCTGTTCGCCCCGCTTATCGGGGCAGGCTCGGCGGTCCTGGGGCTTTTTGCTTCCTTCGGGCTCGACCTGCCGGTGGGAAGCTCCATCGCCCTGGTCTCAACGCTCGGCTTTGGAATTGCCGTAGCGATCTCGCCAAAGCGGAGACGGGGCTAGTTTGATGAGTTGGTCGCCGCTAACGTGCGCTCATACCGCCCGCCGATGGGCCACTCGGCAAGCTCTCCAAAGCCTGTGCTGCGGAGCATTCCTTTCAGATCGAGCCCGGTGAACTCCCGGGCCAGCTCGCACTCAATCGTCTTGAAGAAGAGCCTCACCCCTAGCGCCGCGCTCTCCAACGGAAAACTGTTCCAATCCACGATGAAGAATTTCACGCCGGGTTTAGCGCTTCATGGGCATCTACGATGATCTTCTCGCGCTTCGGCTGCTCAAGCCCGTGGAGGTGGCCAACTCTGTCAATCAGCGTCCATCGGGGTCTGTCAACTGGCAGGCTCTTGACAAGCTGCCCGAGCCGTGCTATACTTGTAACTACAAACAATCGAGCGTGAAGCTGAACCTGTTGGGGAGACCCGAGTTAAGCGAAAAGTCGTGTAGATGTTATTAAAAAAGGAGGTGGTAAAAGCGAACGGAGAATCGGCCGTTAACGAATCTCTAAATGCTTTAAGGAGGTAGAAAAGTGTCTAGACGAATTTTCAGTATCCTTTTAGTTGCGGGCGTTGCTTGCGGTGGGGATGCTGGCGGCGTTCAGCGGGGCCCAGCAGGGAAGTGTCACCATCATGGTCGTCTGGGGTGGCACGGAGTTGGAGGCCTTTGAGGCGACGCTGGCGCCCTTTGAGCAGGAGACAGGGATTGACGTCCAGGTGGAGAGTGTCGGGCGCGACCTGCCGACGGTCCTGGTCACGCGGGTCGAGGCGGGCAACCCTCCGGATGTAGCAGCACTGCCCAACCCGGGACAGATGGCCGAATTCGTTGCCGAGGGCGCGCTGGCGTCCCTGGACTTCCTGGATCTGTCCGACCATCCACAGGCCTTCGTGGACCTGGGGAGCGTTGGCGGAAGCGTCTACGGAATCTTCATCTCCGCCGATCTGAAGAGCCTAGTCTGGTACAACAAGAAGGCATTTGAATCGGCAGGATACGAAATTCCGAACACCTGGGGCGAACTGATGGCCCTATCGGACCAGATCCGGGCCGATGGCGGCACGCCCTGGTGCATCGGGCTGGAGAGCGGGGCGGCCAGTGGCTGGCCGGGGACCGATTGGATCGAGGACATTATGCTCCGGGTCAATGGAGTTGACATATACGACGACTGGGTCGCTCATGATATCCCGTGGACCAGCCCGAGCGTCTACAGTGCCTTTGCCCTATTCGCCGCGATCGCTCAAAACGATCCCTACGTATATGGTGGGACTACGGGAGCGCTTACCACCAACTTTGGCGATTCGCCGGCGGCGATGTTCACCGATCCGGTGGGCTGCTACCTGCACCGTCAGGCCACCTTCATCCAGAGCTTCATCTTGGACGCTAACCCCGATCTGGTGGCAGGTGAGGACTATGACATCTTCGTGCTTCCGCCCATCTGCGAGGAAGGCTGCAATCCGCTGCTGGGAGCTGGAGACCTGATCAGTGCCTTCAACGATACCCCCGAGGCGCGAGCGCTCATGGAGTATCTGGCCTCAGCCGAAGCCCAGGAGATCTGGGTTGGCAAGCTGGGCAAGCTCGCCATCAACGTCAATGTCGATCCCGCAGTCTATCCCGATCCGATCACCGTCAGAGCAGCCGAGATTTTGGGCCAGGCCTGCGCTTTCCGCTTCGACGGCTCTGACCTAATGCCCGCAGCCGTGGGGTCGGGCGCGTTTTGGGAAGGCGTGCTTGACTTGACGGCGGGGATTCGGGTGCTGGACGTCCTGAAGAAGATCGAGAATACGGCTGACCAGACCTACACATCCGGTGCGGCAACAGACTAGATCCACGTGAGGCTTGAAACTGGGGCGGCGTCTTGTAATTGACTCCGCCCCAGTTTGCTTTTAAACTCCCCCTAATTGCTGCTAATAAGGAGCTGATGATGAGACGAGGGTGGGGACATTGGCTTTATGTGGCCCCCGCGCTGATTATCCTGGGCATCTTCCTTGTCTATCCTACGATCAACACGATCTACATCAGCTTCTTCGGTCCGCGATCCGATGAGTTTGTCGGTCTGGCCAATTACGAGCGGGCGTTCACCTCCGATCCCATGCTTATCTCCTTCCGAAATAACGCTATCTGGTTGGTCGTCTTCACCACCTTTACGGTCTCGAT
>JABAHQ010000210.1_pt5 | contig 11290 bp, 9 predicted proteins | sample 7062091 | NCBI WGS metagenome assembly JABAHQ01 (sample SAMN14534359, study PRJNA622989) | marine sediment metagenome | biome: marine biome [ENVO:00000428]; feature: marine pelagic biome [ENVO:01000023]; material: deep marine sediment [ENVO:00002113] | place: India: Gulf of Kutch | collected...
GCTGGCCGAACTGCCGGCGGCTCGCGCACCACTCGAGCGCCAGATCGAAAGCGCGGCGCGCGCGCCCGACGCACATCGCCGCGACGGTGAGGCGCGTGGAGCTGAGCCAGGTGTTCATGAGCGCAAAACCCTCGCCCTCCCCGCCGAGAACCTGCGCATCGGGGACCCGGCAGTCGTCGAAGCTCAGGATGCAGTTGTGGTAGCCGCGGTGCGAGACACAGCCGTAGCCCTTGCGCACCTCGAAACCGCGCGTGTCACGGTCGATGAGAAAGCACGTGATGCGCTGCTTCGGCCCTTTGGGGGTGTCCTCCGTACCGGTGGCAACGAAGACGATGGCGAAGTCGGCGATATCGGCGTGGCTGATGAAGTGCTTGGTGCCGTTGATCACCCAGTCGGCGCCGTCGCGGCGCGCAAACGTCTTCATAGCGCGGATGTCGGAGCCCGCGTCCGGCTCGGTCATCGCCAGGCAGTCCAGCTTCTCGCCGCGCACCGCGGGATAGAGATAACGCTCGCGCTGCGCCTCGTTGCAGGCGCAGAGAATGTTCGACGGACGCCCGAAGTGCGTGCTCAGCGCCATCGCCGTGCGCCCGAGCTCGCGCTCGAGCAGCGTGAAGGTCAGATGATCCAGGCCGCCGCCGCCGAACTCCTCGGGGATGTTCGCGGCGTAGAAGCCGAGCGCCAGCACCTTGCGGCGGATCTCGCGCGCGACCTCGGAAGCCAGCCCGTGGTCGCGCTCCACCTGCGCCTCGAGCGGGTAAAGCTCGTTCTCGACGAAGCTGCGCACCGTATCGACGACCAGCCGTTGCTCCTGCGTCAGTCCGAAATCCATGCCACCTCCGGTCGGGGGGTCTTCATGTCACCAACGACTCCGTGTGAGCGTCGACCGCGAGCGCCCGGTCGGAGACGCATCGCGCCGCGGGCGATGCGACCACTCGGCCGCTGCGCAGGGTGTGCGATCCGGGTAACCGTGCAGGCCGGCCGTGGAGGCGATGTTGACGATCACGCCGGCGCGCTGTGGCTCGAGGAGCGGCGCAGCGCGACGTGCGCACAGGAAAGCACTGTCGAGATTGACTGCCACGCAACGTCGCCAGTCGGCGGGCGACACTGTCTCTACTGGCCTTGTCGATCCGGCTATTCTAGCGTTATTAAAAAGGACATCTAAGCCATAGAGCCTTAGATGCAGGTTTTCGAATACGCGCTCGACGTCGTCCACTTCCGCGATGCCCGCACGCGTGGTCCCCGCCGCCGGAGACGCCGCGCTGAAGTCTGCCCGGGCCTCCGCAACGATATCGCACACGTGCACGCGATGACCGCCGGCCGGGAATGCCCCCGCGATGGCACGGCCGATGCCGGCGGCCCCGGCCGTCACCGATACCCGCCGCGAGGTCCCACCCATGGCGCCTCAGCTCCGCGGGGCGCCGAGGTGACGCCCGGCATACGCCGGACGCGGCAAGGCGGCGTGCACCTCGGCGATGCGGCGCAGCCGCTCGAGCACGGCCGGCTGCGCGGGACAGGCGCGCCCGGCGCGGGTGTCCACATGGATCAGCATCTGCTCGGCCGTGGCGAGCTGGGTGTCGTCGCGGCCGTGGTGCAGACTGTGGAAGAGACGCATGCGCTTGTCGCCGAGCTCCAGGAGCTGGGTGGTCACGTAGAGCGGCTCCTCCGCGGCCACCTCCCGCAGGTTCATCATATGAGTCTCCACGGTGTAGTAGCTGAAGCCCGCGGCACGATAGTCGGCGTCGATGCCCACGTAACGGAACAGTCCGTCCGAAGCATCACCGAAGACGTGCAGGTACCGGCTCTCGGTCATGTGCCCGTTGTAATCGACCCAGTCGGACTCGACCTTGGCCTCGTGCAGTCTCAAGGGCCGCGAGAGATCATCGTGGGCGCTCATCACCGTATCGTGCAAACGCTCGTACTGTCCCTCTTCGAAACGCGCCAGCACGGCGCCGGCCGCGTAGTCGTGATTGCGCAACGCCTGGAGCACGCCCACGAGGCAATCGTCGCGCCGCCGCTCCAGCTCGCGGACGGAGGCGCCGCGCGCCTGCGCGTCGGATTGCTCCACGATGCGATCGATGAGCGCCTCGGTCAGCTCCGGCGCCTCGAGCCGCGACCACGGAAGCTTGAGCGCAGGTCCGAACTGCGCCATGAAGTGGCGCATGCCCGCCTCACCCCCGGCGAGCCGGTAGATGAGAAAGGTGCCCATGCAGGACCACCGCAGGCCGGGCCCGTAGCACACGGCCTGATCGATCTCGTCGGCGGTCGCCACGCCGTCGTTGACGAGGTGCAGCGCCTCGCGCCAGAGCGCCTCCATCAACCGATCGGCGATGAAGCCGTCGATCTCATGGCGCACCCGCAGCGGATGCATGCCGAGAGAGCGGTAGAAGGCAGCGGCGCGCTCCACGGTCTCGTCGCTCGTGTGCTCGCCGGCGCAAAGCTCGACCAGCGGCAGCAGGTAAACGGGGTTGAATGGATGGGCGACGACCACGCGCTCGGGCGCCCGACACTCCGCCTGGAGCCGGCTCGGCAGCAGCCCCGAGGTGCTGGAGGCGATGATCACGTTCGGCCCCGCGATCCGGCTCGCCGAGGCGAGCACCTCGCGCTTGAGCGCTTCGCCCTCGGGCGCGCTCTCCTGGACGAACTCGGCACCCGCCACCGCTTCGTCGACTCGGTCCGCGAAACGCACGGTCCCCCTCGGGTGCAGCGGCGCCAGGGTGAGCCGGCGATAGGCGCGGTCGGCGTTCTCCAGGGCCTCGTGAACTTTGCGCCGGGCCTCCGGGTCCGGGTCGTAGACGACCACGTCGATCCCGTTCAGCACGAAGCGTCCCGCCCAGCCGGCGCCGATGACGCCCGCGCCCAGCAGCGCAACGGTGCCGACCTGCACCATGCCTGCGGTCCTCAGCCGCGCTGGGCGAGCCCTAGTCGGGCGCGCGCCCCATCGGGATTGAGGACGCGCACCCCCATGCGCTCGAGGATCTCGCGCGCCCGCTCCACGAGCTGCGCGTTTGAGGCGAACACGCCCTTGTCCAGATACAGGTTGTCCTCCAGCCCCACGCGCACGTTGCCGCCGAGCAGCGCCGCGGCGGCGACGAAGGGCATCTGCATGCGGCTGATGGCGAAGGTGCTCCACACGCACCCCTCGGGAAGCCGACCGATCAGGCTCTGGAGCGTGGCCATGTCGGCCGGGGCCCCGTAAGGGATGCCCATGCAAAGCTGGACCATGGGCACACCGTCGATGAGACCGTCCGCCACCAGCCGGTTCACGAACCACAGATGCCCGGTGTCGAACACCTCGAGCTCGGGCTTGACGCCGAGCGCCTGCACCCGCCGCGCCTTGGCGCGCAGCATCTCGGGCGTGTTGACGACGATGAAGTTACCCTCGCCGAAATTCATGGTGCCGCAATCGAGGGTGCAGATCTCGGGCAGCAGCTCCTCGACGTGCGCGAGGCGCTCCAAGGGCCCCACCATGTCGGTGCCCTCCCCGGGGATGGCCAGCGGATCTTCCTCCGGCCCGAAGGTGACATCGCCGCCCATGCCGGCGGTCATGTTGATGACCACGTCGGTGTTGCGTTCGCGGATCCGATCCATCACCTCGCGGTAGAGCGCGACCCGGCGGCTGCCCTGCCCGGTTTCCGGATCGCGCACGTGGATGTGGACGATGGCGGCCCCTTCCTGCGCCGCGCCCAGCGCCGCCTCCGCGATCTGTTTGGGCGTGACGGGCATTGAGGGGTGTTTGCCCGCCGTGTCAGCGGCGCCGGTGACGGCGCACGTGATAAAGAGCTCCCAGTTCATCGATCCTTTCCCCCGCGGGTCGGACCAGCGTAGCCCACTGAATAAGCTTAATATTGTGCCAAAAGTGCCGGTTTATTGGAGCTTAGAACGCCCTTTTTGGGGGCAAATGCGCACTCTAAGCGATGCTTGGCGCGGTGGGCACGTGCGCGCCCGCGACCGCTCCTTAAAAGCCTCATTTCGGGCATGAAAACCGCCTTCTAAGCCTTCTTCGCGGTCCAATTGCGCCCCGTTCTCCAACGTTTTTAAACCCTTACGTCGGTCCGACCCATAGCGGCGCGCTCGAGCACACGGATGCGCCTCAGAAGATCGTCCACGTCCACGTAGCAGCCCTGAAGGTGACGGCGTCCCGCGGTCGGGTCGAAAGCCGTGCGTCCGTGCAGAACCCGGCGGTTGTGGAACACCAGCAGCTCCCCCGGCGCGAGCCGCAACCTCACCTGGAGCGCGTGGTCGTGGACGACGGCCATGAACGCCCGCAAGGCGCGAAACAGCCCCTTCACCCGCGATGCCGGCGCATCGAGCGGCCCGATGAGCGAGGCGTTGTAGCGGATCTCGCGCAACCCTCCGTCGGCGTCGAGCCCGATGACCGGCGCGCGGTGGCTGATGTCGACCTCGTCGTCGAGGAAGCGAAAGCTGATCGCGGTGTGGGTGAGAATCGCGAACGCCTCCGGATCCCGCCGGGCGAGCACCTCTGCTGCGCGGAAGCCATCGAGCAGCACGGTGTCGCCGCCCTGCGCCTCGTTGGCGATGCAGTACAGGAACTGGTACCCGGGTGGAAACTCCCAGTTGGGCAGATCCGTGTGCAGGGGCAACGCGAGCGCGGTGTAGGCGTTGTTGTTCGGCTCGGGCTTGGAGATCACGTCGAACACGAGACCGAAGTTGGTCTCGCGAAGGCGGGCGATGCGCCGCGCGGCCTCCAGCACCGCGCCCCCCCGGTGCGGCCCGCCGCGCACCAGCGCCACGCCCGTATCGCGAAGCGCCGCGAGCCAGGCGTGCAGCGCGTCGTCGTGCGCCAGAACCTCGTAGTATTCGAAGCTCGGGATGGCTTGCGCCAGGCCGGCGTCCCAGGTGTGCGGGCGCCGCGCCCGCTCGGCGCGCGCGGCGTCGGAATAGCAGTGCGCGCGCAGCCACGCCGGCGCGTATCGGCTCGCCTCCGAATGATCCGGCCAGCGGATCCGAAGCGCCCCATCGGCATCCAGCGTCACAGGCTCGGGTCGCGGCTCTTCCGGGACGTCGAATGGATCGAAGATCCGCTCCAGCGTCTGCGGGTGGCGGCACCGGGAGCAATCGCAGTTGTCGCGCAGCCAGACATAGTGAAACACGCTCGCGTGTCCGTCTCCCCACTCGAGATGCACCGCGCGTTCGCCGACGCGCAGCGTCGCCACGGTGTTCCGCGCGCCTCCCGCTTCGAGCGGCCTCAGCGTCGATTCTTTGCTCATGCGTTTGCACCCTCCTGCGTCGGGTCGAGGGCCTCACCGCCGACAACGCTCGCCGGCGACCCTTCGTTCGCGTGCTCGCGGGCGGACTCGAGGGCAGCGGCGGTGGCGATCGCCGATGTGCGCGAGAGGTAGACGGGCCGACTATGCGCCTCGACGCCTGGCCGGCGACCGATGCGGTATACCGCGAACACCGCGAGCGCGAGGTGGAACGCGGCCAAGAACCAGAAGAACATGCTCGGACTCACGAAGGATATCAGAACACCGACCATGAAGGGTCCGAGCACCGCCCCCAGGGCGGTGACCAGTACCAGCGCGCTGCTGGCCGCCACCATCTGCGAGGGCGCGAGACGGTCGTTGGCGTGGGCCAGGCTGAGCGAGTACCCGGGGAAGGACAACCCCCCGAAGAGCGCCGCGAGGGCGATGACCGCCCAGACCGAGACATTCGCGACGGGAACGGCCCCCACAGCACACAGACCCGCCGCGCAGGTCACGGCGGCGAGGACCCAGCGTCGCTCGTAGCTATCCGACAGGTAGCCGATGGGCCACTGCAGGCACACGCCGCCCCAGATGGCGGCCGTGATGAAGAGAGAGCTCTGCGCCACGGAGAATCCTTCGAGCTGTGCATAGACCACGCCCATTCCGATAAAGGCGCCGTTGGACAAGCCGGTGACGGCGCAACCCACTACCCCGAGGGGGGCCTCGCGATAGAGGCGCGGCAAGCTCATCTTCTCGGCGATGTCAAAGCGCGGCGCCGGGCCTGCCGTGAGCAACATGGGCAACACTGCCACGGAGACCAGGACCGACACCAGCATGAACAAAATGAATCCGGCGGGATCCGCCACGTTCAGAAAAAGGGGACCGACGCCCATCCCGATCAGCATGATCACCACGTACACGGCGAGCAGCTGCCCGCGCACGGCATTCGAGCTGCGATCGTTCAACCAGCTCTCGGCGACCACGTAGAGTCCGGCGTAGCAGAATCCGATGACGAGGCGCACGGCGGCCCAGTTGATCGGATCGACGAGCACGGCCGCCCAGAGCACGGCTGCGGAGGCCAGCGCGGCCAGCGCGGCGAAAACGCGAACATGCCCCACCCGCGAGAGCAGCGGCGGCGTCAGCAGCGAGCCGGCGACGAGGCCCAGGAAGTAGCAGGACATCACCACGCCGGTCACCGGCGTGGAGAAGCCCTCGAGCACGGCGCGCAAGCCGAGCAACGGTCCTTGCAAGCCGTTGCCCATGGCGAGCAGGGCCATGCCCAGGAGCAGCGACCAGCAGCTCCCCATCAGCGAGAGCAGCGAGTGCGCTCCCGTGGTCGGAGGCGCTATGGTGGTGTGCGCGGCATCGGACGCGGTGACTGCCATAAGCCGGCCACAGGGCTAGGACGGACTTGCGGACCGCGCTCGCTGGGCGCGACCGCACACGCTGGCCATGTGCAGACGTGACCGATACGCGGCTACGGCGTCGGCAGAGAAATCCGCCGCGGGCGACCGCTCCTTCAGAAAGTGCCCGTAGCGGTCGACACCGCGCACGAGCAAAGCCGAATCCTCGCCACACACGGGGCCGACCTCGGTGCTGACATACTGAATAGAGAGACCGATGCGGGGCGTGTCCGAGGGGTTGGGCCCCGACCCGTGGATGAGCCACGCGCCGTGCAGCGAGATCTCCCCGGGGGCGAGCACCACGTCTACGGCGGCCGCGACATCGAGCTCCGCGCCGACGCATTGGCCTTGGCTCAAGAGGTTGCTCTCGCCCCGCCCTTCCAGATGGGCCAGCTGTCCCCGGCGCTGTGTGCCCGGCATCGCGCGCATGCACCCGTTGGCAGCAGTGCTGGGCGTGAGGGCGAGCCAGGCGGTTACGATTCCGTCCACGGGCTCGAGCCCCCAGTAGGTGGCATCCTGGTGCCAGCCGACGTAGCTGGTGCTGTACGGCTCCTTGGCGAAGAAACCGCTGGTCCAGCACAGAATATCCGGGCCGATCACGCCCTCCACCGCATCGAGGATGCTCGGCAGGCGCACCAGCTCGTCGACCCAGGTGGCCAGGAGGTGGGTCTTGAAAACGTTGCGCAATCCGAGTTCCTTGCAGACGAAGCGCTGGAGCGCCGGGTAACGCTCGGCCGCGGCACGTGCCTGACGCTCGGGCATGACGCGGACGGGGAAAACAATCCCATCCTCGCCGTAACGAGCCGACAGTCCGGGGGAAGAGAGTCCTGCAGCAGCGTCCATCTTCGCTCGTCACCGTCATCGCATGCGTGCCTGGTCAGCACGCAATTTCGGCGCTTTGCGCTGCAAGGACAAACGATTAATCTTCTGTCTCAGTCCCAGAAAAACTTATGGCGATGAAAGCACGAAGAAGATTGCCGCCACCCAACTGGCTGCGGGCCTTCGAGGCAGCGGCGAGGCACCTGAGCTTCACCGGGGCGGCCCGCGAGCTCAAGGTCACGCAGTCCGCGGTCAGCCAGCAGGTCAAGCTGCTCGAGCATTACCTGGGTGAGCCGCTGTTCCATCGCTACTCGCGGCGCCTGGAGCTGACCGATAGGGGCGAAGCTTATCTACCGACCGTGCGCCGGGCGTTCGAGCGCCTGGCCGCGGCCACCGAGGAGCTCTTCGGGCACAAGGGGGGCCGCCTGCTGACGGTCAGAGTGAGCGCCGCCTTCGCCGTTCTGTGGCTCGCGCCGAGGCTCGGGCGCTTCCGTGCCGCGAACCCCGGTCTCGACCTGCGCCTGAACGTCTTCATCTGGTCGCTGGAGTTCGACTGGGAGGGCGTGGACCTGGAGATTCGCTACGGCGATGGACGCTGGCCCGGCTTCAACGCCGTGCGGCTCACCCACGATCAGATGACACCGGTCTGTGCGCCGGCGCTGCGGGACGCGCTCGCAACCCCCGACGATCTGGGCAGCCACACCCTGCTGCACGTCATCGGCCATCAGGACGGATGGCGGTGCTGGCTGAGAGCGATCGGTGCCGATCACGTGGACGCCGCGCAGGGGCTGGAGTTCGACAGCTCGATGATGGCCTTCGAGCTCGCGGCGGCCGGCACCGGCGTCGCGCTCGGGCGCACCTCGCTCGTGGAGGGTTACCTCGCCTCGGAACGCCTAGTCGCGCCGTTCGACGTGTCCATCCCCGACGACGAAGCCTTTTATCTCATCTGGCCGGAGAACCGCGCCGAGCATGCAGCCGCCACTGCCTTCCGAAAGTGGCTCATGGAGGAGACCCGCGACGCCCGGGAGGCCGCATAGCGCGGAGTCGGACCGACGAATCCCATCCAATAAGCGCGATATTCTAAATACCCATTGGCCCGGGGCATGAGCTTTCTCTTTAAGGTCTCCATTTCGTCCGTGTAAACGTGGGAACGGCCTTCCAAACCTCATTCACAGCCTGATTGCACGGCATTATTGCGCCGCTTATCCGTAAGTTGCGCCGTAGTTCGCGGACCCGTAATGTCAGCAAAGCCCCCGACGGCGCTCGAGGCTAACGCCTCACCAAGTAATGCCTGCCCCACCCGATGCCTGCGTAGATGACAAGGGCGCCAGCCGCTACGGCGTCGATGACGAGCTGCCGAGACAGGGGCACGAGTGAATTGTGCCCGAAGGCAAACGCGCCGGACACGAACAGTCGACCAGCGGGCGGCTGCCGTTCGCATAAGCAGGGTGCTTGCGCAGATACGGCAGGGCTCGTACCGCCGCGCTCCGAACCGTCGGCTCGTCGTCGTCGAGCAACGTCAGCACGGTGTCGCGAAAAAGATCCTCTCGGTAATAGTCGCCCATGGCCTTGGACAAGGCAGCGCCTCGCAACGAATCGGGTTGCGCGGTATCGCGGGCAGTCGCCATGAGGCGGTCGAGATAGTCGCTGTGGCTCTTCTCGACCAGGGTAATGGCACTTTGTGCCTTGCGGCGAATCGTCGGATTCGGATCGTCGAGCGCCTCGCGCAGCGCCGCAGGCACTTCACCACTGCGTCTGTCCTGACCAGTCAGGGTATAGATCGCGTTGTAGCGGATGTCTGGATTTGGATGGTTGCGCAGCGCCGCAGCCACGGCGTCCAGCACTGCGTCCGGCAACGCTTGGCGATGGCTTGCTTGGTAGAAGACGCGGGACGCGAGCGCGACGAGTCGACCGGAGAGTGGACCGTCCTCGCGGTAGATGCGAAGCACGGCGAGATGTTTAGCCACCGGTAATCCCTCGTGGCGGGCGAAGCGTTGAAGTGCGTAAAGGATCTCTTGGCGCAGCACCCGATCCTCGGTAGCTTTGAGGAGATCGGTGAGCCGTGCGACGACCGCCTCGCGACGGGGATACCAGTACGCGGTCTTTCCGACGAACGCGATCACCGCCGACGCAAGATCAGAATCGAGCTCCTCGAACAGCAGCCCGGTGACCGCGTCGATGGTCTCCTGGGTGAACGGCTTGCGGGCGCTCGCGGGATCGGCCTCCTCGCCTGCCAAACTGGCCAGACGACGCAACGCCGCGACCCGCAGCCGTGGATCCGGATCCGATAGCGCCATTCGTGTGAGTGCGTCCACATTGCGCTGATCGCGTGCGTGCTTGTAGTGGAACACGGACAGACCCGCCCTACGCTGCTTCGGATCTTCGCTCGTCAGCTGACCCAGCACCCCGTCCGCGCTCGGCGTCGACACCTCGCGAATGAGGTGCTTGAACGGGATATTGCTGATGACGACGAAACCGATCGCCACCAGAACGACGGCGAGCGCGAGCTGCATTGCGGCTTTACGGTTCACGACGCACTGTCAATACGCGAAAGACTAATGACTTTGCCGTGGCTCGGCACCATGTGCTGTCCGGCCGAGTGTCATGGATCCTAGATCGGACACAATGCAGACGAGCTTTAGGGTCCCAGCTCCGAAACTCGGTCGTCGAACGGAGGCACGACGAATGTTCGCGAAGCGGGCAGCTGTCCAGCCGGTGCGCACCAAGAAATATGGTTCAGCCGTCCGGTTACTCGACGCTCTCCAAATAAACGCGTCGGGACGAGCGGGGGTGATCGGTAGACCTGTGCTGTGGTGTCCGGTACACCCGGCGATGAGGTGCTTGCTCGCAGCTATGTCGTCGCGACCCCGGTCCCGGACAAACCAGTGGATGTGAGCGTTTTCAAGGTGCCACATTGGTCCGACCCCTCACCTATCTGCCCACATCTACTCCGGGCGGTACCAGCCCACTCGTGTGGCTTCAGAGATTTCCTTGATTGTGCGACTAAAGATGACCACGTACCCTGACAGATAAGGGATGACAATGAGAAAGACTATCCGGCGGATGTTCGTGCCTGGGCTCACCAACTTCCATTCTTTAATCAGAAAAGAGACCGGGAAAAACCACGATACGTGGATCAGCACTATTAGCGCCCAGCCGAGAACACTCTGAACCTCGTAAGCCAGAGAGCGGTCTAACGTATTCTCGTTGGGCTGTGGCCTATCCATAATGCCGATGATAAATAAGGACACTGCGACAAGCACGGAGCCAAGGATTAGCGCGCAACCACAAAGTGTCGACCGGGGCCGTGCAAGCCGTAACGTACACTAGTTACAATTATCTTTGATTCCCCTTTTCCCCAGCCGTTTTCCCCTCCATTCCTCGTTCTTGTCACGGTTGCGTCCCTGTCCGCCTTAGGAGGTCCCATAATCCTCATGAACCACGATGATCCAAGAGCTCCCAAATCGAACGCTGTGAGAAACGTGCATATAACGAAAAACCCCTCCGGCGGGGACTCATCCAATCCAACAAAAGCTCCCACCGCGCCTGCGGACGTAGCATACCAAAAAAGAAAATAGAGTGCGTTGAAATGCGTCGGAACGGTTCCTAACCAACGGGAAACTCTAGGTCCGCCCGAGAAGCCGGCGACCAAAACGCAAATGATGGGGGTCACGAGCCCGAATACCATGGCCGGAATATAGGCCTCTCCAAAAGCAGCAAACGCTGACGCATCCTTGTCCGGCGACGGAACACCCTGAATGATCCCGACTGCCAAGCCAGCTATCATCTCCACCACACGCATCTGTATCGGTTTCAGACGAATCCGATACGCTGCCCGTCGGGACGTACTATCTCGGCGAGTCG
>JABAHQ010009609.1_pt1 | contig 11289 bp, 14 predicted proteins | sample 7062091 | NCBI WGS metagenome assembly JABAHQ01 (sample SAMN14534359, study PRJNA622989) | marine sediment metagenome | biome: marine biome [ENVO:00000428]; feature: marine pelagic biome [ENVO:01000023]; material: deep marine sediment [ENVO:00002113] | place: India: Gulf of Kutch | collected...
GCTGAAACGGGCTCCTACAAGGGGCGCCCCCGGCCGTTGTAGGAGCGCGGCTCTGCCGCGCGATGCCCGTTGCCCTAACGTCTTGCCAGCGCCTCCACCGGGTCAAGCCGCGACGCTCGCCGGGCCGGCATCCAGGCGAACAGGATCCCCACGCCCACGGCCACCCCCAGACCGGCCGCGATGGCCCAGCCCGGGGGCAGGGTGTCGAGGGCGGGGAACAGCCAGGCCAGCACCCGGTTTCCGGCCAGACCGAGGACCAGGCCAGTGAGCCCGCCGGCCAGGGAGAGCAGCCCCGCCTCCGTGAGGAACAGCCGCAGGATCCGGCCCCGGGGAGCGCCGAGCGCCTTGAGCAGGCCGATCTCCGGGGTGCGCTGGGAGACCGCCACCAGCATCACGTTCATGACCAGGATGCCGGCGACCACCAGGCTGATGGCGGCGATCCCGGCCACGGTAAGGGTCAGGGTGCGGAAGATGCGGTCGAAAGCGGCCATCACCGAGTCCTGGGTGATCACCGTGACGTCCAGCTCGCCCTCGTGGCGCTCCCGGATGATGTCCTCAACCGCCCCCTTGGCCTCCTCCAGGACCCCCCGGTCGGTCGCTTCCACCATGATCCGGAACAGGGAGGGGGCATTGAACAGGGCCTGGGCGGAGGCCACGGGGACGAGCACCATCTCGTCGAGCTCTACTCCCAGGGACTGGCCCTCCTGGGCCACGATCCCCATCACGCGGAAGCGGCGGTCGCCCAGCCGCAGCCACTCGCCCAGGGCCCGGTGCGGGCCGAATACCTCTTCCCGGACGGTGCGGCCGATGACGCACACGGCCTCGGCCGCGCGCGGATCGCCGGCCGGAAGTGAGCGCCCGCGAGCCACGTCGAGGTGCCGGATCTCCAGGTAGGCCGGAGTGGTGCCTACCACCAGGGAATCCCGCTCCCGGCCCCGGAAGCTTGCCGGGGCCTCGCCCACCGCAACCGGGGCCACCCGCCGGACCAGCGGGCTGCGGTGGAGGGCGAGGGCGTCGTCCAGGGTCAGGTCCCGGGGGGTCTCCCCGGTCAGCGGCGGAGCCCCGCCCGTGGTCTCGGCACGGCCCGGAACCACGATCAGCAGGTTGGTGCCCAGGGCGGCGAACTCCCCGGCCACGTAGCGGCGAGCCCCTTCCCCCAGCCCCGTCAGCACCACCACCGCCGCCACCCCGATCGACATGGCCAGCAGCATCAGCATGCTGCGCACCCAGGCCCCTGCCAGAGCCCGCCCGGCGAAGCGGAGGGCATCCTCGAGAAGCATCAGGGGGAGCGCCCCCGGCGCTGGTCCTCGGTGATCCGGCCGTCCACCATGCCGATGCGGCGGGGGGGTCGGACTCCCAGCTCCGGGTCGTGGGTAACCATGACCAGCGTGATCCCCTTCTCCCGGTTCAGGTCTTCCAGGATGCCCACCACCTCCTCGCCGGAGGTGCGGTCCAGATTGCCCGTGGGCTCATCGGCCAGGACCACGTCCGGGTCCATGGCGATGGCGCGCCCCATTGCCACCCGCTGGCGCTGACCGCCGGAGAGCTGGTCCGGGCGGTGGTCCGCCCGATCCGCCAGGTCAAGGTCCGCGAGGATCCGCGCCACCCGGCCGTGGCGCTCCGCGGCGGGTATTCCGGCCAGGACCAGGGGCAGCTCGATGTTCCCGGCGGCGGTGAGCCGGCCCACCAGGTGGAAGAACTGAAAGNNAAGACGAAGCCGATCCTCTGGGCCCGTGCCAGTGCCTGGTCGGCGTCGGTAAAAGTGGTGGTGTCCTGTCCGGCCAGGAAGTAGCGGCCGCTGTTCGGGGTGTCCAGCAGGCCCAGGATATTGAGCAGGGTGGACTTGCCTGAGCCCGAGGGCCCCATCACCGCGACGTATTCTCCGGCCGCGATCTCCAGGGACACATCGTCCAGGGCGTGGACCACCGTCTCCCCCATGGGGAAATCGCGGTTGATGTGCTCCAGGCGGATCATTCCCCTTCCCCGGAGGTTTCCCGGACCGCCGGCTCGCCGGCCTCCACGCCTTCCCGGTTGGGCGTCAGCACCACCTCGGCGCCCGCCTCCAGGCCCGCGGTTACCTCGGTGAGCTCCCAGTTGGACAGGCCCGTCTCGATTGCCTGCGGCCGGAGTCGGCCGTCCCTTCCCAGCACCAGGACCTCGCCCTCGGTGACGGCCTCGGTGGGAACCCGCAGGACTCCCTCGCGGCGGTCCAGGATGATCTCCGCATCAGCGGAATACCCCGGCATGAGTCCCTTCACCGAGGCGGGGTTGTCGAACGCCACCTCCACATCCACCGTCCGGGCCTGCTTCTCGATATCCAGGACATAAGGGGCGATGCGGCTGACTCGGCCCGGAAAGGTGCGGTCCGGGTAGGCGTCCAGGTGGATGCGGGCCGGCATCCCCACCCGGACGGCCGGGGCGTCCACCTCGTCGATCGGGGCGCTCACGTGCGGTCCCCCGGGATCGATGAGGTCCACGGCGGGCGGCGTGGGGATGCCCGGCGGCGAGGGGGTGACGATCTCCCCCAGCTCGGCGCTGACCTCCGCCACCGTCCCCGCGAAGGGGGCCCGGAGAATAGTGCGCTCCAGATGGGCGCGGGCGGCCTTGACCCGGGCTTCCGCCACCCGGGCCTCGGCGCGGGCGGCCCGGCAGCCGGCCGCGGTCGACTCGCGCTCGGTGACTGCCCGGTCCACCGCTTCCTCGGAGGTCATGCCCTTCTTTTCCAGACGCAGCTGGCGCTCCGCCTCCCGGGCGGCCGCGTCGGCCTTGGCGCAGGCCTGCTCCCCCCGGGCTTCGGCGGCCTGGGTCTGGGCCTTGGACAGGCCGAGGTTGGCCCGGCGATCGTCGTTCCAGAGCTCGAGCAGGATGTCCCCTTCCTCGACCCGGTCCCCCTCGGAAACCGGCAGACGGGTGACCCGGCCGCTGATGTCCGGGGCCAGCTTGGACCGACGCTGGGCCTCCACAGTCCCCGCCCGGGTATTGGCCACGGTCTCCTCGACCGTGCCTCGATCTACGGTCGCCACAGGGACCGCCACCGGCTCGGGACGGGTGAGGTACCAGATACCGCCTGCGGCGAGAAGAACGGCCAGGGCCAGCAGGCCCCAGCGGCGGAGCTTTACCGACATGGAGCCTCCGACGGTGGTGCATGGCGAAGAATACGGATAGCACGATGTCCGCAGCCTGAAAATGCCGAACATCAAGCCCGTATTGCGTTACCGGAAGCTGGGGTGGGCCGGCCCTCTGAGTTAGGGTGACAGGAAGACAGCAGCCGACGCATCGAGGAGCGGATCGGGATATGTCGAGGCCATCGAAGGTCCCGGATCGGGAAGAGGGCTACCGCCGGGCGCTGGACCTGCTTTACAGCTGCGCCACCGACAACGGGTTCGTGGCCAGTCCCCACCGCAAGGCCAACTACCAGCGGGTCTGGGCCCGCGACGGGACAGTCATGGGGCTGGCGGCCCTGATGAGCGGAGATCACGACCTGGTGGAGGCCTTCCGGCGCACCCTCCAGCTGCTGGCGGAAAGCCAGGGTCCCCATGGGGAGATTCCCAGCAACGTGGACCCCCGCACCCAACGGATCAGCTACGGCGGGACCGCCGGGCGCGTGGACGCGGATCTGTGGTTCCTCATCGGCTGCGGCCAGTACTGGAAGGCGACCGGGGACGAGGCTTTCCTGGAGTCGCTGGTACCCGCCATGGAGCGGGTCCGCTTCCTGCTCGGGGCCTGGGAGCTCAACAACCGGGGCCTGATCTACGTCCCCATGACCGGGGACTGGGCGGACGAGTACCTCCATCACGGCTACGTCCTGCATGACCAGATCCTCTATCTCCAGGCCCAGCGGGAGATGGACCGGGTGCATACCGACCTGCACGGGGGAGGCGACCACCGGCTGCAGGAGCGGATCGCCCGTCTCAGGCACCTGATCCGGGCCAATTACTGGTTCCCGGCCGGCGACGACGGGATCCCCGAGGACGTCTACCACGAGGTCATCTACCGCAAGGCCATGCAGGCCGCGCGGCGCTGCGCCGGCCGGTACTGGCTGCCGTTCTTCACCCCGGGCGGCTACGGTTACCGCTTCGACAGCCTGGCCAACGTGCTGGCCTCCCTGCTGGACGTAGCCGACGATTACCACCGCTCCCGGGTAGCCGATTACCTGGCGGAGGAGGTCGCCGCCGAAGGCCCGGACCTGCTACCCGCTTTCCATCCGGTCATCACCCCCCGGGACCGGGAATGGGAGGAGCTGCAGCTGACCTTTTCATTCAGCTTCAAGAACCGGCCGTACGAGTACCATAACGGCGGGCTATGGCCCATGGTCACGGGGTTTTACGTGGCCGACCTGGTCCGGCGCGGCCGGGAGGAGCCGGCTGGGGCCTATCTGGACGGCATCAACTGGGCCAACGCCCTGCCGGAGGAGGAGGGGGAGGCCTGGGGCTTCCCCGAGTTCGTTCACGGTAGGGACTACACACCCGGGGGTCAGCGCTTCCTGGGGTGGAGCGCCGCCGGAGCGGTCATCGGCTACCACGCCCTGGCGGGGATCCCTGTCTTTCGCTAGAAGGGGCTGCCCCGATGCGGCCCGAAGGCGGAATATCGAGTCCGCAAGCCGGCTCCGCCTAATCTTCCTCCGGGGGATGGGCGGTGTACCCGGCGGCCTGGATGGCCCTGGCAAGGTCGTCGAAGGCGACCTCCGCCGGGTGAGTCACCCGGGCAGAGCCTGCCTCCAGATCCACCTCGGCGCTTACGCCCGGCAGCTCCCGCAGGGCCTTCTCCACTTTGGCCGCGCAGTTGCCGCAGCTCATGCCTTCCACACGGATCGTCGTTTCCATGGCTTTCCTCCTGGAGCAGGGCTGGGCTGGGTATTCTTCCTGGGCCTTTCCGGTCCTGGCCCTTGCCTACACCACCCGGTTGCGGGCTTCCCCCGCCTGAAACGCCCGGATGTTGGCGGCCAGCTCCTCGACCATCCGCTGGCGAGCCTCCTGTGTGGTCCACGCGGAATGCGGGGTCACGATCAGGTTGGGGATGCTGGGGGCCAGCAGGGGATGGTCCGGCGGCGGAGGCTCCTGGCTGAGGACGTCGACCCCCGCTCCGCCGATCTCCCCCGCCCGCAGGGACCGGGCGAGGGCCGTTTCGTCCACGATTCCGCCCCGGGCCGTGTTGATGAGGACCGCGTCCTGGCGCATGCGGGATAGCTCCTCGGCCTCGATCAGGCCCCGGGTTTCCGGGGTGAGGGGACAGTGCAGGGAGAGAACGTCCACCTGGGGCAGGAGCTCCCGGAAGGGGATCCGACCCGCTCCCCCCGGCCGTCCCGGGAGCTGGGCGGCCCGGATCTCCAGGCCGAAGGCCTCGGCCACCCGGGCCACATGACTTCCCAGCTCGCTCATGCCGATGATGCCGAGGGTCCGCCCCGCCAGCTCGCGGACGGGAAAGTCCAGCAGGCAGAAATGGAGGCTCTCGGACCAGCGCCCGCTCCGCACCGCTTCCCGGTACTCGGGCAGGCGCACGGTAAGGGCCAGCAGCAGGGCGAAGACATGCTGGACCACCGCGGGGGTGGCGTACCGGACCACATTGGTGACCGCGATCCCGCGCTCGCGGGCCGCCTCCAGGTTTACGTTGTTGGTGCCGGTGGCGGCGATGCAGATCAGTCGGAGGCGCCGCGCTCCGGAAAGGGTCTCCGCGGTGAGAGGGACCTTGTTGCTGACAACGACCTCGGCCTCGGCGATGCGCGCAGGGACGTCCCGCGGCTGGGTATGGCCGTGGAAAACCCAGTCCTCTGCGCTGCGCTCCAGGGAGGAGCGGTCCAGGTCTCCCCGGTCGAGGGAGTCGGTGTCCAGGAAAACGGCGGGCATAAGGCTTTTTCCCACAATGATCCCTGTCCCCGGCCCGTCCCGGCCGAACCGGGAAGGTAGCGGTCAGGCCAGCAGGACGGCAACGATTCCCGTGATGTAGATCCCGTCGAAGGTCCCGGCCCCCCCGATGGAGGCCAGGGGAGTGCCCATCCGGCGGATGTCGCCCATGCGCAGAAGGTCGGCGCCCACCAGCACTCCCAGGGTACCGCAGACATAGGCCAGGGGGGCGCTGCCATCGGCTCCCAGGGCCAGGCCGGTGAAGGCGGCGGCGATGGGGGCGACGAAAAGAGGCATGGCGATTCCCATGCCGGGAATGGGCCGGCTGGCCATATAGCTGATGCCGGAAACCACCGCGATGGCCGCAAACCCTTGCAGCAGACCCAGGGAATGGTGAGCCCAGAGGTAGATGGCGAAGGCTACCGGGATGATGCACCCTCCCAGATTGACCGCCACCAGGGTCCGGCCGCGAAAGGGTCGGCGAGGGTGCAGCAGCCCGAGGGCGTAGAGGGGATGGGCGGATTGGTCGGGAGGGGCCTGCGCCGGCATGGTGAATAGAGGCAGGTTGACCCCGCTGCCGAGCAGGGACCCGAACAGGAGAAGGATCAGGGCACCCGGCGGCAGGCCGAGCTTGTCCACGGCGATGCTGATTATCCCGACGTGGATGAAGGCGATCAGGAAGGTGGCGAGAATAAAGAAGGTCAGGAAGAACAGGGGAGAGAAAGGCACCTTCGGTTTTCCTCATGTCGGGTCAGGGTGCATTCAGGCTCGGCCAGGCCGGCTGCGGCGAAGGCTGCCTCCCGCTTCCGGCATTGGGAGCAGCGTCCGCATGGACGGGAATAGCCCAGCAGGCAGCTGTAGGTCCGGCTGAAATCGACTCCGAGGGCGGCGCCCAGGTGGATGATGTCCGCCTTGGACTTTCCGATCAAAGGGGCCTCCACCCGGATCCGGCTGAGGCCGGCGGCCATCCGCCGGAAGCCCTCGAGGAACCCGGGGGTTGCGGCAGGTGATTCCGTCCCGTCCTCGCGGTTCAGCCCCAGCAGCAGGCGGTCGGCCTCCCGCTTGTCCGCCAGGCTCAGTCCCAGGGAAAGGGCCACCAGGTTGCGGTGGGGCAGGGGAACATGGAAGAGGCGGCTCTGGCCGGCGTGAAAGACCGCCGCGGTCCCGCTGATGTCCAGGGCTTCCAGGGTCAAGCCCAGGGTCCGGCACTGGCTGGACGCCGCCTTCCGCTCCAGCGCGGCGCCGCGCTGGCCGTAGTCCAGGAACAGGGGCAAGAGGATCTTCCCGGGCGCCTTGGCCTCCTGGTGCAGCAGGGTGGTGCTTTCCACTCCGCCGCTGACAAGGACCGCCGTCTTGGGCATGGCCTTTACCGTCCTTCCGTTCGGGACCATAGTCACCTGAATCGCCGACGTTTTCCCCGGTGATGTCGATCCCGCCCTGTGAGCCGGAGGCCTCAGCGAAGGCCGGAAATCCTCGCCGAGCCTTGGGGTTTAAGTCCGAAGCCATTTACCGACATTATGGACAGATGGCGGGTCCTCCTTCCTCGGACGGAGACTTTCCCCGAAATTTTTGTCTTAGCAAGAAGAGGCCCGGCATGGCCGGGCAGTGGAGACTTCAATGAGCGAGGACGGCAAGACCATGCAGGAACGACTCCACACCATTCTGCGCGAAAGCCGGCTCCTGGCCCAGGACGCCGGAAACCGCTTCGCCTCCTTTGCCCGATGGGCCTACCGGGATGTGAAGCGCCGCTTCGGCGGGGCCTATGAGCCCGGGGAGGCGGCGCCTGGCAAGCCGGCGGAGAAGCCGGGACGGCCGGCTGCCGGGGTCACTACCCCCGAGGGCTATTCCGCGGGACAGGTCTGGCAGCCCCGGGACCCTTCCAAGAAGGCCCGCAGGATCCTGGATATTCGGACCGAAGATGGCGAATACGTGGTGGTCTGGCAAGCTCCCGAGGGCGGACAGCAGAACAGCATCAAGGAGGCCAGCTTCACCCGCTGGGTGCGGCGGGAGAGCGCCCGGCTGAAGTAGCCTAGCCCCGGGATGCTGGCTAGGGCGTAAGCTCCCGCCGCAGCCGGTCCGTTGCTCCCTGCAGCTCCTCGCTGATGGCAACCGGGAAGGGATCGGGGGCTGGAGCGAGGTCCCCGAGGGCGCCGGGTAAGCGGGCCTTTTCCTCCCGGGCGCGGGCACGGATGCCTTCCAGGTCGGGGCTGGCCTCGGAGAGGCGCTGCCCGTTCCGCATGACGGGAGCCAGAAGCGGGGACCCTTCGCGGTGTGGCTCGTCCGCGGTTGCCAGCAGGTCACCGCGGTAGAATCCTTCGCTGTCCGTCATCCGGTAGATCTGCTTTCTGCCCGGCAGGGTGATCTTCCGGGTGGCCAGCTTCATGCGCGGCCGGCCAGCGTACTCCACCAGCTTGTAGGCGCTGTCCAGGAAGGGGACGTCCTCCGATACCCCCATATGGGTTCCCACCCCGAAGCCGTCAATGGGAGCCCCCTGCCCGAGCATGTCGCTGATGGAGAATTCGTCCAGGCTGCCGCTGGCGAAGATCTCCACATCCTTCAGCCCCCCTTCGTCCAGGATTCGGCGGCCATCCTTGGCGAGCCTCGCCAGGTCTCCAGAATCCAGCCGCACCGCCCGCACCCGGAAGCGCTCCCCCCAGCGGTGCGCCAGGTCCACCACCCGCCGGATGCCTTNNAAGTATCGACCAGCAGGACCGTCTCGGGGAAGATCCCCGCGAACGCCTCGAAGGCGGCTACCTCGTCATCGTGGGCCTCGATGTAGCTGTGCGCCATGGTTCCCGTTACCGGAATGCCGTAGGTCCGCCCTGCCAGGACATTGGAGGTTGCGGCCACCCCGGCGATGTGGAAGGCCCGGGCCGCCTTGAGGCTTGCGTCGGTCCCGTGCATTCGCCGGGCGCCGAAGTCCACCACGGGGCGGCCGCCTGCGGCGTCCACCACCCGGCTGGCCTTGCTGGCCATGAGGGTCTGAAAGTGGATCTGGTTGAGCAGGAAGGTCTCCGCCAGCTGGGCCTCGGGAAGGGGGGCCTCCACTTCCAGGACGGGCTCGTCGGCAAACACGGGGGTCCCCTCGGGGACAGCCCGGACATCGCCCGAGAAGCGGAAGTTGGCCAGATAGTCCAGAAAAGGCCTGGAAAAGGTCCCCAGCGAGGCCAGGTAGTCCAGGGCCCCTTCCGAAAAGCGCAGGGCTTCAAGGTATTCGAGGGCGGTTTCCAGACCCGCGGCCAGCAGGTAATTGCGGTTTTCCGGAAACCGCCGGAAGAACAGGTCGAACACGGCCGCCTCCTGAAGATCCTCCTCCAGGTAGGCCTGCATCATGGTTAGCTCGTATAGGTCGGTGAGAAGGGCGGCCTCCCCCGAGTCGGCCCAGGCGGTCGCCTTCATTGAACGGGCTCCGCATCCTGCTCGATGACCGCACCGGCCTCACGCATCTCTTCCAGGGCCCGGTCCCCGTCCCCGGGGTTGACGTCGACAGCCCGGGTGGCCGGTAGAATGAGGTGGACCTCGAACCCTTCCTCGGCGGCATCGAGCACGCTGGCCCGGACGCATACGTCCTGGGCCAGGCCACCAGCCCAAACCCGCCGCACGCCATCCTGGCGCATGCGCGCCCCCAAGCCGGTGTCGTCCAGGGCGGAATACTGGTCCCGGTCGGGGTCGGTCCCCTTGCTTATGACAACCGCTTCCTCCGGAAGCTTCAGGTCGGGATGAAAGGCGGCGCCCTGGGTATCCTGGACGCAATGGGGCGGCCAGGGACCCCCGCGGTCGGCGAAGCTGACGTGGTTCTCGGGATGCCAGTCCCGGGAGGCATAGATCGGGAGTCGGGTCTCCCGGGCGGCCTCGATCCAGCGGTTGAGAACCGGTACCACCTGGTCGCCCTCGGGGACGGCCAGAGAGCCCCCAGGGCAGAAGTCGTTCTGGAGATCCACGATCAGCAGGGCATCTCCTTGCTCGAGCCGTTCAGCCATGGCTGGCCCCCTGTGGTGGGAATGGGTCTGCTCTTAAATTTCGACTACAGGGAAGAGCCCAGGGCTCCCGGGCTCAAGGGAGCACCTCGGTACGGTACCGCCGCACCACCATCTCAGGGGAGAAGAAATCGGCGGGCAGGCCCGCCTTGCGCTTGAGGTTGGCCCAGAAGGCGCTCGGGTCGGGCAGTGATTCCCAGACGGTGGGCAGGAAGGTTCCCCGCCGGCTCCCGGCTTCCAGCATGAGCCCGTCCCGGCCGGGCTCGAGTCGGGCAAGAAGGTCCTCCTCGCTGTCGAAGCTCAGGGGCTCGGGCGGAGTCAGGATCTCCAGCTTGATCTCGATGGCAGCCCGCTCGGAGGCCGCCAGGGGCGGGAAGCGGGGATCCTCGAAGGCGGCGGCGTAGGCGTTGCGGGCTACATCCGCCACCAGGGAGCGACGGGCCTCCACCGAGCCGATGCAGCCCCGCAGGCCCTCGCCCGAGTGCAGGGTCACGAAAGCGGCCCGGAGCTCCCGCAGCGGAGCAGGGTATCCACTTGGCTCCGGGGCCATGACCCGGCCGGAACGCAGGCCGAAATCCAGCACCCGTTCCGCCAGCCCCAGCAGCTCCCCGGTGAAAGGCCGCAGCGAAGGCGGATCCATGACGTTCATTCGGTGTCTCCTTCCTCCAGGGCGAAGGCGCCATAGCCAACCACCCGGTTCAGCGGGCCTCCCGCGTCGGCGGAGTTGCGCAGGTCCAGGGTGCGGATGCGGGCACCCTGTCGGGCGGCCAGCCTGAGCAGGCCGTTGACGGGGTGATGCCCGCAGGCGTTGCCGGGGCCGATGGCCGCCGGATCAAGGGCCTCGATGGCGCGGGCGGTGGCACGGTCCAGACCGCGAGCGGTGGCGTCGTCGTTGAAGTGGGAGAGGTCCGAGCTGATCACCACCAGCGTTGAGGGTCCTTCCCAGAAAGCTTCCAGGACGTCCGCCACCGTTTCGGGGTCGGCATCGCCCACGACCAGGGGCACCAGGGTGAGCTCTCCCAATACCGTCTGGAGGAAGGGCAGCTGGGCTTCCAGGCTGTGCTCCCGGGCATGGGCAGCGTCAAGGATCTGGGTCCCGGGCAGGGACAGGGCGGTGTCCAGGCCTTCCAGGTCCAGGGGGATGGCTCCGAGCGGGGTGAGAAACCGCACGGCGGAGGGGGCGGCCAGCCCGCGCAGGGGGAGGTAATGGGAAGGACCCAGCAGAACCACCCGCCGCACCTTGCCTCGTTGCGGCAGGAGGCGGGCATAGGCGGTGGCGGCGGAGGCCCCCGAGTACATGTAGCCGGCGTGGGGCACGATCAATGCCCTGGGTGCCGGACCCTCCGGATCGCCTGCCTCCCGCAGCAGCTTCTCGACCTGGTGCCCCAGGGCGGCGCGCTCCGCCGGGTAGAAGGTCCCTGCAACCGCCGGGGTCCGCTCCTCCTGCATGGGGCTTCCTCCGTCCGCTCCGG
>JABAHQ010022306.1_pt1 | contig 11285 bp, 14 predicted proteins | sample 7062091 | NCBI WGS metagenome assembly JABAHQ01 (sample SAMN14534359, study PRJNA622989) | marine sediment metagenome | biome: marine biome [ENVO:00000428]; feature: marine pelagic biome [ENVO:01000023]; material: deep marine sediment [ENVO:00002113] | place: India: Gulf of Kutch | collected...
TTTTCCAGGAAAAGGCCTTTTTCTCATTTCACCGCGTAGGCGGTGAAAGCAGGCCGTTGAAAAGGGTTTTTCAACGGCCTGCTAGAGGATGGGGAACCGTACCCTGGGAGAAGCCCGTGCCCCCGAACGTCTTTGTGATCGGCCCTGACATCTTCAATTGGGAGCGGCTGCAGCGGCTTGCCCCCGCTGCCGGGGTGAGCCTTCATCCTTTGCTGGGCTTCGCGGAAGTCCGGGGTGAGACCTTTTACCTCGAGGACCTTCTGGAGAGAGCCGAGCGGGAGCTTCGTGAATTCGAGGGCCCAATAAACGCTTTGGTGGGATTCTGGGATTTCCCCGTGAGTGACATGGTGCCGATCCTTTGCCGGCGGCTCGGACTGCGCGGGCCCTCCCTGGAGGCCGTGGTCAAGTGCGAGGACAAGTACTGGAGCCGGCTGGAGCAGCGCAAGGTGGTTCCCGACTGCGTCCCGCGCTTCACGCGGTTCGATCCGTTCGATCACGATCCCCTGAGCCGGATCGAGCTCGCCTTCCCTTTCTGGATCAAACCGATCAAGGCCTGGCGCTCCCAGCTCGGCTTCCGGGTCCGGGACCCGGCCGAATTCCACCGGGCGCTCGCCGTGATCCGCCGGAACCTTACCCGGTTCGCGGAGCCCTTCAACCAGCTGCTGACGCATCTGGACCTCCCTTACGGCATCCCGTCCGGGGAGGGTGGCTTCTGTCTGGCGGAGGAGATCATCGGTGGCCGCCAGTGCACGCTGGAAGGCTATGTCCTGGACGGAGAGGTGGTGGTCTACGGGATCGTCGATTCCATCCGATACGCCAACGAGACCACCTTCTCCCGCTACCAGTACCCCTCGCTGCTGCCCGCGGGAGTGCAGGCCCGGCTGATCGAGCGAGCCCGGGAATTGATCCGCTTCCTCGGGCTGGACAACTCCACCTTCAACGTGGAGCTCTTCTACGACGAGAAACGGGACCGGATCTGGGTGCTGGAGGCCAACCCGCGCATCTCCCAGTCCCATAGCGACCTTTTCGAGAAGGTGGACGGGTACTCCAACCTGCGCATCCTGATCGATGTGGCCCTGGGCCGTCACCCTAGCCGGATCGCCGGGGCAGGGGAGTTCCGTCATGCCGCCAAGCTCTTCCTCCGCCATTTCCGGGATGCCGTGGTGGAGGCGGTTCCGTCCGAGGCGGAAATTGCCAGCCTGCAGGCCGAATTTCCCGGCACGTTGGTGGACATCCACGTCCAGCCAGGAACGCGGCTTGCGGACCTGGTGGACCAGGACAGCTACAGCTTCGAGCTCGGCTTCGTCTTCGTGGGGGCCGATGACCCGAAGACCCTGGTGGAGCGGATCCGGGAATGCGACGAGCGGCTTTCGTTCCGGCTGGCACCGGTTAGTGGGAATTGATCCCTTCCCCGTCAGGCCGGTCCGGGGCCCACCATACGGAATGCGGCGCTCAGGCCGTCGGCCACCCGGATCAGGCGGTCATAGTCCAGCCGATCAGGGGTATCGGTGGGCGCATGATAGTGGGGGTACCGGAAGGGCAGGGTGTCCGTGACCATAATCCCGGGATAGCCGGCCTGCCAGAAGGACCAGTGGTCGGACCAGGCTGCGCCGGGCACTTCCTCCGGCAGGACCGCCCCTTCGGAAGGGAAGGCGGCACTGGCCCGGAAGGCCCCCACGAGACGTCGGAGAAGCCCGACCGAGCCGAGGTTGCCGACGAAGGCAAGGAAGTCGGCGGTATCGGGATACACCAGCTGCATCGGAAAGGGGTAGTGCTGGGTGCCGGGCTCCGGGTCGAAAAAGCCCAGGCCGTCCATGGCCACCGCCCCGGCCAGGTCCTCCCCGGACTCCCGGCAGGCCCGGGCATAACGGAGACTGCCCATGGCGGCGGACTGGAAATGAGGTGGCTCCTCGTTGACGAAGGCGGCCAATCGGATGGATCTGGGCGGTCCGTCGTGGAGATCCCTGGCCAAGGCCAGAAGGACCGCGATCCCGGTGGCGTTGTCGTTGGCCCCGGGGCTGCCCGGGACGGTGTCATAATGGGCGCCCACTACCAGGGGTGGGCCGGTCGCCTCCGAGTCGACCACCAGGTTGCAGCAGGTCCGGCCGGCTGTCTCGAAGCACCACCGCCGGGGTGACCACCCCACGGCCCGAAGGCGCTCGTCCAGGTAGTCGGCGGCTCGCTCCAGGGAACCGGGACGGCCCGTATGGCGCTCCCCGATCCCCGTGGCCAAGTCCTCCACCTCCCGGCGCAGGATGTCCCGTCGCCGGATCTGGTCGGCGCTCAGCGGAGGCAGCGGGCCGCGGTAGCTCTTTCCGGGAAGAAGAGCCATGGCTTCCGTTCTAGGCCCGGCCCAATCCAGGCCTGCAGGGCAGGCGCCCCCCCTGAAGGAGGAGAGCCCATGAGCCCGGGCGGCCGCAGCCCGTCCCGGAACCGCGGCGGGGCACATATTCCTGAAGTCCGGGAGCTGGCCAAGCGGTTCTCGGCCGAGGAGATCGAAGGCTGCATCCACCACCAGCTCGACGAGGGGGACAATCCGTGCGCCCCGGACGAGTCCGCCGAGGAGGCCATGAGCGTGCTGGCCAAGGCGGAATATGCTCGCAGCCTGGTGGAGGAGCAGGGGATGAGCCTGTCGGAGGCCATCCGGGAGCTGGGTCGTCGGATCCGGGCGGTCCAGCAGCGGGGCTCCGGAGGCGGGTAGCCCGACCGCGGGGCCCCAGAGCAATGCCGGGGCTCATCCGGTCGAAGATCAGGGCGATTGCCAGGCCGCCTCGGCCCGCTTGCGCTCCAGGACCATGAAGGTGCAGGGATAGGGATTTTTCCCATCGGCGGGCTGGTAATTGGCTTCCACGACCTCCCATTGCCCGGGATCGGGGTCGGGAATGAACGTGTCCCCCTCTATCTCGCCGTGGACCCGGGTGAGCCNNTGAGCCGGATGCGGTCCGCCCAGGGCCAGACCTCCATGAACACCGAGTGCCCGCCACAGACCATGAGCTCGTCCACCTCCATGGCCTCGGCCAGGGCCAGGCCCTCCTGGACCGAGCCCACCGGGATCACGTCGTCGGTCTCGAAGGGGAAGTCCCCTGGCCGGCCGGTAACCACCAGAAGCCGGCGCCCCTTCCCGAGGGGATTGGGGCGATCGGGGGCGGGCCCCAGGGAGTCGAAGGTCCGCCGTCCCATGAGCAGTGTCTTGTCCCGGGTATGCCGGACGAAATAACGCAGATCGGCGGGGAGGTGCCACGGAAGACGGTTCTCGATGCCGATCGCGCCGTTGTCGGCCGCCGCCATGATCATGGTGATCTCCATGGCCAGACCCCCGCGTAGCGATTTGAAATCGGGGCGAGGCCGGGATTCTGCCCGGACCTTCCCTGTTAGGCAACGGCCCCGCCGATTGATTCGAGCCGCCCGGGAAAGGCTCAGGACGGAGGACTGGCGTGTTGGCGGCGGCACCGGTCTGGGGCAGGATATCGGGGTCGGGGTCACACGGGAGGGATCCCATGAGCGTGGACGCCTATGCCTTCGGCCGCATCACCATCAACGGGCAGGCCTTCTCCAAGGACGTGCTGGTCCTGCCGCGGGGGGTCCTTTCTCCCTGGTGGCGCAAGGAGGGCCATAGCCTGGACCCGGAGGACCTGGACGATGTCCTGGCCGACCCGCCCGAGACCCTGGTCATCGGGACCGGGTACTACGGCAAGATGGATGTGCCGGAAAAGACCCTGAAGGCCCTCCGTGCCAAGGGCATCGAGCCCCGGGTGGCCCGGACCTCCCAGGCGGTGGAGGAGCTGAACCGCTTGCAGCGGGAATCGGTCCGGGTCGCTGCGGCCCTGCACCTGACCTGCTAGCCCTCTCCCGGCGGATCTCGCCCGGGATCGTGAGCGGGAGGAAAGCCCGGATGGCAGCGCCCCGCGAGCTATCGGCCGGAGTGGTAGTGATCCGTCCCACCCCGCAGGGGTGCCGCTACCTGGTACTGCGCGCCTACCGGTACTGGGACTTCCCCAAGGGTGTGGTGGAGGGGGACGAGGACCCCCTGGAGGCCGCCCGGCGGGAGGTGGCCGAAGAAACGGGGATCACCGATCTCGCCTTCCCTTGGGGCACCGGGTTCCACGAGACCGAGCCCTACCGGGGGGAACGCAAGGTGGCCCGGTACTACGCCGGGCGCACGACCCGGGAGGAGGTGGACCTGCCGCTGAGCCCGGAGCTGGCCCGGCCGGAGCACCACGAGGCCCGGTGGGCCACCCTGGCCGAGGCCCGGGAGCTTCTGGGAGACCGGGTACGGGCCGCCCTGAACTGGGCCCGGTCCTATTCGGGCTGTGGCTGATCGCGAAGAGCTTGCCGTCCCGGGACCGGGCGCGGCATGCGGATCCTGCCTTGGACGCCCTCCGAGCGGGCGGGCTAGCGCGGCTCCGTTTTCCCGGGATTTCCGGGAGACCCTCGCTCCACGGAAGGGGCTCCGGCGGTTTTGCCGGGGTAAAAAAGGGCATCAGCGGCGTCCTTGCCGAAACGGTATTTCAGGCCGAGCCCCGGTCGCACGAGCTGGAGCTCCTGGCCGCTGAAGGCCGCCGTGAAGGTTAGGGGGTCCTCCGAGCCGGCAAGCGTCACCGTCACGGTGGGCCCCTCCGGGGGCTCCCCCGTCAGGGTTTCGATGGCGAAGGCCCGGCGATGCCGCCAGGCGTCCACCGTGGCGGTGACGGCCTCCGCTCCGGGTTGCCCCGCGGCTTCCGCCGCCACCCAAGCGCCGTCCCCTCCCTTCTCCAGCGTGGCCTCCGGCAGGTCCAGGCGGATCGGCTCGCTGCCCGGGGGGAGGAGGCCGCGGTGGACGTAGGCGGTCCAGTCGCCGCCCAGCCGGCTCAGGGCCCCCTTGCTCACCAGATGGACCGTTCCGTTCACCCTCACGTAGCGCTGGTAGCGGATGGGATGGTCCCCTCCCAGGGCGAACCGGTGCCCGTCCATCTCGACGGTCAGCTCGGGCTCGGCCAGGCCGAACCCGGCGGCCTCGTCCTCGGGAACGGTCACCGTCTCCCGGCTCCGGACCGAGGGCAGGTCCAGCAGGGCCCGGACCTTGACCCGGTCGGCCGCCATGGCCCGAGGGGCCGTCAGGCGCCAGCGGGAGCCGGGCCCCCGCTCCAGGTGTACCGGCGTCCCCTTTCGAGGGGTCACCCGGATGCGGTCGATCCGGTCGGTCTTCAGCCCGGCCAGGGGCGGTTTCTCGGGGGGCTGCTGGGTGCCGGGCTGGAGATAGGCGATCGTCGCCAGGGCGAGCACCAGCGCCAGCAGGCCCAGGTTCAGCCACGTGCGTGGGCCCACGGCTGCCTCCTCATGGTTACAGGCGCCGCCGCCGCAGCCACACCCCAGCTCCCGCGCCGAGCAGCGCCAGCGGAAGGATCCCCAGGAAGGTCACCGGAATGAGGAGCGCCGCTCCGGCCGAGAGCCGGAGGTCGGTGTCAGGTGCCGCCCTGGGCTCCACGGAGATGAGCGCCTCATCCGAAGTCAGCCAGTGGAGGATGTTCAGGCCCAGCTCCCGGTTGCCGCCGGCCCCCAGGAAGTCGTTGGCCAGGAAGTCCCCGTCCGCCACCACTACCACACGCTGGACGGGACCGTCCCCTTCACCGGAGGAGCCGCCCCCGTCCGGCTCCTCCCCGGGGGCGGTTCCCTCTCCTTGCTCCGCCTCGCCCCGGGTCAAGGCCACGGCCAGGGTGACCGGTCCCTCCTTGTCCCCGTCCTTGGGCTGGAACCGGATCTCCCCCCGGAGCTCGCCGGTCTCCACCCAGGTCTCGGCGCTGCTTCGGATGAGGGGCTGGGCCTCCCAGGCCTCCGGAGGTGCCGCCTCGAGGCCGGTGGTCCCGGGAAAGACGGTGTTGTAAGTGAAGTCCTGCGTGACCGGATGCCGGGGATAGGTGGCTACCTGGACCAGGGTGGGATCGGCGATCCCGAAGAGCTGGTTCCGGGGGTCCACCACCACCCCGGAGTGGAAGCGGAGCCCGAGGTCCTGGGCTAGGGGATCGAGGCTGGCCTGCGGACCCTCGTCCACCAGCCACAGCAGGCTGCCTCCGTCGGCAACGTACTTCCGGACGGCCTTCGTCTCGGCCGCCAGCAGGGGCTGGCGCACCCCGGCAATGACCAGGAGATCGGTATCCTCGGGTATCCCGCGCTTCTTGGCCAGATTCAGGGGGCGCACCGCGGCACCGGTATCCTTCAGGGCGCTGGCCAGTCGGCCCAGGCTGGCACGGGAGCCGCCCTGCGGTGAGCGCTCGCCGTGACCCGCCAGGAAGCGGACCCGGCGGTCTCCGGAGCGCAGCAGGCGCTGGACGGCCTGGGTCACCGCCTGCTCGGTGCGCCGGTCGGCCTTCTCGGTGCGGCTCCGGTAGCCCACCACGAGCTGACCGTCGCGGCGGATGCCGAGATCCCGAACCTCCTGGGGGCGGGTGGCGGGATCGATGAACCGCAGGCGGACGTCAGCGGCCCCTGACCGCTGGTACCGGCTGGCGAAGCGGCGGATCTCCCGGCGCAGGCCCTCGCTCTCGCTGGCGTAGGCCGTCAGCGTGATCGGGCCCTGGGCCCGGCTAAGCAGGCGCTGGCTGGCGGTCGACAGGGTATTGCGGTTGCCTGCGGTCCAGTCGGCCTCTAACGAATAGGTGGTGGACAGCCAGGCAATCAGGCCCACGGCGGCCAGGAAAAGGACCACGAAGGCGGTGCCTTGCAGCCGCAGGGAGCGTCGCAGCTTGGGGGTTACGTCCATGGTCGCTCGGCCCTCGGTTGCTCAGCCGTGCAGCCGGTCGGCGTCCAGCCGCCGGATGGCAAGCACCAGGAAAGTGGCGATGAACAGGAGGTAGTAGGCCACGTCGGCGGTGCTGAACAATCCCTGGCGCAGGTCCTGGTAGTGGCTCATCAGGGAAAGGTAGCGCACCACCGCCTGCACCCCCCCGCCCAGGTTACCGGTCCAGTCCATGATCCACAGCAGCAGGAGCAGTCCGAAGGTGGCCACCGCGGCTACCGTCGGCTGGGCGGTGAGGGTGGACATGAACAGGCCGGCCGCGGCGAATCCGGCCACCATCAGGGCCAGGCCCAGGAAAGCGGCCGCCAGCTTGCCGGCGTCCAGGGTAGTCCCGGCGTACAGCGACAGGGGCATGAGCAGGATGAGGCCCAGCAGGATCCCCAGGAAGCCGAGCACCCCCAGGTACTTGCCAAGTATGAGCCGGGTCATGGAGACCGGGGCCGAAAAGAGCAGGGGCAGGGTGCCCGCGCGGCGCTCGCCGCTCACCAGCCGCATGGTGAGCAAGGGGGTGATCAGCAGCAGGACGATGGCGGCGTTGGCGAACAGGGGTGCCACCACCACGTCGGTAACCCCCAGCGGGCTGGCCTGGGCCGCCAGCCGGGGCTGGTACTGCTGGAACGTGTCCACCTGGGCCAGGAACAGGTAGCCCAGGATGAGCTGGACAACCGCCAGCAGGGTCCAGGCCAGGGGGGACAGGAACTGGTTGCGGAGCTCCCGGTAGGCGATGGCGGCGACCATCTCAGGCGGCCTCCCTGTCGCCGCCGGACCCCCCGGCAGCGTCTTTCAGGGTCAGGTCCACGAACATCTGCTCCAGGGACATCTCCTCGGGCACCAGGGCCCGCAGGCGCCAGCCCCGGTGGACGGCTTCCTCGGACAGGGCCTCGGCGGGGCTGGCGCCGGCTTCGTGATGGAGCCGGAAGGCACCCTCGCCCAGGGCCTCCACCCGGTGGACCCCCTCCAGGGCCTCCAGCTCCGCCCGATCGGGGGGACTCGCCATCTCCACCCGCAAGGTGGTGCTTGCCACCCGGCGGTTCAGGTCCTGCAGGGAATCGCTGAGCACCAGCCGGCCCTCGTGGATGATCTGGACCCGATTGCACACGGCCTGGACCTCGGGAAGGATGTGGGTGGACAGGATCACCCCGTGCTCCTTGCCCAGCTCCCGGATGAGATCCCGGATCTCGCGCACCTGGATAGGGTCCAGGCCGATGGTGGGCTCGTCGAGGATCACCACGTCGGGGGTGTGGATGATGGCCTGGGCGATCCCGACGCGCTGCTGGAATCCCCGGGAAAGGTTGCCGATCAGCCGGGTCCCTGTCGCTTCCAGACCGCAGCGGGTCTTGGCGGCCCGCACGGCGGGCGCCGCGTCCCGCCGGGAAATGCCGTTGAGCCGGGCGCAGTAGCCCAGGAGCTCGTCCACCGTCAGCTCCCGGTAGACAGGGGGATACTCGGGCAGGAACCCGGTCCGGGCCTTGGCCGCCAGGGGCCGGTCCAGCAGGTCGATCCCGCAGATCCGGACCCGGCCGGCGGTCGGCGCGAGGTAGCCGGTCAGGATCCGCATGGTGGTGGATTTGCCGGCGCCGTTGGGACCGAGGAAGCCCAGCACGTCGCCCTGATTCAGCCCGAAGCTGACATCGGCGATGGCCCGGGCTTCCCCGAAGCGCCGGTCGAGATGCTCCACCTGCACGAGAGGAGTCTCGGCCATCGATGCTACCCTGGTTTTCTGGTTCAGTGGCTCTCGCAAGAGCAACGGGAAGGAGCGCCGATAATCTATACCTCCAACCGGGGCCGGTGTCAAAGAGGGTGGGCGACGGCTGACAACCGGCCCGACTTGGGCTAGGGTCGGAACGAATCCATTTCACAACCTGTTCGACCACAGGAATGTGCCCGTGGGCCGATCCTCCCGGCGACTTACCCGACCCTCCGGGGGCCTTCTCCTGCCGCCGGTTTTGGCGGGTGCGGCCATGTTTTCCTTGCTGACTCCCCTCCCGGCTGAGGCGATCCGGTTCCCGGGACTGTTCTCCGGACCGCCCGCCTACCGGAAGCCGCCGCCCACCCGTGATCTTTCCCCGCCCGAGGGGGAGCGGCCCTGTCCGGCGCCCCGGACGGACTGGCAGTACGGACGGTTGATCGCCGGCGTGGAGCTGGAGTCCTCCGATCCCGGACGCAAAAAGCCTCAGCCGGAGCCGGGGCGCGCATCCACTGAGGGCCCGCCGCGGAGGTAGGAGACCCTCCCGCGGGCTGTGCGGGTTACTTTGCCGGCCCTCGACGATCCGCAGCAGACGCCGCTCCCAAGCCTCCAAAGCTACGCCTCCAGGGTCACCCGGAGCCGGGACCCGGTGGCCTCGGCATAGCGGTTCAGGGTGCGCCAGGTGGGCGAGGTGCTGCCGCCCTCCAGCCGGGCCACCACGGACTGCGTGGTGCCCATGCGCTCGGCCACCTCCGCTTGGCTCAGGCCGGCCCGGGAGCGGGCCTCCACCAGGGCGCGGATCAGCTCGAACTCGGGCTCCAAGGCCTCGTACTCCCGCCGCACCTCGGGATCTTCCAGCAGTTCCTTTTTCAGCTCCGCGTGGGACTTCATAGGTCCAGCTCCTCCATCCGCCGCTTGGCGGTCTCAATGGCCCGCTTGGGGGTCTTCTGGGTCTTCTTCTGGAAGGCGTGGAGGATCACCACCCGCCGGCCGCTCGCGGTCACGTAGATGACCCGGGCGATCCCGTCCCGACCCTTCATCCGTAGCTCCCACAGCTTCCCCTCCAGGTGGCGCACATGGGGCATCCCCAGTTCATGGGGGCCGTGCCCCTCGATGAAGTCCGCCAGCCGCAGGTAACGCGCTTGGAGATCCGTGGGCAGGGCCTTGATCTCGGCCTCCACGTCCTCGCTGGCGATAACCACCCGCCATTCCGAGTATCGCATTTAAGCTATTAGTTCTTCCAGTTCCCTCAGGGTTCCCGCGCCACCAGCTCCACCACGTTGTCGGCGTCGGGGTCTTTGCCTGCCACGATATGCAGCAGCCGCCGCTCCCAGGTCTCCAGGGCCTGGCGCTTCTCCCGGTCGTACTTGTGCTGGTCGTAGACGGCCGCGATCCCCTGGCGGGTGTGGCCGATGGTGGCCTCCGCCACCAGGTCGTCCACGCCGGCGGCAGCCAGGCCGGTCCGCATGGTGCGGCGCAGGTCGTGGGGCCGCCAGTGGCCCTCGTCCGGGTCGGCCTGGTTGCCCAGGGGCTCCAGGAAACGCTTCACCGCGCGGGAGAGGGAGTTGACATCGATAGGGGTCCCGGGCCGGGCCTCGAACACGTACCCGGCGGAGGGCTCGGTGCGCCGGCGGGATAGGCGCTCCGTCTCGGCTCGGGCCCCCTCCAGAATGGCGGCAGCCGTATAGGTGAGCGGAACGGCGTGGGAGGAGTCGGTCTTGCCGCGGCGGGTGGCGGGGATGGTCCAGGTGGAGCCTTCCACCTCCCGCCAGGCCATGCCGGCAACCTCGCCCGGGCGCTGGCCGGTTACCAGGACCAGCTTGAGGGCCAGGGCGGTGAGGCGGGCCATGCCGCAGGCCTCGACGTTGTTCCAGAAAGTCCGTAGCTCGGCTTCCGTGAGAACCCGGGCCCGCTTGTTGGCAGCCATCTCCGGGGTGATCTTGGCGGGCTTGAGGGTGGCCACCGGGTTGGCCTCGATCAGCTCCCGATCCTCGGCCCAGGTAAAGAGGTGCTTGATATAGGTGAGGAGCCGGCTGGCCTGGCGGCCGTGCTTGCGGCCCAGGGGCTCCAGGATCTCGATCACGTCCCGGCGCCTCACGTGGGCGATCTTCCGTTGTCCCAAGGCGGGCAGCAGGTACTTCCGAAACACGGTCCGGATATCCGGTCCCGTGGCGAGCCGGTCCAGGTGGGCGCGGCTGTATTGCTCCACCACGTCGGCCAGGGTCGGTTCCGCCCGCTCTTCCCGGCGCTTCGCCACGATATCCTCGCCGCCGTCGATCTGGCGCCGGAGCTCACCGGCCCGCTTCCGGGCGGCANNGTTAGGGCCGTGCTCGCCGATGGTGAGCATCCGGTCCTTGCCGCCTGCGTTGTACCGGAGGACAAAGGATCTCTTGCCGCCCGCGTTGACCCGGACCCCGAACCCGCGGGGGGCGTCCCGGTGGTCGTCGAAGACCAAGCGCCGCCCCTTGGTCGGAGGTTCCAGGGACTGGATCGATTTGTCGGTGAGCGTGGGCATGCTCCTCTCCATCTGTCACAGGGTTGTCACAGCATGGGAGGTTATGCGAAGGTAGTCAATGGCACCCGTTGGCACCTTTTAGGTGCCCTGTGTACGGGAAATCTTCAGAAGGAAGGCTCTTGTGATGGGGTGTGGCGGAAACGGACTGAGCGGCCTCCTAAGCCGTAGGTCACTGGTTCGAATCCAGTCCGGGGCGCCAGATCCGTTTGCCTTTTCCTGCCAGCGCTCCCTGTTTTCTCTTCCGGCTGTGTCGTTCTTTCCCGATGTACCCCTGGCAGGCTGTTGAAAAACCTTTTCAACGGCCTGCTTTC
>JABAHQ010025160.1_pt1 | contig 11285 bp, 12 predicted proteins | sample 7062091 | NCBI WGS metagenome assembly JABAHQ01 (sample SAMN14534359, study PRJNA622989) | marine sediment metagenome | biome: marine biome [ENVO:00000428]; feature: marine pelagic biome [ENVO:01000023]; material: deep marine sediment [ENVO:00002113] | place: India: Gulf of Kutch | collected...
GCGGGCCCATACGGCGTCGGAGCTCCTCCCCGACGCTCAAGCATCGGTATCGTCGCTCTCCCTGGTCTGTGCCTCGCGAGACCCCCACGCGCGACCGCACCCCACTTCGTCAGCACCCTGCTAGGGTAGGAACCGAAGGCCCGTCGCGCGAGGGATCCGCCTCGCACCCCGGGGGAAACGGGGGTATCATGGAGATGGGGCCGGCCCGTGTGCCGGCGTGACGGGAGGAGGAGGAACCGTGCTCCAGCGCTGTCTCTACTGTCAGACGCTCTTCCACCCCCACGGCGTCCTGGGAGGGTTTCCGTCGGGGAGCCGGGTGGCGTACGACCCCGGTCGAGGTCGGCTGTGGGCGATCTGCGATCGATGTCACGGGTGGACGCTCACGCCCATGGAGGATCGCTGGCGCACCCTCGCGAGCCTGGAGCGCCTGGCACGGGATCGCGGCCGCCTGCTGACCCGCACCGCGCACATCGCCCTGCTGGACGCCGGCGAGCTTCTGCTGATCCGGGTGGGGCGGGACACCAGCCGGGAGGAGGAGGCGTGGTGGCGCTTCGGCCGGGAGCTGCGCAGGCGCCGAGACGACTACCTGAGCCCCGGCACCCGGCTGGCGGCGTACGCCTACGGCGCGGTGGCCCACCTGGGGGGGCTCATGGGATTCACCGAGCTCGAAGCCCCGGCCGGATGGGACGACCGCCCCACCGCCGACCTCCTCCGCTGGCGGCGGTTCGGATGGGCGGCATGGTACGGTCGGGCACCGTGCCCCTACTGTGGAAGCGTGCTTCGCCTCCTCCGCTACGACATCTCCTGGTGGTCCTACCCCGTGGCGGACGAGGACGGGAGGCTGGGCCTCGGCGTTCCCTGCTCCCGGTGCGATCCGTGGACCCCGGAGAAGCTCCACGTGCTCCGGGGCTCCGAGGGTGAGGAGGCCCTTCGCCGCGTCCTCGCCTACCAGAACGTGGCCGGCGTCGGGGACGACGCCCTGCGCTCCGCCGTCCGGGCGATCGAGGAGGCCGGCTCCGCCGACGCCTTCACCCGACAGATCGCCCAGCGGCGGAGCACCCTGTGGCGCTCCGGCGAGACCGTGGTCGCCGCCCTGGAGATCGCGGCCAGCGAGACCGTGGAGCACCGCCTCCTCCGGGCGAAGGCCCGGGCCCTGGAGCGCCGCTGGGAGCGGGAGGAGCGCCTGGCCCGCATCTCCGACCAGGAGCTCACGCCCCTCCCGGGGCGAGGACTCCCGGAGCGGTCCGCGGAGGGATCGTCGATGGCCCGGGACGGCTCCGGACCCTAGGCCTCGGACCCGGACCGCCTCCCTCGTTTGCTTCACCGGGGATCCGCCCGGTAGCTTGATCCCCACGCGGAAGGACACTCGGACGGGGCCATCCGGAAGCCGGTGCGAGTCCGGCGCGGCCCCGCCACTGTGAGAGGCGACGGAGGGGCTCCCTCCGTCCCCGCGCCCTCAATGGCCACTGGGAATCCCAGGGATTCCCGGGAAGGCGAGCGGCGCTGCCTCGAGCCAGGAGACCGGCCCCATCCGAGCCCTGCGCGTCCGGCGTCGCCGGACGCGATGGCGCCCTTCGAGGGGAAGGGATGGGGCATGCCCGACAGACCCGACCACGCGGATTCCGACGTTCGCGGACCGGTCCTCGCCCTGGCCGTTCCGGCCATCCTGGCCATCCTGGCCATTCCATCTTCCCCGAGCCCCCGGGCCCACGCCCGTGTCGGACCGTGCGCCGCGGACTCGGGGAGGATCCGGCGGGTCGTCTCCCTGCTGCCCTCGGCGACGGAGCTGCTGGCAGCGCTGGGCGTCGGCGACCGGGTCGTGGGTCGGAGCCGCTTCGACCAAACCCCGGCGATCGCCGGCGCCCGGTCGGTCGGTGGAGTGGCGGACCCGTCCCTCGAGACGGTCCTCGTCCTGGAGCCCGACCTGGTCGTCACCTGGCGGGGCGTGACCGATCCGACGGTCTCGCGCCGGCTCCAGGCGTCGGGTGTGCGAGTCTTCCCGGCCTGGGTGGAGAGCGTGGACGACGTGATCGGGACTACGCGGCGCCTGGCCCGCCTCCTGTGCGTCCCGGAGCGGGGAGATTCTCTCGCCCGCTCGATCCGATCGGAGCTCGAGGCGATTCGAGCCTCCGCGCCCTCCCCGGGCCCGTCGGTCCTCGTGGTCCTGCATCCGAGACCCCTTCTGACCGCGGGGGCCGGATCCTACCTGGATCGGCTGATCCGCGTGGCGGGAGGCCGAAACGCCTTCGGCGACGAGGATGCGCCGTGGCCCGTGGTGAGCCTGGAGGCCGTGGTCCGCCGGGACCCCGACGTGGTGGTGGTCGCCGGCGAAGGCGACGGCCCACCGTCGTGGATGACCCGGGACTCCCGGTGGGCCGGGCTCGAGGCGTTCCGCTCCGGACGCGTCCTGGTCCTCCCGCCGAAGCTCGTATCCCGGCCGGGACCCTCGATCGTGGAGACCGCCCGGCGATTGGCGACGTTCTTCGAGGAGGTCGGGGATCCGGAACTCCGGGAGGGCCCACGGTGACCGGCAGAGGGCTGTTCGGGGGCTTCGCCGACGCCGTCCGCTTCCTCACGATCCTGCCCCTGCCGGGCCGACGGCACCGCTGGACGCCGGAGTGGGCGCCGTGGGCGACCGCGGCGTTTCCCGTCGTCGGGCTCCTGATCGGAGGGGTCCTCTGGGCGCTCCTGAGCCTGCCCCTGCCGCCGCTCTCCCGGGGCGTCGCCACGGTGGCAGCGTGGACCGTCGTGACCGGTGCGCTCCACGAGGACGGATGGGCCGACGCCCTCGACGCCGCCCTGGCCCCGGCCGATCGCGCTCGGCGCCTCGCGATCCTGAAGGACCCCCGGGCGGGTGTCTACGGCGTCATCGGGCTCGTGCTGCTCTTGCTCCTTCGCCTCGCCGGCGTCATGGGGGCCGATGCGGTCGCCGTGGTTCCCGCCCTCGTCGCCGGCCGGTGGGCGATGGTGGCCGCGACGAGGGTGTCCACACCGGCCCGGGACGAGGGCCTCGCGGCAGGGTTCTTCTCGGCGGCACGCCCCGTCCCGGCCACCGTCGTGGCCGCGGCGCTCCTGGCGTGCGTCGCGTGGGCGTCTCCCGGCCTCTCCTGGGCGGGCGCGGGCGCCGCGTGGGCCGCGGCCGCCGTGGCGGGGTGGTTGATGGTGCGATTCCTCGCCGGTCGTCTCGGCGGCCTCACCGGAGACGGCCTCGGGGCCGCCGGAGCGGCGGCCGAGCTGGCGGCCCTTTGGGCGCTCCACGCTCCGGGAGGCTGAGATCACCCGGCTCGTCCTGATCCGACACGCCGTGACGGCACTGAACGCCGCGGGCCGCTATCAGGGCTGGGCGGATCCGCCCCTCAGCGCCGAGGGCGAGGCCCAGGCGGTCGCACTCCGAGGCACGCTCTCGTCGGAGGGAATCCGCCCCGGGACGGTGTGGACCAGCGACCTCCGCCGTGCACGTCGGACCGCCGAGATCGCGTTTCCGGACGTTCCCACGCGCCCGGATCCTCGTCTCCGGGAGCTCTCCTTCGGCGCCTTCGAGGGCCGGAGCCACGCCGAGAACCTGAGGATGCACGGGGGCGCCTATCGGCGCTGGCTCCGGGACCCGGAGCGTCGCTCCCCTCCCAGAGGCGAGACTCTCGGCGACCTCCGGGCTCGGGTCCGGGAGTGGCTGGAGGAGCTCTCGACCCGGGGTACAATGGCCGTGGTGGCCCATGGAGGGCCGATCGCCGTGGTCACGGCCCGGATCCTGGCCCTGCCACCTCGATGGGAGGTGGAGCGGGGCTTCCGACCCGCCGCGGCGACACCGGTGTGCGCCCGCTGGTCCGGGGAGGACCGGTGACGACCGGCCACCTCCCCCGGCCGGTCGCACGGCTCGTGGACGGAGTGCGCCCGCCGGGCGCCGCCGATCCGGGCTTCGTGCGGGCCCGCCTCGACGCCTTGACGAAGCCGCCCGGGAGCCTGGGGCGCCTCGAGGACGTGGCGGTCCGTCTAGCGACGATCGCCGGAGATCCACCCCCGCCGCTCCGGCGACGGACGGTCTTCGTTCTCGCCGGGGACCACGGCGTGGCGGTCCGGGGGGTGAGCGCCTACCCCCGGGAGGTCACGGCCCAGATGTGCAGGAATATCGCCGCGGGCGGCGCCGCGGTCTCGGCGCTCGCGGGGACGGTCGGGGCCCGGGTGGTGATCGCCGACTTCGGGGTGGATGCGGACCTGGAGGGGATCGAGGGCGTGGTGGACCGCAAGGTGCGCCGAAGCACCGGGGACCTGTCCGAGGAGGCGGCGATGACGTCCGGGGAGGCCGAGGCGGCGGTCCTGGCCGGCGCCGCCCTGGTGGAGGACGCCCGACCGGGTCCGGAGGTCGTCGCGCTCGGCGAGATGGGGATCGGCAACACCACCGCGGCCAGCGCGCTGACGGCGGCCCTCACCGGGGCATCGGCGGAGGAGGTCGTGGGTCCGGGCACCGGGGTGGGAGGCTCGACCCTCGCCCGCAAGCGTCGGATCGTGGGCCGCGCCCTGAATCGCGTTCGGGGAATCCGGGATCCTCTGGAGCTGCTCGCCGAGATCGGGGGCCTGGAGATGGCCGGGCTCGTCGGGGTGAGCCTGGCGGGTGCCGGTCGCGGGATCCCCGTCGTGCTCGACGGCTTTATCGCGACGGCGGCGGCTCTGGTGGCCGTACGGCTTCAGCCGGAGGTCGTCGGCTTCCTCTTCGCGGGACACCGATCGGCCGAGCCCGGGCACGGGAAGCTGCTCGATGCCCTCGCCCTCGAGCCGCTTCTGGACCTGGGAATGCGCCTGGGTGAGGGTAGCGGGGCCGTCCTGGCCGTGCCCGTGCTCGACGCGGCGGGGGCGATCCTCAGGGAGATGGCCACCTTCGAATCCGCGGGGATCTCTCGATCCTCCACCTCGGGACCGGGAGGGGGCGGGTGAGGATCACGCTGGTGACCGGAGGCGCCCGGAGCGGGAAGAGCCGATGGGCGGTCGCCAGGGCCCGGAGCCTCGGCGGCGACGCGGTGAGCTTCGTGGCGACCGCCCTGCCCTCGGACGAGGAGATGAAGCGTCGCATCCGACGGCACCGAGCCGAGCGGTCGGACGCGTGGGAGACCCTGGAGGCGGGCCACGAAGCGGCGGCTGCTCTCGCCCGGGCGCGGCATCCCACGGTGGTCCTCGACTGCCTGACCCTCCTGGTGTCCGCAGCGGTTCTGGACGGAGACGCCGAAAGCGAGGAGGAGGTCCTTTCTCGCGCGGACCAGGCGGTGGGGGAGATCCTGGAGGCGGCCCGCGGCAGGGAAGGGCGGCTCCTGGTGGTCACGAACGAGGTGGGGATGGGGGTCCATCCCCCCACTCGTTTGGGACGGTGGTTCCGGGACGCCCAGGGCCGGGCGAACCAGCGGGTGGGCCGGGAAGCCGACGAGGTCGTCCTTCTGGTGAGCGGGCAGCCGGTCGTCGTGAAGGCGCCCGATCGCTAGCCGCGCGATCGCCCTCAGCCCTCGCCCCCCGCCCCCGGCAACCCCCTCTCCTCCAGCTCCTCCAGGGACCGGGGCCAGTCGTCTCCCAGGAACCGGGAGATCGCGCGGTCCTTGAGCACCTTCCCTCCGGTCTGGCACTCGGGGCAGTAGTTCGTCTCTCGCTCGGCGTAGACGATCCGCTGAATCGGCGCGCCGCAGCGGGGGCACGGATCCCCGAAGCGGCCGTGGACGTCCATCGCCGGATGGAAGGCGGTGATGCGGTCGGGGAAGCCGTCGCCGATCTCCTCCCGGAGGACCTCGGTGAAGGCGGTCAGGTGCTCGCGGGTGGCCCGGTAGAGGGACTCGATCTGGTCGGGGTCGAGCCGGCCGGTCCGCTTGAGGGGCGAGAGGCCCGCCCGCAGCAAAATCTCGTCGGAGTGGGCGTTGCCCACCCCGCTCACGATCCGGGGGTCGGTGAGGGCGCGCTTCAGGGTCCGGCTCTCCCGGAGGAGGGCACGCCGGAAGGTCTCCGGGTCCGCCTCCAGGGGCTCCACGCCGCCGGCGTCGAAGTCGGCCAGGCGATCGTCGCCCCGGACCACGTGGAGGGAGGCGCGCTTCTTCGTCCCGGCTTCGGTGAGGAGGATCGCGCCGTGGGGGAAGTCGAAGGCGGCCAGACCCACCTTGCGGGGAACGGCTACTCCCCTCTTCTTCCAGCGCATTCGCCCCGTGATCATCAGGTGGAAGACGAGAAAGATCCCGTCCTCCATCTCCCAGACGATGCGCTTCCCGATCCGGCGAACGCCGACGAGCCCGCGGCCCTCGGCCTCGCTCAGGGGCGGGTCCCAGGTCTTGAGGAGGGAGGGGGATCGGACGCGGGCGCCCTCGAGGACGCGACCCTCCGCGTGGCGCCGCAGGGCCTCCACGTAGACGGTGACCTCGGGGAGCTCGGGCACGGGGCGATCCCCCTCCGGGAAGAAGCCTGGGCGCCGGGCGCGTCGGGTATGGGCGCCCACGGTGTAGGAGATTGGACAGGGGCCGGCCGGGCGTGCAACGTTTGGGTCGGGAGCGCTGGTACGCGGGGAGGGGAAGAGGAGGGACGATGGTCGACGAGCCGGTGGAGATCCTGGCCCACAAGAGCCACGTGAACGACGTGGCGTTCTCCCCCGACGGCAAGTTCCTGGTGTCGGCGGGGATGGACAACCTGGTCAAGCTCTGGAGCCCCGGCGACTGGGAGCTCTTCTCCACCTTCTTCGGCCACGAAAAGAGCGCCAACTCCCTCTCCTTCACGCCCGACGGAGAGCACCTGGCCACGGCCTCCACCGACGGCACCGTTCGGGTCTGGTCCTTTCCCTTCGGCCAGCCCGAGAAGATCCGCGAGGGCTACACGTCGGCCCGGATCAGCCCCCGGGGAGACGTGGTGGCGTCCCGGGACCGGAAGGACCGCATCCGGCTGTGGTCCCTGGAGAGCGGCGAGGTCGGGGCCACCCTCGACCACGAGGCCCGGGTGACGGCCACGGCGTTCTCCCCCGACGGAGAGCGGCTCCTCGCCGCCCCGGCGGGGCGGGAGGTGGTCTGCTGGAGGGTGGAATCGGGAGAGGAAGAGGGCCGCTTCCCGGCGGACGAGACCGCGGTGGCGGCCCTCCGCTTCTTCGACGAGGGGCGCCGCCTGGTGACGACGGGGCAGGAGGGGACCGCCCGTGTCTTCTCCACGGACGGGTGGGAGGAAGAGCTCCGCTTCGAGGTGGGGCCCGAGGGCGCCTACCCGCTGGCGATGGCGCCCGACGAGTCCGAGGTGGCGGTGGCCTGCGCCCACGTGATCCGGCTCTTCGACACCGGGGAAGGCTCCCTCCGGGAGGAGCGGGAGGTGAAGCCGAAGGGTGTCTACGCCCTGGCCTACTCTCCCGACGGACGCTGGCTCGTCATGGGCGCCGCCGACAAGAAGATCCGGGTCTGGGAGCGGAGCGCGGCGTGAGGCCTGACAGGGGGCACCGCCGAGGCCTCAGCGCCCGTCGAAGACCACCTTCCCGCCCACGATCGTCATCAGAACGGTTCCCTCCAGCAGCCGTCCCGGCTCCTCCGAGGATCCCACCACGAAGGGGTCCGTGTCGATCACCGTGACGTCGGCCCAGCGCCCTTGCTCGAGGATCCCCGCCTCGTCCTCCACGAACGCCGCGTGGGCGGACCAGCTCGTGTAGCCCCGGACGGCCTCCTCCGGGGTCAGGGACTCCTCCGGATACCATCCTCCCGGGGGCTCCATCTCCTCGTCCCGCCGGGTGATCGCCGCGTGGAGCCCGTAGAAGACGTCCCAGTCCGAGCCCGGCAGGTCGGAGTTCAGCGTGAGCTCGACCCCCGCCTCCCTCAGGGTGCGCCAGGCGTACGCCCAGCGGATCCGCTGGGGCCCGAGGCGCTCCTCCGCCCACGCCTTGTCCTCCACGGCGTGAGGCGGCTCCATCGATGCGATCAGCCCGAACTCCTCGAACCGGGGCACGTCGTCGGGGTGCACGACCTGGGCGTGCTCGATCCGGTGCCGGAGGGCCCGGAGCGTGGGATCCGCTCCCACCACGGCCTCGAAGAAGTCCAGGGTCTCCCGGTTCCCCGCGGTGCCGATCGCGTGGACGGCGAGCTGGAATCCGCCCCGGATCATGCGGGCGGCCCACTCCACGTCGAACCCGTACGACTCGCCGCTCACCCCCCGGTGGCCGGGGCGGTCCGAGTAGGGCTCCAGGAGCCGGGCGCCCCGGGACCCCAGGGCCCCGTCGTAGAACGCCTTCACGGAGCGCACCCGGAGCATCTCCTCCGGCGCGGCCCGGGGACCGCGGTCCAACCAACGGGCGAGGAGCGCCGTGTCCCGTGCGGAGAGCATGACGTAGACCCGGAGCGGCAGCGCCCCGTCGGAATCCAGGGACTCGTACGCCTCCAGCCAGGGGGAGTCCGTGCCCGCCTCGTGGACCGAGACGTAGCCGCTGCGGGCCATCTCGTCGAGGCCGGCGAGGAGCCGGCGCTTGCGCTCCTCCAGGTCTGGGTCCGGAATCGCCCCCGTGAGGAGCCCGGTGGCCCGGTTCAGGAGGATCCCGGTGAGGCGCCCACGCCCGTCCTTCCGGATCTCGCCCCCCGTGGGCGCGGGGGTCGATCGGTCGATCCCGGCTCGTTCGAAAGCGAGCCGATTCCCCCAGACCGCGAAGGAGTGGAGGCTCCGGAGGACCACCGGGTGGTCGGGCACGAGCTCGTTCAAGAGATCCCAACTCGGGTAGTTTCCGGCCCAGGCTCCCTCGTCCCAGCCCCACCCCACGATCCAGCCCCCCTCGGGCACGTCTTCGGCCCGGGCCGCCACCCTGCGGACCGCTTCGCCGGCGGTCTCCACCCCCCGCAGGTCCACCTGGACCAGGGTGGTTCCCAGGTTGTCCACGTGGGTGTGGGAGTCCACGAGCCCGGGCAGGACGGTGGCGCCGCCCAGGTCCACCACCCGGGTGGCGGGGCCCCGATAGGCCTCCGCCCCGTCGGCGCCCCCCACGAAGGCGATCGTGTCGTCCCGGATCGCCACCGCCCCGGCGTCGGGGCCCCAGCCCCCGTCGTCGCCCAGGGGCGCGTCTTCGGCCGGGGTCCCGTCGGGGGCGGGCTCCCCCCAGGCGAGGGTGTAGACCCGCCCGTTGGTGAGGATCAGGTCGGCGGCGCGCTCTCCCGGGCCGCAGGCGACCGCGGCGACCGCCAGCGCCACCACGGCGGCGGCGGCTCCGCTTCGCTCAGCCACGGGGCGCTCCCTCCAGGAGGCCCTCCAGGGGCTCCTCCCGGGCGCCATTCTCGTCGCAGACCGCGAAGCGGCTCTCGGCCGCACCGTAGAGAGCCACGCCGGCGTATCGGCCCCTCCGGTCCAGGACGAAGAAGCGGACGTCGAAGGCGGGCTCGCCCCGCTCGTTGAGGAGGCGGGGCTCGACGGTGTTCGCGCGAATCCGCTCCAGGGCCGCCATCCCCGCGTCCTTGGGGTGCATCCCTTCGCGCATCCGCTCCACGATCAGGTAGCTGGAGAGGTTGAAGAGGTTCGCCTCGCCCCGTCCCGTGGACCCGGCCGCGCCCACGTCGCCGTCCACGTAGAGGCCCGCGCCCAGGATCGGGGAGTCTCCCACCCTCCCGGGGATCTTCCACGAGAGCCCGCTGGTGGTGGTCACGCCGCAGATCTCGCCGCCGGGCCCGATCCCGCTGCAGTGGATCGTCCCGTGGAAGGAGTGGGCGGGGATGAGGCCGTCGTCCACCATGGAGAGTCCGGCGCGGTACCACGCGTCCGCCCGGTCCCGGAGGCCCACGGCCCGGGCGGCCACCCCCTGGTCCGCTTCCGCCGTGCCTCCGGCGGCGGCCGCCCCCGCGCCCCTTGCTCCCCGGGTGGTGTCGGGTCGGATCAGGTCGGGATCGGTCTCGCCCCCCCGCCCCCCGCCTCCGCGGAGCCGCTCGTCGGGGTCGAGCCAGTGGCCCGGGTCCACCCGGCGCCTCCACTCGAGCCAGAGCCGGCGGGACTCCTCGGTGTTCAGGTCCTCCTCCACCTCGAAGCCCATCATCCGGGCGAACTCACGGGCGCCGTGGCCCACCAGGAGATGGTGGTCGGTGTGCTCCATCACGGCCCGGGCCACCCGGGAGGGGGTCCGGACGCCCTCGATCGCCGCCACGCCGCCGGCCCATCTGCGCGGGCCGTGCATGCAGCAGGCGTCGAGCTGGACCACGCCGTCGGCGTTGGGGAGCCCCCCGTAGCCGATCCCCATCTCGGTGGGGTCGCTCTCGGGGATGTTCACACCGGCGATCAGCGCGTCCAGGACGTCCTCGCCCTCGGTGATACCGCGAAAGGCCCGCTCCACGGCGCTCTCGGGGCCGCCGTTCGTGTAGCGGATCCCGCTCACGTCCGAGATCACGACGGGCTCCGCCGCGCCCCCGGCGTGGACGGCCGGGGCCTTCGCCCCCCTCGGGCGCCGGGGTCCTTCCCCGGCGGCGGCTCCGACGGTGGAGGGGGCGGCCGCCACCAGCCCGGCCGCGCCCACCTTCTTCACGAAGTCGCGCCGGTCGATCGAACGGGACATGGGGATCTCTCTCCCGCGGAAGTCGTGGTCGGGCAGGTGAGTGGGGCAATGTAGGGACGGCGGGCGGAGGGGGCACGGGGACGGCCCCGGGGCCGGGTCAACCCTCGGCCACGTCATCCTGCCCCGGCCCGAGCTCCTCCGCTTCCCGCTTCTGGAGGAGCCGCTCCACGAATTCCTGCTTCTCGGAGAGGCGCCGGACCTCGCGCTGGAGGGATCCGACGGCGGCCCGCATGCGCTCCGTCTCCCGGGCGTCGGGCGCGTCGTTCCGCTTCTGATCCAGGTAGACCTCCAGGGCCTTGCCGAGGCGCCGCGTGACCGGGAAGAGCACGATGAAGCCGCCGATGAGCACGACGAGGATCAGGGTGAAGATCATCGAGGCGGCGATCAGTGGATCCATGGGGGCTCCCGGGCTGATGCGGAGGGACTCCTCGGCGACGCGCCTGACCCTTCGAAGGATCCGGCCCCGGTGTTTCGCGCCGGCATGCCGGCCCCGCGCGGCATCTCGGTGCGGGGATCACGTCCCTGGTACAGTTGAGGGCGTACGTGCCGGAGTTCCCGATCACCCCTCGCCGGAGCGCACCGCCACGCGACCTCCCGACAACGCTCGGGCCCGAAGGCGAGCTGCGCCCACGCGCCGCCGGCGACGGCCCGGGCCGGGGGGCGTCGGAGGGTTGGAGGCGGATCCGCATCCGCTCCCTGGACGACCTGCCCCTCCACCCAGGCTTCCCGGCGGAGGCGGCTCGGGTCTCGGCGGTCCGGGGGGGCTGGCCCCGGGCGG